>VFQP010001003.1_pt1 | contig 70377 bp, 44 predicted proteins | sample 3512351 | NCBI WGS metagenome assembly VFQP01 (sample SAMN10412372, study PRJNA504923) | tailings metagenome | isolation source: Relicate 1 Philex TSF1 revegetated site | place: Philippines: Tuba, Benguet | collected 2017-08-29
ACGACCGTGAGGGGTCGGCCGCCCGGTCGGCGCCGCGTCGTGACGCGCGCGGGCGGTAGGCGCGTGGTGGCCGAGGTCATGCCCGGACTCTCGCAGCGCCGGCCCCGCCGCCGCGACCCGCCCCACCGGCCCGCCGGCGATCTCCACGGAACCCGCCCACCCGCCCACCCGTTCCGCCCGCCGAGCACGAGGTTGCTGTCGTTCCGCGGTCCGTGGCGACGGCAACCTCGTGCTCGGCCGGGGGCTGGACCGGGAGACGAGACGACGACGCCCCGGTCACCGTGCGGTGACCGGGGCGTCGGTGGAGCGGGTGTCAGCCGAAGATGGCCGGCAGCGTGCCGCGGAAGGCCGCGTCCGCCTCGCTGAGCGGGACGGTGAACAGGCCCGCGACCTCGAGCGCCTCGCCCGACTCGGCGGCGGCGCCGGGCTCGGTGCCCGTCTCGCCGATCTTCAGGACGGGGACGCCGCGCGCGACGCACGCGTCGACGAGCTTGGACTCCTCGCCGCGGGGCACCGCGACGAGCGCGCGGGCCGTCGACTCGGAGAACAGCGCCTCGAACGGGGTGACGCCGTCGCGCTCGGTCAGCGCGTCGAGCGACACGGTGGCCCCGACGCCGAAGCGCAGCGACGCCTCGAGGAGCCCCTGCGCGAGCCCGCCCTCGGAGAGGTCGTGCGCGGCCGACACGAGGTCGTCGCGGCTCGCGTTGACGAGGACGCCGGCGAGCGCCTTCTCGGCCGCGAGGTCGACCCGCGGGGGCACGCCGCCCAGGTGGCCGTGCTCGACGTCGGCCCACGCCGACCCGTCGAGCTCCGCGCGCGTGGTGCCGAGGAGGTAGATGCTCTCCCCCGTCTCGCGCCAGCCCGACGGCGTGGCGTGCGCGACGTCGTCGAGCACGCCGAGCACGCCCACGACCGGGGTCGGGTGGATCGACGAGTCGATCTGCCCCGGCTCGCCGGTCCCGTTGTAGAGCGACACGTTGCCGCCCGTCACGGGGACGCCGAGCTCGCGGCACGCGTCCGCGAGGCCCTCGATCGCCTCGACGAGCTGCCACATCGAGTCGGGGTCCTCGGGCGAGCCGAAGTTGAGGCAGTCGGTCACGGCGAGCGGGCGGGCGCCCGTCGTCGCGACGTTGCGGTACGCCTCGGCGAGCGCGAGGCGGGCGCCCGTGCGCGGGTCGAGCTTGCCGTAGCGGCCGTTCGCGTCCGTCGCGAGCGCGACGCCGAGGCCCGTGCTCTCGTCGACGCGGACCACGCCCGAGTCGTCAGGCTGCGCGAGCGCGGTGTTGCCCTGGACGAACCGGTCGTACTGGTTCGTCACCCACTCCTTGGACGCGAGGTTCGGCGACGCGAGGAGGCGCAGGGCCGTCGCGCGGAGCTCGTCGCCGCTCTCGGGGCGGGCGAGCGCGTCGGCGTCCACGGTGCGGGCGTTGAGCCCGTCCTGCCACGACGGGCGCGCGTACGGGCGGTGGTACACCGGGCCCTCGTGCGCGACGGTCCGCGGGTCGACGTCGACGATGCGCTCGCCGTGGTGGTCGATCGTCAGGCGCCCGGAGTCGTTGACCTCGCCGATCACGGCGGTCTCGACGTCCCACTTGGCGGTGATGGCGAGGAACTCGTCGAGCTTCTCCGGCGCGACGACCGCCATCATGCGCTCCTGCGACTCGGACATGAGGATCTCGCCCGCGTTGAGCGTCGGGTCGCGCAGCAGGACGTCGTCGAGCCACACGTGCATGCCGCCGTCGCCGTTCGAGGCGAGCTCCGACGTCGCGCACGAGATACCGGCGGCGCCGAGGTCCTGGATGCCCTCCACGACCTGCGCCGCGTAGAGCTCGAGGCAGCACTCGATGAGGACCTTCTCCATGAAGGGGTCGCCCACCTGGACGCTCGGGCGCTTGGCGGGCACGCCGTCCTCGAACGTCTCCGAGGCGAGGATCGAGGCGCCGCCGATGCCGTCGCCGCCCGTGCGGGCGCCGAACAGCACGACCTTGTTGCCGACGCCCGAGGCGTTGGCGAGGTGGATGTCCTCGTGGCGCAGCACGCCGAGGCACAGCGCGTTGACGAGGGGGTTGCCCTGGTACGAGGAGTCGAAGACGAGCTCGCCGCCGATGTTCGGCAGGCCGAGGCTGTTGCCGTACCCGCCGACGCCGCTCACGACGCCGTGCACGACGCGCGCCGTGTCCGGGTGGTCGACGGCGCCGAAGCGGAGCTGGTCCATGACGGCGACGGGGCGCGCGCCCATGGAGATGATGTCGCGCACGATGCCGCCGACACCCGTCGCGGCGCCCTGGTAGGGCTCGACGAACGACGGGTGGTTGTGCGACTCGACCTTGAACGTCACGGCCCAGCCGTCACCGATGTCGACGACGCCCGCGTTCTCGCCGATGCCGACGAGCAGGTGCTTCTTCATCTCGTCCGTGGTCGCCGCGCCGAACTTCGACAGGTGGACCTTGGACGACTTGTACGAGCAGTGCTCGGACCACATGACGGAGTACATCGCGAGCTCCGCGGCCGTGGGGCGACGCCCCAGGATGTCGCGGATGCGCTGGTACTCGTCCGGCTTGAGGCCGAGCTCGGCGAACGGCTGGACCTCGTCGGGCGTGGCGGCGGCATGCTCGACGGTGTCGAGCGTCGGCGCGGCGGGACGAGCCTCGGAGCGTGCGGAAGCCTGGGGTGCGGGGGCGGTCATCGTTTCCCTCGGGTGGGCGCTGAGCGGGGAGCGCACGACGGCGCGCGGCCAGTCTACCGGCGCCCAGGGAGAGGCCGTCCGGGCGTCTCGCGTCGCGGGCGACCGAGAAGTGAGACGAGCGTCTCGCCGTGCGGAAACCGGGTTTCCGGGTTCCGATGGAGGGGTGACCACCCTTCTCGAACCGACGTCCGGCACCGCCCGCAGCAGGACCAGCGACCTCCTCGACCCGCACCTGGAGCGGCTCGGCCACGAGCTCACGCTCGTCGAGCGCCAGCTCAACGGCTACTCCCGGCGCACGGGCTCCTACGTGGGCCGCGGGGCCGTCGAGACCGTCGAGCCGGCGGAGGGCCGCTACCGGGACGAGCTCGAGGCCGAGCGCGAGCGCATCCTGTCGCGCCTCGAGATGCTCAGCGCCATGCGCGTCGCCGCGTCCTGCTGACCACGACCGCAACCGCGACTCCGAGCGCGGCCACCGTGGGGCGCAGGACGGCTCAGATCGTCAGCCCCAGCACGATCGCCAGCACGCCGAGCGCGGGCGGCACGAGCTGGACGAGCGCCGCCCGCGCCTTCAACGGCGACGACAGGATCAGCACGAGCCCCGCCGCGACCATCGACCCGGCCCCCGCGACCACGAGCGTCAGGCCGACGTCCTGCCGGTCCGCCGCGTACAGGACGATGCCGAGCACGACGAGCACCGCGAGGAACAGGTTGTAGAACCCCTGGTTGAAGGCCATCTCGCGCGTGGCCGCCGCCTCCTGCGGCGACGTGCCGAACGTGGCGCGCGTGCGGTCGCTCGTCCACGTGAGCGACTCCATGACGAAGATGTACACGTGGATCGCCGCGGCGACCCCCGCGAGCGCCAGCCCGAACCCGATCATCGTCGGTCCCTCCCGGTCCGCGAGGCCGCACGGTGCGCGGACCCCGGCATACCGACCGGGTGTCGCTGCCTCAGCGCTCCTCAGCGTTCCACAGGAGCGGCTCGGCTGCCGCGAGCGCCACGGCCAGCGCGCCGACCACGAGCCCGACGCGCGTGTGCGGCAGCCGCACGCCGCGGTCGCGCAGCCGCTCCCCGCGCCGGTAGACCCACTTCTCGCCCGCGACGACGAGGGTCGTCGCGAGCGCGAGCCCGGCCGCCGCACCCGCGACGGCGACGCCCGCCGGCACCGGCGTGGTGTCGTCGTCGGTCGTCGCCCAGGTGTTGTCCTCCCGCGGGGCGCCGTCGGCGGTCGTGGTCCCGGACGTCGCGTCCGTCCCGCCCGCGTCCGCCTCGCGGGCGGCGTCGCGCAGGGAGCGCAGGCCCTCGCGCGCCTCGGTCCCCTCGGTCGTCGAGGTGAACGTCAGCGCGACGGCGGCCGTCGCGACGGCGGTCTTGGCGAGCGCGCGCGCCCAGCGCGGGCGGACGGCGTCGGGCACGGCGTACCACGCCACGGTGGACAGCCCCGCGATCGCCACGGTGCGCGGGTCGGCGACCCGTCGGGACGGCGCGTGCTCGGTCATCGTGCCCCTTCGTCGGCAGGTGTGCTCAGGGGGCCTAACGGCTCGCGGCCGTGCCGGGTTCCTGCGGCGCGCAGGCGTTCGCGCAGGTAGCGCACCGCGGGGGCGTCGGTCATGGTCGCGCGCCACACGACCGTGACCGGGCGGGTCGGGACGGGCTCGCGCACGGGCACCGCGACGACGTCGGCCGGCAGCGGGCCGCGCCCGAGGCGCGGCACGAGCGCGACGGCGAGGTCCTGGGCCACGACCTCGACCTGCGACGCGAACTCGAGGCACCGGAAATCGATGCGCGGGACGCGCGGCTCGCGCGCGAACATGTGGCAGAACCACTCGTAGCAGATGGTGCCGTCGGGCGTGCAGACCCAGGTCTCGTCGAGCAGGTCGGACGGCGTGAGCGCGGACCGCCCCGCGAGCGGGCTCGACGCGTGCACGAGCACGTCGGCCTCGTCGCGGAACAGCTCCTCGGCGCGCAGGCTCGGCGGGAGCGCGAGGCCGACGCCCTCCCAGTGGTGCACGAGCGCGAGGTCGAGCGTGCCCGCCGCGACGGCCGCGACGGCGTCCCACGGCTCGGTCTCCTCGACGACGAGGCGCAGGTCCGGCACGTCGTCCCGCACGCGCGCGAGGAGCGGGGCGACGACGCCGCGCACCGCCGTCGAGAACGACCCGAGGCGCACGGTCCCGGTGGGGCGCGCCCCGGCGTCGTGCAGGCGAGCCCGGAGCGACTCGACCTGCTCGCGCAGCGCGCGACCCTCCTCGACGACGCGCCGCCCCGCGGCCGTGAGCACGACGCCGCGCCCCTGGCGGTCGAGCAGGCGCGCGCCGAGGTCGCGCTCCAGGCGCTTCACCTGCTGCGAGACGGCGGAGGGCGTGTACCCGAGGTCGCGCGCCGCGGCGTGCACGGTGCCGGTGCGCTCGACGGCGAGCAGGGCGTCCACGGCGGCGAGGTCGATCATGCGACCGATGCTATCCGGAAGCGGCGCTACCGGGAACCGTGCACGACTGTGCGCTGGACGTGCACGATGCCGCGGGCGCACCCTCGATGCCATGCCGATGCGCCCGTCCCTCCTCGCCGTCCTCGTCGCCGTCGTCTGGGGCGTGAACTTCGTCGTCATCGACCTCGGGCTCGGCGACGTGCCGCCGACGCTGTTCGTCGCCCTGCGCTTCCTCGTCGTCCTGGTCCCCGCGGTGTTCCTCGTGCCGCGGCCCCGCGCGCGGTGGCGGGACGTGCTGCTCGTCGGCACGTTCATGAGCCTCGGCCAGTTCGGCCTGCTGTACACCGCGCTCGCGCTCGGAATGCCCGCCGGGCTCGCGTCGCTCGTGCTCCAGGCCCAGGTCGGGCTCACCGTGCTGTTCGCCGCCGCGGCGCTGCGCGAGGTCCCGACGCGCGCGCAGCTCGTGGGCGTGCTGGTCGGGGCGGCCGGGCTGGTCGTCGTCGGCGTGGGCCGCAGCGCCTCGACGCCGGCCCTCGCGTTCGTCGTGACGCTCGCGGCCGCGGCGTCGTGGGCGGTGGGGAACGTCGTCGCCCGACGCGCCGGGAGCCGCCGCGACCTGGCCTCTCCCTCGCGTGACCAGGGCTCTACCCCGCGCGACCAGGGCTCTACCCCGCGCGACCAGGGCTCTACCTCGGGCGACCAGGGATCTCCCTCGCGGCCCGGGCTGGAGGGGCTGTCGATGACGGTGTGGTCGGCGCTCGTGGTGCCGGTCCCCATGCTCGGGCTGTCGCTCGCGCTCGACGGGCCGGACGCCGTCGGGCACGCGCTCACCCACCTCACGCTCGCGCCGGTCCTGTCGACCCTCTACACCGCCTGGCTCGCGAGCCTCGTGGGCTACGGGATCTGGAACACGCTCCTCGCGCGGTACCCGGCGTCGGCGGTCGTGCCGTTCACGATGCTCGTGCCGCCGGTCGGGATGCTCGCCGCGTGGCTCGTGCTCGACGAGGTGCCGAACGCGGCCGAGGTGGTGGGCGGCGTCGTGCTGCTCCTCGGCGTCGCGACGACGACGGGCGTCCTCGGGCGGCGCTCGCCCGGCACGGCAGTCGCGCCCGACGCGGCGGCGTCCTTCGTCGCGACCGACCCGCCCTCCGCTCCCGGGCGCCCCGACGCGACCGCGACCGACGGTCCGACCGGGACACGCGCGCGTTCGCGCTGACAGGACGCCCGCGCGGGGGTTCCATGGGAGTCCGGGACGTCCGAGACGCGAGGGAGCCTCTCATGAGCGAGACCGCGGGCCGCACGGAGGAACGGCAGCAACCGGAGCTCAAGCGCGTCATGGGGCCCAAGCTGCTCCTGCTGTTCATCGTCGGGGACATCCTGGGCACAGGCGTGTACGCGCTCACCGGCCAGGTCGCGGGCGAGGTCGGCGGGGCGGCGTGGCTGCCGTTCCTGCTCGCGTTCGTCGTCGCGACGATCACCGCGTTCTCCTACCTCGAGCTCGTCACGAAGTACCCGAGCGCCGCGGGCGCCGCGCTCTACACGCACAAGGCGTTCGGCATCCACCTGCTGACGTTCGTCGTCGCGTTCATGGTCATGAGCTCCGGGATCACGTCGGCCTCCACGGCGTCCAACGCGTTCGCGGGGTTCGTCTCCGACGGGTTCGGGCTCGAGCTGCCGACGGGCGGGGACGGGCGCCTGCTCATCGCCCTCGCCTTCATGGCCCTCGTCGCGCTCGTCAACCTGCGCGGGGTCGGGGAGAGCGTCAAGGCGAACGTCGTGCTGTCGCTCGTCGAACTGTCCGGCCTCCTGCTCGTCATCTTCGTGGGGCTGTGGGCGACGACGCAGGGCCGCGCCGACTTCTCGCGCGTCGTCGTGTTCGAGAGCGCCGACGACAAGAGCGTGTTCCTCGCCGTCACCGCCGCGACGACGCTCGCGTTCTTCGCGATGGTCGGGTTCGAGGACTCCGTGAACATGGCCGAGGAGTGCAAGAACCCCGTGCGGGACTTCCCGCGCATGATGCTCACCGGGCTCTCGATCACGGGCGCGATCTACGTGCTCGTCGCGATCACCGCCGTCGCGCTCGTCCCCGTGGGCGACCTCACGGACGACGCCAAGGGGTCCGCGCTCACGCAGGTCGTCGCGGCGGGCGCGCCGAACCTGCCGTTCGACACGATCTTCCCGTTCATCGGGATGTTCGCCGTCGCTAACTCCGCGCTCATCAACATGCTCATGGCGTCCCGCCTGCTCTACGGCATGGCGAACCAGGGCGTGCTGCCGCGCGCGTTCGGCCAGGTGCACCCGTTCCGCCGCACGCCGTGGGTCGCGATCCTCGTGACGACGGCCATCGCGTTCGCGCTCATCGTGTACGTCGTGCGGCAGTCCGGGACCGCGGCGGGCACCAACGCGGTCGCCCTGCTGGGCGGGACGACGTCGCTGCTCCTGCTCGTCGTCTTCACGATCGTCAACATCGCGCTCCTCGTGCTGCGCCGCGACCGCGTCGACCACGAGCACTTCCGCACCCGCACCTGGCTCGCGGTGCTCGGCGCCCTCACGTGCGCGTACCTCGCCGGGCCGTGGGCCCGCAGCGCCGAGCAGCAGGAGCAGTACGTCATCGCGGGCGCGCTCGTGGCCCTCGGGGTCGTGCTCTCGTTCGTCACGTGGCTCTACAACCGCTCGGTGCGCCACCGCCGGATCGCGTTCTCCGACGTGTCGCGCCTGGAGGACGACGTCGACGACGACGGCCCGGGGCGGTGACCGCCGTCGCGCATGATGGGTCCATGCAGACCCGTGTCGCCGCCTACGCCGTGGTCGTCCGCGAGGACGGCCGGATGCTCCTCCCCCACTGGAGCGAGGGGGACCGCGGCGGCTGGACGCTGCCCGGCGGCGGCATCGACCCGGGCGAGGACCCCGCCGCCGCGGCCGTCCGCGAGGTGCGCGAGGAGACCGGCTACGACGTCGAGCTCGACGGCCTGCTCGGCGTCGACAGCCTCGTGATCGACGCCGCCGACCGGATCCGGCCCGAGGACCGCGACCGGTCGCTGCACGCGATCCGCATCGTCTACCGGGCCCACGTGGTGGGCGGCGAGCTGCGCGTCGACGAGGACGAGTCGACCGACGACGTCGGCTGGTTCACGCCCGACGAGGTCGACGCGCTGGACCGCGTCGGCCTCGTCGACGTGGCCCGCCGCTGGGCCGGCCTGCTCCCCGTGCCGTCGTGACCCGCTCGCGCCGGGTGGCCGGCGGGCTGCCCGGGACGACGGTGCTGGGCGCGCTCGCCGTCGCCGTCCTCGTCCCGGCCGCGCTCGCCGCGTGCACGCCCGGCACCCCGGCGCCGGACCCGGACGTGGTGACGTCCGCACCGGTGCAGGTCCCGTCGCCCGGCCCGGGCGCCACCACCGAGGACGGCGGAGCCGCGGACGACCCGGACGGCGACCGGCACGGCGACACCGAGCCCGCGTCCGTGCGCGTTCCCGTGGGGACGGCGACGGTCGAGCTCGCCGTACTCCCGCCGACGTCGGGCGGGGCCACGCCTCCCCACGTCACGGCCGACGCCGACGGCGCGTCCGACGTCACGCTCACCCTCGCGGGAGCCCCCGCCATGGTCTCGGTGGAGGGCGGCTCGCTCGTGCGCCACGCGGACGGCACGCTCACCGTCCTGGACGACGGCGGCACACCCGTCGGCGGGCTCGGCGCCCCGCGGGTCGTGGGCCGGCACGGCGCGCCGGGCACGCCCGGCGCGGACGGCGCAAACAGCGCAAGCGAGGCGGAGAGCGGGACGGCGAGCGGGACGGTCGACGGCACGGACGCCGGCCCCACGGCGGGCACCCCCGCACCCGGGACCCCGCGCGTCCGGGTCGCGCTCGTCGACGCCCACCGCGCGGAGGTGACGCTCGTGGGGACGGCGGGGACGGCGACAGCGGGGAGTGCGGGGACGACGTCGGACGCGGACGACGCGGCGGGCGCTCCCGCCGGGGACGCGGGCGGGACCGCGACGACCGACGCCGCCGAGGCGTGGGAGGTCGTCGTCCCGCTCGGCACGCGCGCGGTGCGGAGCACCGACTGGGGCGAGCGCGAGGGCGGCCGGTCGCTCGCCGTCGACCCGACCGCGTGGGCCCGCGCCGCGGGGCAGGCGGGCCGGGAGCTCGTGTGGGCGCAGGTCGTCGCCGCCGAGCCGGAGGCCGACACCCCGACGATGCACGACCAGCTCGTGTGCCACGCCGTCGGCGCCCCGGACAAGGCGACGTGGAACCTCGAGCCCTGGCGGCCCGACGTCGGGCTCCTCGCCACGATGTCCGCGCGCTGCAACCCCGCCTGACCGCCGCCGTCGTCCCGACTGCGGCCCGCGCACCGGCTCGGCCGCCGAGCACGACGTCCCTCAGCGTCGAGCACGAGGTTCCTGTCGGCATCCGCCTCGGAACGACAGGAACCTCGTGCTCGGAGACCGAGACGGAGACCGAGACGGCAACGGCCCGGGCGGCGCGACGGCTGGTGGACGTCGTGCCGCCCGGGCCTGACCCTCGGCAGCGGTACCGCTCCGCCTGCGACGCCGAGGACGTTCCGGGGTGGCGCCGAGGACGACGCCGGGGTGGTCAGCGGGCCTGCGGGCCGCCCTTCGCGGCCTTGCGCAGCGACTTCTCGCTCCGCGGCTCGTCGCCGCTCGCGCGCAGGCGCCGGTAGTAGTCGCGCGCCTCGTCCTGGCGCTCCTTCTCGATGCCCGTCGCGATCGTCGCGCGCAGGTGCTCGGGGCCGTAGCCCCAGGCGTCCACGAGGTCCTGCGCGTGCGGACGCAGCCGGTCGATGAGGCGGTCGAGGTAGCTCGTCACCGTGCGCGCGCGCTGCGTCGAGAGGCGCCCGTTGAGCAAGTACCAGGCGAGGTGCCGCTCGACGAGGCTCAGGCCGAACAGGTCGCGCACCGTGGTGAGGACCTCGCGCGTGCCCGCGTCCTCGATCGTACCGAGCGCCTGCGTGAACGCCTCCCAGCGCAGCAGCTCCGCGTGGGCGCGGGCCGCCTCGACGAGCTCGACCTGGTGGGCGTTGAACAGGTTCGTCGCCGTCTCCGGGTCGGCCTTCTGCGCGGGGCGCAGCGCCTGCGCGACGTCCGCGACCATCGTCTCGACCCGGTCGGTGAGCAGCGCGCGCTGCGTCTCGGGGTCGCGCAGGTGGCCGGCCGCACGGCGCGGGTCGCCGACGTCCGCGAGCGCCTGCGCGGCCCGCTTGAGCGGCGTGCGGTGCAGCGCCATGTCGCTCGCGCGCTCGACGACGACGCGCGCCATCTGGCCCGGGGTGATGCCCTTGAACTGCTTGCCGTAGTCGGCGAGCAGGCGCTTCGCGACGAGCTGGAGCAGCACGGTGTTGTCGCCCTCGAACGTCGCGTACACGTCGAGGTCGGCGCGCAGGCTCGTGATGCGGTTGGTCGTGAGGAACCCGGCCCCGCCGCACGCCTCGCGCGTCTCCTGGAGCACGTCGAGCGCGAACCGCGTGCTCGTGGCCTTGAGCGCGGCCGCCGTCGTCTCGAGGTCCTCGCGCTGCTCCGGGGTGTCCTCCTCGCCGGAGAACACCGAGTGGAACAGGTCGAGCAGGCGGTCGTGCGCGAAGTGCGCCGCGTAGGTCTCCGCGATGGGGACGATCAGGCGACGCTTGTGCGTGCCGTAGTCGAGGAGCACGACCTCCTCCGTCGGCGTCGCGCCCGTGAACTGGCGGCGCTCGTTCGCGTACCGCACCGCGATCGCGAGGCCGAGCTTCGCCGCGGTCACCGCGGCGCCGTCGAGCGACACGCGACCCTGGACGAGCGAGCCGAGCATCGTGAAGAAGCGGCGTCCGGGGCTGTCGATGGGGCTGGAGTAGGTGCCGTCGGCGTCCACCGAGCCGTAGCGGGCGAGCAGGTCGGTGCGCGGGACCCGCACGTGGTCGAAGTGCAGGCGCCCGTTGTCGATGCCGTTGAGCCCGCCCTTCTGGCCGTCGTCCTCGCCGCCCACGCCGGGCAGGAAGGGCAGCCGGCCGAGCTCGTCGCGCTCGCCCGCGGTGTCGCGGATGGGGACGTAGAACGCGTGCACGCCGTGGTTGACGTTCTTCGTGATCAGCTGTGCGAACACGACCGCGGCGACGCCGTGCACGCCCGCGTTCCCGAGGTAGTCCTTCCACGCCCCGCGGAACGGGGTGTGGATGACGAACTCCTCGGTCTCCGGGTCGTACGTCGCCGTGGTGGCGATGCTCGCGACGTCGGACCCGTGGCCGATCTCCGTCATCGCGAACGCGCCCGGCACCGAGAGGTCCATGGCGCCCGGCAGGAGGCGGTCCTGCTGCTCGGGCGTGCCCAGGTGCAGGATCGCCGAGCCGAACAGCCCCCACTGCACGCCCGCCTTGATCTGCAGCGACGGGTCGGCCGCGACGAGCTCCTCGAACCCGGCGAGGTTGCCGCCCGCGTCGTCCGCGCCGCCGAGGCGCTCCGGGTACCCGCGCCACACCTGGCCCTTGCCCACGAGCAGGTGCATCTGCTCCAGCACGCGCTCGCGGTGCTCGCGCAGGCTCTGGCCCTCGATGCGCTGGAACGCCTCCTCGCCCGCGGTCGCGCGCGCCGCCGCGCGCAGGTCGGCCCACCGGCCGAGCAGGGTCTTCTCGAGGGCGGCGACGTCGACGCGGGCGTCGCCCTGCGACGTCGGGCCCGCGTCGCCGGCGCTCGTCGTGCGCGGTGCGAGCGCGGGACGGTCGGACGTGGCGGTCATGGCTTCTCCTTGAGGTCTGAGGCGGTCGCCGGGTGCGGAGGGCGGTCGGAGGGGACGCGGTCGGCGTCGGGGCGGGTCGTGCCCGGGTTGTGCGAGAGGACGCCGACGGGGCCGGCCCACAGCCACGCGGCGACGCGCTCGGTGAGCTGCTCGCGGTCGGGGACGTCGGCGCGGTCGCGGTGGGCGAGCCACCACTCGCCGGCGCCTCGGACGAAGCCGACGGCGCCCGCGGCCCACGCCGCGGCGTCGGTCGGGGAGACGTCGGTGACCCGGGCGAAGGGCTCGGCGACGAGCTCGATCACCGAGTCGAGGAAGGCGGCGAGCGGGGCGCGGTCGGCGCCGCCCGCGCCCTGGGTGAGGCCGCTCGCCGCGAGCTGGGCGGCGGGCTCCTCCGTCCCCGCGACGGCGCTCGTCCGGGTGACGAAGTAGTACACGTTGGGCGAGCTCTCGATCATCTCGAGGTACACGCCGACCATCGCGCGCAGCGCGCGCTTGGGCGTCTCCGCGGCCTCGGCCGCCTGGGTCAGGGCGTCGTGCATCTGCCCCACGACGGCGGAGCCCAGGGCGACCTGGAGCCCGGTCTTGTCGTCGAAGTAGCGGTAGATGATCGACTTCGACGTACCCGACGCCGCCGCGATCTCGTCCATGGAGACCCCGGGGCCTCCCCGGTGCACCGCCTTGCTGGCCGCCCGGATGAGCTCCGCGCGGCGCGCCGCCCGGTGCTCGTCCCAGCGGGTCGACCGACCGTCGACCGCGGCGGCCGGCTGCACCCGCCCTCGGGTGACCGGTCGCGCGTCGGCACCTGCGTTCACGTCGTCCTCCGTTGCGCCCGACCTCGATGTCGTCGGCACCTCGTCACGGGTGCCGTGCCGGGGCAGGGCACAGCCCTGTGACCCGACTCACGAAACTGAGAGTATCAGGTACTCTTGGTATTGGACACCAACCGGCCCTCTCCCCCGCCTCGCGCACGCCGTGCCGAGGCGCTCTCCCGGGCCGGCACCGAACGCAGCGCAGCGAGCACGGACAGGAAGTGAGGCACAGTGGCCACCAGCACCAGCCCCCGCCCGACCCCCGAGCAGTCCCCCCGGGAAGACGCCCCCGCGGGCGCTCCCCGCGACGCGTGGGTCGTGGGCGGGAACCGCATCCCGTTCGCCCGCGCCGGCAAGAAGTACGCGTCCGCGAGCAACCAGGAGATGTTCACCGCCGCGCTCGAGGGGCTCGTCGCGCGCTTCGGCCTCCAGGGCGAGCGGCTCGGGGAGGTCGTCGGCGGCGCCGTGCTCAAGCACTCCCGCGACTTCAACCTCGTGCGCGAGTCCGTGCTCGGGTCGTCGCTCTCCCCGCAGACCCCGGCCTACGACCTCCAGCAGGCGTGCGCGACCGGCCTGGAGGCCACCATCGCCGTCGCGAACAAGATCCGTCTCGGCCAGGTCGAGTCCGGCGTCGCGGGCGGTTCCGACACCGTGTCCGACGCCCCCATCGCCGTGAGCGAGGGCCTGCGCCGGGCGCTGCTCGAGGCGAGCCACGCCAAGACCTTCGGCCAGCGCGTCAAGGCGTTCGCGAAGGTCCGCCCCGCCGACCTCGCGCCGCTCACGCCCGCGACCGACGAGCCGCGCACTGGCCTGTCGATGGGCGAGCACCAGGCGATCACGACGGCGCGCTGGGACATCTCGCGCGAGGCGCAGGACGAGATCGCGCTCGCGAGCCACGAGCACCTCGCGGCCGCGTGGGACGCCGGGTTCTTCGACGACCTCGTCACCCCGTTCCGCGGGCTCGTGCGCGACGACAACCTGCGCGCCGACTCGTCGCTCGAGAAGCTCGCCGCGCTCAAGCCGGTGTACGGCAAGCGCCTGGAGGGCGTCACCCCGACCATGACGGCGGGCAACTCGACCCCGCTCACCGACGGCGCGTCGACCGTCCTCCTCGCCTCGGCCGAGTGGGCGCGCGAGCGCGACCTGCCGCTGCTCGCGCGCGTCGTCGACGCGGAGACCGCCGCCGTCGACTTCGTGCACGGCCACGAGGGCCTGCTCATGGCCCCCGCGCACGCGGTCCCCCGCCTGCTCGCCCGCAACGGGCTCGCGCTCGGCGACTTCGACCTCTACGAGATCCACGAGGCGTTCGCGTCGACCGTGCTCACGACGCTCAAGGCCTGGGAGGACGACGAGTACTGCCGCACCGAGCTCGGGCTCGACGGCGCGCTCGGCTCGATCGACCGCTCGCGGCTCAACGTGAACGGTTCCTCGCTCGCCGCGGGCCACCCGTTCGCCGCGACCGGCGGGCGCATCGTCGCGACGGCGGCCAAGCTCCTCGCGCAGCGCACCGCCGAGACCGGGGCACCCGCGCGTGCGCTGATCTCCGTGTGCGCCGCGGGCGGCCTCGGCGTCGCCGCGATCCTCGAGTCCGTCCCCGCGACCGACGCCGCCTGACGCCCCGACGACCGAGAGGAACACCCGTGACCGACTCCTACGTCCAGGCCGTCAACTCCGGCTTCACGAAGACGCTCGCCAAGAAGCTCGGCCTCCCGCGCCCCGCGGTCCTGCGCCGCTTCCGCGCGGGCGACCCGCTCACCGTCGGGCCCGTGCTCGTGCTCGGCGGCACGCCGGGCGTGCGCGACGACGCCGACCTCGTCGCCGAGGCCCTGCTCGGCTGGGACCTCGACGTCCGCCAGACCCCGGACGACACGACGCGCTGGGGCGCGGTCGTCGTCGTGCTCAGCGGGATCGAGCGGCCGCAGGACGCGTCCGCGCCCGTCATGGCGCTCTCGGCGACGCTCCGCCGCCTCGCGCCCAACGGTCGCGTCGTGACGATCTCCCGCGCCCCCGCCGACACCGACTCCCCCGAGCTCGCCGCCGCCCGCGAGGGCGTCGACGGGTTCCTGCGGTCCGTCGCCAAGGAGCTGCGCTACGGCGCGACCGCCAACGGCATCCAGGTGACCGACGACGCCCCCGTCGACAGCCCGAGCGTCCTCGCGACCCTCCGCTTCTTCCTGTCCGCCAAGTCGGCGTTCGTCGACGGCCAGCTCCTCCGGGTGGGTCCGAGCGCGACCGACGGCGCCTCCGGGAGCACCTCCGCCGACCTCGACCAGCCGCTCGCCGGCAAGGTCGCCGTCGTCACGGGCGCGGCCCGCGGCATCGGGGCGCAGGTCGCCCGGACGCTCGCGCGCGACGGCGCGAAGGTCGTCGTCGTCGACGTGCCCGCGGCGGGCGAGGCGCTCGCCCGGGTCGCGAACGAGATCAAGGGCACGGCGCTGCAGCTCGACGTGACCGCCGACGACGCGGGCGCCCGGATCCTCGAGCACGCCCGCGCACGGCACGGCGGGCTCGACGTCCTCGTGCACAACGCCGGCATCCTGCGCGACAAGCTGCTCGCCAACATGTCGCCCGACAAGTGGGACGCGGTGGTCGCGGTGAACCTCGCCGCACAGCTGCGGATCACGGAGTACCTGCTCGGCGCGAACGGGTTCTCCTCCGCGCCGCGCGTCGTGTCCCTCGCTTCGACGAGCGGGATCGCGGGCAACCGGGGCCAGGCGAACTACGCGTTCTCCAAGGCGGGCGTCATCGGGCACACGCGCGCGTTCGCCCGCCTGCTCGCGGCGCCGGGCGGTCCGGGCGGGACGGCGAACGCCGTCGCGCCGGGCTTCATCGAGACGGACATGACGGCGTCGATCCCGTTCGTGCAGCGCGAGGTCGCGCGCCGCGTCGCGTCGCTCCAGCAGGGCGGCCAGCCCGTGGACGTCGCCGAGGCGATCGCGTTCCTCGCGTCGCCCGCGGCCGGGGGCGTCAACGGGCAGGTGCTGCGCGTGTGCGGGCAGAACGTGGTGGGCCGGTGACGGCGCCCGCGGGCGCCCCGGCGCGCGTCGAGACGCTGCCCGCCGTCCCGGGTCTGGGCGGCCTGTACGTGCGCGGGCTCGCGGCGTCGGGCCGGATCGCGGCGGCGCACCGGCTGCCCGTCCGGGGCGGCCGGACGGAGCTGACGCTCCCGGACGTCACCTACCGGGTCGCGGCCGTCCCGACGGGCGACGACGCGGCGCCGGGCCACGTCGGCAGCGCCGCGCACCTCGCGCGGTACGCGCGGCTCGTGGGCGAGGCGCCGTCGGACGTCCTGCCCGCCGGGTATCTGCACGTGCTGGGGTTCCCGCTCGCGACGGCCGTCATGGTGCGGGCCGACTTCCCGCTCCCGCTGCTCGGCATGGTGCACCTCGCGAACTCGGTGTCCGTGCTGCGCCCGGTGCGGCTCGGGGACGCGCTCGAGGTCCGCGCGTGGGCGCAGGACCTGCGCCCGCACCGTCGCGGAGTCCAGGTGGACCTCGTCACGGAGGTCTCGGTGCTGCGCACGGACGACGAGCGCGCCGCCGGCAGCGGGCTGGCCGCGACGACGCTCGCCTACCGGGGCGTCTCGACGTACCTCGCGAAGGGCGCCTCCCTCCCGGGCGGCCCCGCCCCGGCCGACGCCGACGGCCCGGCCGCGTTCGTCCCACCCCTGCCCACCGCGCGGTGGAGGCTCGGGGCGGGGACCGGCCGCGCGTACGCGGCGGTGTCCGGCGACCGCAACCCGATCCACACCTCGGCGCTGGGCGCCAAGGCGTTCGGGTTCCCGCGGGCCATCGCGCACGGCATGTACACCGCGGCGCGGGCGCTCGCCGAGGCGGGCCCCGGTCGCGGCGACGCCTACGACTGGACCGTCGCGTTCGCCAAGCCGGTGCTGCTGCCCGGCACGGTCGACGTCGCGCTGCGCCCGGCGGGCGACGTGCCCGCCGAGGTGCGGGACGCCGTCGGGCAGGTCGCGGCGGCCGTGCCCGACGGCGCGGGCGACCCGGGCACGGGCGTCACCTACCAGGCGTGGGACGGCAAGGGCCGCCTCCACCTCGCGGGCCGCGTCACCCCGCGCCCCTGACCCTTGCCGCCGAGCACGGGGTCGGTGTCGTTCTCGAGCGCATGACGACACCTACCCCGTGCTCGACGCCGCGCAGGCTCGTGCTCGGAGCGCCGAAAGGTCAGGCCAGGCGGGCGAGCAGGCCGGCGCGGACGGTCGGCCACTCGTCGCGGAGGACCGAGAAGTAGGCGGTGTCCTGGCGGGAGCCGTCGGGCGCCACGCGGTGGCTGCGCAGGACGCCCTCCGCCACCGCGCCCAGGCGTCGGATCGCCCCGATGGACCGGCTGTTGCGGGCGTCGGCGCGGAGCGCGACGCGCGCGACCCCGAGGTCCTCGAACGCGTGCCGCAGCAGGAGGTACTTGCACGCCGGGTTCGTCGTCCCGCCCCACCACTCGCGCGCGTAGAACGTGGACCCGAGCTCGACCCGGCCCTGGGACGGGACCCACTCGTAGAGCGACGTCGAGCCACGGACCACGGCGTCGGCGGTCGCGCCGTCCGCACCGGGTGCACCGGGAGCGCCGGGAGCACCGAGGACCGCGAACGCGAGCCGGCCCGGCGCGGCGGCCGCGTCGCGCACGTAGCCCTCCATCGCCTCCGTGCCGCGCGGGACGGCGCTGGACATGCCCGCCCAGATGCCGTCGTCGACGAGGGCGCCGAGCGCCGGCGCGTGGGTCGCGGCGAGCGGTTCGAGGCGGACGCCGAAGCCTTCGAGGACGGTCTCGTGCTGCACCCGCACATCCCACCACACCACCGGTGCTCCGACCGCGTGCGAACCCGGCCGACCGTGGTTACGGTCGAGAGGTACCGACGAGAGGAGCACCCATGGGACTCGGAGACAAGGCCAAGCACGCCGCCGAAGAGGCGGGTGGCAAGCTCAAGGAAGGCGCGGGCAAGCTCACGGACAACGAGCGGCTCGAGGCCGAGGGCCAGGGCGACCAGGCCAAGGCCAACGTCAAGCAGGCGGGCGACGACGTCAAGGACGCGTTCGACCGCTGACGCGCTCCACCGTTCTGCTCACGAGGGCTCCGCTCCGGCGGGGCCCTCGTGGCGTCTCGGGACCGTTCGACCGGGACGCGACGACCGGGATGCGACGACCAGGACTCGACGAGCGGGAGCCGCGACGGTCAGGACGCGGCGAGCGGCCGGACGTCGGCCGACGGCGCCGGGGCGAGCACCGGCACGACGCGCGGGGCGGTGATCCGCGCGAGGAGGCCCACCTCGACCCCGGGCCACTCGGGCGCGAGGATCGAGAACAGCACGGAGTCGGCGCGCGTCCCGTCGGGCGCGGTGCGGTGGCCGCGCATGACGCCCTCCTCGTGGGCGCCGAGACGGCGCATGGCCCCGAGCGAGCGCTCGTTGCGCGTGTCGACGCGGAAGCCGACCCGGTGCACGTCCCACGTCTCGAACGCGTGGCGCAGCAGGAGCCACTTCGTCACGGGGTTGACGAGGCTCCCCCACGTGGTGCGCGCGTAGAACGTGCGGCCCACCTCGACGCGGCGGTCGACGAGCGACAGGTCCCGGAACGCGGTGCTGCCGAGCACGGCGCCGGGCGCGCCGTCGGGGTCGACGGCGCGCACGACGAAGCCGGTGAGGTCCGGGGCCGCGCGGGTCGCGGCCACGAGATCGGCCATCCCCGCGACCCCGTAGGGCAGGGGGATGCTCATCCCTGACCACATCGCCTCGTCGACGAGGCCGGCCAGCGTCTCAGCGTGCTCCAGGGCCAACGGTTCCAGCCGGAAACCGTGCCCCGAGAGGACGACGTCGTGCAGCACAGCGCATATCAGAGCACACGCGGAACACCGCGCCAAGAGGGTCCGGCGACGCGGTGGACAACGCTCGGCGACGACCCGGTGAACAGGCTGCCGCGTCGGCCGCCGGTGACGGTCAGACGGCCGGTCCGCAGCCCGCCGCGTCGGCGAGGAAACCCGCCGCCGCGGTCGCGAAGAGCCCTTCCAGGCCGGACCCCGCGGGGACCGGGCGCGGGTCGTCCACGACGGCCCAGCAGCCGTCGACGACCTCGTACCGGGTGGTCGGTCCCTGCTCGACGTACGCGCGCACGGCCTCGACGAGGCGCACGACGTCCGCACCGGTCGTCCCGACGCCCACCGAGGCGCGGATCGCGCCCGCGTCGTAGCCGAGGCGCGCGAGCAGCGGGTGCGCGCAGAACCGGCCGTCGCGCACGCCGATGCCGTGCTCGGCCGAGAGGTAGGCGGCGACGAGGCCCGGGTCGTGGCCCTCGACGGCGAACGTCACGACGCCGACCGGGTCGACGGCGTCGTCCCACACGCGCACGACCCGGACGCCCGGGACGGCCTCCAGGCCCGCGACGAGGGCCGCGCGGAGCGTCGCCTCGTGGGCGTGCAGGTCGGCCGGGTCGAGCGCGGCGAGCGCGTCGCACGCCGCCGCGAGCGCCGCGGCGCCCACCACGTTCGGCGAGCCGGCCTCGTGGCGTGCGGGCGCCGTCTGCCACTGCGTCCCGGTCACCGCGACCTGGCGCACGGCGCCGCCGCCCGCGAGGTAGGGGGTGCCCGCGTCGAGCCAGTCGCGCCGCCCGACGAGCGCCCCCGCGCCGAAGGGCGCGTAGGTCTTGTGCCCCGAGAACGCGACGTAGTCGACGCCCGACGCGGCGAGCGAGAACCCCCTGTGCGGGACGAGCTGCGCGCCGTCGAGCACGACGCGCGCCCCGGCGTCGTGCGCGGCGCGGACGACCTCGGCGACGGGCAGGGACTCCCCCGTGACGTTCGACGCGCCGGTCACGGCGACGAGCGCGTACGGGAAGCGCGCGAGCTCGGTGCGCAGGCCCGAGAGCGTCTCCGCGACGGAGGCGCCGCCCGCGAGGACCGTCGCGCCGCCGGCGCGCTGCCACGGCAGCAGGTTCGCGTGGTGCTCGACGTCGAGGACGAGCACGCGCCCGGGCGTGCCGTCCGGGTTCGCCGGGACGCAGCCCGCGAGCAGGTTGAGCGAGTCGGTCGTGTTGCGCGTGACGACCGTGACGTCGTCCTCGCGCGCGCCGACGAACGCGCCGATCGTGCGGCGCGACGCCTCGTAGAGCGCCGTGGAGACCTGCGACAGGTAGCCCGCGCCGCGGTGCACGCTCGCGTAGAGCGGCAGCACCTCGGTCACGCGGTCCGCGACCGAGCGCAGCGCCGGGGCCGACGCCGCGACGTCGAGGTTCGCGTACGGCACGCTGCGGCCGTCGACGAGCGGGACGAGCGTGTCCCCGCCGACGACGGGCAGGAGCGCGGGCGCGTCGGCGAGCGCCGCGAGGTCAGGGGCCGGGGCGTCGGTGGGACACGAGACGTCCGCGAGAGCAGTCATGGCACAGTCCTCCAGGGTCGTCCGGGGAGAACCTCCCCGCGCTTGCCGCCCGCCGGTCGGCGTGCGGCCTGGTCGTCACCCGGGGCACCCCGCCGCGAGAGGAGGGTTGCCGGCCAGCAAACCGGGGTTTCGCGCTGGCACTCATGACCTGCGGACCAGGATGTCCGCGCGGACGGTGACGTGTCAACCGGTGGTCACGTCGTCTCGGATGGCGGGACGCGGCGCTCCGCGTCATAAGCCCGCGCGTCGGAGCCACGCGACGTCGGGCACCTCCACCCCGGGCCGCTCCCCGAGACGGGCGTTCCGCACGTCGGACGCGTGGCGTACGATCCGAGCCAACCATCCGGAGCGGCCGAGTGACGTGGCACGTCGACGCCGCAGCAACCCCCCGGACCGCCTCGGCGGCCGGGCGCAGGGTGCTACTGCCACGATCGATGGAGGAGGACTCTCATGAGCGACCAGTCCCAGCAGGCGTCGGCACCCCGGCCGGCGCCCCCCGAGGCACGTCCCGCCGTCGGCTACGCCGGCGACCTCACCCCGCAGCAGGCGTGGGACCTGCTCGCCCACGACGAGCGCGCCGTGCTCGTGGACGTCCGTACCGAGGGCGAGTGGCGCACCATCGGCGTGCCCGACGCCACTCAGCTCGGCCGCGACGTCCTGTTCGACGAGTGGGTGACCCCGGCGGGCCCCAACCCGCGGTTCCTCGACCGGCTCGTCGAGGCAGGTCTGACCCCCGGGGACGAGCGCCCCGTCGTGTTCCTGTGCCGCTCGGGCCAGCGGTCGATCGGCGCGGCGCGCGCGGCCACGGCTGCCGGGCTCGGGCCGTCGTACAACGTGCTCGAGGGCTTCGAGGGCGCCCAGGGGTTCTCGGGCCTGCGGGACGTCGAGGGCTGGAAGGTCCGCGGGCTGCCCACCACGACGTTCGACGAGGCCGCCCGGTGAGCGCGGTCGTGCCCGGGAGCGTGCCCGGCGGCTCCGGCCGCAAGCCCCTGCCCGCGAGCGCCCGCCCCGCGACGCTCGCCGTGCGCGGCGGCCACGCGCGCACCGAGTTCCAGGAGACGTCCGAGGCGCTGTTCCTCACGCAGGGCTACACGTACGACCGCGCGGCCGACGCCGAGGCGGCGTTCAAGGGAGAGCTCGACCGGTTCGTCTACTCGCGCTACGGCAACCCGACCGTGCACACGTTCGAGGAGCGCCTGCGCCTCCTGGAGGGCGCGGAGGCGTGCTACGCGACGGCGTCCGGCATGTCCGCCGTGTTCACGGCGCTCGCCGCGCTGGTGCGGTCCGGGTCGCGCATCGTCGCGGCGCGCGCGCTCTTCGGGTCGAGCCTCGTCATCTTCGACGAGATCTTCGCGAAGTGGGGCGTGCGGACGGACTACGTCGACGGCCACGTGCTGTCGCAGTGGGAGGAGGCGCTGTCCACCCCCGCGGACGTCGTGTTCTTCGAGACGCCGTCCAACCCCATGCAGGACATCGTCGACGCGCGGCGCGTGAGCGAGCTCGCGCACGCCGCCGGCGCGGTCGTCGTGCTCGACAACGTGTTCGCGACGCCGCTGCTGCAGCGTCCGCTCGAGCTCGGGGCCGACGTCGTCGTCTACTCGGCGACCAAGCACATCGACGGGCAGGGCCGCGTGCTCGGCGGCGCGATCCTCGGGACGGAGGAGTACGTCACCGGCCCGGTGCAGACGTTCATCCGCAACACCGGGCCGTCGCTCTCGGCGTTCAACGCGTGGGTGCTGCTCAAGGGCCTCGAGACGCTGCCCGTGCGCGTCGCCGCGCAGAACGCCGCCGCGGCACAGGTCGCGGAGGCGCTGGAGCAGCTCCCCGGGATCGGCCGCGTGCGCTACCCGTTCCTCGCGTCGCACCCGCAGCGCGAGCTCGCGCGGTCGCAGCAGAGCGGCGGCGGGACCGTCGTGACGTTCGACCTCGCCGTGCCCGAGGGCACCGACCCCGAGACGGCGAAGAAGCGCGCGTTCACGTTCCTCGACGCGCTCCAGGTCGTCGACATCTCGAACAACCTCGGCGACGCGAAGTCCCTCGTCACGCACCCGGCCACCACGACCCACCGCAAGCTCGGCCCCGAGGGCCGCGCCGCCGTCGGGATCGCGGAGACGACCGTGCGCCTGTCGGTGGGCCTGGAAGACCCGCAAGACATCATCGAGGACGTCGCACAGGCGCTGAACTCCTGACCCCCGCCTCCCGCCGAGCAGGCGGTATCGGTTCGTCCCGGCGCCGGGACGAACCACGACCGCCTGCTCGGCGGGCAGAAGGGGCGTGGTCGACCCGGGTAAGTCGCTCTAGCCTGACCCGGGTGACCGCCTACGTCCGCACGCCGATCCTCCGCCAGGTGTTCCACGACGCCGACGGGGTGCCGTTCGAGTACGGCAGGCGCTGGGACCATCTCGACGGGCCGCCCGAGGACACGTACTCCGTGGACTCCCACCCGGAGCGGTTCGCGCCGCTCGCCGGCGTCGCCGACGCGCTCGTGCGGCACCTCGCGGCGACGTACGCCGTCACGGTCGAGGACGTCGACCTGCGCGGCGTCGACCTGGCGTCGCACACCGCGGTCGGGCCCGCGCACCCCGTGCTCGCGGGGGTCCGGAACGTCGGTCCGGACGCCGTGCGGGCGGTGCGCGTCACGCCGGCGTCCGACGACGCCGCGGCGCTGGCCCTCGTCGTGACGGACTACCCGGGAGTCGTGGTGCGCGCCGGGGTGCTGCACGAGGACACGTTCCCGTCGTGCGGGTGCGACGCGTGCGACGACACGGCGGCGGGCGCAGCAGAGGCGCTCGAGGACCTCGTGCTGGGGGTGGCGGCGGGCCGGTTCTCGGAGGCTGTGCGGCGGGCGCTCCCCGGTCGTCACGAGTGGTGGGTGGCGCACCGCCTCGACGAGCCCGACGGCGGGTACTCCGCGGGCGAGGGCCGCACCCGGCTGGCGCGCGGCGTCGGGCAGCAGGCAAGACGGCGCCTCGCCGCCCTCCCGGGCGGGCTCTGGCAGCCCTGGCCCGCCGCGGACTGAACCCCTCGCGCCGCGCAGGCGGACTCGCGTCGTCCGGAGACCGGGACGCCCCGCCACCGCCCGCTCGGCGGCCGGGCGCGCCTGATCGAAAGACGTGACTCGTCGCCCGGGGTGCGGCCTACGGTCGTCGGGTGCCCGACGCCATCTTCGACGACCCCCGCCTCGCCGCCCTCTACGACCCGCTCGACCCGGACCGGTCCGACCTCGACGCCTACGTCGCGATCGTCGACGAGCTGGGCGCGCGCCGAGTGCTCGACGTCGGGTGCGGCACCGGGACGTTCGCGTGCCTGCTCGCGCAGCGCGGCGTCGAGGTGGTCGGCCTCGACCCGGCGGGTGCGTCGCTCGACGTCGCCCGCACGAATCCGGGCGCCGAGCGCGTGCGCTGGCTGCACGGCGACGCGACGACCCTCCCCGCGCTCCAGGTCGACCTCGCGACGATGACGGCGAACGTCGCGCAGGTGTTCCTCACCGACGACGCGTGGGCCGCGACGCTGCGGGGCGTCCACGACGCGCTCGTGCCGGGCGGGTGGCTGGTGCTCGAGACTCGTGTCCCCGCCCGTCGGGCCTGGGAGGGGTGGGTCCGCGAGGCGACGACCACGCGCGTGGAGGTGCCCGACGTCGGCCCGGTCGAGTCCTGGACCGACCTCACCGACGTGTCGCTCCCCTTCGTGTCCTTCCACGACACGACCGTGCTGCCCGACGGCACCACGCTCCACTCCGACTCGACGCTGCGCTTCCGGGAGCGCGAGGAGGTCGAGACGTCGCTCGTGGCGTGCGGGTTCGAGGTCGTGGACGTCCGGGACGCGCCCGACCGCCCGGGTCGCGAGTGGGTCTTCGTGGCGCGGCGCGGCTGAACCGCGCAGCGCTCCCGCGCGCGTCAGCCGCGACGGTCGCCCAGCACGACGACGTCCTCCGGGCGTCCGCCCGACCGTGCGACGTGCGACCGGACCGCGTCCAACTCCTCCGGGAGCAGGAGGAAGGTCACCGACGTCCCGGTGTCGTTCACATCCCAGAGCAGCGTCCCGTCCTCGTCGAAGCCCGAGCCGCAGATCGTGAAGGGGGCGACGGCGAGGGCGAGGTCGAGCTCGCGGTCGTCGCGCGGGTCGAGCTCGAGCGAGATCGGGGGCTCCCAGCCGAAACGCCGGGCCAGGTGTCCGCGTCGTGCGCGGCGCAGCTCGTCCAAGGCGTGCACCGCGTCCGTCGCGTCCGGTGGCCACGGCTCGTCGGAGTACACGTCGACCTGGAGCCGTGCCACCCGGTCGCGCAGCGCCTGGAGCGCGCCGCGGCACGCGGCCGCGACGGTGCCCGGCGCGGCGCCGTCGGCGATCGTGCACAGCACGGCCGTCGTCCTCCGCTGCCGCATCGGGCCTCCCCCGGGTGCCGGTTCCGCCGCGGCCTCCGCGCGCGTGCGGTGCGGACACCGTAGTCCCCGGGCCGCCTGTGGACGGCGGTTCGACGGTGTGGGTCGCACCTCGTAGATTCCTCGTAGCGCACGGCCACGGGCCGGGCACACGATCACGCCACCACCACCGACAGGGGTCCTCTTGCTGCACGTGCACCGCTCCGAGCGTGCCGAGGCGCTCGTGGCGCCGCTCGCCGCCGTGCTCGCGGAGGTCCCGGCGGACCCGTTCACGCCGGACGTCGTGGCGGTCCCGACGCGCGGGGTGGAGCGGTGGCTCGCGCAGCGGCTCTCGCACCACCTGGGCGCGGGCGAGACGGCGGGGATCTGCGCGAACGTGGACTTCCGGGGCCCGCGGCGGCTCGTCGAGCAGGTCGTGGCCGACCTCACGGACCTCGACCCCGACGACGACCCGTGGCGGCCCGAGCGGCTCGCGTGGTCGGTGCTCGAGGTGCTCGACGCGCACCTCGCCGAGCCCTGGGCGGCGCCGCTCGCGCGCTACGTCGGCGACCCGAGCGACGAGGTGCGGCGGGGCCGGCGGCTCACGCTCGCGCGACGGCTCGCGGACCTCCTGGTCGACTACGCCCGCCAGCGGCCCGAGGTCGTGCTCGCGTGGTCGGCCCCGGTCACGGGGACCGCCGTCGCGCCGGACGACCTCGCGTGGCAGCCCGAGCTGTGGCGTCGCCTGGTGGAGCGCGTCCCGGCGACGGACCCGGCGCGGCGCGTGACGGAGGCGGTCGCGGCGCTGCGTGCGGACCCGGCGGCCGTCGACCTGCCGCCGCGGCTGTCCGTGTTCGGTCCCACGCGGCTCCCCGAGGACGAGCTCCGGGTCCTGCGCGCGCTCGCCGAGCACCGCGACGTCCACCTGTGGCTCGTGCACCCCTCGCCGGCGCTGTGGGCGACGGTCGCCGCGTCCGCCGGCGACCCCTCCACGGGCGGCGCGGAGCCGGGCTCGGACCACGCGGGCGCGCCCGTCTGGCGTCGCGCGGACCTGCCGACGTTCGCGCGCCACCCGTTCCTCGCGTCCACCGGCCGGGACACGGTCGAGCTGCAGCTCCGGCTGGCCGCGGGCGAGGCGCGCGAGACCCACCACGAGGCCGCGCCCCCGCCGCCCACCCTGCTCGGCGCGCTGCAGTCCGCGCTGCGGGCCGACGCACCGGACGGCGCCCACGTGCTGGACCCGACGGACCGCTCCGTGCAGGTGCTCGCGTGCCACGGCCGGGCCCGTCAGGTCGAGGTGCTGCGCGAGACGCTCGTCGGCCTGTTCTCCGCCGACCCGACGCTCCAGGCGCGCGACGTCATCGTCCTGTGCCCCGACGTCGAGACGTTCGCGCCGCTCGTCACCGCGACCTTCGGCGCCGTCCCCGAGCTCGGCGACGACGCGCACCCGGGCCAGCGGCTGCGGGTCAGCCTCGCGGACCGCGGCGCCGGGACGACCAACCCCGTGCTCGCGCTGCTCGCCACGCTGCTGCGCCTCGCCGACAGCCGCGTCACGGCGTCCGAGGTGCTCGACCTCGCGGCGAGCGGCCCGGTCCGCCGCCGGTTCCGCTTCTCCGACGACGACGTCGACCGCCTGCGGCAGTGGGCCGTCGAGGCGGGGGTGCACTGGGGCGAGGACGGCGAGCGGCGTGCCCGCTTCGGGATCGACGGGCACGTGCGGCAGGGCACGTGGGACGCGGCGCTCGACCGCATCCTGCTCGGGGCCGCGATGGCCGACGAGGACGCCCGGTTCGTCGGGCCCGCGCTCCCGCTGGACGACGTCGGCTCGACGGACGTGGACCTCGCGGGCCGGCTCGCGGAGCTCGTCGCGCGGCTCACGGAGATCCTGCGCGGCCTCGACGGCGTGCACCCGCTCGCGCACTGGCTCGACACCCTCGACCGCGCGCTCACGCTCCTGGCGGAGGCGCCGCCGACGGAGGCGTGGCAGATCGGCTCCGCACGCCGCGTGCTGGGCGACGTGCGGGCGGCGGGTGCCGCGCACGGCGGCGTCGCGCTGCGGCTCGCGGACGTGCGGGCGCTGCTCGACGACCGCCTGGCCGGGCGCCCGACGCGCGCCGGGTTCCGCACGGGCGCGCTCACCGTGTGCTCGCTCGAGCCGATGCGCTCGGTGCCGCACCGGGTCGTGTGCCTCCTCGGGCTCGACGACGGCGTGTTCCCCCGCACCGCCGCGCCCGCGGGCGACGACCTGCTCGCCCGGCACCCCGAGATCGGCGAGCGCGACGCGCGCAGCGAGGACCGGCAGATCTTCCTCGACGCCGTCGCCGCGGCGGGCGACCACCTCGTCGTCGTGCACACGGGTGCCGACGAGCGCACCGGGGCGCCGCGCCCGCCCGCGGTCCCCGTGGCGGAGCTGCTCGACGCGCTGGACCGGGTGGCGACCACGGCCGACGGGCGCGCCGCGCGCGAGCACGTCGTCGTGCAGCACCCGCTCCAGACGGTCGACGAGCGGAACTTCACGCCGGGCGCGCTCGGCGTCCCCGGACCGTTCAGCCACGACGACGCCGCGTTCGCCGGGGCCCGCCAGGCGCGCCAGAAGCGTGAGCCGGTCGGGGCCCTCGTCGGCGCACCGCTCTCGCTGCCGACCGGTGCCGCCGTCGGCTCCGTAGAAGGACCGGGGTCGCCCACGGCGACCGGGGGCCGCGCGGACGTCGAGCTCGACGACCTGGTCCGCCTGCTCGAGAACGCACCCCGCTGGTTCGCGCAGCACACGCTCGACGTGGGTCTCGTGCTGGAGGAGGAGGACGTCGAGGACCGGCTGCCCCTCTCCCTCACGGGGCTCGCGGGCTGGGGCGTGGGCGACCGCGTGCTGCGGGCCGCGCTCGCGGGCGTCGACCCGAACCGCGCGATGCAGGCCGAGTGGCGCCGCGGTCAGGTCCCGCCGCGCGAGCTCGGCCGGTCGGCGCTCCAGGAGGTCGTCCGGGCCGTGGGGCCGCTCCGGGTCGCGTCCGTCGAGGCCGCGCGCGAGGCCGACGTCGCGGCCGGTCGTCCCGTGAGCCAGGACGTGCTGAGCTCCGCCGAGACGGTCGACGTGCGAGCGACCCTCCCGGACGGCGGCGCGCTCGTCGGCAGCGTGCCGGGCGTGCACGGCGCGCGCGTGGTGCGTACGGAGTACTCGCGGCTCGGGCCGAAGCACCGGCTGCGCGCCTGGGTGCAGGCGCTCGCGCTGCGCGTGAGCGACCCGGACCGCCCGTGGGACGCCGTCGCGATCGGCCGGTCCCCCCGCGGCCCGGGGGTCGCGTGGTCGACGCTCACGCCGCCCGACCGCGACACGGCGGCCGCCGTGCTGGCCGACCTCGTGGCCCTGCGCGACGAGGCCGCCCGCGAGCCCCTGCCGCTGCTCCCCGAGGTCGCGCTCCGCTACGCCGAGGAGCGGCGCACCACCGACGCGCGCGACGCCCTGATGCGCGCCGGGTGGGCGTGGAACAAGGGCTTCGAGCGCAAGGACCCGTACGTCGTGCTCGCGTGGGGCCAGGACCCGGCGCTCCCCGACCTCGCGGGCCACGCGACGACCGCCGACCTGGGCCGCTTCCCCGACGACCCGACCCGACTCGGCGCGCTCGCGCGCCGCGTGTGGGACCCCCTGCTGGAGCACGAGCTGCGAGGTGCGCGATGAGCGGCCCGACGTCCGCACCCGCCACGCCCGCCGCGGCGTCCGGACCCGCGGTGCCCGGACCCGTCGCGGGGAGCCCGCGGCGCTTCGACCCGTTCGGCGACCTGCCGCGCGGGACGGTCGTGCTCGAGGCGAGCGCCGGCACGGGCAAGACGCACACCATCGCGACCCTCACGACGCGCTACGTCGCCGAGGGCGTGGCGGCGCTGCCCGAGATCATGCTCGTGACGTTCGGCCGGGCCGCGACGTCGGAGCTGCGCGACCGCGTGCGCGAGCGCCTCGTCGCGACCGAGCGCACGCTGCGCGGCCCCGACCCGGCGCACAGCACCGACGAGCTCGTCCGGTTCCTCGCCGCGGTCGACGCCGACGAGCTCGCCCGCCGTCGCGAGCGCCTGCGCGTCGCGCTGTCCCAGCTCGACGCCGCGACGATCACGACGACGCACGGGTTCTGCCAGCAGATGCTCACCGCGCTCGGGACGGCGGCCGACGTCGACCTCGCGACGAGCTTCCTGCCCGACGTGGCCGACCTCGTCGAGGAGGTCACGGACGACCTGTACGTGCGGCGGTTCGCCGACCAGAGCGAGCCGATCCTCTCGCCGCGCGACGTGCGCGCGGTCGCCCGCGCGGCGGTGAGCGACCACGGGGCGGTGGTCGCGCCGTCGGACGCGGCCGAGGGCTCGGTGGCCGCGGCGCGGTACGAGGTCGCCGTCGCCGCCCGCCGCGAGGTGGAGGCGCGCAAGCGCGCGATGCACCTGCTCGACTACGACGACCTCCTCGTCCTGCTGCGCCGCGCCCTCACCGACCCGGAGCACGGTGCGACGGCGACGCAGCGCGTCCGGTCGAGGTTCCGCGTCGTCATGGTGGACGAGTTCCAGGACACGGACCCCGAGCAGTGGGCGATCCTGCGCACCGCGTTCCACGGGCGGCCCGACGAGAGCAGCGCGCTCGTCCTCATCGGGGACCCCAAGCAGGCGATCTACGCGTTCCGCGGCGCGGACGTCGTGACGTACCTGCAGGCCGTCGAGGACGCGACGGACACCGCGACGCTCAGCACGAGCTGGCGCAGCGACGGCCCGCTCCTCGCGGGCCTGCACGCGCTGCTCGGCGAGACGGCGCTCGGCGACCCGCGCATCGTCGTGCGTCCGATCGACGCGGCGCACCCCGAGTCGCGCTTCTCCGGCGGCGCGCCGGTGCGGCTGCGGCAGGTGACGCGCCGCGCCTACCGGCTGGGCGCCTCGTCGGCGCCGTCGGCCCCGGACGCGCGCGGCCTGCTCGCGAAGGACGTCGCGGCCGACGTCGCGAGCCGCCTCGGCACCGCGTCCGGCGGCGGCGACCGCGTGCGCGACGACGGCGGCGGGGCGGCGGGCGACGCGGCGCGCTGGCGCCCGCTCGAACCGCGCGACGTCGCCGTGCTGACGCGCACGAACGCCCAGGCCGAGGCGGTGCGCTCGGCGCTCGTCGCGCTGGGCGTGCCGGCGGTCGTGTCGGGACCGTCGAGCGTGTTCGGGTCGGCCGCGGCGCAGGACTGGCTCACGCTCCTCGCGGCGCTGGAGCAGCCGGGCCTCCACCGGCGCGCGACGGCGCTCGCCCTCACGCCGTTCGTCGGCTGGGACGCACAGCGCCTCGCGACCGCAGGCGACGCGGACCACGACGAGCTCGGCGACACGGTCCGGGCCTGGGCGCGCCTGCTCGCCGACCGGGGCGTGGCCGCGGTCGCGGAGGTCGCCGCACGGCGCGGCGCCACCGCGCGCGTCATGGCGCGGGCCGACGGCGAGCGCTACCTCACCGACCTGCGCCACGTCACGCAGGCGCTGCACGAGGCCGCGACGACCGAGGGGCTCGGCACGGCCGCGCTCACGGCCTGGCTCCGGACCCGGATCGCCGAGGTCGGGACGGTCTTCACCGACGAGCGCACCCGCCGTCTCGAGACCGACGCCGCCGCCGTGCAGGTCGTCACCGTGCACGCCGCGAAGGGTCTGGAGTTCGGCGTCGTCTACGTCCCGTTCGGGTGGGAGCGGTTCGAGCCCGACGACCAGGAGCTGTTCGCGTTCCACGACGACCACGGGCAGCGCGTGCTGCACCTCGGCGGGGTCGGCTCCCCCGGGTTCGTGGACGCCAAGGCGCGCTGGCGCGACGAGGAGCTCGGCGAGGACCTGCGCCTGCTGTACGTGGCGCTCACCCGGGCTCGGCACCAGGTCGTCGTGCACTGGACCCCCACGAAGCGCAGCACCGGATCGGGACCGCTCACCCGCCTCCTGCTCGCCGACCGGATGCTCGGCGGCGAGCCCGGGCGCCACGCACGGCCCGACGCGATGCGCGACGACGCCGTCCGGTCCGCGTTCGAGGCGGTCGCGGCGCGGTCGGGCGGGACGGTCGTCGTCGAGCAGGTCGACGCCCGGCCGAAGGGCGAGCCCTGGTCGCCCGGCACCCGGTCGGGCACGGACCTCGCGCTCGCGACCGCGGTCCACCTCCCGGACCGCGACTGGCGGCGGGCGTCGTACTTCTATAAGTATGGCCTCAGATGTGTCCAATATTATACTTCCCTTTTCATTTCTGAATTCAGGGTAAATCATATAAGCCTGATTGGGCTCATCAGCATACATAAAATCTGTCCTGATACCTTGTCCCGGAAGACGAATTAATCTCTGTTGATTTATAATCTTATATTTTATTACAAAGTCTGGTTTTTCTCGTTTCAGCTTATCTTTATATAAACCATGTTGCATATTCTATTATTTTAATGGTGATGGGGTAATACTCAAAATTGTTTTTACTTTATTAAAGATATTCAAATCTATTTGATTAGTAATAGTTGCAGATCTTCCAAGGTGTACATCCACGGGTGTAGAGGTATCTAAAATATTTCCAGGACCGATAATTGATTTTGGGACAAGAATAGATACGTTATATTTCTTATTCATATCACTTGCATTCCAACCAGCCAAAGCGGAAGGATCTAGCCAAAATTGTTTTACTATCATCGAATGCATTGATTTACCAAAAGCAAAATTATATCCTCCACTAGCTAATTGTTTGTATTCATTTTCGCTAATATTCCTATAAATAATCGTAAACAACTCTTCATCATATGTTGTAGTAGTTGAAACTGGCATTGCAATAGGTTGAGCATCCGTCAAATTAAAATTCCAAACTCTTGAATCCAATTCAACCGTACTGGCAAGGTATGCACTTATTGCCCCTGCTGCACCGACTGCCCACCCTAAAGGTGTATCTCCTAAGGAAGCAGCCATCGTACCACCAGCAGCCATTGCCTGACTTCCTGAACCAGATGTCATTCCCCAACCTTGAGAGGTAATTACATTACCCCCACCATAACTGATGGTTGGAGTAGCAGATTTTGTATATCCATTTTCATAAATATTATCAGTCGACTCGTATCCCATAAACAGTCCCGTTTTCGAAGAGAAAACTGCATCATAGGTCGTTCCTGAATATTCAAATGATTGAACACCTCCCCGGGCGGCATAATAATCGCCACCCACCCCGGAATATACATCGGTTTGGCCATTATAATTCGGATAGACTCCTAGTGCAGTTCCACTACTTTCAGAAACCTTAGCTTCATATCTTTTCAAAATGTTCGCACCTGAAGGCAAATTAATTGAACCTCCACTTGGTGTTAAGGCCTGCTCTTCCAAACCTTCCAATTCCACATGTGAAATAACTTTATTCCCCGAGAACTGATAAGGAGTATACCAAGGATATTTCGGAGCCAACGGATCCACCGCAAAGAACCTTCCAATCCGCGGATCATGCATACGGTATTCGTAATTGTATGAATTCCCGTCTCCTTTAATCTCATCATCGCGTTCCGAACCCTAGAACCCATAGATAAACTTGCTACGCAGTTTTGAAACACTTTTTTGTGGGGCCATACAAGCAAAGCAATGCATTTGAGCCAAGTCAAAGAACGCTTTTGTTACTGAAATTCGAGAACTATTTAAGCTTACATTACGATTTAGACGATTTTAAACAAAAAACAATGTGATGATACTTCACGTACCACCCCATTCATAAAATTCATTTTCTATCATCATTGATAATCAAATACTTAAATTCCGAATTTAATAAAACAATTAATTGGATACACTACCTACTATTTTGACACATTACCTAAAAACTTATAGCCTCCATTAAATAGAAAGGTCTTCTTTTTTGAAAAGTATCTAGTTTCGACTCTAAAAAAAATAGTATCGATTTTTTCACTTTCTGAGTCAATTGGAAAATGACAAATAGCATACACCTCTATAAAAACAGTATCCTTGTTGGACGTATTAACATTTAATTCGGCATAAATTTTTTTCTTTATTCGATCATCAATATGCTTTAATTTGATCTCTTTTTCTAAAAATTTACCTTTATCAACAATATGTACAGGTTTGGGATTTTTTAATTCATTGCTTGTGCAACTACTTATAAAAATTGACAACCCTAAAATTAATATTTCAAATATATTTCTCATTTTTCAGCCCACATTGGCATTTGACTTTGTAATACTTGTTTTGTCTCTATGATTGGTACATTATCAGGCCCATAAAAACCTTTAAAAAAGTAAAAGTCGTATTCAAATTCCCATCCCGAAGCAGCTCTAGCTCCTTGATTTCTTAAGTCATAATATGAAGAACCTGGTCCGTTTGCGATTAACATATAGATAATTTTAGCTTGATGTAAACTTTCTGCAACCATATTACAATCTCCAACAATATCTCCCACTTCCATAATGTTTATTTTAGATTCAAGGGTTTTTTCCATGCTATTTTCAAGAGATTTTCTGAACATATCCTCAAGTATTTTTTTACTAATATCACTTGAAATTCCTGTAGCAAAAGACTTCCAGTTTAAGAAATTATCAGGAATTTTGCTAAAGTCACGATTTGTCATCGGTACACCTGGATAACTTTCATAGCTGTTTCCTGCATAAGTTCTGTCACTATTTAACTTGTTTGAGAATTTCCCTCCGTATGGATCCCAATATCCTTTAAAGATACCCTTTTTATTAATTGCTGAATATTTTGTGCCGTTTATTTTAAAACTTCCGACAACATGTGTTTCCTTTATTGTCACAGTTGTTGTAGAACTATATGTACTAGGAATGTATGTAGGGCCTGACAAAGTAAATGTAAGCCCAGGAAATGACTTTATTACTACGTCTGTTGCATTCTTTGGTAAATTTATGGGGTTACCGTCATGACCTTTAAGGATACCTTCATCAATCCAATCTTGTTGAGTTGAGCTTACGTTATCCCATCTGTTTAGATGCCATTTACCATCTGCATTTAAAGAAGCTTCTCGATCTCCAATATTCTTTCCTGCGTTTGTAGGCTCCAAACCTTCTAATTCCACGCAATCTATTGGTCTATTTCCACTAAATTGATAAGGCGTATACCAAGGATACTTTGCTGCCAACGGATCAATCGCAAAGAACCTCCCAATCCGCGGATCGTGCATGCGGTATTCGTAATTGTAGCTGTTTCCGGCTCCCTTGATCTCGTCATCGCGCTCCTGGCCCTGGAAGCCGTAACGGTAAGTATTGTCATCTCCGTGTCTGCTACCCAATAAGGTTCCATACGGACTGTAATCCGCAAAACTCATAATCTCTGCCGCATAGCGTGGAGAAGACTGGATTTTCAGGCTGTAAATGCTGCGGTTTGCTTCGTAGAAGGCAAAATCAATCAACATCGGAGTGGTCGGATTCGGATCAGCACTTGTATGCTTCAATACTCCGTTGTAGTAATATTGGATGCTGTTGTTTGCCCGTACAATTTTCAATACACCACCCGGCGCATAAGCTCCGTGAGTTCCATTGGTTTGGCCCGAAGGAGGTAATCCGGCTTCGAGAACCGTTAATCCACTGGTGTGTGTGTACCAGCCATAATTGATTGTAGTGGCAGCGCTGCTTGCATTGGTATAAGACAAACCAACAACAATATGCTGATTTGCAGCCGCATTTGCTCCGCCCAAGGTCCATTCAAAGGAATCTCCCTGTGCAAGCATCTCAACGGACGCCCCTCCGGAAGAACCCCAACCAGTTCCGGCAACTGTACGGGTAATCACTCCCGAGCTAACCGTTACACCGGCCATATCTTTATAAATCGGTTGTAACTGCGAGTTTGTTTCCGACGCAGGTGCTTTTACTTTGCGGTCGCTGATCACTTCCAGTACATTTCCTAAGTGATTGGAAAGTTCGTAACGCTTGTCTCCAACCACCCGGCGGGTGTAATCCGGAATCGGTAAAACCAGATCCGGTCCATTTGACAACCATTTGAATCGTTTTTCCACATCACCGGTTCCTCCTATCAACTGCTTATACGACTTGTTGAAAAGGAGCACATTCTCCTGTTCCGATCCTAAACGGGATGCACCGTAGATCAGGTGGTCTTTTAGACTATACGAATCTGCATAATAATTGTAATTCGCATCAAAGGAAGTAAATCTTCGCACCCGCTCATAAGTTGCCAGTACATTTCCACCGGCATCATAGCTGTAATACGTCCATTGAATGTGTCCATTATCATTTTTCAGGTAAACCAGTTTTGCAATGCGGCGATCCATCGGATCGTAAATGAATTTTACATCGTGCTTCCCGGCAACCTGGGCGTCATTCGTATAGGTGATTTTCTTCACTTTACCTGTTACTGTCCATTCGATGGTTTGAATATCTTCATCGAAGTCAGAGATTAACTGCCCATTTTTGTTGTATTTGTAATTCCCGTCAGCCTGACCCGCTTCAATATCTCCATCGTAGCTCCCGGTTGCTCCATCAAAAACAGCCGACAAACGGTTGCTATTCGACGGACTGTTCACAAACACCCCGCTTGTTTGTGTGTGATAACTATACGTGAAATTATCCATCGGTAGAGCAATCGGGGTTCCTGAATCACTTACACCGCTTCCGTTTCGCTTCAGGGTAAGCAGGTTTCCGTTTTTATCAAAGGTATAATTCTCCTGGAAGGCGCTTTCAGTACCGCCACCCGAGCGATACAAAGTCGCATTCTCGCTGAAATAATTTGTTGTCTGCGCATTTACATCATTGTAAACCTTCATTTCGCGGATCCGCTGCAATTGGTCGTACTGGTAATTATTTAACAACACGTCCAGCTTCTCTCCGTTCAATTTACGAAGAGCAGTTACCATATGCGTAATATTTCCGTTATAGAGATTACTCATAATATAGTTTGAGGCATGAGAATCCGGATTCTGGTTGAGTTCACTAGCATCCATTGTTCCAGCGAAATAATCATTCCTGTAATCCGGAGTCGTCTCTGCAGCATCTTTGATCGCCTGGTAATCACCTTCGTAATAACCGAGCATGAAACCGTAAGCATCCACTCCGAAATATTGGTTGTCGCTGTTGGAAACTCCGTCTTTTCCGATATCACGGGTGCGATCCAGCGTACTGCTGTTTACCCCTTTCAACCATCCCTGGAGGTTGTAGGCATAATCTGTTCCCTGCACCTGGTCGTGCCCCAATTCCCGGCGGGCTAGTGATCCATGCAAATAGTAGAAATATTTCGCATCCAACTCCCAATAATCTCCATTATGAGAAGTGTAAGATCTCACCAGGCGATTGTTGGCATCATAACTATAACGATGACGGTATTCATCTGTTTTTCCTCTCTGGTAAATCACCTCTTCCACATTTCCGGAAATCAGATCATACACATAATCAGTAATCATATGCTGCTGGCCGACATCTTCCAAATGATAATTGGTATGAACTGCTCGTTTTACATTTTTATGGACATCATAACTATACGAAATCACCGAAACGACCTGTGTTGACGGATCTACGACGCCATTCGCATCATAATCTCCCTGCCGGTGCATAACAGCCCCGATTGCATTTCTTAAGTTTTGCTGCCCCGGTACACCAAATGCACTTACCAGAGCCGGATCTGCAGCTATTGATGAAGGATACGGATAAGTTGTTGTTGTACTTGGAGGAATATACCCGGATTCATAGAATGTATGCGTATAATCCATGATCCCGGTTAAAGGATATGTTGCGTCATTGGTTTTTTGCGATAAAACATCCGATCCCGGTTTTTTGAATTCCCCGGCTTCAATTACGCGACCCAATTCATCATACTTATTGTATGAAGCCTTGCCATCTGCCAATTGCTGCGGGTTCTGAGAATAACGTACGCGATACAATTTGTCAAGATATAACTGGTTGTAGCCTCCATCCGGAGTATAACTTGCAACTAACGCATTCAGTCCGTTATACAAGTAACGCGTTTCCATTTCATGTGCAGGGAAAGAAGGTGTATTATTCGGCAACAAGCAATTATCAATCTGTGCCTGGTTGAATGACTTCACTCCTTGTGGTGGAACTGTCTGAGCGAGGTTTCCTGCAAGGTCGTAATAATACAGGGTATATTGGTATTCTTTCAGCGTATAGGTCATTCTGAAATTTTCCTTCGCATTCAAACACAATTTCATTTTCTCATAGAAATTGCTCCACAGGTTTTCAATAACCTGGTTATACAACACCTGGGCATCCGCAGTTGCCTGCTGAATCTGGGTTTGGATACAATCGATTTGAACCTGATTGTCCAAACCTTCCGGCAAGAGGTCAATGATTGTTTCAAATGAACTTCCCAATTCTCCGGATGGGGCGCCCGAACCTCCGCAGTCTGTTGAAATTCCTCTAACATACCCAAACCCACCTGAAGAACGATTACACTCTACATCATGTGCATAATTTGCATCTTGTCCCAGAATAAAATGCAAGTTATGGTAAGGATTTGCATTTCCATAAAACGGAAGTAAATTCAAATTAGGCCACCAAACCATTCTGTCTAGTTTCACCGATCCTGCAACAAAATTCGAACAGAAGGTTGTCATATCGATCGGCTGTATTAGAGGAATATCAAAATCCTTGTTATAAAATTTACAGGTTCCGTCAGAAATTTCGAATTGAAACATATGGTCCGCTTCATTGTAGTTATTGACATGAACATAACAATGAGCTGCTCCGCCAAAACCAGGATATTCACCCCAAAAATTTGAAGACCCTAAAGGAAAAATATAGCGCGCCGATCCTGATAAACCATTCGGTAATGTCATACCATTCACAGTCCTGATCTTCCACAAAGGATCATAAGGTTCAGTGTTCCGGTAAATGATTTCTTCCGTACATCCATTGCAATTGGAATTTGTAATGATTTTTTCAGCCAACTCATTCAGTGCAATCGTTAAATTCTGCTGGCTTGTTTGTAAGCCCGGAGACGGTGGGGTTCCAACAGTTGGCGGATTCACCTCAAAAGGGAGGTTGGAAGTTGTACTATAACCACATCCCGTTGTCTCTAATAAATCCTTAATTGCATCATACTGCAACTCTCCCGGAGCATCTGTTATCGTATTATCCGGATCAGGATTGTAGAACAAGCTTAGTGCATTCGAATTAGCCGGAGTTGCTTCGCAAACAGCAACAGTATAATTATAAAATAACTGAATCAGGCCTCCAGCTGTTGAAGAGTAGGAATAAGCCGACTGTAAAGCCAAAGCATCTACCGAAGCATAATCCATAATCGCTTCAAAGTTGCTAACTCCAATTGCTGATAAACAAACAGGAGACAAGTTCGACATCCAAATATTCAGATTGTCAATTGCCTTCTGATGGCATGTTTTTCCATTCAATGCTTCGTTCATTGCATCGTTAACAATATCTTTCACGTTTGCATAACCCATTTTTGGGATCATGAAAATTGCATCCTTATCATCATAAAAAGCACAACCAGCCAGCTCTTTCACCAGTTTCCATTTAATATTCAAATAAAAACCAAGAAACAATTGTTTCTTTAATAGAACGATTTCATCTGTTGTCATCGGATTACCCAAACAACTGGCCTGCGAAGCAAGTCTGTTTCCCAATCTGTCAACAACCGAATACAAATTTCCGCTGTTGATTATAGGCCATGTAGTCGAACAATCTGTTTCCGCGGGAAACTGGTTATTGTTTCCAAACGTATTCACACTTGCAGTCAATGAAGTCAACATACCAAATGCATTATTTGCATGATCGTAAAGTGCATTTTGGGGTTCATAGAAAATACCCGCAGATGGAGCAGATAAAGGCCAAGTTGCATTCATAATCAAAGCAGTAATATCGAGGCTTGCATTTTGCACATCCATCCATTTATTACAGTATTTATCCCAAATACAGTACTCTCTATGGAAGCTCAACAGCCCTTGAGCCATTGCATCGGTATAAGTGCCGGGAGTTTGAAGTTGGGCAATTGTATAAGAAGTTCCATTGATTGTAACCGGTCCAGACCCTAATGAATTCCAAAAAGAACTACTAGGATCATCATACAATACTCCTCCCGGTGATATTTGCTTAAGCATTCGCTGACGTTGCGCTTCACATGCCTGCACATGATCTACCTCCACAACAGGTTCTTCTTCGGAATCATGATTCGCTATGTTACACTCAGACTCAATACATGCTTGAATTAAAGTATTTATCTGTTCTTCACTTAATTTATTCCATGATTTCTCTCCATGTTGTTGGATGTAATCGATTCTTACGGAATTAAAGCACAAATCCTCGCAGTCTGTCAGACAAGCAGAAATATCAACAGTCGATAAATAATTTTGTAAAAATGTTTCGTAAGCACTTGTTCCCTGAGCATCCAATTGAGCCTGAAAAGCTGCTATCATGGAAGCTTCATCAACTGTTAGTGTCTTAATGATACGGTATTCGCCTATTTCCGGCAAAGTAACATTATGCGACTGGCTTTCATATCCAACGCTCATACACGGTGATCCCGGATTAAGGGACTCCTGAATTGGCGTACCGATGGTATCTCCATTTTGATCTTTTACAACAATGCTCAATTTATAGGCGCAATCCGGACACAAATCTCCAAACGTAATTGCATGTCCTTCTACTGTTACCGATTGATTTGCAAAATTCTGCACAGCAGCTGTCACGGAGTAATCCAATGTAATGTTAGAGTTCGGAATAGTATTCAAAAAAGTATGTTCCGAAACCATTGAGTTCCCGATCTTCACATTGTTATCATTCAATGGAGTAGTAATCGTTTCTTCTGAATAATCCAGTTTTCGTAAGGATTTCGGAGCATCTCCTGTCAAAGCAGTTGCAATGGTATTTCCCCGCTTATCGTAATAGGTTACACTCAATTGACCATTAGCATCACGAACCATGTCTTTGCGGTAGCCTTGCGGATAATCACTTACATTATCTCCGAACAAGCGTTTCAATTCGGCAACATTAGTACTTCCATACCACGTTCTGGCAGCATGAATTCCATTTGCCTGGAAATCTGCCCCGATTCCACCTACACGCTCAATACGTCCAGTTCCGTCGTTTCGGAAAACAGTTTGACTGAATACATATCCGTTAGCATTTGGCACAGCATCCCGAAACAAATCTCCTGTAAAGTCATTATTCTTGCTGAAATACTTTGCCGAACCTGAAATCGCTGCCAATGGCGGCACAGCAGTTTGTTCAATTTCAGTTTCATCAAAAATATTTCCCGAAGCAGCCAGGTTAAAGTTGTTTTGAAAAAATAAGTTTCGCCCTACCACAGGTGCAGGAATCACACTCACTGTCTGACGTCCTTCCTTATCATATTTTGATTCCCCAACCAAGGTCACATTGTCAGACGTATTATATGTCAGATTTTGCCGCCCGCGATTACTTCCGTCAAAGTAAGTCAATGTACTTACACTCTTACCATCATCCGCATAAGATATTCCGTAAAGCCAGGTTTTATTCGCCTCAAATTGTAATGCGTCTGTAATCTCGTATTTACAAAGCGTTAATTGAGTAGTAGGAATACAATATCCCCATTTTCCGTAACGGATATCATCAGAAATCCCATTGGTTTGATCGGCAAAAGTACTCACTGCTCTTACACGAAAATACAAACGTCCTTCAGGATAAGCTTTATCCAACTGATAATTAAAGCCCCAAACACGTACACGGGTTGGTTCCAACAGTTCAAATGGCAAAGAGAATCCTGTAAGCTCGTTTGGTAGATTTTCCGCTGCTGTGATCTGAGCATATTCCGGACTGTATTTATCAACAAACACCCATTCCAGATCATATTCCTCTGCACCTTGCTGGTAAGACCAATACAGTTTAAAATCTGCAGGAACAAAACTAATTCTACTGATATCTTCTACCACAGCCGCAGTATTCAGATTGTAAATCCGCTCGCTTCTGAGTTCCATGATAAAGTCAATATCAGCAGGAATATTAGCGCTTTGTTGTGGAACAGGTACTGCAATAGATGCCCCGGCATTTAACGCTCCATAATTTCCAGTAACACTTGTAATTGTAACACTATATCCCAAAGCCGAAGAAGGTAAGGGAATTTCGAGATAATCTTCATATACCCTGCTACCGGATTCATTACTGATATATAAACTTCCAGCGGTGGTTACCCCATTCAGCAAATAATTGAAGTTTACCTGCATATTCCAATCAGAATTATGACTCGCATCGGACTGTTCCTTACGGGTATAACTTAAACGCACAAAAGCACGCATTTTATTATAAATACGGGTATCTTCACCAGTAGTGCGCTGTGGCTCAAACAATGAATACTGTGTTATAAGCAAGTCTTTTTTCGAAGTCTTTCTAACCCAGGTACCATCTCCTGCATAACTGGAAAGGACTAGTAATGAGCAAAAAATAAATAATACGGCTTTCATAAATCGGTGGTAATTGAATAGGACTTATACTTGTTTCCGGGTAAAAACTTTCCGGATTGCTGGATATAGTAATCTTTGGAATTTAAATCAATCTCTTTACTATTAATTACGAATTTTGAATAACTCAACAGAATATATCGTTGTTTCTGCTGGCTTGTTTCTGTAAATTCATAACTGATTTTTTCAATCGTATGGTTTTTCACATCAATTGAAACAATCAACTCCCTTATATCATCCAGATTGCTGATACTGTAGGTTCTTACCCCATTTGTTTCGGAAATTATTTTGGGATTAAAAGAGACTTTTGTTTCCTGTTTTTTCATCCAATTAACAAACTGATCAATGCTTTTATTGTCAATGGACTTCATTCGAGAAACATATTTTGCTTTAGAGATTACAGTAATTAATTTTTCTTCATTATTGATATATACACCATATTTATCATTCGTGAAAATGTCTAAGTCATCCAAAGAAAAAAAAGTCATTTTTCCTTTTTTACACATTCCACTATGGACTGTATTGACTAATTCACCTTCTTTTTTGGAGTAAACTTTACAAACAACATTGATCTGAACTGCTTCAGCAGTGTCCAAAGCAGCGGAGAGAGCCTTCAGGTCGTCCATCAGATTCTGAGCTTTTGAAGGATTCACACCTAAAAGCAGAATAATTAAAATGGTCAATATCCGCAACATACTTAAGGTTGATTTTTTAATTTGCTTCTACTCTCAGAAACGGTGAAAATTCCTTTTTCCGTCTCTTGTTTAGTAAGGGTCAATGCACCTTGTTCGTTGTAATGGAAGAAAGTCGCATAATTATCTACGTTCAGAGTAGCTTTCAGCCAGAAAGTCACCGGATCATACACAAAAGTTTTCATCCCTCCTGTTTTTGGAGATAAACGCACATCATCCACATACAACGGAGTTTCTCCTGTATTGAAACGGATTGCAAAAATGTAATTATCAAATGCTCCGTCATTCTCAAACTCAATATCCACTTTTTGCCATCCTTCAATGACTTTACCATAAGTATAGGTCACCTGAGTGGAAGCAGGATACGGCATCAAATACCAGGTTAAATCAGATGGCTTAATCATAATTGGCTGCACCAAATTGTGTGTTTCATATGTTTTTACATCCTGATTTTTACGCGATACCCACATGGAAAGTACATACTTCTTATTCTTTAAGAAACAGAATTTCTGTTGTTCGAACATCAAAGATCCGTTTACTTTCATCATTTTCTTCCCGGAATGCGCTTTCATTCCATCTGTTCCGTTTGTAATAAAAGTTGTCCCGGCCACAACATTGGCTTCCACATTAGCAATCGGGCGTTTTTTCAACATCGTTAACTTCCCATAATAATAACTGTTTTCCGGTAAGTACTTCTTTTCATCTGCAGCGCTGCACACATAAGGTTTAAACTTGAGCATCACTTCTGTTGATGATAAGTCTACATAATTTTTGTATTTACCATTAAGGAAAAACGATTGATTTCCTTTCTTGCCATTGGAGGCTTTGCTAACCAATGAGATCCCGAACGTGTTTTCAGTCACACTACCTGCCGATTGATAAGTCTGATAAGCTTGTGGCCAATCCTGACTTGCATCCATTCCTGCAAACTGATTCTTAAATTCTGTCGCTTCAGCTCCCGAATTAAATTTGAAAATTAAATTCAATTCTCCACCGGTATAAACCGCACTGCTAAAATTCTTGATTTCTGTAACAAGCATTTTCTTCGGAACAGCTGTTGTATTGTTATAAAAGTTCAACCCGTTTTCTTTCATGGTTGTTCCGAATGGAACAAAACTTTCCATAGTCTCAAAATCCATTACTCCGATTTCATGAAGGGAGGCATTTCCTCCAACGCCAATAGACAGCGAGTTGTTATAGCCATAAAGTGCAGATGAATAGACTCCTAATCGGTTCACATTTTCAGTCTCATAAGCATCCGTGTTGAAACGTGTAACCTCATTGGTCCATTCCCAATTCAGGTAAGTATTATATCCCATGTTTCCACCCGCAAAATATTCAGGAAGCCCTAATTCCCAATTAAAAATCGGAACTGCTTCTTCAAAAACCCCATCGTCATACAATTTCGGGTCCACATCATTAGAACCATTGTAAGTAAACAAGGCAGATGATTTACGCTTTCCAACAAAAGTATATGACTTATAAGATCTCCAGATTCCTGCGTGTCCTTTCACATAAGGATTGATTACATCATCTCCTGTAAAGGTTTCAACTGTGACATCTCTATTTAGAAGAACAAAAGTGCCTTCCTGGTGATTCCCTGGAACTTCATCCTGCCAGGTATCCATAAACAAACTTGCTGTAGCTGATAACACATTTTTGTCGATTTTTTTACCCGTATATGCGCTCCCGTCTTCCAAACTAAGTGAAATATTACTCAAAACATTACTTTGAATACTTCCTTTTGTAAGGTAATTCCCTGCCATAGTAGCATAATGATTTCTTCTGCCCGAGCGAATAACTTTTAACTCGGCATCAGTCAGGTTTCCTGAAATTGATCCAAATGGAGCATGAAGCATTCCCAGTAATTTATTGACGCCATTGTATGTCCAACCCAGGAAATAGGTTTTCACACCATTTACCAATAATTCATCCCCCCGGACTAAATGATCTACTTTCCCTTCAGCACTGAAAGTATAATAACAAGATTCGGGAGATGCCTGAATAATTGGTGTTCTAAATGTGTAATTGATATTCTTATAAGCATGTCCCATCAAATCATAGTGATAATAGGCAGGAATACTGTAACTGTAAAAATCATCTCCGAATTCATTTTTGGTTTTTACCAGGATCGGATTTCCAGAGATTTCATCGTACGCGATAATTTCAGATTCATTACTACTTTGTAAATCGCGTGAAACGGTTTTTTTCAGGATTCCCATACGATGAATCACTTTATTGGTCACATAAGTTCTGAATAATTGCTTGGTATTACTATAAGATGGCCAGATACCTGGAAGAGCACTTAGTGGAGTTGGTAAATCTACATTAAAGGCTAATCCTGCACTCACGTGAAAAGATTTCGACTCACGCTGATCAGTAAACAAATCAACTTCCACTCCTAACAATTTCTTGTTGTTTTCATCAGTTGGTATGTGAGAATTATCATTTTTAACAATAGACACATTATTATTCAGTTTCCAGACCTGCTCACCCATATAAGATATCGGATCACATTGATATTCATAACTTGTTTCCGTAATCGGATTAGGATTTTTAACATAGTTATTTACTTCATACGTCTTTACGGACTTTAATTTTCCATGCATATCATTCAGCTCTATTTTGAATGCCTGAGTACCATGGTAATAATTATATTTCAACGATCCGATAAAAGGAATTGGGATCAATAAGTTGTAACTATCCAAAGTACTGTTCTCCTCTTTCAACTGACTGGCTTCCACCATAGTTGGAAACTCCTTTGCCGTATAAAAATGGTGCTCTGTAATTCCACCTGTTCTACCTTCTCCCAGCCCTGACAATTTCTCAGCTTCTATCTGCTGATTCGTATTCATTGAGGTAACCGTTACTTTCCGGTATCCGACACTTGCTCCGGGGAATAAACTTTCATTAAAAGGAGCCTCTGTGAACAGATTATTCTTCGAAAAATAATTCTGTTTTTCAGCATAGAAATAAGGATACTTCAAGGCATTTTCATCTCCGCCAGCTTGTGGTTCATAGGCCGCAACTCCACTGGAAATAAGCTTTCCGTTTTCTTCAATGGTATAATCGTAATGCTGTCCATATGAACGATCACTTTCCAACCCACCTGCTGAAGCATTCCAATTATCTGTAATCGAAATGTCTTTTACCCGATGACCACCCCCATATTTAATTTTGTCAGGGCTGGCTAATCGAATGCAAGAAAAATCCAAATCAATTTTATCGCAGAAATTTTTCCTAGCGCAATACCCTTTTACACCACCCCAGCTGTTCAACATTTCTGGAAGTACGTTAACAAAAGCACCGATTTTACCCATAAAGTTGTTCGTGTTGACATCATCAGAGAAACCTCCCTGATCCTGGAATAATTCCGGAGCACTTGTCTGCAGATAGGTCCATCCGGCAATTGCCATCGGATGATATTTGTATTTCTCAGAAGGTTTACGAATTTTCGGCGTGGATTTTAAAGTAATAAAACCATGTGTATAACAATCCTTTCCGTTAATATAAACTTTATACTCTTTATCATCAATTTCCTCATTAGATTCAGCTACTCCACAGACATAAGTGTCATTTATTTTCGGAGCATTTTCCATAGGCAGGTATCCTGAAACATAATCTTTAACGGCCGCTGTTAGCTGCATTTTAGTTTTAAAATACAAATAACGTTCGCCATTCTCTTCGTGAATGGGTTTGACATAATCATTGAAGATTATACTTGAGACCTCATCCATACTTTTATCGGAAGGAATAGGATTTTCCAGTTTAAAGTATATACGTTTTTTAGTTGGATCTGCTTCAAAATCCGTGTTTTCATCAAAGTAAATCTGGTTCGGATTTTGTCCTCTGCCCAAAGCTACAATTTTAAACATCTGGTTGGCCGTTTTGTGCTGTACATAACCATAATCATCCGATTCATAGGCTACTTTAATGACTCCTCCGCTTGGTAAGGTTATCTTACTTAAACACCAGGCAGATGCCAACCCATCTTGGGCAGTTTTTGTAAATGACTTGGCAAATTGATCCTCAAAGTTGTTTACATAATTCGGCTCCCATGCAATCGTCGGATCCCAATCCTGGTTGAATTGATTTACATATGGGAAATTATTGGCAAACTCGTCATTTCTTCTCGGTTTATATGTTCCCCAGGAATCGTATGATCCCATTTTATAATCTGGATTCGCATGTGTTGTATTTCCATCAATATCGGGTAAATAATCAAATTGATATTTATTCAATTCCCCCCTACTCGAACCATAACTTAAAAAATGAACTGTTCTTAAGGCCAATTTACCATGATTTACAACTTTTGTGTTCGGAACCTTCTTACAAAGTTTATAATCATAATCAAAAACAATCTTCTGCAGGAATCGGGCATTTTCTCCATAATTCTGATAAGATGCTTTGTCATAAATTACAATGGCATCCAGCTTCAACGGCCCCTTTCTGCTCTCTATCGGTGTTGAGGTTGTTGAATTCGGTATCTCCATATCTGCTTCAACCATATCTTCACGTTCACTCATCTTGAAAATCGCTATATGCGTTTTCGTTTCCATTCGACCTACATACCACAACTCCTTTTCACCATAATTATAAGAAGCCTTATCATCCTCGTCTGTATAAGAAGCCCCCTGGTTAAAAAATGCCTTCGAATGATCATAAGGAGCTCTCCACTTATAATTATCTGCTTTCTTTACATAGGAGAATTTTACCCAATAACCTAAGTCTTCATTAGAAGGGCCATTGTTATCTATATCCACATAATCCGCTCCTTGAATTGAAGTCAATAAATAAGAATGCGCATACGGTGATTTTTTCACCTTCTTAATAAACTGATGCCCTTTCGCATATTGTTTATATTTGACTTCACCGTTTTCTGTATCAATATCAGTAAGATAAGTTCCATTAGGGATATTTTCTTTTGTTGAAAACAGATTCTCAACCTCAACTTTATTATAAGCAGGTAATCCATAAACATAATTGGCACCCTCTTCATTCAACACTTTAAATCCTGCATAGTGATTCTGGTTTCTCTTGGAACGAATATCTTTTTTGAATGATTTTGGTTTCGCCGGGTCTGCCCAATCATAATAATCAAAATCGTACTCTCTTAAATTTTCTACCTCTGAGTTTTTCAGATTACTAATCGTTGTGTTCCGTTTATTTCGTTCTTTTCCGTTCGATTTACGACCAGTACTAAAACTTGGAAAATCTGCGTCTTTCAAATATCGTTTCCCGCCATACATGGTTGTTCCGCTTCCGGATGTTCCTTTCGGTGCAAATTTCAATTTTGGAAGATCCAAATTGAACATGTAGTCCATATCAGATGTTTCCAGAATTGTTGCTTCCCCATGGGCTTTATAATACAGATTCTCGTCCTGAGTAGTTGAATAAGTAGAGGATAAATAGGGTGATACAAATTCATTATCTAATTCATTATTTTTATTCCATGCACCCTGAGAAATATATCCATAATTTAAATTAACCTGAATTCCCGCTTCGAGCAGCGTTCCAGCTCCCACTTCAACATTTAAACTTCCACCATAGATATTATTTCTCATTTCAGGATCGTGCACCCTTCCTACATCATTTCTATGCGGTCTGAAATACCCGCTCAATCCCTGACCAGTCGACGTATAAGAGTCATAAGTATAGTTTGAAACCGGTAAGTATGGTGTTGAAGCAGTAATCTGTCCATCTCTTTCACGCGAAAAATCTTTAGAATATTTTGCCCGTTGTTCGGAACTGGTATTTCCAAAGTTATCGTATCCAAGTACTAAATGTCTCCTTCCTTTTTTATCCTCATCGTTAAAATCCTCTGTATTGAAGAAAACCGAACCTCCATATCCGGTATACATAGTCCCTAGAATACTTCCACCATACAACCCGAAGGATGCATTCCATTTGTTCATTTTAAATGCAAGTGACGGAGAAAAAGAGCTTCGTGCAAAAGTCAGCGAACTACCATAATACTGGTTATTGGTAGTTTTTCCCGAATAAAAATTTAAAAGTTTTTGCAAATCTGTTACACCGTCACTTGATCTAAATGAGTAATCAATAGACAACTTACCATCAAAGGATAATTTAAAGTTATAGTCATCAGTTGTTTTAACATTAACATCTCTCAAACTCAAACTAGCACTCACTCCTACACCATTATCAGAATCAAGCGATAAACCCAGCCCTCCCTGAACACCTCCGGATCCCGTTGCGATACTTCCATCAATTGAAATTCCCAGACCACGGTAATTATTATAATATACAGAGGTCGTAATACTTTTAGCAGTTCCTAATTCTGCTCCCACTACTTCCATTTTCTTGTTGAAAGAGGCTCCCACCGTCATATTCCCCTTCATATCAGACTTCACTTCCAGGAAATCTCCGTCTGCAGCAGCATTCTCTCCATCTTCCTTACTCATGAATTCATCCGGTAAACCACGCATATTACGCACCAAACTACCAGGGTTGATGTTCCATCCCAATCCTACCCAGGAGGCTTCATCATCCATTGAAACACCGGCATGGTATGCCAGGTTAACCGGGTAGCCTCCATTCGGACCTGGCAGGTTGAATAAGGGAATATTGTAATTAAAATCCCCGCTGAAAACATCTACCATATCTGTCGTACCAATCGGTTCGAAAGATTGAACTTCCGGTTGGGAAGGCCCTTCCGTCAACGCCAATGAAACCGTTGGCTGAACAATCTCGAAAAAGATACTCAACATTAAAAGCGCAGCAAGGCCTTTAAACCCTCTTGAACTTCTTATTCTGGTTAACAATCCTTTATTTTTTAACATAACAACTGGTAAATAATTCTTTATCAAATGAAATTTTTATCAAGCCCTCTCCGAACTGCTGATCTCTGTAAACAAAGACAGGATCTTCCTTCGGTTCTTTCAGTGCCGGAAATTGAAATAATATATCGATCGATGGTTTCAAACCATAATTTCGCTCATAATGATGAAATACACATGGAGCAGCCTTTCCATCATATTCAATGGAAACATCCTGCATCAGATCAAAGGAAAGATATCCCTCACGCTCCAATACTTCCGATTTGGAAGAAGTATTTGTTTCCAATACCGGTTTACCATCCTTCCTGCTGATTCTTAATTGAACAGCAATCTGAGGATTTTGATCATCCGCCAAAGGTGGATTCAGTTTTGCTTCAAACAGCAAATCTCCGGCTTCATCACTTTGAATAAACCCATTATCCGCATCATTGATGTAGGCTTCAAATTCTTCCACAGAATGAAACTCCTTCTTAGAGGAGGAACAACTGAATAAAAGAAAAAGCGAAATAGGTAGTAAAATGCGCATGGGCTATTTATCAATAAATGTCTGGAATTCTTTTGTCACATCATTCTTTTCCGAAGCATACATAATCGTTCCGTCTCCCATTGCTCCGAAAAGATAGGTATATCCGTTTTTCTCAGAAAACTGGCGGGCTTTCTCATTAATCTCTTTCCTGATCTGGGCAGTGTAATTATCTTTCAAACGAATATTTTCTTGCTCATAATTATCCTGGAGTGTCAAAAAACGGTTTTTTAAATCTTCAAATTGTTGTAATTCGGTCTGCGAAGCATTCTTAGCTTCAATTTTTCCGGATAGCAGTGACAGTTCTAACTGCAAAGAATCCAATTGACTTTTCCGGGCACTAACAACCTTTTCCAAGTCCGTTTCCAGCTTTTTCTTGAGTGAGCACTCATTGTATACCTTATTGAATTCGAAATAGGCAGTTTTATCATTATTCCCAAAGAAGTAAACACCAATCAGGAAAAGATTTGTAAGAATAAGCAGTGAAAAACCGATGTAAATGACTTTTTTCAAAATTGATTTATTTAAATTATTAGATTATCCCCCAATCCCGCCAGGAAGCGTTTCTCCTTCGGGGGTACAGGAATTATATTCATTGTAAAAACGCAGATAAGTCTTTTCTTTTTTGTCACTGATCACTTCCAGCACAAACATTCCTGATCCGAGGCAACCGGAAGTCGTGGTCAGATCCAGTGTAATATAATTATCCCCATAGGTAGCCTGAACAGCAGGAAAATTTGCCTGGGTTTTGTGCAGATTTCCTAAAAAATTGTAGATATTGAATTTCAGATTATTCTGCGTATCATAATTCTGATTAAACACGAAACGCAGCTTTCCATTCTTCATGGTATAATAAGATCCATCCACTTCATCAAACAAAGTCGCATATGCATCCTCTGACGAACTACATTTTGAACTTGTAGCAATAGTGACCCCATCATTTATCACTTTTGTCTGTGTAGTTAAAATCAACGGAGAGTTATTTGTAACTGAATAAGGGTTCAAACCACCCCCCACAACAGTAAGTGGCATGTATAATAATCCTCCCCCACTTCCAAGATCATTATAAAAACTAATGCTCCCGGCGGTTCTTCGAACAAATATCTTACTGGTATAAGTTAATCCACTAAACTTAACGGTTCCGGAAGGGGATTTATAATAAATTCCATCACCAGTATTCGGATCAGATCCTGCCTTACGAAACTCTAAGTAATGATTCATTGTGGCAGGATTAAAAGCCCCCAGTCCTGAAGTATAAGACAAAGGAACAAAAACACTTCTGTTAGTAGCATTCCCCGAGTTGAATGTTGGAGTTATTAAAACCCAGAAATCTCCTGCATCCGTATTGGAAATTCTTGCTCCGGCATAAGACTGAGAAGTTGTAGTAACACTTTGAAGAACAGTTGATGGATTTGATTGAATCACCATTTCCTGCAACTCATTCCAAACCGCCTGGTAACCCAAAGAAAAATTACAATCTCCTGAATATGCCCCGGTTACAGATGAAGTAGAAGTATTATAGGCCGTTACTGTTCCGGTCAAGACATATTCTCCGGGAGGTAATCCGGTTATCGGTACATTGACACTTGTAGTACTTTGTATCGTAGTATTAGTCAAAGTAGTATAGTAAACCCCATCCTTATCAAGCACCACAGTATAACCTCCTACAACATTTCCTGCAGCAACTCCTACTAATGAAAGGCTAACACTCACATTCCCTGAAGCTCCATAACAGGTTGCGTGCGTTATAGACTGCAGAGAAGCTGAAGCTCTCGCACGCTGTCCAAGTGATTTTTCACTCCAAGAGATCAAAATCAATAAAAAAAATATTCCTCTAATCCAATTCATAATACCAATCATTTAAAGTATGTTTCTCCTATTTTCTCACCATCTTTCGAAACAAGCAGATGAACCATCAGATTGGAACTTGCAAAAATTCCACAAGAAACTTCAAACCCTCCGGAAACAGAATCATAGCTTAAAAGACTATTCGTTGGATGAGCAGCTTGGTTAAAACCTGATTTCATCTGGTAAACAACCTGTAATGAATCCGCATGAATCTCAACCAAATCCAATTGAAATTCCATGGAATCATTGATTTGAAACTCCAGGATTCCTGAAACCTTATACGAAACAGAATCAACCCCAAGAGAATCCTTCATATCCGGATTGAGAATGAAAGATTGTGAATATGAAGCAACTGCCGTCATAAAACAACAGCAAAGAACTGCATTGCGCAAAAAAAGTTTTATCATACTAATTTGATTCGGTGGTCTTAGCCGGATAGCTCCAACTTTACTCAACAAAAATAACTGTTTTTTTTAACCGGCAATTATTTTCCTAAAAATTTAAATCCGCTTTTTATGCAGATCGTAAACAATTCCGTCTGATAACCCGATTTTCGGAACATACATCTCCTTGCATTTAAGTGCATTCATGCAAAAGCGGAAAATTTCCAGGGCCGGAACGATTACATCTGCCCTATCCGGTTTCAATTGATACAAATCCATTCGCTGGCCAACACTCAAAGGCTGCAAGTCATGATACAACTGATTCATTGCCCTTAAAGTAACTGGTGATTTCTCCTTAACTCCAAGTAATTTGTGAATTTTATTGATGTTTCCTCCCGTAGCATAAACCAAATGCGGATTATCTTCCACATGTTCCTTGATCCAAAGTTTCATTTCTTTCCAGTCTTTTTTGTCGACTTTGTCTTTCAACATCCGGACAGTCCCGATATCGAAACTTTTTGCTGCTACCCGTTTTCCATGTTCAAATACATTGATTTCGGTCGATCCTCCGCCCACATCTATGACCAAATAAGGTTTCGAACGTTCAATATCAAGTAAGGCAAAAGTCCCGAAAATCAAACGGGCCTCTTCGTCACCTGAAATGGTTTCAATCTGGATTCCTGTGCTTCGTTTGATTTGCTGGATGATCTCTGAACCGTTTTTCGCGTCACGCATCGCACTGGTTGCACAGGCACGGATTGCGGAAACATTGAAAATATCTGCGATCAAACGGAAAGCCTTCATGGTTTTGATGAAATCCTCTGCTTTTTTGATGCTGATTTCACCGGTATCGAAAACTTCTTCACCCAAACGTAAGGGTAAACGCGTATAGGATATTTTCTTTACATACGGATGCCCGTTTTCCTTGGCAATCTCTCCAATCAGCAATCGAGCAGCGTTCGATCCGATATCTATAGCAGCGTATTTTTTCGGCATAACTTCAATTGTTCCGAAATTAGCGAATAAAGAATTAACTTAATCGATTCCGTGAAACAAAAAATGCCGTTCATCCATTGACGAACGGCATTCTAAATAATTCAGCAATTCTTATTTCACAATCACTTTTTGCACCAAAGTACCTTGAGCATTGTTAAAATGTAAGAAATAAAGTCCTTTTGCCAAATGAGAAACCTGCAGTTGTGTTTCTGAATTCATACTTAAAGAAGCAAGCGGATAAACGATTTTACCATCCTCAGAAATCATAGAGAAATTAACATCTTTTCCAGCTTTGATCGTTAAAACAGAAGTAGCAGGGTTTGGATAAATTTCCAATCCGAAATCAGTTGTTTCCGACAATCCTGCGCAATCTTCAATAGTAATGTTTTGAGAAGCAGCATCCGAACATCCGTTAGCAGTTACAGTATAGGTAATGATTTTTGTTCCGACACCAGCCACTGCAGGGTCAAAATTACCTCCTGTCACACCTGTTCCGGAATAAGTTCCTCCAGCCGGTAAACCACCTGTTAAACCAAATGAAGCAGTTTGCAAACAAACATCATTAAATGTTCCAAGTGTTGCATTCGGAGCTGCGTTCAATGTAAATGTAGAACTTGCTGTTCCGCTGCAGTTGTTTGCATCCGTATATGTATAAGTCAATGTAATTGAACCGGGAGTTATTCCGGACGGATCAAATGTAGTTCCTGAAACTCCTGTTGAACCGGAGAAAGATCCTCCTGCAGGTGTAGCAACCAAAGTCACCGGAGCTGCATTATCACATAAAGTACCAACCGGTGTGAATGTTACCGTAGGATTTGTATTAAATGTTACGGTAGCAGAACCAGTCCCTGTATTGGAGCAACCTGCTGCTGTTACGTTGGAAACCGAAAATGTTCCGTTCGCGGTAGCATTTACAGTGTAAGGAGAAGTCGTAATTCCGTTAACCGTAGTTGGTGTAGTGCCATCTGTATATGTCAAATCCCATGGACCAGTTCCAGTCAAAGCAATACTTACAGGAATTGTTCCTGTTCCACATAATTGTCCGCCTCCCGAAACTGTTGCAGTCGGTGAAGCTGTGATTGTTACGTTGTATGTTCCGGATGAAGCCGGGCAAGATCCGCTTGCAGCAATTGAATTGGTTACAACGTAAGCTCCCGGAGTACTTGAAGCCAGGTTAATGACACCTGTGGAAGCATTGATCACCAAACCTGTCGTTGAACTGAATGCTCCTGCACTTGCTCCTGCACCAAATACCGGGCTTGGATTTGCAGCCGCAGAACAATAAGTTGGCTGAGCATAGGTAAATGTTGCATCCGGAGCTCCTGAGATCACAATTGTTTGTGTGCTTGTGTTCGGACATGTGCCGGAAGTTGTATAAGTAACAGTATAAGAACCGGAAGTACTTCCTGCTACATTGATTTCACCTGTTGAAGTGCTTACAAAAGTCAATCCTGCAGGAGTTGCAGAGAAAGTACCCGCTACAGAAGTTGTTGGAGTTTGGTTCGGAGCAGCATCACAGATAGAGTTTGAAGGATACGTAAATGTTGCGTTATCCAATGCACTTACAGTAACCGTTTGCGCAACTGAAGCAGCAGAAGTACATCCTGCAGCTGTCGTAGTAACCGTATAAGAACCTGCAGTACTTACTGTAATAGATTGCGATGTAGCCCCGTTAGACCAGGTATTTCCGCTCGCAGCAGAAGAAGTCAACGTTACTGATCCGCCAGGGCAGAAAGTGGTTGGTCCGCCAGGTGTAACAGTTGGAGCAGCCGGAGCCGGGTTCACTGTAATAGCATGAGTCGTATAATCAAAACAACTACTCCAGAATCCTCCTCTCGTTGCCAACAAAACATCATACGTCCCCGCAGCTGGATGCGTATAAGTTGTTGTACCAGACCAAATATATGGAGAACCATTGTCCATATCATAAACGTAAGTAGAGTCAGTAACTCCTAAGAAATGTGCCTTGAAAGATTGATAGTTATTCATTCTGTTATTTACATTCTGATAACTGGATGGAGTCGAAGCATTCGTAAATGTTACAGGTGTTCCCTGACATACCGTTGTTGCCGAAGGGGTAAATTGCGTGTTTATATTATAGCTTACAATTGGGGCTATTACAGGCTCAAAATTAAATGGCCCTCCTGTAAATCCAGTTACCGTATATACCGGAATATTGACAAATGCCCCTGAAGAAGATGCATAATAGCTTGATTTAGCTTTTGCAAAAGATTCATCATAAGGCTGGTTATTTGCTTCGTTATTAGTCAAAATCGCCAATACTGCATCCGGAGTCAACAAGTCAAGTACAATTGCATAATTACCTGTTACTGTCACCGGAGATGCGAAATTGATGTAATAATAACCTTCATTATCATTTGTTAACGTGATGTTTGCACTAGCAACTAAAGTCGTTGGTACGAAAGATGCATTTACATTGTAAATAGAAGCCCGCACCTGGCTGGTTGGGGTTCCATAAGTTGAATTATTCGCTCCATAAAATTCAACTTTATTAATCGTAATAGTTCCCGTATTTAGGAAAGCATGTGAAATTGCTTCATTATCTGATTCCCAAATAGCTATACTACTCCAGGTATTAGTCCCTAAAATAAGTTCTTTCGCTTCAGCATAACGGATTGTATCGTTACACATCAGTGTTTTCGGAACATTCAAGGAATAATTTTTATCCGCAAAGCTTTTAGGTTGGGGTGAAAAGGTAGTTGTTACTACCGGTCGATTGCTGTTTTGAGCAAAACCAAACATACTTCCGCAACAGAGCGAAAGCAGTAATAATGATTTTTTCATAGTAAGTTATAATTAATTCAAGGGCGAAAATAAGAAATCACTTTCTTAGTTCTTAATTATTTAACACTAAAAACGCCTGTTTACGGGCTTTTTAACAAAATGATATATCAATAAATGATACAACCATCAATCCTTTACCGGGAAAAAGAACGAGAGCGGTTTGTACCTGAAATACAACCAAACGGAATGAAACAGATACTTCACTTCTGAGAGTGGAATATCGCGGGAGCGCAGTGCCAGCCACAGGGAAAGTGAAAAACTGACAATGAAATTGAAGAAACCGATTACACCGATTCCGATAATTCCCATCAGGATCGGATACCAGCCTGTATGGAAATTTTCACCGAACAAACCGATCGCCAGGTTTCCTGAAACAAATGTAATGTGGCGGATATCCAGGTTTAAACCGAGAAAAATTCCGATTGAAGCAGTTGATCCCATAAAAACCCCGAACCAGAAATTCGAAGCGACACCTGCCCACTTGCGTTCGATCCAACCTGCAAAACGTGCTGCATTTTCTTTCCCGATCGAAATCTTTAGGACCGGATGCTCCTTGATCCGATTATAAATCCGTTTGTGCTTGATCTTGTTCGAAATAGACCCGGAAATAATTCCCGACAGAAACAAAAACACTCCGGCTATCGAAGCATGAAAAATAGCCAATGATTCGATTGGGTTAATATCAGTGAGCAAAACCTGGCTTTTATGTGAATCAACCACCTGGAATCCCATAATGCCTTGCAATAACCAAATCAGGATTAAAGAGACCGGAAAAGCCACAAAAACATTCCCTACGAATGCAATAAACTGGGAACGGAACAAATGAGCAAATAAAATGGCAAAAGAACGGTGTCGGTCTGCCTCATTGACCTGCCCCGACATTCCGGCTTCAATCGACTTGACAATTGCGGCGGCGGTCATTGCAGGTTGCTTGGTTGCAAGCGTAAATCCAAGGAGATAGATCAGGATGAATCCGAAAGCATAGTTCAAACTGTACAAAAGGGCATGACCAAAATCACTCACATGGAATTTCCCGAGCATTACTTTGAAAATACACAGAAATCCGACTACCAGGCCTGCACCCATCGCCGTCAGGAGCATGTGAATGTATTCCTTTTTCGAATGCGTAATATAATGTTCCCCCGTTTTTGCGGTATGCTGTGTTACTTCGTAAGCGATCGTTTGCGTACTGTCCAGCATCAAACGACGGATATTATTCTTCTTACAATTGTATTTAATCAGTTTAACCGCCAGGTAAATCGAATGTTCTCTTTTTTCCTGTTCACTATCTGCGGCTAATAAGGGCAGCAATGCTTCTATCCGGTACAACTGCTGCCTGATGCGCAATAAGCTTTGATTAACGCGAATCGAGATTCCGAATTTGGCACTGTTGTTAAATGCTGTGTTGATGATTTCATGACACCCCTGAAGCAGGGAAACCAAATCCCGGTAATCGGGATCAGCAATGGAAACGGAAAAATCCTTTTCATGAATGATTTTTGAAACTATCTCATCCAGTTTCTTCTCAAACAATTCAAAAGGACTCTGCACATTTTCATATTCCGGAACCATAATCAGAACATCCTGTTCCAAAGCACGACCGCTGATGCGCTGAATCAACAAGCCGATTCCGTTGACAACTTCCGTAATGGCAAAATTGTTTTCTGTTCCATCATAAATGGTCGGCAGTTCCAGGATTGTTACCAATTCATTGATTTCTTCCAGGGAAATTTCCTGAACCCATTCGATATCTTTCTCTTTGTAGAAAACCTGGTTCAATAAAAACTGTAAAGTATCCGGTTCAGGCTGTTCAGGCAAAATTTTAGATGCTAAACGTTCTCTCACTTCCCGGATAAAGTAGGCATCGCGAATGATCCCTGAATCCGTTAAGATCGATGTGAATTTGCGGTTTTGAAGAATATTCTTCAAATAAACCGTCATGGCGTAACGCTTTACGGAATTCTGTTCCAGGTAATCAATCAAGGGACGAATACTGACGATTTCCCCTTTTCCTATTTCCTGCGGGCGGAAGTATGCTACCAGGTCAACCAGGAATTCCAGGTTATCGGAAGTATAATCTGCTGAATGATAAAAATCTTCAAACAACTCTTCCAATGCTTTCTTTTTCCCTTTTCTGAACAATTGCATATTTCCCGGTCTCACTTTTCCTTAAAAATAAGAAGACCTGCTAAAAAACCCGTTGAATTTTCCGGAAAAGTCAGGTTCCAAACGAAAAATGCCGGATTTCTCCGGCATTCCATTCACTTTTATATACAGACTGAACACAGTCAAAGTCTGCTTTATACTTTCTCTACTTTGATCAACGTGTCCGCATCGGCTTCGATATCAGTTGTCAAACCATCAAATGATTCGGAACTGAATTTCAAATCGGAAGCGAGCACTTCATCACAAATAAATTGCTTATTTGCTTCCGCCGCCAATTGGATAAACTCAGAAGACTTCAACGTCAGGCTGATGCGGTCAGTTACTTCCAACCCGGAATCCTTTCTCAGGTTCTGAATTCTGTTTACCAACTCACGCGCCACACCTTCCATGCGTAATGATTCTGTAATCGTACTATCCAAAGCAACCGTCAAACCATTTTCAGATGCAACCAACCATCCCGGAATGTCTTCCGCACGAATTTCAAAGTCGTTCATATCCAAAACAACCTCATCGCCGTCAATGATTCCAGTCCAGCCTTGTTTTTGTTCCACTTCAGCAATTGCCTGCTGGTCCATTTGTGCAACCAAAGCAGCAATGGATTTCATCTGCTTTCCGTATTTCGGACCGATTGTTTTGAAATTCGGCTTGATAGACTTCACAAAGATGTTATTCGATGCATCCAGAAGTTCTAATTCTTTCACGTTTACTTCCGACAAGATCAGATCCTGAACATGCTGAATGTTTTTCACAAAACGCTCATCCAATACCGGAACCATGATCTTCTGCAAAGGCTGTCTTACACGGATTTTCTCTTTTTTACGCAAAGCCAAAACCAATGAAGATACGTTTTGAGCAATTTCCATTTGTGCTTCCAAATCCAGATCAATCAATGCTTCATCCGGTTTCGGGAACAAAGCCAAATGCACGGAATTCACAGCATGTTTACCTGAAATTGCATTCAGATCGGAGAATAACTGATCCAAATAGAACGGTGCAATCGGTGAACCCATGATCGCCACTGCTTCCAAACAGGTATACAAAGTCTGGTAAGCAGAAATCTTATCTGTCGTGTAATCACCTTTCCAGAAACGTCTGCGGCACAAACGCACATACCAGTTCGATAACTGGTCGGAAACGAAATCCTGGATCAAACGCCCTGCTTTTGTCGGTTCGAAAGAAGCATATGCTTCGTCCACCTGGGCGATCAACGAGTTCAGTTTCGATAAAATCCAGCGATCGATTTCCGGACGCTCATTCAAAGCAATTTCCGGCTCGGAATAAGAGAATCCGTCGATATTTGCATACAGTGCGAAGAAGGAATACGTGTTGTAAAGCGTTCCGAAGAACTTGCGCTGAACCTCCGTGATTCCGTCCACATCAAATTTCAGGTTGTCCCAAGGCTGTGCATTCGTAACCATGTACCAGCGCGTCGCGTCCGGTCCGTATTTCGACAAAGTCTCAAACGGATCAACCGTATTACCCTTGCTTTTCGACATTTTCTGCCCGTTCTTATCCAGAACCAAACCATTTGAAACGACATTCTTGTAAGCAACCGAATCAAAACACATTGTAGCGATCGCGTGCAGGGTATAAAACCATCCACGTGTTTGATCCACTCCTTCTGCGATGAAATCAGCCGGATACGCTTTGTGATTATCAATCAATTCCTTATTCTCAAACGGGTAATGCCATTCCGCATACGGCATCGATCCGGAATCAAACCATACGTCGATCAAATCACTTTCACGCTTCATCGGTTTCCCGGAAGGAGATACCAAAATGATTTCATCCACATAGTTTTTATGTAAATCGATCTGATCGTAGTTTTCCTTCGAAAAATCATTCGGAACAAAAGCTTTCAACGGGTTTTCAGTCATCAATCCGGCTGAAACTGCTTTGTCACATTCCGCTTTCAATTGTTCAACGGACGAAATACAAATGCGTTCGTCGTTTTCTTCCGTAGACCAGATCGGGATCGGAATTCCCCAATAACGGGAACGCGACAAGTTCCAGTCGTTGGCATTTTTCAGCCATTCCCCGAAGCGTCCGGTTCCGGTTGAAGCCGGTTTCCAATTGATGGTATTGTTCAATTCCATCATACGTTCCTTCACGTTGGTTACTTTGATAAACCAGGAATCCAACGGATAGTACAATACCGGTTTATCCGTTCTCCAGCAATGCGGGTAGCTGTGTTCGTATTTCTCGATTTTAAATGCTCTGTTCTCAATTTTCAGTTTCAACGCAATGCGCTCATCCACCGACATGTATGCTTTCAGGTCCGGGATGATGGATTTGAGATTTTCTTTCTGTTTCTCAAATTCTGTTTGTTTTTCAGCTTCCGTCAGATAATCCGCTTTCACAAATTCTCCACCCAAACCGAATACCTCATCCGAAACTTCCATGCGGAAACGTCCGCGTAAATCTACCAATGGAACCGGATTTCCTTTATCATCCAATACCAACATGGCAGGAACACCTGATTCCGTAGCAACGCGCGCATCATCTGCACCAAAAGTCGGCGCGATGTGAACAATTCCGGTACCATCCGAAGTGGTTACGAAATCTCCCGAGATTACACGGAAAGCCTGATCTGCATGTTCATGCGGCAACGCACCTTTCAATAGTTGTTCGTAACGGATTCCGACCAGGTCTGAACCTTTACAGGAACCCAATACCATAAACGGGATATTCTTCCCGGATTTATCATAGACATCAAAAGCAACAGGAGTTTCCGCTTCAACGAATCCTTTTCCGAAATGGCTTTTCACCAAATCTTTCGCCAAAACAACATGAACCGCTTCATGCGTGTACGGATTGAAAGTTGAAACCAACACGTATTCGATATTCGGTCCCACACACAATGCGGTGTTGGAAGAAAGCGTCCACGGAGTGGTGGTCCATGCGAGAAAATAAGAATTTTCTGAGAATTCTCCTCCTCCTACACTCACTTCAAAGGGGGAATCAGATCCGCCGGCAACTTTAAACTGCGCAACAACCGTTGTATCTTTCACATCGCGGTAACAGCCCGGCTGGTTCAATTCGTGAGATGAAAGCCCGGTTCCTGCTGCAGGAGAATATGGCTGGATCGTGTAGCCTTTGTACAACAAGTCTTTGTTATACAATTGTCCCAGCAACCACCAAACGGATTCCATGTATTTCGGGTCATACGTGATATACGGATTTTCCATATCCACCCAATAACCCATTTGTTCCGTCAAACGATTCCAGATGTCCGTGTAGCGCATAACCGCTTCACGACACGCTTTGTTATAATCGTCAACAGAAATCTTTTTCCCGATATCTTCTTTCGTAATTCCAAGTTCTTTTTCTACACCCAATTCCACAGGCAAACCATGCGTATCCCATCCGGCTTTACGCTTCACCTGCTTTCCTTTCAAGGTTTGGTAGCGGCAAAAAATATCTTTAATCGAACGAGCCATTACGTGGTGAATACCCGGCAATCCATTTGCAGATGGAGGACCTTCAAAGAAAACAAACGGCTCCGCTCCTTCACGGGACGTGATGGAAGCTTCAAAAACACGCTCATTTTTCCACTTTTCGAGAACTGATTGCGCTACATTCGGCAAATTCAATCCTGAATACTCGTTATACTTCTGACTCATAAGCCTTAAATCGATTAAAAGGAATTTTAAAACAAATGCAAAGGTACTAATTTATTGACGGATTTCAGGCATTAAAACTTTGTTCTTACACGCTGTTAAGAGTCCTTAACGCTCTTTTTTAACTTCTGATTAAAAGATTAGCTTTGTGAACCTAAGTCCTCATTTACATGAAATTCAAAAAGGCGCTTCTTTTTTTATTTGTTCCGGCCTTTCTTTCCTCCGGTCTGGTCCTTCTGATTAGTTTCCTGGCAAACTGGTTAGTCGACAAAACGGGATTGGAAATCAACGAAGGAATTTTAAGCGGCTGGATTCCTTTCCTTCTTGGATGTGGTGTTTATTTCCTGCTCATTCACAACCGCTTAAAATTGTTTTTCAGCAAACGCTACGATAGCAACTACCTGTTTTCGCTTTTGGCAATTGTGTTCATGGTATTTCCTGCGGTTTCCTTTCAGATTGCATATGAAAACCTGAAAATGGATCAACGGGCAATACACGATTTATCTGAAATTGACTTTTCCGCGAAAAACACAGTCTGGAAATACACAGGACCAATTCCACAGGCAACTATGACTTATTTGGGAGATTTCTATGAATATACTTCCGGGAAAAATCCAAAAGTGGATTTTCTGACTTATGCGATGGTGAATTTTGAAAAGGAGAATCTCTGGCTCCTGTTTTCGGAATCTGAAATGATCGACACCGATGAAAATGATGCTAAAAAAGGCGGGGTATTCGACAAAGTACACGAAGCTTGTATGACCGAAGTCAACAACACCTTAAACTTATCTCCCGGAACAAGGTATCTCATTCCCCTGAAGCAATCCGAAGACCTGGAATACGCCCACAAAACTCTGAAAGATACCGGTTATGAAGGTCCTGCTCCGAAGAAAATTTTCAAACTGGAATCTTCCTTTCAACCGGGGTTCAAAACAGAACACCAATGGCTGTTTGGTATCGCCATTTCGTTAAATGTACTCTACTTTTTTATTTTTTGTCTCTTCAGAAGAAATGTCGATTCTTATAAGTTCCATCAAACGGGAATTCTGGATCTTTCCCTTTTAACAGAAACGCTGGCTTACATCCGGAAAGCACCCGTCACAACGTTACTCCTTGTTTTAACCCTGGTTTTCCTTTTTGTTGAAATAGCACATGACCCCAATATTTTTACGGTAAAAGAAGATCCGTATAGTTTTCGCTGGGCTGTTTCGAACACTGTTTGGGAAAACGGAGAATGGTATCGCCTGTTTACTTATCCTTTCGTAAATATCCATTTGCTGTTACGATTAATAGATGTAATGGCTTTTGCAGTTATTGCCTATAGTATCGAAAAAAACATGTCATCCCTCGGTTTTGCATTACTCAGTTTTTGCATACTCATCGCCGGAGGATTCAGTGCTGCTTTCTTCAGTTCATTTTCAAATTGCGGTTTAACCGTTTTCTCGTTCGGCTATTCAGCTTATTACCTCTTCACCGGGTTTCAGGCCCGGATTGGGTTTTCTTCCTGGAAATTCATGGGAATTTCATTCCTGGTTTTCGGATTAATCGTTGGTTCCCTGGGTGGCTTTTTAGAATATCAGAAACTCATTGCTGCTAGTTTAACCGGTTTTGCATTCGGTCCGTTTTTACCATTCAAAGAAACTGACTGATCATTTCCTTTTTCACTTTTTGCTTTTCCCTTTCCAATTAAAATTATTTCGTTACATTCGTTTTGTTGGATTCATTGAACAGCATAGAAATTACTGACCTCGTTCACAAGGTAAAGGCCGGAAACCAAAATGCCTTCGGGGAAGTCTATGATCGTTACTGCGGTGCGATCAATGGCGTAATTGCCCGTTTTATTGTTGACGAAGATATTGCCCAGGATGTTCTCCAGGATACGTTCATCAAAGTTTGGAAAAACATCCAGATGTACGATGATACGAAAGGCAGTTTTTTCACCTGGATGCTCAATATAGCACGGAATACGTCTATCGATGCATTGAGAAAAATGAAAAAAGAAGCCAAATCAGAAATCCAAACCCTGGAAACAAGCGTAAATAGCTCAGTAACAGTTCAGCAGAATGTCGGAACTATCGGATTAAAACAATTGGTAGACCGCCTTCCCGCAGAACAGCAGACAATGATTGAATACTTATACTTCAAAGGGTACACGCAGCAGGAAGTAGCAGATGAGTTGGATTTACCGCTCGGAACTGTAAAAACCCGTTCGCGGATGGCCATGATGGAGTTGAGAAAATGGTTTACACTTTTGATATTGTGGATATAAACGAATACATAGCGTCAGGAATTTTGGAGTCGGTAACGCTCGGACTAGCTTCCCAACAGGAAGTCCAGGAAGTGGCATGTCTTTCCAAAATCTACCCGGAAATCCGGGAGGAATTCGTACGCGTTCAAAAACGTTGTGAGGAGATGATGCTTGAACATGCCCAGGCTCCGAATCCAGCCGTCCGCAATTCCGTTTTACAGGCAATTGCCCAGATTCCACAGGAAAAACCGGAAAGTAATCCGAAGCAGGAAACAAAAGAAGAAGCGAAAATCATCCCGATGAATCCTGCTCCGGAAGTTAAAGGAGTGAGCCCGATGTGGAAAATGATGGCCGCTGCTTCGTTGATCTTAACGCTTGGAGTCGGGGTATTGTGGTTTGTAGCCAATCGCGAAGCAAAACGACTTGATTCGGCCTTGGCTTCTATGGAAAAGGATCGCATGAAAAATGACCAGGTGCTGCAGGCAATGATCCTGGAGAAAGATCACTTAAAAGAAGTACAGGAAGTCCTCACCGGGAAAAGCCTCCAAACTGTTATGATGAACGGTACAGCTATGGAACCTACTGCTTCGGTAAAAGTCATGTGGAGCAAAGACATGAAAAAAGCCGTGATGCACGCCGAAAAAATCACTCCGCCACCGGCAAATATGCAATACCAGCTTTGGGTTATTGCAGACGGGAAACCGGTTTCAGTGGGTCTTTTCAACTACGACGAAGTAGAACAAATGACCGATCCGTTTGACGTAAACGCTCAGAATATCACGGCATTCGCCATCACGCTGGAAAAAATGGGCGGCAGCCCGACACCAACGATAGAAAAAATGGTGGTGATGGGACCAATCAATGGATAATTGAAAAAATGGATGTCTTGATAATTGCTAATTATCAATCAATTTTAACTTCTCTCTTTTCAATTTTGAATTTTTCACTTTTACATTTTGAATTACCTTTAGCGCATGATTTGTCCTCCGAAACTTGTTCCCGGCGATACGATTGCGTTGGTTTCTCCTGCAAAAGCCATTGAAGCTTCTTACATTGATTTTGCGAAAGCGTATTTTGAAAAACAAGGATTCGTTGTTTTGGTAAGTCCGAATGCTGCGGGTGAATTCCGCTATTTTTCCGGAACTGATCAACAAAGAGCGAGCGATCTGCAATGGGCAATCGATCATCCGGAAGTGAAGGCAATTGTTTGCAATCGCGGCGGTTACGGAGCAATCCGTTTATTCGATTTGGTAAACTGGGCGAACCTGCTTCGCGAACCGAAATGGATTTTAGGATTTTCCGACATTACGAATTTCAACTGTTTGGGATTGAGACTGGGAATCGAAACGGCGCATACAACGATGCCGCTCAATTTCCGGGAAAATTCTCCGGAATCATTGGAATCCCTGGTGAACGTTCTGAGTGGAACAAAAAACGAATACACTTGGGAAGCACATCCAGCCAATAAACCGGGAACGGCAACCGGAACAGTAGTTGGCGGAAATTTATCTATTCTGTATTCCCTGCTCGGAACACCTTATTCTCCGGATTACGAACACGCCATTTTGTTTATCGAAGATATCGGGGAGCAAATCTATCACATCGACCGCATGTTAAATGCGTTCAAACTAGCCGGTGTTTTCGACCGGATTTCCGGGTTGATCATCGGTGGAATGACTGAACTAAAAGATACGGCAAAAGCCACCCAATGGACGATTGAAGAGTTGATTTCAGAACATACACAATTCCGTTCGTTTCCCATAGCATTCCAAGCTCCGGTTGGGCACATTCCCGACAACAGAGCCTTTATTTGCGGGCGGAAAGCCACTTTTTCCGTCACTGAAAATCAAAGTTACTTCTTCCAATAGAAAAATAAATATGCTTCTGGTACTGTTTTTGATTCGGGTAGTTCCGTATTTTTGTACTTGAATTTGACTTATGCGTATTCTTCTAATTGGTTTTCTGACCCTTACACTGTCCTCTTGTGTAGATATTTTTGATGAAATTATTCTTCATGCTGACGGAAGCGGCACATACAAATACACCGTCAATATGAGCGCCAGTAAAGTGAGAATCAATTCCATTCTTGCGCTCGACAGCGTAGACGGAAAACGTGTTCCGAAACTCCCTGAAATCAAGGAAAAGATTGAATTCTACAGGAGCAAACTGGAGGAAAAAGAAGGAATTTCAAATGTGAAGGTCGAAGCCAATTACGATGATTTCATCTTCAAAATATCCTGTGATTTTGACAATGTGGCCGATCTGCAAAACGGAATCCGTGAGATCGTTAAAGAAGAAAGCAAAGAAAAGAACAACCCGGATTTTGATGAAAACTGGCTGACCTGGGACGGAAAAGTTTTGACGCGCATTACACCGAATTTCCAAAGCGTAATCCACAAACTTAAAGCAGAAGACCAGGAAAAATTAAAAGAGGGTAAATACATCTCCGTTTCCCGCTTCGATAAACCGGTCGTGAAATGTGATAATGGGCAGGCGCAAATCTCCCCAACTAAAACTGCAGTTTTGATTAAATCGAGCACTTATTCCGTTGCAACGAACCCGCTGATTCTTAAGAATACCATTACAATTTCCAATTAACATCCCGGAAAATTCCGTATTTCTGTTTATTTTAACACAAGTTATCAACCAAATACCGGTTGATAAACGAAATAGCGTAATCAATTCAAAAAATGATTTTACTTTCGTATAGAATCCGTTCATTCATTCCTCATATGAAGATTAAAATTTTAATTCCCATAAGCCTTTTAGGAACTCTTTCCTGGGGTCAAAAATCCGAAGATATTATTCCTAAAGATGCAGTTACGGTCTTTAGTCTGAATAATATTTCCATTCTTCAGAAGGTCTCGATGGATGAGTTGGTTTCCTACGATTTCATGACTGAATTACAGTCCGAATTATTCGACGGCTCAACCCAGGGAAAAACCCTGAAAGATGCGGGAATTGATTTCAACCAGAAAATGAACATCTTTTACGGGAAGAATCCTGAATTTGAAATCTCAGGTTTCACTTTCGGAATCACGGATAAAGAAAAATTGTTCACCGTATTTGACGATTTTGACCGCAAGGAAAGCCTGGTTCCCGGAACCGAATATTACAACAACTACTTCAATCACCTGATGATCCAGGGAAATGTCGGATTGCTGATCCGGGTGGATACCGACCAGGAAAAACTGACTGAAATTACCGATTCAATCTGGGTTGCAAGAGGTTTTGAACTCCCATGGTCAACGGAAGACGAATACTACGATGAGGAAATTGACGGTTATGATGATGAAGAAATATCTATTGACGATCCTGCTATGAACGAAGACGGGGATGAAGTAGAAGAAATCATCGAAGAAGATGTGGAGGAAACTCCGGTAGCAGTGGATGAAATGAACGATGTTTTCAAGAACTACTACGAATTACGCGACAGCATCGAATCCGAATATTCCCGTAAACGCTTGTTTTTAGTGACGGAAGAATTGTTCGTAAAGAAGATCAACCTGAAAGCAATCGACAGCCGTTTGGCAACACAATTAACACATACTTCCGACGGAATTTTCTACCTCGACAACAGCCGCAATTTCAAGAATACCAATAGTTTGTTCTATTTGCAGGCGATGTTCCCGGATTTATACCGCGATTTGAATGAATTGTACACCGGAAACGTCATGCTGGGCGATATTGTGCTCAATCAGAAAACGATTGACCTGAAAGTTGAAGCAAACTACGGCGAAGGCCTTGGAAGTATTTACCAGGAATTGAACAGCGCGAAATTCGACAAAAACGTGCTGAAATACATTCCGAAAAACAATACCGGGTTCTTCACCTACCAAATCGACCTGAAAAAAGGATACGAAAAAGCATACGAAGTCATTATGCCGATCCTGAGCGAGGAAAAGAATGCACGTATTTCTGCGAATGTTCTGACCATCGAATTGCTGAATGATTTCATCAATACGGATGAATTGTTCAACACATACAAAGGAAGCATGTTCGGTACATTCAACGGAATTAAGCGTGTGAAAACGAAACGAATCGACTTTTTCTACGACGAAGAAACGTTCGAATACGGGGAAAAAGAAATCGAAGCGGAAGAAGACATGCCGATCTTTACTTTAGGATTTACAACGGCTCGTCCGGATATCCCGAATAAAATCCTGAAACACATGTCCAGAATCACAACCCAATTCAAAAACATGGGTGATTACTGGGTGTACGAAGAAGCGATTCTGAACTCTGTTCCGCTTTACATGATCAACAAAAACGGCTTGTTCATTTTCACCAATGACGAAGATTTGGCTAAAAATCATTCAAACGGATACGGTGTGGACGCATTGAGTGGAAAACAAGCGAAAAATGCTGCAAAAAGTGGTTCTATTTACGGATATATGAATTTGGGAGATATGATTAACCGCTTGCCGGAATCGATCCTGAATGACCACCGATTCAATGTACTTGCTTCCATGCGTGGGAAAAAAGGAGAAATCGAAGTGATTTCTTCCAAAACTACCCGTCAGAAAACAACTTACAACCTGACGTACAGTTTCGAAGGAACGTTTGACAATGCGGGAAAATACTTGCTTGATTTGGTAAACACTGCTTATCTGGTATCTACAAAGCGATAAATGAAAACAGAAGGTGTTGGGAATAAAGTTGTGTTAATCGCATTGCTCTGCGCAGCATTGGCACTGTTTCTCTATATCCGTCCGCGCCTGTTTGCCCCGGATCCGCCGCCAAGTTTGCTGGATCGTCTGCCGGAAAGTGAAATTGTTGGCCGATACAACCTGTTAGACATCGCCAAAGAGACGAATTCCCTGATGTTTAAGAACAAAGTTCCATTCAGAGAATACCTGACCTATGACTTTCTGTTGAGCCAGGCGAAAGGAATCGGAATCGACATTCAAAGCACCGGTTATTTCTTTTCGAACGGAAAAGACGAGTGGGGAACCTTTGTCAGTGTTCTCGACAGCGCCAAAATCCAAAACGGATTCAACCGATTGGAGCAATACATGAAAATCTCCGACACAACCGTATACAATCGCAGAGTCAAAAAAATCGATGATTTAGAACTTTATATTTTCTATGAAAAGGATTATCTGTTAGTTTATAAAGGCTCGAAAATCAAGCGCCGCATTGGGAAAGCAATCTTTGCCCATGAAGGTGATATTGAGAAATCCTGGGAAAAATTCCTGAAGAAAACGACGTTCAAAGATGAAAAGATTGTCTTGTATTCCAATTCACCGCGACTGAAAAAATTCGGGTTCGATTATGCGATGTTTGCACATGACAGCGACTCATTAAATGTCAAGTTGAAAACCTATCTGCATTCTGCCAAAAACTTAAAAATTAAGGAAAAGGAAGCCGGAATTACCTTCGAACGCAACAAGATTTCTACCAAAGCATTGGAAATCCATTTGGATATTACTGAGTTCAGAAAAGATCCGGACAATCCGCTTTATAAATGGATTGTAGCGCTTGGAAAAAAGGTCAGCTTCCCGACAACCGCGTTCTTTGAAACCTGGGATGGTGATTTATGCTTCCAGGAAGGTGGAACACAACTCATCGATGAAGAAGTTGTTGAAATGGGTTACGACGAGGAATTCAACCCGATTGAAACCCGGAAAATCAATAAAGTAGCCGTTCCTGCTTATTCTTTGTTATTTTCTGTCAACGAAAACGGACAGAGGTTGGTTTCATCTTTGTTTGCGAAGGGAATTATCACCAAACAGGGAAAATACTATCATTTCCTGTTTTCACCTCCTTTGCACCTAAACATCCTTCCGAAAAGTATCGGTGCCTATACATCGAAAGCGCCTCCGAAGATAACAACCGGCTCTACCTGTAACGGTTTGTGGAAATACAAGGGAACAGACGTATTTTTCCATATTGATTCCCTGAAGAAAAAAGAGGTTTACGGCTCACTGGAGTTCGAAGTGGCGAGTTTGATCAGAAAACGGAAATTTAAAAGATAAATTACGGATTAACTAATAAACAATCATTCGGAACCCGGAATCAGGCGTTCGTAATTATTTAGTACGGAACAAACACATTCTTCGCTTCAGTAAAAAAGCGTAATGCTTCCCAGCCACCTTCTCTACCAACTCCGGATGCTTTTACTCCTCCGAATGGCGTGCGCAAATCGCGAACAAGCCAGGAGTTGATCCAAACGATTCCCGCCTGTACTTTATCAGCCGTTCTGTGAGCTCTTTTCAGGTCGGAAGTCCAGATAGTCGCACTTAGTCCGTAAACGGTGCTATTCGCCATCATAAGCACTTCTTCTTCGGTATCGAAAGGTGTTAAAGTAACAACCGGTCCGAAAATCTCTTCCTGGTTCGTTCTACAGTCGTAAGCAAGCCCTTCGATCACTGTCGGAGCAATATAATATCCTTCATCGTACGGAACGTCTAAAATCACGCGGTGTCCGCCGGTTAGAATAGTTCCGCCTTCTTCTTTTGCCAATTCAATATAGGAAAGTACTTTTTCCATATGCGGTTTCGAAACCACTGCTCCCATTTTTGCATTCGGATCGGTCGGATTGGAAACCGTCAGTTTTTCAACGCGTTCGATAAATGCCATTTTGAATCGGTCGTAAATGCTGCGTTCAATAAAAATGCGTGATCCGCACAAACAGATCTGGCCTTGATTTGCAAAGGAAGAACGAACCGTTGTTTTGATCATTTCATCGAAATCACAATCTGCGAAAATGATATTCGGATTTTTCCCACCCAATTCCAGTGATAGCTTTTTGAACATCGGCCCTGCTGTACGGGCAATGTATTCTCCTGTTTTTGTTCCGCCTGTAAACGAAATCGCTTTGATTTTCGGATGTTTCACAATGGCATCTCCGGCATGTTGTCCCAAACCGTGAACGATATTCAATACTCCGGCAGGCATACCGCTTTCCCGTACCACTTCACTCAACAAATAAGCAGTGTAAGGCGTAATTTCGGAAGGTTTTGCAATGACGCAATTTCCGGATGCCAAAGCAGGTGCAATTTTCCACGAAAACAAGTACAAAGGCAAGTTCCAGGGAGAAATACAACCCACAACCCCAATCGGTTTTCGCGTCGTGTAATTAATTCCCATTCCTTCCATGTAATGTGATTCGGAAGCAAAATGCTCTACAGCCGTTGCGAAAAAATGAAAGTTTGAAACAGCACGCGGAATATCCACATGTGCAGCCAACGAAAGCGGTTTTCCATTATCCCGCGATTCTGCAGCCACAAATTCATCCATGCGCTTTTCGATTCCAAGGCTGATACGCATCATAATCGCACCTCTTTCCTCGTTCGTCATATTCGACCAGATTGGGAATGCTTTTTCCGCTGCTGCAACTGCCAATTCCACATCTTCTTCCGTAGAATTCGGAATCTCACCGTAAATTTTGCCCGTAGCAGGCTCATAATTATCGATGTATTGTCCTTTAACTGGTGCAACTAATTCGCCGTTGATCAAATTCTGAATGCGTATCATGGATTTCATTTTTTCAGTCACAAAGATAAGAAAAAGCGTAGCTTTTGAAGACTGACTTGCAACAAA
>VFQP010000541.1_pt1 | contig 70256 bp, 64 predicted proteins | sample 3512351 | NCBI WGS metagenome assembly VFQP01 (sample SAMN10412372, study PRJNA504923) | tailings metagenome | isolation source: Relicate 1 Philex TSF1 revegetated site | place: Philippines: Tuba, Benguet | collected 2017-08-29
GAAAAGATCTTGTCGAATAAAACCTGTTTTTTGTTTTACCGGGAAAAACCGTCATTCAATATGTCGGTGAATATCCGTTACCAGGTAGAAAGACGTTTGGAAGAAGTCCTGGCAAAAGAATTCACCAAACTTTCACTCAGCGAGTTCCGACAGATTAAACAACCTCTAAACCTGGCGTTCCGGAACGTCTATGATCCGAATAATGCAACAGGTGATTTGGCCGGATGGGTCGGATTGTTTTTCGGAGCAGCTATTTTTGTGTTTATTTTCCTTTTCGGAATGACGATTTTACGATCTGTTTCCCGCGAGAAAACAAACCGTGTGGTAGAAATTTTATTGGCAACGGTAAAACCAAGAGCCTTGATGCTGGGGAAAATTCTTGGAATCGGGCTAAGTGCATTTATCCAGGTGTTTCTGTGGGTTTTAATCATCGGTTTGGGCTTGTATTTGATGCGCGAAACCATTTTTGTGGACATCTACGATGCATCGAACCAGGTGGAAGGCCAGGTAAGTGATTACAACCAGTTTGTAGAATTGGTTTTCGACCGGGTACAATTCGGAGTGATGATATTCTACTTTTCCCTCTTTTTTGCAGCAGGATATTTGTTCTACGGAGCCTTTTTCGCCGCATTGGGGGCAACTTCCGGTTCGGAATCCGACGGACAGCAATTTCTCATTCCTTTGATCCTGATTTTGTGTTTTGCTTTGTATGCAGGTTATTTCGCTTTGGAAAACCCGGATAGCCCGTGGACTACTTTCTTAATGTATTTCCCGTTTACAGCTCCGGTTGTGGCAATGGTCAAATTATCGATCGGGTTTGCCGACGGAAGTGCATATCAATTATTTGTTTCCCTCTTTTTATTAGTAGGAAGTGCTGTTTTGGTAATCGGGATTGCAGCAAGGCTGTTCAAAAACGGACTGCTTCAATTTGGTCACACACTTCGTTTAAAAAATATTATTCTTTGGTTGAAAGTCAAGTAACATGCGCGTAGGGGTTATCGATTTAGGAACAAATACATTCAACCTGCTGGTGGCGGATCTCCATGCCACGGGATTTGACATTGTACACAATTCGAAAGAAGGTGTGGCTTTGGGAATGGGCGGAATCAACGAAGGATTGATTTCGGAAGAGGCGAAGCAAAGAGCTTTCGATGCCTTTGAAAAATTCCAGCGGATTTGTGCGGATCTCTCGGTTTCAACCATTATTGGAGTTGGTACATCTGCGGTTCGTGATGCTCAGAATAACCTGGAGTTCATTCACGAGATCCAGGACCGTTTTGGTATTGAGATCGAGGTTGTAGATGGATTGGAAGAGGCAAAACTGATTTACCAGGGTGTCAGCTGGTCGTATCAATTCGATAAAACTTCCCTGATTATGGATATCGGTGGTGGAAGTACTGAATTTATCCGGATCGAAGAAGGAAAAGAACTGGAATTTTTCAGCGCGAATATCGGAGTGTCGAGAGCTATTCAGTTGTTTGATCTGAAAGACCCGCTTTCTTTGGAAGACCAGGAACAACTGGTAGCCTGGTTTGAAAAGAATTCCGATGGATTTAAGCATTTTGGTGCCTGCGAAGTATTGGTCGGTGCTTCCGGAAGCTTTGAAACATTCTATGAAATGGTTCATGAAAAGGAATTTCCGAAATCATTGGAAAATATCCGTCTTATGCGGGAAGAAGTAATGAAAACCCTGAACTGGATTATCGGATCAACCTTCGAAGAACGTGAAAACCATCCGTTTATCATCCCGATTCGCCGAAAAATGGCGCCGATAGCTGCTTTGAAAACAAAATGGATCATTGAGAAATTCGGTATCCGGGAAATTGTGATTTCACCTTGTTCGCTGAAAGAAGGAGTGCTCAGACGATTCTTTTAAAGGGAAAATTGAAAATTGAGAATTGAAAAGAAGGAGAAATACGGATTCAAGTCTTATCAATTTTTACATTTTCCATTCTCAATTAAATGTTTATTTTCGTTGACCAATAAAAGTACATGGCAAAGATTTTAATCATTGATGATGAGCGGGCTATCCGCAGAGCGTTACGTGAAATTCTGGAATTCGAAGACTTTCAGGTCGATGAAGCTGAAAACGGAGTGGAAGGTTTGGAGAAAGCTAAAAACACCTTGTACGACATTATTTTTTGCGACATCAAAATGCCCCAGATGGACGGAATGGAAGTGCTTGATGCGCTTGTTTCCCAAAAAATCGATTCTCCGGTCATTATGATCTCCGGTCATGGAAATATTGAAACAGCAGTAGAAGCCATCAAAAAGGGAGCTTTCGATTTCATTGAAAAACCCCTGGATTTGAATCGCATCCTGGTAACAATCCGCAATGCGAAAGACCGCGTGGTGTTGGTGGAAGAAACCAAACAGCTGAAAACAACCGTTCGCAAATTCAAAGGTTCTTCCATTATCGGAGAAACAGATGGGATCATCAAGATCAAGGAAATGATAGAGAAGGTTGCACCTTCCGATGCACGTGTTTTGGTAACGGGAGCAAATGGTTCCGGGAAAGAATTGGTGGCGCGTTCACTGCACGACTTATCGAACCGCAGGAAAATGCCGTTTGTAGAAGTCAATTGTGCAGCTATTCCCAGCGAATTGATCGAAAGCGAATTATTCGGTCACGAAAAAGGAGCTTTTACTTCTGCAGTGAAAGACAAAAAAGGAAAATTCGAACTGGCTTCCGGCGGAACCTTGTTTTTAGATGAAATAGGGGATATGAGCGCTTCTGCGCAGGCAAAGGTATTGAGAGCTTTGCAGGAAAATGTCATTCAACGGGTCGGAAGTGAACGAGATATTAAAATTGATGCACGTGTTGTTGCTGCAACGAATAAAGACTTGAGAAAAGAAATTGCAGAAGGACGATTCAGAGAAGATTTGTACCACCGTTTGGCAGTTATTTTGATTCATGTACCTTCTTTGAACGAGCGCAGAGAAGACATTCCGATGCTGGCAGAGCACTTTCTCACATTGGTGTGCAGCGAACACGGGGTTCCGAAGAAAGAATTCACAGACGACGCCTTGCTGGAATTACAGCAAACAGATTGGACGGGAAATATCCGGGAGCTGCGGAATATCGTAGAACGCTTGGTAATTCTGTGCGGAGCGAAAATCTCGGGAGAAGATGTCCGGATGTTTGCAAATCCAAAGAAATAGGATCAAAAGATAGTATAAAAAGAGAGGGACGCGATGTATCGCGTCCCTCTCTTTTTATTTCAGTATCGTTGATTACTTATTTTTGTTTCTGCATTTCTTTTGCTCCCATTTTCATCAAAGCATAAGTAAACTCACAATCTTTTTGTCCTTTCAGTGCAGCCAAAACCTTGTCGATAACTACATCCTGGGATTCTGTTGTGTATACTTCACTGTACTTTTTCTCCAAATCTTTGGAACAAGCCTCCATTTCTGTTCCAAGATCCATCATAGCTTGGGCATCTGCCATTCCCTTTTCCATGTCTTTCATCATGACTTCTGTCATTGCTTGTTGCATGTCTGTACCATCTTTTTCAGATTTAACAAGGGCATTTTTCATTTCATCGGAAATTCCTGATGAAGATTTCGTTACACAGTCACACATGTCTTTTGCCATTGCATTATAATCTGCTTCGCTGGCCATATTACAAGATGTTACAAGTACTGCACTCGAAATTGAAAGTAAAAGGAATAATTTTTTCATACTATTTTTTTGTTTTAAAACTAAGCAAATTAATTAGAACGAAGGATGAAAAATTCAGAATCGAAAGAGTAAAATTAATAAGCGGGAATAGAAAATTGGTAAGTGAGAAAGCACATTGCGGTTTTTCCGTGTGCCTGTGGAATCCCGACTTGAAGTACAAATTGAGTCTCCCTCTTCGGAGGGTAATTATTTTCCAGAATTGAAACAAAATATTCTTCGGGAAACGGTGGGAAAATGTCCCTTATACAGAAAGGATATAAAGGCAATGCCGGGAATCTTAATTGCATTTCTTCCACTTTTCCAGTCGTCGAAAAGTGGAGCAAAAGACTTGTCTCATTCCAAGCCGTTCACTAAAAAGTTCCTTAGCCTCATTTAAATCAAAAAGAACGGATTGCGCTGCGCTCCATCCAAACGACAAGCGCTTTTTGTTAAAATGACGGCACAGAACTTTTTTTAACGCTCTCTTCCGGGAATGAGACGGGAATCCGTCTTCGGACAACCCAATTCTTGTTTCATATGGAGAAATCATCCGAATTAAGAGGAACTGAATCCGGCGCATTGGTGAACAAGATCGGGCACCTGTGCAGGAAATAACAGGTAAAATTCTGTTATGATCTGCTACAGGTCGATCGGTTTACCCGCCTAGATTTTTTGTTACTTTTTCCATTGATGAAAAAGTAAGAGAAGAGCTAATGAATATTGTGAGATGTGTTATTCAATAGAAAATACCTTCTACGAATAGTATAAAACTTCAAAAGCATCCGTCAATGACGGATGCTTTTACCTGATTATGAAGAAAAATTACTATTGCTTCACTCGCTGTACCTTCTCAACCTTCATCCCGAAACCAAAAAAAATCCGGTAATCTGAGCTGTTGTCAAAATACAGAAAAGTGGCAATAAAAAACTATTGCTGTCACATAAATAAACATTGGAACTTATTAGTAGTAAGTGCGTCTCTTAGTTTCAGCCTTACGAAAATAAAAAACAAAGTTTTAAAATTCAAACTTAATCAATCAATTGTGTGATGTAAATGATAAATGGTAAATATTCAGTCTGAACGGCAAATTATTCATTCAACGCTTTAAAATGTTCCCAGAAATCAGGATAACTTTTCGCAACAGCTTCCGAATTCCGGATCATTGTTTCACCATTAGCAAAGCTTCCGGCAATTGCTAAAGACATTGCAATGCGGTGATCGTGATGCGAAGACACAACCGCACCTTGCAGCTTTCCCGTCCCGTGAATCAGCATTTCATCATCATTCAGGTCGATTTTCAAGCCCATTTTCCCGAATTCCGATTGAAGCGTGATTCCACGATTGCTTTCTTTATGTTCCAGTCTCCGTACTCCTTTGATACTTGAAATTCCTTCGCATTTTGCTGCCAACACGACTAAAGCAGGAAATAAATCCGGGCAATTTTCCGCATCAAACTCAAAAGGACGGATATTTTCACCATCCACCGAAACCGATTGATTTTCGATTTGAATTTTGCAGCCGGCATTCATCAATGCATTCAATAACGCTTTATCCGCCTGTAAACTTCCCATATTTAACCCTGAAACAGAAATCCTGTGACCGACAGCTGAAGCCGCCAGCCAATAGCTCGCAGAACTCCAATCTCCTTCAATCGCATAATCCGTTGCACGATAAGACTGATTTCCCGGAATGCGAAACACATTTCCTCTATTCTCAATGTCAATTCCAAATTTATGAAGCGTTTTGAGTGTCATTTGAATATAAGCTCCTGATTTCATATCCGAAACGGTCAGCAAACTTTCCCGTTCACTTCGCGGAAGCGCCATGAGCAAGCCGGAAATAAACTGGGAACTCATCGATCCGTCAACCGTCACATCGTTTCCTTTCAAAGGTCCGAGTACTTCGATTGGTAAATAGCCATTTGTTGTCGTTACTTCACATCCGAATTCCGGAAGTACCTCATCAAAAAAATTCATGGGCCGTTTCAACAAACTTCCGCTACCATTCAAAGTTACTTTTTGATCAAATCCTGCGCTTACACAAGTCAATAAACGCAAGCCCAATCCGGATTCTCCCGCAGAAAGATTCAGCGGTTCTGTAATTCCGGTGATTCCCGTAATTTCAGCAAAAGAAGATGAACTGAAGTTCACTTTTGCCCCCAAAACACCAATTGAATGGAGCATTGCTTTTTCATCCTCACTATTTCCGATTCCGCTTAATCGTGATTTCCCGTCCGCCAAAGCAGCACACAAAATGGCACGTTGCGAATCACTTTTGGACGCAGGAATCCGAACGGTTCCGGAAAGAAGTCCTGGTTGAATGCGTTGTTCCATCATGCGTCTTTTTCTGAAGCATTGTTCATCACACGTACCTGGTGGCGAATGGATTCCTGGTGAATTGCGTCCATTACCTGGCGCACAAAACGGTCACTCAGATTGTACTCGGAAGCTCTTCCCAAACGTGCAGAAATCAGCTTTCTCCAGTGTTCCGGTTGCAGAATCGTGATATTGTGTTCTTTTTTAAATTTCCCCAAATCCTCGCTCAGCTGCATGCGAACAGTCAGAATATCAAATAAACGATCATCCAGGTCTCCGATTTTTTCGCGGATAATGGAAATGTGCTCCGTATTCAGTTTTTCGGAATGCTGTGAGCGCAAAACCAAGCTGTCCAGCAAAATTCCTAAGTTTTTCGGAGTCAGCTGTTGTGCTGCATCAGACCACGCCAACTCAGGATTCCGGTGCGTTTCGATAATCAATCCGTCGAAATTCAAATCCATTGCTTTCTGGGAAACTTCCAGCAACAAATCCCGGTTTCCGGTAATATGACTCGGATCATTGATAATCGGCAAATCCGGCATACGTTCATGCAAAGCAATCGGAATTTCCCAATTCGGTACATTTCTGTATTTCGCATGTTTGTATACTGAAAATCCACGATGGATTGCTGCCACCTCTGTGATTCCTGATTTTTCCAGGCGTTCAAAAGCCCCAATCCACAATTCCAAATCCGGATTGACAGGATTTTTTACCAAAACGGGAATTTTGACACCTTTCAAAGCATCTGCAATTTCCTGCACAGCAAACGGATTCACGGTTGTTCGCGCACCGATCCACAATACATCAACACCAGCTTTCAAAGCCTGTTCCACATGTTTTGTGTTCGCAACTTCAGTGGTTGTCGGAACTCCCAACTCTTTCCCTGCATTAACCAACCAACTCAAACCGATTTCCCCGACTCCTTCAAAAGAATCCGGGCGTGTTCGCGGTTTCCAGATACCTGCCCGCAACATATCAATTTTACACGATTCCTTGATTTGAAGTGCAGTCTCCATGACTTGTTCTTCCGTTTCCGCACTGCAGGGTCCCGCTATAATAAACGGTCTTTTTCCTCCTTTTTGGATGATGCTTTTCATGATAGAACCAAATTACTTTTTTTAATCCATATTCAACGAAAAATCCCGCTCCAAAACGAAGCGGGATTGACAACTATTAACAGTTGAGCTTCGAAATTAGTGTATTTCGATGCGCCAAATATTGTTTGCTATCTGCGTTGCTTTTTTCATGTTCTCCCTCCAAAAGTAATGTTATTTATTTAACCAAAAATCAAATTAAAAATAATTATTTCACAATTTTTCTTGGAAGTATCGTTTGTACTCGTATCTTTGCTGTATGATTTTTCAACAAACAATGAAATTTTGGTGGTGTCTGTATACTGATAAGGTGACGGACGCATAATTCATTATATCTATTTTTTTGAACGGCTTGTCACTTTTGGCAAGCCGTTTTTTTATTCCCAAAAATCTCATTTCATGCAAATTTACACTCAAGAATATTCCTTTAACGCCGATAATTATACTTCTGTCGGGCTTTACTTATCATTCAGAAATCGTTTCCGGTCACCTTGTTTACTGGAAAGCAACGATTACAACGACCGGACTTCGAGCAAATCTTTCATCGGGTTAAATCCGTTGATCGACATCCAGGTTTTTCAAACAGAAATCCATATCCGGGAAGTTGATTCCGTGCATATTGTTCCGGTTGAACACCCTCAGAAAATCACACAACAAATCCAGGATTTACTCAACAAATACGCATTCCAAAACGATTTTGAGCACAACGGATTCCTGAGTTATTTCAGCTTTGAGTTTGCTCATTTCGAAGAAAACATCTCCACTCCGAAACCTCAGCTATCACTTCCTTTGGCGCGCTTTACGCTTTTTCAATACCTGCTGATCCTGGATCATTTTCACGATCGGGGAAGCATTTTGTTCAACGCATTTCAGCTGACACAAAAAAGTGAAGCGGAGTTCCTGGAATTACTACGTTTCAGTAAAGCTTCCGATTTGCCTTTCGAATTGGTGGATACGGAAAAAACAGCCGTTTCAGAACATGATTTCCTGCAACTGGTTCAACAAGCAAAAACACATATTTACCGCGGCGATGTATTCCAACTGGTGGTTTCAAGACCATTTGAGCAAGCATTTTTCGGGGATGATTTCCAGGTTTACCGGCAATTGAGACAACTCAATCCTTCGCCCTATCTGTTTTATATCGACATGGAATCGTATCGTTTGTTCGGCTCTTCACCTGAAACACAGATTCAATTGAAAAACGGAATGGCGGAAATCCATCCGATTGCCGGAACGGTTCGAAAAACTGGTGACGACCGGTTGGACAAACAACTGATTCAACAATTAATCCTGGACAAAAAGGAAAACGCGGAACACACCATGCTGGTGGATCTGGCAAGAAATGATCTGAGTAAATTCTGTACTTCCGTGAAAATTGTTTCCTACAAAGAAGTTCAGCATTTCTCACACGTGATTCATTTGGTTTCAAAAGTCACTGCCCAAACGGAAGAACCTGCACTTTCACTGTTCAACGGAACTTTTCCTGCCGGAACACTTTCCGGAACACCCAAACCGAAAGCTTTGAAACTCCTCAACAAGTATGAAAAAACCGGTCGCGGATTTTATGGTGGTGCAGTCGGATTCCTTCACAGCAACGGAAACATGAATCTCGCAATCATTATCCGTAGTGCTTTGAGCTATAACAATACGCTCAGATATCAGGCCGGAGCAGGAATTGTACTGGATTCCGTCCCGGAAAATGAACTGGAAGAAGTAAATAACAAACTCGGCGCGATCCGGAAAGCCATTCGATGCGCCACAAAATCTCATGCTTTATGAAAATTGCAGTCATCGACAATTTTGATTCCTTTGTTTTTAACCTGGTTCGTTACATCAAAGAAGAAGAACACGAGGTTATTATCCAACGAAACAACCGGATTGATTTTGAAGTACTGGAATCCGCAGATGCAATTTTGCTCTCTCCCGGACCGGGAATTCCTTCGGAAGCCGGTGAACTTTTGGAAGTCATCAATCGGTTTCATGGAAAAAAAACCATTCTCGGAGTTTGTTTGGGTCACCAGGCCATTGCAGAATATTTCGGAGACGCACTGATTCCCTGCCCCGAGCCTATCCATGGCTTAGCTTCCCGGATAACGATTTCAAAAGCATCGGGAATTTTTCAAAATCTTCCGTCGGAAATCGAAGTCGGAAGATACCATAGCTGGCAAACCCGGATTTCACCTTCCAGCGAACTGGAAATAACAGCCTCAACAGCAGATTCCGTTGTGATGGCGCTTCAGCACAAAACCGCTCCGACTGTCGGAGTACAATTCCATCCGGAGTCAATTCTGACGCCTTTGGGACGAAAAATGATTCAAAACTGGTTAAACGAATACACATGAATTACCTCAAAAAACTAATCGACAACGGCACTTTAAGCCGCGAAGAAGCACGTTTGTGCATGATTCAAATCGGGAAAAACGAAATTTCTGACGCGCAGATTGTTGCCATTATCACAACGATCCAAATGCGTGGCTTACGGCTTTCGGAACTGGAAGGTTTCCAGGATGCACTGATTGAATTGGCCACCCCCTTGAATCTCCAAACGGAACAAAGTATTGACTGCTGCGGAACCGGCGGTGATGGAAAGAACACCTTCAACATTTCCACTTTAACCTCTTTCATTCTCGCATCCATGGGATACAAAGTCGTAAAACACGGAAATTACGGTGTCAGTTCTCTTTGCGGTTCATCTACAGTGCTGGAATATTTGGGCTACGAATTCTCTTCGGATTCGAGAGAATTGCAGCGTCAACTGGATCAGAACAACATTTGTTTTCTGCATGCGCCCTTGTTTCATCCGGCTTTACTCCGGGTTGCTCCTTTGCGGCAATCTATGGGAATCGCAACTTTATTCAACGGGCTTGGCCCTTTGGTGAACCCGCATCATTCCACACATCAGCTAACCGGAACGTATTCCCTGGAACTGGCAAAACAATACCAGCACATCCTGAAATCAAAACGAAACAATTTCGCTGTACTGCATGGACTTTCAGGATACGACGAGTTGACTTTCATCGGCGGAACCCGCGTTCTGAAAGCCGACAGCGACGAATTGATTCAACTTGCACCGAATCAGCAATTAGTTAAACCCGAAGAAATCCTGGGTGGAAATTCCGTTTCAGAATCTGCCTGGATTTTCACTGCGATGTTGCGCGGAGAAGGAAACGAAAGCCAGAATACGGTACTTGCCGGGAACGTTGCTCTCGCCTTACAAACATTTGATTCCATGCTGAGTTTCGAACAGGCTTTCAACAAAGGCTATGAACAAATCAAAAGCGGAAAAGCATTTTACACTTTTAAAAACGTTTGTTTATGACACATATTTTAGACGAAATCGTTGCCAATAAACGGAACGAAATTCAACAGTTAAAGCAGTCAATCACCATTTCGGATTACATTCAAAGTCCGTTTTTCAATAGGAATGCAGTTTCACTCAAAGAAAGCATCCGGGATCAACTCGGGATTATTGCAGAAATCAAACGCAAATCTCCCGGAGCAGGCGAAATCAATCTAAACCTGGACATTCTTTCACAGGTCGAAGACTATGAAAAACAAGGCGCTTGCGGCATTTCGATTTTAAGTGATAAGCGCTATTTCGGAGGTTCAAATGAAGACATTATGCAAATTCGCACTATTACGAATCGCCCCATCCTGAGAAAGGAATTTATCCTGGATGAATACCAGCTTTTCGAAAGTAAAGCCGCCGGAGCAGATGCTGTTTTGCTGATCGCTTCGATTTTGGAAAAGGAACAGGCACATCAATTAACCATCGTTGCCAAAAGTCTTGGATTGGAGGTTTTATTCGAAATTCATTCGTTTGAGGAATTAAATAAGATGAACGACGAGATCGACATTTTGCTGGTTAACAACCGGAATCTGAAGACGCAGCAAACATCCGTAGAACATTCATTCGCGCTGGCATCTTACTTACCGGAAAACATTCTGAAGATTTCCGCATCCGGAATTTCCAATTCGGATCAGTTGGATCAATTGCAAAAACTCGGATTTAACGGAGCGTTAATCGGCGAAAGTTTATTGAAAGGGAATTTCAAATTCGGACTTACTTCCAAAACATTCGCGCTATGAAACTGAAGATTTGCGGCTGCAGCACGGAACAATTCTATCCCGGTTTGTTCGACCTGGTTGAAGTGGATTACTTCGGATTTATTTTTTATTCCGGTTCTCCCCGGTATGTGGAACACACTCCCGGAATTTCACAGAAAAAAGTCGGTGTTTTCGTCAATGCACAGACGGAATTCATCCTTCAGAAAATCGAAGAAGAAGCACTGGATGTGGTTCAATTCCATGGAAATGAAACAGCGAAAGAAATCCGGAAAATAAAAGCCGGTGTAACGAAATGGAAAGCTTTGGGAATTCAAAATGCAGGTGATTTTGAAGCCTGCAAAAACTATGAAGAAATCGTCGATGCCTTTCTGTTCGACACCAAAAGTCCGCAATTTGGCGGAACCGGAACGTCCTTTAATTGGGAAATATTAAATGAATATAGCGGGGAAACTCCCTTCTTTCTAAGCGGCGGGATTTCCATCGGGCATGTGGATCGCATTCAGAAAATACAACATCCTAAATTCATCGGAATTGATCTGAACAGTCGTTTTGAAATTGCTCCGAAACAAAAAAATGTTCCTTTAATCGAATCATTTATTAAACAATTGAAACATGAAAACTGCTGAATTTACACTTCCCGATGAACTCGGATTCTATGGCGAATTCGGAGGTGCTTACGTTCCTGAATTGCTTCGTCCGGCCATTGAAGAATTAAATACTGCCTTCCGGAATTATTGTTTTACGGAAGCGTTCAGAACCGAGTACCTCGACTTATTAAAAAATTACGTCGGAAGACCGACCCCCTTGTATTTCGCGAAGAATTACTCTCGGAAACACGGTGCAAAAATCTATTTCAAACGTGAAGATTTGTGTCATACCGGAGCTCACAAGATCAACAATACGATTGGTCAGATTTTACTGGCCAAACACATGGGTAAAACGGAAATTATTGCAGAAACGGGAGCCGGACAACATGGCGTGGCAACTGCAACCGTTTGCGCATTAATGGGTTTGAATTGCATTGTTTACATGGGAGAAAAAGACATGGAACGCCAGGCTCCGAATGTACAGCGCATGTTAATGCTCGGAGCAGAAGTGCGGTCGGCAACCTGCGGTAGTAAAACATTGAAAGATGCTACGAATGAAGCCATTCGTCACTGGATCAATTTCCCGGATTCCTATTATTTGATCGGTTCGGTGGTCGGACCTCATCCTTATCCGGCTTTGGTTGCTTATTTGCAATCCATCATTTCAGAAGAAATCCGGAATCAACTGGAGGAAATCGGTGCGGGCTCTCCGAAAAAAGTCATTGCCTGTGTTGGTGGCGGAAGTAATGCTGCCGGAGCTTTCTATCATTTTTATGCGGATCCGGAAGTCGAATTGATTGCTGTTGAAGCTGCCGGAGAAGGAATTGATTCCGGGAAAAGCGCTGCAACTTCCGTTCTTGGTTCATCCGGTGTGCTTCATGGAAGTTTGACCTTATTGATGCAGGATTCATTCGGTCAGGTAATAGAACCACACAGCATTTCCGCAGGTTTGGATTACCCCGGAATTGGTCCGTTGCATGCGCACAGCATTTCAGGCGGAAGAACCAAAGCTGTTTCTATTACTGATACAGAAGCCTTGAATGCAGCTTTGGAATGCAGCAGACTGGAAGGAATTATCCCTGCCCTCGAAAGTGCACACGCGTTGGCTGCTCTTGAAAAACTATCCTTAAAACCGGACGAAATCATTGTCATAAACCTTTCCGGAAGAGGCGATAAAGACATTAATACTTATCAAAAAGCATTTCAACAGTCATGAATCCATTCAAAAAAAACAGGAAATCCGTCAGCATCTTTATAACGGCCGGTTATCCGGAAAAAGAGAGTTTAACCGCACAAATTTTGTCCTTACAAAAACAAGGAATCGACTTCATCGAAATCGGTGTTCCTTTTTCAGATCCGATGGCAGATGGGCCAACCATCCAGGAAACAAGTTCGCTTGCCTTAAAAAACGGAATGAATCTTAATCTCTTGTTTGAGCAGCTTTCGGAGATTCAGAACCAAATCCACATTCCGTTGGTCATCATGAGTTACCTGAATCCGATCCTTCAATTCGGGGCAACTCTTTTTCTCGAAAAATGTAAAACTGCCGGTATTTCGGGTTTGATCATCCCGGATCTTTCTTTTGAGCTGGTTCAGGAAAAATACAGGGATTCGTTTGGCTCGGGAAGCATTCCATTGATTTATTTAATTACTCCTTCTACTCCCGATGCACGGATTTCTCAGATTACAGAAGCGAGCTCCAATTCGTTTGTTTATTTGGTCGGACAGAACAAAATCACAGGTTCCTCCTATTCGTTGTCGGAGCATGCGGATCGTTATTCGGAACTCAAACAACTTTGCAAGGAAGTCCCTTTATTCTTAGGTTTCGGGATTTCCAATGCTGCACAAAAACAGGAAGCATTTCAATCTGTGGACGGAATCATTGTCGGAACAGCTTATTTACGAGCAATTTCACAGGAAAACGAAGACGAGTTTATCGAAAAACTGCTGAGTTAACAACTCCTTAACGATTCAAGCGTTAATTTTGCAGGTATGAAAGCGGATACACAATCGTACGATTCAACCAAAACAGCCTATCCGATTCTTTTTGCAATTGCTTTCGGGCATTTACTGAATGATTTGATCCAGGGCGTTTTGCAACCATTATTCCCGATGATCAAAGAAACCCAGAACCTGGATTACGGACAGGTCGGTTTCATCATGTTTGCATTCCAGATTACGTCTTCGCTTTTTCAACCCATTGTCGGTTCGATCACAGACAAATATCCGCAGCCTTATTCCTTTAGCTTCGGAATGTTGTTTGCCATTGTCGGAATTGTCGTTTTGTCGTATTCAGAGAATTTCACCATGACCTTGACAGCTGCTTGCTGTATCGGGCTCGCATCATCGGTATTCCATCCGGAAGCTTCCCGCGTGGCTTACTCGGCTTCAGGCGGAAGAAGAAGTCTTGCTCAAGCCATTTTCCAACTAGGCGGAAATGGCGGAACGGCTCTCGGGCCGGTTTTAGTAGCATTGTGCGTTATTCCTTTCGGACAAAAATATACCTTGTTATTCGTCATCGCCGGAGTAGCCGGATTTGCAATCTTATTATTTGTGAGTCGCTGGTACAAAGGCTATTTACAGGAGCATCTGAAAAACACAAAAGCCCGGGTTGTAACACATCAGCTTTCCAAGCAGCGCATTTACATTTCGGTTGTCATTTTGTTGGTATTGCTTTTCTCCAAATACTTTTATACCGCGAGTATTTCGAGTTACCTGATATTCTATGCTGAAGAGCGTTTCAACCTGGAAGGAAGCCAGGGACAATTATTGCTGGCAGTGTATCTTTTTGCCATTACACTCGGAACTGTCATTGGCGGATTAGCGGGCGATAAATACGGACGAAGAAATATCATTTGGTTTTCGATTCTCGGAGCCGCTCCGTTTACCTTGCTTCTCCCATACATGGATTTGACCGGAACGATTGTTTGCCTTGCTTTTGCAGGATTTATTCTTGCTTCTGCCTTCCCTTCCATCCTGGTATATGCACAGGAATTATTGCCGGGAAGAATCGGGATGATTTCGGGAATGTTCTATGGTTTTGCTTTCGGAATGGGCGGAATCGGTGCTGCTTTCCTTGGAGACATGATCGATAAACGCGGGATTATTGAAGTGTATCACATTTGTTCTTACCTACCGTTGATCGGAATTATTGCAGTATTCCTGCCTTCTTTCAGGGTAAAGAAAACGTAATTTTCAGCTTTCGCGATTTTCAGATAATGCCAGGTTTGAAAATGGCCTCATTACCAATTTGGTGATTCATAATATTACGAATCGGCAAAATGACAGAATGGAAAAGATTCAATTCTTTTTAGCTGGAGCCTGGTAGAATTCTTTCAGGTAATCCGGTTCGAAATAAGCTACATCTTCGAATTCCTGTTCCAAATACTTTTGATATGCCAATGAAACCTGTCCTGAAGCAGATGGCTCCAAATCCGCATCAAAGGTAATCTGACGACCTGCCCACAATTCCTGCATTTTCGCGGCTCCGTCTCCAAAACAAACAAGAGGTTCAAAATCCGCATAGGAATGTTCGTCCAGGACATCCGCACTAGCTATCTTCACAATTTCCGATTGTGGATTCATAATCAATGAAAACACTTCCATTCTGCGGGCATCGATCATCGGGCAAAGATTAAGATCCGGGTATTTCGTTTTCCCGATAGCAGCCATGGATTCCAACGTATTTACTGCTATTAAAGGAATTCCCAAGGCATAACAAAGTCCTTTTGCTGTCGACACTCCGATTCGTAAACCGGTATAAGAGCCCGGTCCTGCGGAAACAGAAACAGCAGACAAAGCGCCTGAAGTAATTCCCTGCAAATCCAAAACCTGCTGAATAAGAATCGTCAGCTGTTCACCATGCGCATATCCGTCATCCTTCAATTCCTGCAGCTGCTTCAATTCTCCGTCAACCGACAAAGCAACCGAGCATACTTTGGTTGCCGTTTCTATGTGTAAAATTGTTGTCATTTTTCTTTGAAAGTCTTTCCGGTTTTCAGCAGCAGATTCCGTTGATTGAGCAATGTAAATTATTGTAATACTTCCAGTTTAAACCCGATTCCGTGAATGTTTGAAATCGAAATTTTCTCATCCATGGAAAAATACTTTCGAAGCTTGGTAATAAAAACATCCATACTTCTTCCGGCAAAATAATCATCTTGTCCCCAAACGGCTGTCAGAATATTTTCCCTTGGAACCACCGCATTTTTAAACTTACACAGGATCTTCAACACCATTGCTTCCTTTTTGGTCAAGGTTTTTTCAAATTCAGGGTGTTTCAGCGTGAAATTCTCCGTATCAAAAACATAACTTCCGATTTCAACAACTTTCTGCTCCGGTTCATCCTGGATATTTACGCGCTTCAGAAGTGCTTTTACGCGAACCGAAAGCTCGTCAAAAGAGAATGGTTTTGTCAGATAATCATCTCCTCCGGCATTGAATCCGGCAATTTTATCTTCCGTCATGGCTTTCGCTGTCAGGAAAAGAATAGGAATATGCTGATTCATTGTCCTGATTTCTCTTGCCAGCGTGAATCCGTCTTTTTTAGGCATCATGACATCAAAAATGCACAGGTGGAATTCACCTTCGGAAAAGCGCATATGGCCGTCCATTCCGTTTGTGCATAAAACAACTTGATATCCTTCTGATTTTAACTGATCGGAAATGACAAATCCCAGGTTTGCGTCGTCTTCAACCAATAATATTCTTGCCTTTGGTTTCATTCTAAGATGATTATTTCCGTGAAGATAATAAAGAAATGTCTTGGTTCATTCCGGACCGGTAAATAGATTAGGAACTGTCTGAAAAAGATAAGAGCTCAAGACGGGCGTCTCAAGCTCTTATCACACTAATCAACCTAACCTACTACTACTTCAGCAAAGATACGTCATAATAGCATTGCTTTCGCACTTTTCAGCGAAAGAAACACAAATGGACAAATAAAGGATTTAAAGAATGGATTAAACGAATGTATTAGGTGAACGTTAAATAATTCACTGACGCGTCAATTATATCTAAAATTGAACAGATTAATCGGCAAACACACCCGATTAAATATTTCCATGGTAAATACTTTATCAATTTAAGATTCCAAGAAAGACCATTTTTTTGTTTGAAAAAAAATGCGTTTTTTGGTGTTGAATGGATGAAATGATAGATGAACGGAATTTTGAATGAAATTATTGAAAAGACCCGTTACAAGCCTCGTTTTCAACTACCTCGTTTTAGCTTCAGGAATATATTGGCAGATTCTAAAGCCTACTCGAAATACTTTCTTAACTTTGAAAGTGTCTCAGAACTAATAAGAATGGATAAAATTTTAATAGTTGATGATGAAGAAGATATCCGCGAAATTCTCGGGTATAATCTAAAAAAAGAAGGGTTCCAGGTTTTCCTGGCTGAAAACGGACAAATGGGAATCAGTCTTTGCAAAGAGGAAAAACCGGATTTGGTGATCCTCGATGTAATGATGCCCGGAATGGACGGAATCGAAGTTTGTGAACACATCCGGAATACACCGGGACTGGAAAACGTATTGATTTGTTTTCTTACGGCCCGTAATGAAGATTACAGCCAGATTGCAGGTTTGGATGCAGGTGCCGACGATTACATTTCAAAACCAATCAAGCCCCGTGTGCTTGTAAGCAGGGTTCATGCCCTTTTGCGCCGCAAAGAAATGGTACAGGCAAAACCTTCCGGAACTTCCGATTTGGTCATTAACCGCGAAAAATACCTGGTGATCAAAAACGGCGAAACACTTCATTTACCCAAAAAGGAATTCGAATTGCTGGCTTTACTGGCTTCCAGACCGGAAGTGGTGTTTGAACGCGACGTAATCCTGGAACGTGTTTGGGGAACCGACATTGTCGTTGGCGACCGGACGATTGATGTTCACGTACGGAAACTGAGAGAAAAAATCGGTGATGATTATATCCAAACCGTAAAAGGAATCGGGTATAAGTTTAAAGGATAATAAACAAGTCGGGGCGAAAAATTTTTCGCCCCGACTTGTTTTCTCCATGTTATATCCCGAATTCAATCTGGAAAATGGCACCGAATCTTCCCGTATCCAATTGATTCCTCAAATCGGTTGTTAACTGATACAAGATATTTCCCTGGACTTTCACGCGATGTCCGTAAATGTATTTTGTAACTCCTAACTGGAATTCCTGGTTCTTTTTTAAGTTCACTCCGGAAAAAGCCGGATTATTATACACCGAAGAAAAAGGTGTGATTTCCGCATATCTCAGTGCTACTTCCCAATTGGATTTAAACAGGTAACTCACCTGCTGCATGAAACCATTCCCGGCAAAAACTGTCTGAACTCCGGTTGAATCACTTGTAAATGTGATCGGGTTCGTACAATTCCGCTGCATGAATTCCGTATACATCGCAAAACCTTTGTATTTGAACAACAAATCCAATGAAAGGGTCGACATGTCGGTTTTTTTGAACAAATCACGCCCCAATTGCCCGCCGGAACGAACCGCATCATCGTTGAAATTATAAGAAGCCCCCAACGACAACTTTGGTTTTTGCTCGCGTTCCAAATCACCTTCCTGGTAATCATTCTTATTCGTAAAAGCTCCGAAAGGCAATACTTCTACCCTTCCGGTGTAAGATAATCCGCTATTGGAACTAATACTGTTTCTTCCTTCTCCGGAAGTCAAAGCCCCCAGGACTGCAAAATAATCATGTTTGTAAGATCCGAAAAAACCAAAATCACGATCGAAATTAAACGTTGCATTCACAATCGAACGGTCTGCAAACTGCTGATCACCAGAGGAAATAACCCGCTGCCTGTTTCCGGGCAATTTTGTTTGTCCGAAACTGAATTTCACATGTTTCGAAGGTTCGTAATTAATTACCGCATCACGCACAATATTCACACTGGTATTCACCTGCGACATTTGCGTCATGTCCCAATCCATATCTCCTCTTGAAAAAGCCAATTGCAATTTATAAGTCAATTTCGGACTGTATACAAACCCTTCCATTTTCAAACGGACACGGCGAACACGGAACTCGTAGCTTTCCGCAGACAAATCCTTTTCGCTTCGCGTCAGCATCGCTGCCCTGTTCTGCATCCGGAATTGAAAACGCATGGAAAACAGCGAATCCTTCCCGATAAACTCGATTCCTCTCTGCGGTTTGGTCAAAATAGACAAATCAATTTTCTTTTGACAGAAAACAACACTGGTACTAATTAGTAAAAAGCTTAAAAGTAGAATATGATTCATATTGGACTATTTTGATTTAGACACGTTTCTTTTTAGGAGCATGCTTAATCACTTTGCTAAAAGTAATCTGCGTATAATCTTTTCTTCTGTCAGTTGTATTCATATGAAGAAACTGATGCATCAGTCCCATCTGGATCGAAGCTGTTTTGAACTTGAATCCAAGTCCTACAAAGAAACGATTTTGATTGAAGTACGGAGCTTTATGCGTAAACATGATTTCATCCGAAACATTCGCAAAAAGCGTATTTTCCTGCATTGTTTTATGAGTCAGAGGAACAAAAGCCTGTAAACGGTAACGAAAACGGTAACGGTCTTCATCTGTTGTGCCATCATAGTTAGAAGTAAATTCGTTCTGTGCGCTATTCCATTTCCGGATAAAGCGGTATTCAAAACGATAACGGTGATCGAATTGGATGCGCTTGCCGTTTGTTTTTAATACAAACTCAGCCCAAACGCGGTTTTCTACCTGTTTCTGAGGTGTACGGAAATTTTCATAATCTGCATATTGATGATAGGTTCCGACACCCAAACCTCCGGAAAGCTGGTCTGTAAACAAATAATGGAAAAATGTTTTCAGCTCCCAGTAGTTGAGATCATTGTATAATTCCTGGCTTCTGATCTGGCCTTCAGCAAGAAAATGCAGTTTCGGAAATGCTTCATATCTGACATTTGCCGTATTCCACGTACCGGTTCTGAAACGCGTATTGTTTGCCCAACCCTGAGCTTTAGATAACACCGGGAGTGTCAGAAAAATTAAAACAACAATTTGCTTCATTTGTTTTTTTTCGGCAAAACTATACGCTTCACATTGATTTAACACATCACAAACAACAGTTTAATCGTTTGATAATATTTTTAATATTCAGTTAACATTAAAGGTCATTTTCGACGTTTCCAGGAGCAAATTAAAGGTCAAATCGGATGCAGATTCAGCATCAAAAGCGCAATTCTTAACATTGAGTTAACATTGAAAAACACATAAACACCTCAATTACTGGTACTTTGAGTAAAATCCGGTTTTATTCATCGTTCCGAAAGGCAACTTTACCATTTCGTTAACATTTACATTCAGCGAATCATCCTCTGCAAACTCCAAGTACATTTGCACCATCAAATATTAAGATTAATAAAATGGGAATTTTAAAGTTTTTCTTACCTAAAGACAAAGTGTTTTACTCTTTATTTGAAGAAGCATCTCAAAACCTGGAAGCAATTGCAGGAAAATTGGTTCTTTGTGTAAACGAGTCTGATTATAACAAGAGAGCGACTATCATTAAAGAGATGGAAGATTTAGAGCATCAAAACGATGATTTGACGCACAAGATTTTTGTTGAATTGGGAAGAAATTTCATTACTCCTTTTGATCGCGAAGATATTCACTCGTTAGCAACATCTTTGGATGATATCGCTGACCACATTTATGCATCTGCCAAGAAAATCAACTTCTACAAAGTCATCCCGAATGATGACCAGGGAATTTTGAAAATGGCTGACGCTATTCACGATGCGGTTTTAGCTGTAAATGCAGCCGTAAAAGAGCTTCGTAACCTGAAAAACACGCAAAAAATCGTCGAGTGTGTTATCAAAATCAATTACGTTGAGAACCAGGCAGATGATATTTTCGATTTAAGTATTGAGAAATTGTTTGATTCGGATGTAGATGCTAAAAGCCTGATCAAAAAACGTGAGATCTACCAAATTATGGAGGTTGCAACAGATAAATGTGAAGATGCAGGAAATGTCATCGAATCCATTGTTGTAAAATACGCTTAATACTAATTGGAAAACCAATAAAGATATGTTTTCACTATTAATCGCCATCATCATTCTTGCGTTATTGTTTGATTTGGTGAATGGTTTCCATGATGCGGCAAACTCCATCGCTACAGTTGTTTCCACAAAAGTACTTACTCCGTTTCAGGCGGTAGTTTGGGCAGCTTTGTTCAACGTTGTTGCTTTCTGGGTATTCGACATGAGTGTTGGAAATACGGTTGCAAAAACAGTAGACAATAGTGCGATCGATTTGTACGTAATCCTTTCGGGATTGATTGCTGCAATGATCTGGAATTTATTGACCTGGTGGTTGGGAATTCCTTCCTCTTCTTCTCACACTTTGATCGGTGGTTTTGCAGGAGCAGCGGTAGCTCACGCCGGATTCGACGTAATTGCTTCAGCTGAAATCATTAAAGTAACTTGTTTCATCATTTTGGCACCGTTCATCGGTGGTATCATTGCCTTTGTGATCGCACTCATTACGGTGAGCCGAAGTTTTGCCAAAAAGATGATTTCCATTTTGGTCCTTTCTACAATCACTTATTTCATTATGCATTACATGGTGGAATACCTGGATGTAAAACCGGTGATGATGTACATTGTTATGGGTATGATTGTCATTTTTATCCTGACATATACCTGGTACCAATTGGTTCACGGAAAACGCCAGACGGCTTTGAAGGAATCCAACATGTACAAAAAATTGCAGTTACTTTCTTCTGCGGCCTTCTCTTTAGGTCACGGTGGTGCGGATTCGCAAAAAGTAATGGGTATTATTTGTGCAGCCTTGATGGTTTTCGCCAATTCACAGCGAAACGACCAGGGACAGATTGTCGGAGATATCCCGAAAATGTTCCAGATTTCGGAAGTATTCCAGATCGAATTTAACGATTCTTATGGCCGTAAAGCGAAATTCAAACCGGAATACACGCACAACATCGATTCATTGAAAATTGAAAAAGAAGACCACATCCTCATTTATACCAAAGGTGATGATATCTATGATGCTAAAACGCATGACATTATCTTCAAAGGAAAGACTTTGAACCGCGATTATTTCGAGGCAAGCATTTTTAATGATTATGTGAACAAAAACGGTGAGATTCGCAAAGGACACAAGATCAAAGCGAAAGTAAACTCTGAAACAATGCCCGGTTGGATTGCTTTTTCATGTTACCTGATGATTGGTTTGGGAACCATGATGGGAGGTTGGAAAATCGTGAAAACCATGGGAACAAAAATTACGAAAGTAACTCCTTTGGAAGGTGTTTGTGCTGAAACCGCAGGAGCGTTAACCTTGTTCACCGTTTCGAATTTAGGAATTCCGGTTTCTACCACACACACGATTACCGGTTCCATTATCGGGGTTGGTGCTACCAAACGACTAAGTGCGGTTCGCTGGGGAGTTACCATCAACTTATTATGGGCATGGATTTTGACTATTCCGGTTTCCGGATTGTTAGCTGCGGGAATTTATTATCTTTCGTTGCTATTCCACTAGAATGAATAATTTACGAACTGAAACTCTCATCTACCCGGTGAGAGTTTTTTTGTAACCAAACTTCCTGTTCAACGTTTACCTTAACTCAAAATCTGGCTTATGAAAACAACCATACTCACCTTAATTGTGGCACTCAGCTGTTTTTTACTTTCACTCAAAACTCCCGGAAAAGCTATTACTTCTCTTTCCGGAATGAAAAAAATCATGAAAGACGGATATGCTTATATTCCTTCCGGAAAAACCATTACCGGAAATGACACCGTTTCTTGTCAGGGCTTTTTTATGCTTAAAACGGAAGTTTCCAATATTGATTACAAGAACTACCTATGGGATTTAAAAAAAAATGGAAAAACAAGTGAGTATCAAGCGGCTCAAATCGATTCAACAAAATGGACCAGCAATAGTCACTCACTGGGAAAATATGTTCAATACTACCATAACCACCCGGCTTACCATCACTATCCGGCAGTGAATCTGACACGTGAACAAGCAGAAAAATATTGCGAGTGGCTGACTCAAATCTGGCGTAAAAAGACAGGCAACGAAACACTTGTTTTACGCTTACCGACCAGAACAGAATTTTTGCGGGCAGCTAACGGAAGTGACCTGATCCGGCCTTACGCTTGGAATTCTCCTTATTTAAGAAGAAGTAACGGACAATTTCAATGTAATTTCCTCTCGATAGGAGCAGGGGCAATTTCCAGGGATCCTGAAAGCGGGAAGCTCGTTGTTAAGAATATTCCAGTAGACTTCCTGTCAGACGACGCAGATAATGCAGACCTGACAGCTCCCGTAACTTCATTTTGGCCAAATGAATTCGGAATTTACAACCTGAATGGAAATGTTTCTGAAATGGTTGCGGAGCAAAATATCGCTGTTGGCGGAGACTGGAACTCTCCGGGTTTCGATATCCGGAATGAAAGCACCAAAAAGTTCACGGAAGCAAATCCGACAGTTGGCTTCAGACCCGTGATGACTTTTGTGGAAGTAAAAAAGTAAAAGTGAGAGGCATCAAGACACTGCATCTTCCGGCAAGAACCTCTTTGAACTTTTGAACCTTTTGAACTAAAAAAGTCACGGAGATTGTATATTTGTGGAAACACAACAAAAATGACACTCAAAGAAACCATTTCAGCAGTTGAAATATTCCACAACGCTTTCAATATTCCGAATAATTACGAACCGACAGCTCAGTTATCAGAAGCAGATATCACGCTTCGTTACAACCTGATGAAGGAAGAAAATGAGGAATACCTGGAGGCAGCAAAAAATGGCGATATTGTAGAAATTGCTGATGCTTTGGGCGATCAGTTGTACATTTTGTGCGGAACTATCTTAAAACACGGTTTGCAGGATAAAATTGCCGAAGTATTTGCTGAAATTCAACGCTCAAACATGAGTAAACTTGATGCAGACGGAAACCCGATTTACAGGGAAGACGGAAAAGTATTGAAGTCCGAATTGTATTTCAAGCCGGATATCCAGGCAGTTCTTGAGAAATAAGATGCAACGATTCAACATCCGTATTTACGGTATTTGTATCAATGAACGAAATGAAGTCTTGCTTTCGGATGAAACCTACCGGGATTTAAATTTTACGAAATTTCCCGGGGGCGGACTCGAATTCGGTGAAGGAACCATTGATTGCCTGAAACGTGAATTCCGGGAAGAATTTGATTTGGAAATCGAAGTCGGACCGTTATTTTATCTCACCGATTTCTTCCAGGTTTCTGCATTTTCTGAAAACGACCAGGTCATTTCGGTTTATTACCTTATCCGGGTAGATTTGAATGCTTTGGATCAATTAATCAACGATCAGACAAGTGTCGAGAAATTGCATTGGGTAAATCTTTCCGAATTAACGGAGGAACAGCTTTCTTTACCGATTGATCGGATCGTAGCACAAAAATTAATTCGTAATTCGTAATTCGTATCCCGATAGCTATCGGGACGTAATTCGTAATTATTTAAGCAATTTCTTATTTTCCTTGTGCCGCGTGGCATCGCGCCCCGTTTTCTTTGCCAGGTTTTTCTCCAAAGCTTCTTCCAGGTCAACTCCGGTTTGATTCGCCAGGCAGATCAGTACAAATAATACATCTGCCAGTTCATCACCCAAATCTTTTCCTTTATCACTTTCCTTCTCACTTTGTTCGCCATATCTGCGTGCAATGATTCGCGCCACTTCACCCACTTCTTCCGTCAGCATCGCCATGTTTGTCAGTTCATTGAAATAACGCACTCCCACTTCTTTGATCCACTGATCTACTTTTTTTTGCGCTTCTGAAATTTCCATTATTCCCTGTTTTTTGAATCAATTGTAATTGTAACCGGACCATCGTTGACCAACTCCACTTTCATGTCAGCGCCAAAAATTCCGGCCTCTACTTTTTTCCCTAATTGCACAGCTGCTTTTTGAATAAACAACTCATACAAGGGAATCGCTTGTTCAGGTCGCGCAGCAGCAATAAAACTGGGGCGATTTCCTTTTTTGGTCGATGCGTGAAGCGTAAACTGGCTCACCACCAATAATCCCCCGTCGATATCCTGCAATGAACAGTTCATTTTCCCTTCCTCATCTGAAAATATCCGCATTTGAATGAGTTTCTGAACCAGCCAGTCAATATCTTCTTCCGAATCGGCTTGTTCGATTCCCAACAGAACAAGAAGTCCTTGATTAATTGCTCCGGTGATTTTGTCTTCCACTGTGACACTTGCCCGGGAAACCCGTTGAATAACTAGTCGCATGCTCAAATGTAAGAAAAAAGGTGATTTTTCAGACCGAACAATGGCAAAGGGTTGTGCGAAAAATTCCCGGAAAGCCTCGTTTTTATTACAAAAACGTGTTTCTGTCCCAATATTGGGTTATTGGGATTTTGGGAAATTATTTTTTTGCCCCTACTCCATTCCGCGTTTATTCCTGCGGTGAACATCGTCATCATCACCAGTCATCAGCTGTAAATAGGTAAAATACCGGCTTTCATAAATTTTACCGCTCTTAACAGCCTCTTTCACCGCACAAGCCGGTTCATTGAGGTGCTGACAATTGTGAAACCGGCATTCACCGATCAATTCACGCATTTCAGGAAAGTAATGAGAAATCACTTCTTTTTCCAGGTCCACAATTCCGAAAGCCCTGATTCCGGGAGTATCAATGATAAAACCTCCCGATTGCAACGGGTGCATTTCTGCAAAAGTAGTCGTGTGCTGACCTTGATGGTGAGCCGAAGATATTTCCCCGACACGCAGATCCAACTGCGGATCCAATGCATTTACCAAGGTGCTTTTCCCGGTTCCGGAATGCCCTGCAATCATCACCTGCTTGTCTTTGATTTCTTCTCTGAGGAAAGACACATCCGCATCATTGGTTGCTGAAATTGCGTGACAAGGATAACCAATCGACTCGTACATAAACATAATGGCTTTCAAATCCAGCAAACCTTCGTCGTCTAATAAATCGACTTTGTTAAAAATGATCGTTGTCGGAATCCGGAACGATTCTGCGGCAACTAAAAAACGGTCGATAAAAACGAAATGTGTTTCCGGAAATTTCAGCGTAACCATTAAATAAGCCCGGTCAATATTCGCCGCCAGAATGTGCATCTGCTTACTGAGATTGGTACTTTTCCGCACAATGTAATTTTCCCGGATTTCGTAATCAATGATTACACGTTTTCCTTCCTCATCACTCTTCGGGTCGAGAATAACGATGTCGCCAACGGCAATCGGATTCGTTGTTTTCAAGCCTTCCAGGCGCAATCTCCCACGAATCCGGCATTCCACAACTTCCCCGTTAGGCATCAAAACCTGATACCATTTCCCCGTTGATTTCAAAACTCTTCCGCGAAGATCACTCATGGTGTAAAATTACGGAAAGCAATCAAAAACCATCATCAAAGCATCATTTATCTCTCATTTTGATGCATGCTTCCTTAAAACCAACGTTATTCCGATCTCATTCGTTATCTTCGTAGCCAAAGTTTTTAGTATGTCGATTGAAGTAAAGAACCTTTCCAAATATTACGGTGAACAAGCTGCTGTAAATGATATTACTTTTTCCGTCGGAAAAGGTGAAATCATCGGTTTCTTAGGGCCCAATGGTGCAGGTAAATCAACGACGATGAAAATGATTACCGGTTTTATTCCTGCAACCCAAGGAAGTATCAGCGTATGCGGTATTCCTGTTTCAGTTGATTCGATTGAAACCAGGAAACGTATCGGGTATCTTCCTGAAAACAATCCTTTGTACCTCGACATGTATGTAAAAGAATACCTGGAATTTGTGGGGAAAATTTACAAGATCAAAAATATCAAAGAGCGTGTCAAAGAAATGATTCAGCTGGTTGGCCTGGAAGTAGAGCAAAACAAAAAAATCGGGATGCTTTCCAAAGGTTATCGTCAGCGTGTCGGATTGGCTCAGGCAATCATTCACAATCCGGATGTATTGATCCTGGATGAGCCTACTTCAGGTCTGGATCCGAACCAATTGGTAGAAATCCGCGAATTGATCCGACGCATCGGGAAGGAAAAAACAGTGATGTTGTCAACTCACATCCTACAGGAAGTAGAAGCAATTTGCGACCGCGTAATCATCATTCGCAAAGGGCAGCTGGTTGCGGATAACCTGGCTTCGAACTTACAGGTAGCAACAGATATCCAGGTTGTTTATGCAGAATTTGACGGAACTGTTGCTAAAAACCTGCTTCAAAAAATTCCGGGAGTATCGAAAATCGAGCGTGTTTCGGATTCCAAATACCTCATCGAAAGTCATTCCGTGGAAGATCTGCGAAAAACAGTTGCACAATTCGCGCAGCAGCATAATTTACTCGTGCTTACTTTGCGTACGGAAGAAAAATCACTGGAAGAAGTCTTCAAATCACTTACAAAATAAGTGTTTACATGATACAGAAAAGGCTCAACTTATTTTGTTGAGCCTTTTTCATATCTTTTGAATCAATTACAATGAATCTTTATTCGGAGCCAGGTAACTGTAAACCGCTCCTGCAATAATGGCTCCTGCAATCGGTGCGACCCAGAACAGCCACAACTGTTCAAATGCCCATCCCTGTACAAAAATTGCCTGGCTGGTACTTCTTGCCGGGTTCACGGAAGTATTCGTAACCGGAATACTGATCAGGTGAATCAGTGTTAAACCCAAACCAATCGCCATTCCTGCAAAACCCTGGGAAGCATTTTTATGTGTTACTCCCAAAATGATGATCAGGAACATAAAAGTCATTACGAATTCGGTGATCAATGCCGACTGCATGCTGAATCCTCCGGGAGAATGATCTCCGTATCCGTTGGCTGCAAAATCGCCCAATTCAAATCCCGACTTTCCGCTTGCGATCAGGTACAGGATTCCTGCTCCGGCAATTCCTCCTAAAACTTGCGAGATAATATAAGGAAGTACGTCTTTTGCTTCAAATCTTCCGCCAACCCATAAACCAACTGTTACAGCCGGATTCAAATGACAACCTGAAATGTGCCCGATTGCGTAGGCCATCGTTAAAACAGTCAATCCGAAAGCGATGGAAACACCAACAAATCCGATTCCCAATTCCGGAAATCCTGCAGCAAGGACAGCGCTTCCGCAACCTCCCAATACTAACCAAAAGGTTCCGATAAATTCAGCCAATAGCTTCTTCATAAATAGTGAGTTTATAGTTAAACAACATATCGCTCTTTGCAATAAGTCAGACTAAATATAAACTTTTTGTCGAAAAAAACAACTAATTGGTTTCCGTAACAGGCTTATCTCCCAGTATTTTTTTGGCAAGATAATGCATCACATAGATCATCGGCGTTAAGCCCACAGCGATTACCAGCTTCGTTGCGTAACCTGTAATTCCGAAAAACAAAAAATCCTGGAAAGAAATTTTCCCGGGAATCAGGAAACCGATCATCAACACCGTATACGAATCGACCAATTGTGAAATCACGGTTGACCCGGTACTTCGGAGCCAGATCATTTTTCCTTTGGTCAATTTGTTGAATAGGGCGAATAACTGAACATCCAGAAGCTGCGACAAAATAAAAGCTGTGATACTTCCGGCCATAATCGGTAAAGAACCAGAGAAGATTTTCCGGAATTCCGGATCGGAAACCGGTGAATTGGCTGCTGTTGGCAATTCAACAGCTACAAAAACGATCAAAAAGCAAAATGCAATCAGGATAACAGTGATCCAGCTCAGCCTTCTGACGGCTTGTTTTCCGAAATATTCATTCATGACATCGGTCAATAAAAAAACAACCGGCCAGGGAACAATTCCCGCAATAATCGGGTACAATCCGATATCTACGATCTTGCAGGAAATCAATTCCGCCACAATGGCGCTTGTGATGAAAATTCCGGCCATCACCATGAAGGCAATTTCTTTTCGGGTCTGAAGCATGGGCTAAAGTAAGGAAAACTTTTTCAAAGAAATCTTGCTCCGGAAGAAAACAAAAAGCGTTTGCCACAAACTTCTCGCACCAGGAACCAACCACCTGAACCAAGAATCTATGTTATATGACAAACGCCTACCTATTAAATGCTGCTTATTTAAGCAATTTCACTTGTTTGATCGCACCTTCAGCTGTTTGGATACGAATCAAATAAATCCCGTTTGAATAAGTACTCAAATCAATTGTTTTCTCAGAAGTAGTTGTTAAAACCTGTCCGCTCATATTGATCAGGTTCATAGTAGCCGTTTCTTCTGACAACAAAGTGAATTTCTGATCTTTGAAAAGGTACTCCTCCGGGTTCAGATTTTCCTGTAAACCGGCCGTGCTTCCTCCTGCAATCGTAATTGCATAATCTTCCGTTTCGCCCCAGTCAGCGTCCGTTCCGTTAAACTGGCACGGCAATACCGGCATATTCGTTCCAGACATCGTGTAATCATCGTCTTCATAAACCCGGATGCGCATACGTGTCGTTCCACTTACTGCATTTGCCGGAATCGTCACCGAATACGTTTCTGAATTCCCGGTTGCAGGGTCGTCGTCACCTGGCCAGAGTGTCTCACCGACTTTTTCTCCTGCGTCATCAAAATCGTGATCGCCGTTAAAGTCAATCCAGGCAGCCATTCCGTGAATAGTCGTACCATCGTCATGCGTGATTTTCAGGTTCAAGGTTTGGCCTTTGTTCACCGTTACGGACAAATTGTTGTAAAACACATAATGTGGAAGTGCATACTGAGTTGGTCCGGAATTATTATCCAGGGTTCCGAACTGAACGCGTTCTACCGCATGCGGCACATTCATAAAATCATCCGAATACTGCGACGTACAATACGGAGCCGGATTGGTTGTTTGTGCTTGTGCAAATCCTGCAACAAACAAGGAGAGATACATGTAGTTTTTCATTATTATTCGTTTTCCCAATAAACAGCAGCGATTCCGGCTCCGTTGCCTCCATCAGCGTCTACAAAGCCCGTTATTATTGAATTCCCAGATAAATCGACAGCTTTTCAAGTATACAGGTCATTTTAGAGGCAACCCTCCAAATTTGATGATAATTACCAATTCCTTTTTTCAAGCGCTTTGATTCAAAAGCAAAAGCCCTATTTTTGCACAACAATAAAATAAGTACATGAAAAAGAATGTCATTGAAGAATTAAGATGGAGAGGAATGGTACAGGATATCATGCCAGGTTTGGAAGAACAACTGCTTAAGGAAATGACTTCTGGTTATGTGGGTTTTGACCCTACGGCAGATTCGTTACACGTCGGAAACCTTTTACCGATCATGTTATTGAAACACTTCCAGTTAGCTGGTCATAAGCCGTATGCTTTGGTTGGAGGAGCAACCGGAATGGTTGGGGATCCTACCGGTAAATCAGCAGAGCGAAATTTGTTGGATGAAAAGACATTGAACCACAATATTGCATGTGTTCAGAAGCAACTGCGCCAGTTTTTGGAGTTCGAAGAAGGAGAAAACAAGGCTGAATTGGTCAATAATTTTGACTGGATGCGTCATTTTTCTTTCCTGGAATTTATCCGCGATGTCGGAAAACACATTACCGTGAATTACATGAGCGCCAAAGATTCGGTGAAAAAACGGGTGGAAACTGGTATTTCGTTTACGGAATTCTCTTACCAGCTGATCCAGGGGTACGATTTCCTGCATTTATACAGGAATAACCAGGTGAAAGTGCAATTCGGAGGATCCGATCAGTGGGGAAATATCACTACCGGAACGGAATTGATTCGTAAAATTGACGGTGGAGAAGCTTATGCTTTCACTTGTCCTTTACTTACAAAAGCGGACGGAGGAAAATTCGGGAAAACAGAATCCGGAACAGTTTGGCTGGATCCTGAAAAGACAAGCCCTTATGCTTTCTACCAGTTTTGGTTAAATGCCTCAGATGAAGATGCGGCGAAATTGATCCGTTTCTATACCTTGAAAACAAAAGAGGAAATCGAAGCGATTGAAAAAGAACATAGCGAAGCACCTCATTTACGCTCTCTTCAAAAGGCAATTGCTGAAGAAGTAACAGAACGTGTGCATGGAAAAGAAGCATTGGATATGGCTATTGCGGCTTCAAATATCCTGTTCGGAAAATCCACTTCGGAAGATTTGAAAAAATTGTCGAACGATACATTCATGAGTATTTTTGACGGTGTTCCGATGGCAACAGTGAAACGCGCTGAATTGACTGAAGGAATTAGTATTGTTGACCTATTAGCTTCTAAAACCGGTTTTTTATCGTCAAACGGAGAAGCAAAACGCGAATTAAAAGCAAATGCCATTTCCCTGAACAAGGATAAAGTATCTGAAGGAACGTTAGTTGGTCCGAGCGACCTGATCAACGACAAATTCATCCTGCTCGGAAAAGGAAGAAGAAACAATTACATTGTGATTGTAGAGTAAAGTTCCTCTAAGAATATTTCATAAACCAGAATGGGACGCGATGCTTCGTGTCCCATTCTTCATTTTACCTACTTCCAATTATATCTTTTATCTTGGTCTGCTACCCAACGTCTTTTGGAAGAACTCTTCTGTTTTCTCCGAGTTTCTCAAAATCCGGTCAAACAACTCATCGGTTCTTTCGCGGTTCTTTTCAAGGATTTCAAAATTATGTTCTGCATTCTTGGCCTTGAATTCCTTTTCATCTTCGAGGTTGCTCTGAATCGTCTCGTAATGCTTTTCATAATATTTCTCCAGGCTCAGCAATTCATGACGGTCGGTATAGAACGTTCTCAAATCTGCTGAAATCAACGATAAAACCTGGTAATTCAAGGAATTCAGATACTTGCTCATATCCGTGTATTTGTAGTTCGGATTTTTCTTTGAATAGCTCTTCAAACCGGTAAGCCCTCTCTTGATCACTTTTTCAAGCACTTTGTATTCTTTCATGATTTCAGCCGGATACAACAATGAATCGTATGTTTCTTTGTGGAAACGGAACAATTCCTTCAGATCTGTTGCAATTCTTGAATCGTATGCAATGACTGTATCGCTGTAATAAACCGGGGCAGAATTCAAAATAAAGAGGTTTCTGAAGCTGGTTTCGTAAGCTCCTTTCAACCACTGAAAACGCTTTTCATACGTTTTGTCATCATGTGCCAAACGATCCCATCCCTGACGCAACGAATCGATTTTCAGCAACGAATGGAACAAACTGTCTTTCCACCTGGAGTAAGACGCCGGAACCAGGGAAGAATCCAGGCTGCTTTGAGTCGCATACGCTGTTGACTCCAATAATAGTTTCTGCTTTTTCTCTTCGATCAAAGCAACGTCTTTCGAAATTTTAGCTTTTTCTTTCTCCAGTTTACTTACGTTTTTCTTCTGCTCGGCCAACACTTTTTTCACCATCGAATTGGCTTCTTTATCTGTTGTTTTGAAGATTTTCGTTTCTCCGGAAATGATCCGCTTGCTGATCGCATAAGACGTTTTGTTGATCTTTTTTGCCATTTTGCTGTACGCTGCCACACTGTCGTTAATGTCTCTCAGATCCGGAAATTGTTCATGCAAATCCCCTTTTTCAATGATCTCAAACGAGCTTCTGAATTTATCATTCAAGTGCAAGCCCAGGTAATTGAAATGGTGAACGGTCATAGAGCTGTAATTGGCAGGATTGAACTTTAATCCGTCCTTTGCTACTTTGATCCATTTATCGTTCAATTTCAGGGAGCTGTATTCCGAAGCATATTCTTCAAAAGCTACCGGATTCCCGTTTTTACGCTCCAGGATCGTATCCCAGTTCTTGGTTTTCCGGGTGAAATCTTCCATGGAAATCGGGTACGGACGCAGCTGGAATTCGGGTTGGGAAGGTAAATGTGTCTGAACAAATTCATCCGGATCGAGCATGAAATTTTCCAAAGACGGATAACGCACAAACCCGATATTCGATTTGTAATCACCACGTTGTTCTTCTGCTTTTTCGGCCTTCTTTTTGTCTTTCTTATCCCACTTAAACTGCTGAACTTTTTTCCGCTTCTCTTTTTTGATCTTCGCCAGTTTTTCAGCTCTTTTGAGCATCAACTTTTCCTTTTTGACCAAATCTTCCTTGTATTTCGGAATCCTTCCGATGTATCCGGCATCCCAGGTCGGATCGCACAAATACCATTTACGGTCGATTTTGAAAGCAACCCATTCGTGATCCGAAGATGCAATCAAAGGAATGGAATCGGATAAAAACTGGGCGGTATATCCTTCAACGGTTGTTGCTTCAATTCCAGCGTTTTTCATCAGTTCAACCGTCAACGCACTGTAGCCCTGGCAAACCGTACTTTTCGCTTTCAGAACTGCTCCGGCAGATTTGTACTCCAACGGCTTTCCGCTTTCGATGGCTTTGTAATTGTATGCAATATTGTGTGTGACCCACTGATAGATATGCGCCGCTTTGGTACTGTCATCCGTTAAACCTTTCGTCAGAAAGGCGCTTAATGTTTTGACATCCTTCTGTGCATCTTTGGGTGTTTTCAGAAATTCGATCTTCTCCTGGGCAAACAGGATTTTTCCTCCAAGAAGGAAAAAGATAAGGCAGTAAGGTTTCATTTTCAATGATTTGATTTTTCTTCGATGCAAAGTTATTCCTTTTTTTAGAATTAACTCTTATAAATTAGTTCAATCAACAAAGGAGAACGCGGTACATCACATTCCCTATCTTGTTCCCTTATCTTTTATTTCCTTACTTGTTTTTCTTAGTGATGATCGGAATTGATACATTCACTTTGGTTCCCTTCGAATTTCCATCTTCATCTACCATTTTCTCAATGGTAAAGTGAAATTCCACCTGGTATTTTTCCCTGAACAGGTTCAATCTTTCAGAAGTAATCTGTGTTCCGTAGGATTTATGATCTTCTGCCGTTGTTTTTTTACCTGATTCGTACCCCAGGCCGTTATCAATGATTTCCACATGGAGGACATCATTCGAAACGCCTCCGATATTCAGTTCCAGTTTCCCACCGTCACGAAGTTCTTTGAAGCCGTGAAGAATTGCGTTTTCTACAAAAGGCTGAATCAGCATAGGCGGAATGGACCTTTGGTGATCAGCCGGCGTCAGCGAAACGTTTATTTCAAAATCAAACCGGTTCTTGAAACGCATTTGTTCCAATTCGATGTACTTTCTGAGCACATCAATTTCTTTCTCAATACTGATCTCGCTTTCCCTTGAATTGCTCAAAGTCATCCGGATTAATTGCGACAATTTCAACAAATACCGTTCGGCCAGGTCGTTTTCATTAAAGATCAAAAAGCTTTGAATGGAATTCAGGGAATTGAAAATAAAATGCGGGTTCATTTGTGCCAGGAGTGCTTTCTGCTCCAGCAATTTAATTTCTGCCTGCATGGCATTCCGGTGCTGAATTACGCGGATCCGGCTTTTAAAGAATAAAAAACTGATTGTCAGAATCGCCAATACAATCAATGCCGTAAACCACCAGGTAGAATAAAAAGGCGGAAGAATGGAAAAACGTGCCAGAACATACGATTTGCTCCAGCTTCCGTATTCATTCAAGTATTGTATTTCCAATTCATAGGCTTCGAAAGCCGGGTTAATCATGATTAATTCCCCGGTAAATCCAAGCGACCACGGATCTGTCTTCCGGAAACGGTATTTGTAAGGCAGTTTATGCTGCGATTTGTAATTGGTAGTCTGCAGCAGAAAACGGATAATCCGGCTCGAAGCGTTAAACTCCATGCCGTTTTTAAAGTTCAAAACCTGCTTTCCGTTGGCAAGGACCGATTGAATCCGAATCTGTTTTTCGTGCGAAGTTCTCGTCCATTTATACGAAGACGGAACCAACGTAATCCCCTCTCTTGTTCCGATATAAACACCATCCTGATTGCTATAGATTGCATTCACTTCTGCAGAAACCAATCCGTTCAATGCTGTCAGGTTAAAAATCCGAACCTGGTGATTTTCAAGCTGAACTATTTTGGAGATTCCCTTATTGGTAGCTACATAAATAATTCCTTTTTTATCAATATAAGTCGAATTTACCTGGTTAGAAATCAGGCCATCTTTCGCCTGGATTTTCCCGATGACTTTCTCATTTTTAAGCAAGATCAAACCTTTACCTCTCGTTGCCGCAACCAGGCCCCAGTTCTTATGATACTTCAGATCGGTTATCCGAATCCGGTCCAAATCACCGGGAAGTCTGCACTTGTCAACTTTTCCCTTTCGCATCCGGAACAAACCAATCAGTGATCCGGCATATAACTTCCCGTTTTCATCAAAGGCAAGAGACTTAAAATGATGTGCCGAATATTTTTTCTTACTGTATATCTGCTGTAAACTCAATAAGTTTTCCGGGATCAGATTTTTTTTATCGATTCTGAAAGGCAGGATGTACGCCGCATAAAAATGATCATACCGGTCGACAGCCCAGCCTTGAAACTGGGGAGCAATAAATCCCCATTTCTCTTTAATAGCTGTTTTTCTTAAAAGTGGCGAAAGATTATTTGACAACACCAGTTTATCATTCCAGATTCCGATCACATTTTGGGCTCCTCTTACCGCAAGCAAGCGCTCTCCGTTTTTCAGGTTATAATAACCAAAAAAAGACGTGTAATAAACATCCGTTCCGATTCCGTTAATATCATGAACGGCTCCTTTTTGTTCCCTGTCTTCCGAGCTCCAGTTTGTGATTTCCAGGCACGGGATATAAAAAATACCATTGTCTAAGGTCGAAAACCAATATCCGCCTTCCGAATCTTTTGTAACAGATGATATCTTCTGATCTTTCAGGTAAACTCCATCCGGTTTGGTCAGATCTGCGTTCTCCGGACTTTTAAACCGGTAAGCTCCGGTTAATGTCGTAACCCATAATTCACCACCAATATTATACATCCCCGTATAATCAATAAATTCAGTTTTTACGGACGGATTCCGGCAATCAAAAATCGAGGTGTCTACGAACAGAAATAGTTGTTTCTTTATTTCAAGGACTTCGAATCTTGAAATTTCAATATCATTGTTATAAAGGAATGGTTTTCCCTTTTCCGGGACGAACCTTATTTCATGCTCTTTTCTTGCATTGGGATTATTCATGCCGCCATACAGCCATTCACTTCCAACTTGTACCAGTTCCTTATACTTTTTCGATTGATGAAGGAACATTCTGCCATGCTTATCTATCCGCGCCAAACTATAATTCCCAGAGTAGGTCACGTTATCGTCTTTATCGACAGTAAATGCTTTTCGGATGTTAAAATCCCCGTGATTCACCCGTTTCAACAAATGGTTGTATTTATAGGGGATCATTTTCCGTTTTCCATGATCGTAATAGGCCAGCGTACCATTGTACAGATAGAACCACACCCGCCCGATTTCATCTTCAAAGATTTTAAACACAACTTCATCCGGCAATCCATTTGTTTTGTTGTATAAATGTGTCCGGAAACCATCGTATTTCACGACTCCGTGATCCGTACAAAACCACATGTATCCATGACGGTCCTGGTGAACATAATACGTTTCGGAACTCGGCAAACCATCATGTACCGAAATATTCATGTAGGAAGGCTTCCATTCCTTTTCCTGGGAAAGGGAACAATGAACTGAAGCAAGCAAAATAATCAGTAAAATGACGCTGTTGCGAAGATTCAAATACATTCCGATTAGTTATTTTTCATTTTAACGTTTGTCAAATATCTTTAAATTACCGGAATAATCATTCGCACAATGGTTCCCTCCGCTTCGCCGTTTACTCCCATAATTGTTTCAATGTGATACTCGAATTCTCCCCCGTATTTTTGTTTGAACAAGTTCAATCTTTCAGAGGTAATGGTCGTTCCGTATGATTTATGCTCCTTCGTGCTCTTCTCAATTGTATTGTGGTAACCCAAACCGTTATCAATGATTTCCACAAACAGGAACTGATCCTTGATTTTCGAAAACTGAACGGTTATTATTCCGCCTTCTTTCAGGTTTTTGAAACCGTGAATAATCGAATTCTCCACAAAAGGCTGAATCAGCATCGGTGGAATACATTTCCGGATTTCTGCACCAGAAAGGTGATTTTTGAACTCAAAAACAAAACGGTTCTTGTACCTCATCTGTTCCAGTTCCAGGTATTTCTCCAGCACTTCAATTTCCTTTTCAATACTCGTTTCACTTTCCCGTGAATTGTTCAAAGTCATCCGGATCAGCTGTGAAAGTTTCAACAAATATCGTTCTGCCAGGTCGTTTTCGCGGTACATCAAAAAGCTTTGAATGGAATTCAGCGCATTGAAAATGAAGTGCGGATTCATTTGTGCCAATAGTGCTTTCTGTTCCAGTTTTTCAATCTGGCGCTTGTAATCCCGTTGCTTGTTCAATTGAATGCTTCTTCTTCTGATCAGCAAAAAGGCTCCGGAGAAACTCATCAAAACCAATAGGATATAGAACCAGAAGGTCTCAACAAAACGTTTTTGCTTCTGAATATGCAGAATGCCGTATGGTTTCTGCCAAATTCCGTTGTCGCTCATGTAAGACAATTCCAGCTGGTATTCCCCGGAAGACAAATCATAAAAATCGATATTTCCCGAATTGCCATAGGTCCATTTATCCTTATCGGATAAGCGGTATTTGTATTTCTGATTTCCGAAGCTTTTGTAATTGGTACTTTTCAACTCGATGTGAATCATTTTCGAATTGCTTTTCAATACCAATCCATCAACGGTCAATTCCGCAGGAACGCCATCAACACTTACGTCTTTAACGGCTACTTGTTTTTTGAGCGGATTGATCAAAAAACTCAGATCCAAGGGAAGTTTCGAGATTCCCCTCTTGGTTGCCAGGTAAATTTCATTCCGTGTAAGGAAAAGGTTGTTTACTTCATTGGAAAGCAATCCGTTTACTCCCAGCACATTCTGAATCCGGACACAACTATCGTTCAAAAAAGTCAGTTTTGAAACTCCGTTGTTCGAAGTCAGCCAGCAGATTTTTCCACCCCAACCTACTGCAATCCGGTTGATCTGATCGCTGATCAATCCTTTTTCACTGGTGATATGATGCGTAATCCGGTTATTTTTAAATACAATGATTCCGTTTCCTCTTGTCCCGACAATTAATCCCAGCTCTTTGGAATACCGCACATGAGAAACACGGTTATTCCTCAATATCGCAGGGAACATCGAGTTATCCCAATGACCATTTTTCAGGCAAAACAACCCTTTCGCATTTCCGGCAAAAATTTCGCCCTTGTCGGAAGAACAAACCGTTTCAAAATAATGATGCAGGTCTTTATGGTATTTTTTGACCGCAAAATAATCGTAAAGCGTATCGATCTGACCATTCCTGTGAATCCGCGCCACACGTGAATAACAAATCAATGCACTGGTATCCGCTTCATTAAAACAGTCATAATAGTTAAACACCAGCCAGTTTTTTCCTTTCAGTGAAAAGTCTCTTTTATTTTTCGAAATCAGGAGGATGTCTCCAAGCGGTGAAATGGCGTTCCGTGACATTCCGTTTGTTAAAAACAGCGGAACATTTCCTTTCAAATAAAAAACACCTAAATGGTTCGAATATATGATTTCATTTTTCGAATTCACAACGACATGTGTCGCATCCAGTTCCTCCCGCTTATCATAGATTGAAACATTTTTCACCACCATGTTCGGAACGTAAACTACTCCTTTATCCAGGGTTGAAAACCACATTCCCTTTTCCTTATCCCTGAACACGGATGAAACCCTGTATCCCTTCAGATAGCGTATCCGCGGAGCTTTTGTGAATCCGAAACGGGAAACATCCTTCAATTTATAAACACCATCAATCGTGGTGATCCACAAATCTTTTCCGATGGGGAAATATCCTGTTGCTCCCGGAATCCGGATCACATCATTCGGAAACCTCAAATCAAAAAAACAATCCTGCATCCGGGCAATGTCCATTTCTCCGACCTTTTTCAATTCCGAAATAAAATTCGGCATGTAGATTTTAAAAACGACGTTACTAGTGACTTTTTTAACCGGTTGACCGTTCTTCCGGATATTCATAATATAAGAATCCGGGTAAATAAACCGGGTTTTCTGCATATTGATGGTGGAGAGATATGTTCCGTTTACCCAATCAAAAGTGGAGTAATCATTTTTGTAAAAAAACAGTTTGGATTTTCCCTTTGAATCAATCTTGAGGATTCCGGTGTTTCCCGACCCGAAATAAACATTGTCCTGCCGATCAACCGAAAAGGTTTTATGCGGATACAAATTGTTCCCGATATGGTCGGAAATCAAGTGATTATATTTGTAAGTTACAATTTTATTGTTTTCAAAATAACTCAATAATCCTCCGTAACTGATGAACCAGATTCTTCCCTTATAATCTTCGTAAATCCAGAAAATCACATTATCGGGAAGGCCACTTTTCTGGGTAAAAACCTGCAAATGAAATCCGTCATAGCGGACAACTCCGCGGTCTGTACAAAACCAGATATATCCTTGCTTGTCCTGATGTACAAAGTAGGTTTCCGAACTCGGTAATCCTTCCTTAATGGAGAAAATCTTGTTTGACGGCTCCCAATCAATTCCCTGAGCATGAACTGCCATTCCGAAGAAAAGCAATACCAGCAACGAAATGACCGGTTTGTTTGTTATCATTACAGCTGTTTGTTTGTTCTTAAAAAACCATCTTCCGGGTAAGCAACATCCACTAAAAACAGTCCTTTGGCAGGAACCGAAAGTTTTGCCTCGCCACGGTCTTTCAGTTCGATGATTTCGGTCAGCTGTTCTTCCGTCAGTTTTCCGTATCCGACCTCGAGTAAAGTTCCTACAACAGCTCTTACCATGTTGCGTAGAAAACGATCGGCCTGAATTTCAAAATACCAGGTATGATCTTCTTTTCGAATCCAGGCAGCTTTGTATACTGTGCAGATATTCGTTTTTACATCGGTGTGCAGTTTCGAAAATGACGTAAAATCCTGTTTTCCGAGCAACCTTCTGGCAGCCAGGTTCATTGCGGAAAAATCACATACTTGCGTCAGGTGGCAGCTATCCAGTAAAAACGGATTCTTTTCCTCGTGCACGAAATAATGATACGTTCTCGAAAGAGCGGAAAACCGTGCATGAAAGGTTTCATTTACCCGCTGGGCGGAAAAGATGGAAATATCTTCCGGCAGCATTTTATTCAGCTTATAAACCAGCTGATCGCAATCCCATTCTTTCAATGCATCGAAATGCAAAACATAATAGGATGCATGAACTCCCGTATCCGTTCTTCCGCAACCAACCACCGAAACCGGCGTATTTCCTGCCAATTGAGACAATCTGCGCTCCACTTCCTCCTGGACGGAAGATGCATTGGGCTGAATTTGCCAGCCATGATAATCCGTTCCGCGATAAGCGAGTTCTAAAGCATATCGAAATGTCATAACGCAAAGTTAAACAATCCTTTGGCTTAAAGCCTGAAACTTCGATGGAAGTAGCGATCCCGGAATCAGTATTCGTTTAATCCGGATTTCCGTTTCAGAAAAGAAAAGACCATTCTTAACATTAAAATAATCTACCTCTTATTAATTAATTATTTCGTAACGCAGCAGTAATTATTAAGGAAACTTACAAGGATACTTTTGCTCAAACAATAACAAGGAGCACAATGCAGGTAAGTAAGGGACAAACCATACTTTTAGTGGATGATGAGAAAGATATCCTGGAATTTTTACAGTACAATCTTGAGCGCGAGGGATATAAAGTATTTGTTGCCAATGACGGCCTTGAAGGAGTCGAAATGGCACAAAAAGTTTCTCCTGACCTGATCCTGATGGATGTAATGATGCCACGGATGGACGGAATTGAAGCTTGTCAGACAATCCGCCAGGATTTACAGTTGAATTCTCCGCTGATTGCCTTTTTAACATCCAGAGCAGAAGATTATTCTCAGGTTGCAGGTTTTGAAGCCGGAGCGGACGATTACATTACCAAACCGATCAGACCGCGTTTACTGGTTTCCAAAGTAGAAGCATTGCTTCGCAGGGCAGGCCGAATGAATGGTCCGGAATCGGAAATCAAAACTTCTTCGATCACTGTAAACCGCGAAAAATTCCTGGTTTTCATGAATGACGAAGAAATTCAGCTACCGAAAAAAGAATTCGAATTAATCGAATTACTCGCATCAAGACCCGGAAAAGTATTCACCAGAGAACAAATTCTGACGACTGTTTGGGGCGATGAAACGATCGTCGGTGAACGAACGATTGATGTTCATATCAGAAAACTAAGAGAGAAACTAGGAGAATCGTATATTCGTACCATTAAAGGTGTTGGTTATACATTTTCTGAGAAGTGAAAAAATTAAATCCGTTTACCATTGTTCTTGTCGGAAGCGCTATTGTTGCAGCTTGCTTGACACTGATCCTGTTCATCGTCCATTTCGTTTCTCCCATTTCCGTCGGAGCATTCGTTTCGATCATCTTTTTCGGATCCCTGGTCACATTCATTACGTTCTTTTTTCTCTTCAGGGAATTTATTTACAACCGCCTGAGAATTCTTTACCGTTCCATCCGGAAAGGAAAGCTTGCTCCGCATGAAAAATTCGACATCAACATGTCGAAAGACATTATCGGTCACGCGGAATCCGATTCAAAAAAATGGACGGAACAACGAAATTCAGAAATTACACAGCTCCAGGAACAGGATAAATTCCGGCGTGAGTTTATCGGAAACCTGGCTCATGAATTGAAAACTCCCGTTTTCTCGATTCAAGGTTATGTTTTAACTTTACTGGAAGGCGGACTGGAAGACGAAAAAGTCAACCGCATGTTTCTGGAAAGAGCTTCCAAGGCTATTGACCGCATGACCAATATCCTGAATGACCTGGATGAATTGACCAAACTGGAGGTAAACGATCTGAAAATGGATTTACGTCCTTTTGATCTGAAGGAAATTGCCAAAGAAGTCATGGACAGCCTGGAATTAAGAGCACAGGAAAAACACATCAAGTTACGCTTTGCCAAAGAATACCACAAAGAAATCATGGTTCTGGCCGACAGAGGCAAGATTGCCCAGGTTCTGACCAACCTGATCAGTAATTCCATTTCGTACGGAAATGAAAACGGGGAAACCCAAATCCGTTTTTACGAAGTGGATGATCTCGTTTCCGTTGAAATTTCGGACAACGGACCGGGAATCGAGCCGCACGAACTGCCACGTTTGTTTGAACGCTTTTACCGTGTTGAAAAAAGCAGAAACCGCAACGAAGGCGGTTCCGGACTGGGATTATCCATTGTGAAACACATCCTGGATTCTCACAACCAAACGATCTCCGTTCGAAGCACAATCGGTGTAGGAAGTACGTTTACTTTTTCATTAGACAAATTCGACGGAACTTCTTCTACTCTTGTTACTTCCAGAGGAATTACCATCAAATAATTGAAAATGGAGAATGTAAAATTGAAAAGGATTATTCCTCTTTTCAATTCTCAATGATGTAACTCTGCCAGATACTCCTGCTCCAATTGCCCCGGAGTCGGGATCAGAATAGCTTTCTTATTGAGGAACTGCAAATCCATCAAAGTCGAATATCCGTTGCGGGAAACGATGATTTCAGCGGAAGCAATTTCCTGGTCAGCCGTCTGCCAGTCATTAATCCAGCGGACATTTCCGGGGATTTCGGAATATGCTTTCGGGCAAACAAGGACGAGGTTTTCCGTTCCGTATTGCTCGATAATCCAGTGAAACAACTGTTCGGAATACGGTTCAGGACCGCTTACAATCCCCACAATTTTATCGGGAACCACAGAAATTTCCTGTTCCTCAAAACGCGAATAAAACCCGATATAAACTGATCTCTCATTCGATTCACTCAGGATTCCGCCCAAACGCCTGTCCGGATCATCCATAATCCACACTCCGTCGAACTGATTCATCCACTTGCGGTGAATGCGCTGGGCAAACCAACCTGCTTTCGGTGGCAGTGAAACCTGATGTGTAATAAAGAAGGAAGGAGCTTTCCCGGAGCGGAAACCATAGCAATGATCCGACAAAACAATGGTAATACCATGTTCCTTTACCAGCTTCTCCGTCCGGATATGTTCTTTCCGGATATGTGTCAAAAAACGGAACGCATTTCGCCGCATCTCAGAAGCAAAGTTTCCGTTGCCCTTAAATCGAAAGCGGAATCCGTCCGTCAGCAGATAATCCGCTACAATTTCATACGATTCAAAAAGCGATTTTTGAGCCGGAGTGCAGCAAATAAACAAGGTATTTTCCCGCTGCAACAATTGTTTCAGCAATGAAATAGATCTGGCCACATGTCCGCTTCCCCAATCGAGGCACGCAAATAAGATGCGTTCCTGAGACAATTCAGCCGGAACCTTCATTTACTCTTTTCGTTTCATGTTAATCGGAGCCGCTTTCGAAAGCACATACGGGAATGTTTCTTCTACAAAAGAACTCGGATCCAAACCAAACTCATTCTTCTCAGACAAACTTCTTCCTTTAATGAAGAAATAAGAATTCATAATCAGTTTATGGAACCATGGAAGTTCATTATCGTTCGACAGGAACTTACGAATCACAATGAATTTAAAGTCGCCGATATGATCGCTGTGGTGATATTCACAGGCATATCTGGAACGGATTTCAATTTCGTTATTCTGTACCAATTCTTCTACCACTTGTTTGAACATGGTATCGAGTTTCGGTTGAATCCGGAATCCCAATTTGAAATCGATACGGATCAGGTCGTTTTCATCGTGTTTAGTGACTTTGTATTCCTTGGTATAAGGTTCATCACTTGTTTCCACATGCACAAACCAGTAACGCTCGGCGCGTTTCGGTTGCTGTTCCAGGATGGAATAAAATACTTTCGATTCCACTTCGTCGATCCGTTCAGCACTCGTCAGATATACCAGGTGTGTGGCATAAGTCGGAATCTGATCATCAACAGACAATTTCTGCAGAATTGGCAGGTAACTCTTGATTTTCACAAAATCAACAATGCTGTTCCGGATAATTTTACTTTTGAAAATGATATACATCACGGCGATAATCGCAGACGCAATGATGATCGTGATGTATCCGCCATGCGGGAATTTATCAATCTGGGCAATTAAGAAACATCCTTCTATGAGGAAGAACAATCCCGTCAGGGTAAATCTGACCACCGGATTCCAGTGGCGCTTGATCATATAGAACATCAACAGGATAGATGTCGAAATCATTGCCAGCACGATCGAAAGTCCGTACGCAGCTTCCATATTTTCCGATTCTTTGAATCCGTAAACAACGGAAATACAACCGATCATCAAAAACCAATTGATGGAAGGAATGTACAATTGTCCTTTGATTTCAGAAGGGAAATTGACTTTCACACGCGGCCAGAGATTCAATCGGATTGCTTCATTAATCAATGTAAATGAACCGGAAATCAAGGCCTGAGATGCAACAATTGCGGCAACTGTCGCAATGATAATCGATGGAATTAAGAACCAATCCGGCACTACCATATAGAACGGGTTACTTCCTTTAGGTAACGGCGCACCATTCATGGATAACAACATCGCTCCCTGGCCCAAATAGTTGATCAAAAGCATGGATTTTACAAAGATCCAGCTTACACGGATATTTTCGCGTCCGCAATGTCCCAAATCGGAATACAGCGCTTCTGCTCCTGTCGTACATAAGAATACCGCTCCCAGCAACCAGAAACCGTTACCGTCTGTATAATTGAAAAGTAAATCAATGGCGTAATACGGGTTCAATGCTTTGATAACCGTCCAGTCATATTTAAAGATTGCGTAAAATCCTATCGATCCCAACATCAGGAACCAAAGCACCATCACTGGTCCGAATGCCCTTCCGATGAACTTTGTTCCGAATTGCTGAATGACAAAAATCCCAACGATAATGGCAATAATGATCGGGATAGTGTCCAGCTTCGGGTTAAATATTTTCAATCCTTCGATAGCGGAAGAAACAGAAATCGGCGGTGTAATAATCCCATCGGCAAGCAAAGCTGCTCCACCGATCATTGCAGGAATTACCAGCCAGCGCCTTTGCCGTCTTACAAGTGTATAGAGCGAGAAAATTCCACCTTCACCTTTGTTATCCGCACGCAGCGTGATAATCACATACTTGATGGTGGTTTGCAGTGTTAATGTCCAAAAAACGCAGGATAATCCTCCTAGGATCAGTTGTGGCGTTAGTTCCCTGTTCCCAGCAACTGCTTTTAGTACATAGAGTGGTGAGGTCCCGATATCTCCGAAAATAATTCCGACTGTAATAATCAATCCCGCGAAAGAGAGCGCGTGATGATGGCTTTTTGACATAACACGTATAAATTAAAGTGTAAATGTACATATTGCCTCGATTACTTACTAGGATTTGCACAAATTTCAACAAAATAGTTTGGAACGGAATTGCTACTTTTGCAGCGATTTATGGGAAAGAATAAACTAAGACGCTTTGCTGAGATGAAATTGTGGGACAACGTATTTGAACCCACCCTGGAAGTGAATCCGCAGGAAGCGTTTCCTTTGAAAGGAAAATGGCGCCAGGATTATTTTAAAAACTCCAATCCGATTGTCCTGGAACTCGGTTGCGGGAAAGGAGAATATGCGGTCGGACTGGCAAAACATTACCCGGACAAAAATTTCATCGGAGTAGATATCAAAGGTTCCCGCATGTTTATCGGGGCGAAAGAAGCTTTGGAAGGAGGCTTGAATAACGTAGCTTTCCTCAGAACCAAAATCGATTTCATCGATGCTTATTTTGATGCGAATGAAGTAGACGAAATCTGGTTGACTTTTTCCGATCCGCAGCCTCTGAAACCGAGAAAGCGTTTAACTTCCGAGCAGTTCGTAGCCCGTTACAAACGTATCTTAAAGCCCGGAGGATTGATCCATCTGAAAACAGATTCGGATGTATTGTTCGAGTCGACAGAAGAACAAATTAAGGAGCACAACTACGAAGTCATTGAATTGACCTGGGACTTATACCAATCAATTCCGGAAGATCTTGATCCTACAATCCGCGACATCTTACACATTAAAACGCATTATGAACAGCTTTTCACTGCAAAAGGATCGGTGATTAAGTATTGTTCGTTTAAGGTGAATTGAATTCATTAGCAATTATAAATTATCAAGGGGATTTGTCTTTATATACAAATCCCCTTGATAATTATTCCATTTATAATTTCTAATTCTCTTTATGCCACTTTCAATCGCGCGACTTTACTTTTAGAGAATTGTGCTTTTGCATATTCGAGGTCAACTCTGAACTCTTTTTCATCCTTCGAAGGAAGCTCATACATTGCATCCGTCAGAATTGCTTCACAGATTGAACGCAAACCGCGGGCTCCCAATTTGAACTCGATTGCTTTCTCCACGATAAAATCCAGGACCTCCGCATCAAACTTCAAACGGATTCCATCGATTTCGAATAATCGTATATATTGTTTGATAATTGCGTTTTTAGGCTCTGTAATGATTCGTTTCAGGCTTTTCGCATCCAACGGCTCCAGGTAAGTCAAGACCGGGAAACGACCGATCAATTCCGGGATCAAACCATAGGATTTGACGTCCGTCGGTGTGATGTATTTCAGGAAATTATCTTCGTCTACTTTTTCCGTAACCTGGGAACCGAACCCGATTGTCTGCCTGTTGACACGACTCGCAATGATACGCTCAATTCCATCGAAAGCACCTCCACAAATGAAGAGAATGTTCTTCGTATCAATCGAAATCATTTTTTGTTCCGGGTGTTTTCTTCCTCCCTGCGGCGGAACATTTACCGTAGAACCTTCCAGTAATTTCAACAAAGCCTGCTGCACTCCTTCCCCGGAAACATCACGTGTAATGGACGGATTATCGCTTTTTCGTGCAATTTTATCAATCTCATCAATGAATACAATTCCGTGTTGCGCGGCCTGAACATTGTAATCTGCTGCCTGAAGCAAACGCGAAAGAATACTTTCCACGTCTTCTCCTACATATCCTGCTTCCGTTAAAACCGTTGCATCGGCAATACAGAAAGGAACGTTCAACATTTTTGCAATGGTTTTCGCAAGTAAGGTTTTACCGGTTCCGGTTCTTCCTACCAAAATCACATTGGATTTTTCGATCTCAACATCTTCGATTTTGGTTTGATGTAATCGCTTATAGTGGTTGTAAACAGCTACTGACAATGTTTTCTTCGCATCATCCTGGCCAATGACATATTCATCCAAACGCTCTTTGATATCTGCCGGTTTCAGCACATTCACAGGAGCTGTTTCAGGAGAAACTTTCGTTGACTGATCTTCTTCAATGATTGCTTTCGCCTGTGTGATACAATGATCACATATATGGCCGGACAATCCGGCGATTAATAAACCAACTTGGCTTCGCGGTCTTCCGCAAAACGAGCAAGAAGTTTCTTTTTTTGACATATTCTACTTTTTATCGACAAAAAAGTCATCCCAATTATGTAATCGAGATGACTTAGATAATATTGTGCAAAGTTAGACTATTTTGGGTTGCGAAGCAAGACCTCGTCCACCATTCCGTATTCCTTCGCTTCAGCAGCTGTCATCCAGTAATCACGGTCTGAATCTGCCCACACTTTTTCGTACGTTTGTTTTGAATGCGTTGCAATGATATCGTAAAGCTCTTTTTTCAATTTTTGAATTTCACGAGCAGTGATTTCGATATCGGAAGCTTGTCCCTGAGCACCACCAAGCGGCTGGTGAATCATCACGCGCGCATGCTTTAATGCCGAACGTTTTCCTTCTGCTCCTGCACACATCAGAACTGCTCCCATAGAAGCCGCCATTCCTGTACAGATTGTTGCTACATCCGGTTTGATATATTGCATTGTATCGTAAATTCCCAAACCTGCGTAAACAGATCCTCCCGGAGAATTCAAATAAATCTGAATGTCTTTTTTCGCGTCAACTGACTCCAAAAACAACAACTGGGCATTGATAATATTTGCAACCTGGTCGTTGATTCCTGTTCCAAGGAAAATGATACGATCCATCATCAAACGCGAAAACACGTCCATTTGTGTCATATTTAAATGACGTTCTTCAATAATATATGGTGTTAATGAAGATTCGATGTAGCTTTCAAGGTGCATGCTGGAGATTCCTACATGCTTCGTCGCGTACTTATTAAATTCGTTTTTATCGAACATGTTAATTGAAATTGATAGTTTATACTGTATATGTTAAAATCAAAATGATGTTTTCTTAGGTTTATTGAAAAGGGCTCAACGGTTCAAAAAGTTAAAGCGTTCAAAATTCATTAGACCGTTTTTTGAACCTTTCAACTGCTGAACTTTTGAACAGTGATTCATTAACGATGGAAAACTGATCATTCAACTTCAAAGCAAATTTAAAGTTAACATGAATCCATTCACCTGATTCTTTTTTTGACAGAAATTAACGAGAATAATTACAACATCCAAAAGTTCAAAACTTATTGGTAGCTAAACTCGATTTCATAGCTCGTGTGTTTCCGCAGATTAATCACACTTTCGTCCTCGAAAATCAGGTACTGACCTTTGATTCCAACCAGTTTTCCACTCACAACCGGAGTTTTGTCGAAGCCTACACTTTTTACTTTCGACGGATATTTTTCCACCGGGTAATTCAACTCGATAATGGTATCATCCATGCTGACGAAATCGCGCAAATCAAACGGAAGCAGGTCTTCTGCCTGTCCTTTTTCTTCTACCAGATCAATGTCTTCCCGAATCTCATTCTTCAGCATTCGCTGCCAATTGGTTTTATCCGTCATAACAGATTTCAAGGCAACTTCGATCAATCCGGCCTCATAGCGGTTTGCCGTTTCTGCCAGTACAATGGCCTGTGAAGCTCCCTGGTCGATCCACCTTGTTACTTTTTGCTCCAGGCGCGTTACTCCCACTTTCACGGAATCTGAAGCGGCCAAATAAACAACATGCGGTTGATTGTGATGTTTTTCTTCCCATTCCACATCTCTTCCTTCACCCAGGTGTGCCCGGCACAATTCCGGGTTGATGATGCATGGAGCCGCCTGCGGGGCAGATTGGAAGCATTTAAAACAAAATCCTTGTCCGAAGGAATTTTTCGTTTGCTTTCCACAGTTCGAGCAAATGATTTTTCCTGTCCAGCTCAATTCAATTTCACGCCCGATCAGGTCATTCATCAAAATTTGTGTTTCACCATTCAACACCAATTGGTACTGAACCGGATTATCAAATGAAACCCGCATTTTATCTAATAATCCTTTCATATTCTTTTTGATTTTAAAATCCTGATGTCTTAATCGTGTATACTTTCTAATTCTTCCGTTGCTTCCAGCCACAATTCCGAATAATAATCCAACTTGGATTTTGCTTCTTCAAAGGCTTTCAAAACCGGAGTTGTTTTCGATGAATCCGAAAAATCCATCGTTGCCAGTTCATCTTCCAGCTTTTTCACTTCATTCTCCAGTTCCTGGATACGCTCTTCGTGTTGTCTGACTTTGTTTTGAAGCTGGTTTTTCTTTCGCTTCAGTTCTTTCCGTTCTTCATTGGATTGCGCTTTCGCACTCGTCTCCGGAACTTCAGATGAAGCAGAAGTTTTACTTTCCGTTTTTCCGGGCGCAGCAGGTACTTCCGTTTTGAGTTTTCGCTGCAAGTAATCATACACTCCGAAATGGTGGATTTTCAAGGTTTGGTTCTCAATATCCCAAATGCGGTTGGTCAATCCATCCAAAAACTCCCGGTCGTGGGATACAATCAGGAATGTTCCCTCGTATTGCTGCAATGCTTTCTTTAATACCTGCTTGCTTTGAATATCCAAATGGTTGGTCGGCTCATCGAGAATCAATACATTCGACGGACTCAACAACAATTGGCACAAAGCCAGCCTGGTTCTTTCTCCACCCGACAAAACCCCTACTTTCTTATCGATATCTTCTCCGGAAAACAAAAATGCTCCCAAAATAGATCTTAAGTCTTTTCGAACATCACCGGATGCCACCAGATCAACCGTTTCATAAACCGACAGGTTTTTGTTCAGGCGTTCAGCCTGATCCTGCGCGAAATAGGTAATCTTGACATTGTGTCCGTATTCGACTTTTCCTTCAAAATCAATTTCTTTCGTCAGGCATTTAAACAAGGTCGATTTCCCGACTCCATTTGGTCCCAAAAGGGCTATTTTTTCTCCTCTTCCGACCGTGATAGAAATATCTTTGAATAAGGTTCTGCTTCCGTAGCTCTTCCCCAAATGTTCCATTTCCAACACCCATTTTCCGGGCTGAACATTTAAAGGAAAGAAGATATTCATTTTCGCGACCATGTCACTTTCTACTTCGATACGTTCCGTACGATCAAGCTTTTTGATCAATGACTGTGCAAAAGCTGCTTTATTTTTCTTCGCCCTGAACTTATCAATAAGTTCCTGGGTTTGTTTGATTTCCTTATCCTGCTGCTTTTTTGCATCTGTCAAACGCTCCAGTTCTTCGGCTCTTAATTCTTTGTATTTTGAATATGCATATGGGAAGTCCAGGATTTTTCCGAAAGAAATCTCCCAGGTTCTGTTAGTCACATTATCCAAAAACAAACGGTCGTGGGAAATAACAATCACCGCTCCGTCAAACTTGGTCAGGTAATTCTCCAGCCATTGAATCGAAACGATATCCAAATGGTTTGTCGGCTCATCGAGTAATAACAAATTCGGACGATTCACCAATATTTTAGCCAGTTCGGCCCTCATTTTCCATCCCCCGGAAAACGATTCCAAAGCTTTTCCAAAATCATCTTTCTGAAATCCGAGTCCGTCTAAAACAGAAGCTATTTTCTCTTCCCACTGAAATCCTTCGTGAATATTGAACAAATCGTTTGCCGCATTGAGTTCATTCAGCAACTCCAGGTAAGATTCGGAATCGTAATCTTCCCGTGTGGTGATTTGTTTATTGATTTCATCAATCTTCGTTCTCAGGTCGTTCAATTGGCCGTTTGAGAAAAACAGGTATTCAAATACCGTTTGCTTCGTATCGATCACAATATCCTGTGTCAGAAAACCGACTTCCAGACCTTTCTGACGATGAATCTGTCCGTCAGTAGGTTTCTCCGTCTGTGCAATCAAACGTAGCAAAGTCGATTTCCCTGCACCGTTTTTACCGACCAAACCAATTCTATCTCCTTGATTGACCTGTGCAGAACAATCTTCAAATAAATACCCTTTTGGGTAATGTACTCCCAACTTTTCCAAAACAAGCATGCACAAAGGTACTATTTGGAAAGTAAAATCGGGATTAGTTACTCACCCAAATTCCCTGCTTTTTAACAATTATGCTATTGTATGAAAGGATGTTTTAAACTAAATTAAATAAGAAAGAGCAAAAAATGGGCTTAATTAAACCAAACAACTATTCCGGAAATGAACTGAAATTCGATGTGGTGAGCAAGGCTGTCAGTCACCCGGCTCGCTCAAGAATCATAGACTTATTGGTAGATTACACGTTTGTCCGGAATATCGATTTATCGGAATATCTCAATTTAAGTCCGGCAATGGTTACGAAACATCTGGAATATCTGAAACGTGCCGGGGTTATTTATTGTGAGTATGAAATACATTATGATATTTTACGATTAAATCGAGAAACCTTGGATTATTATTTCAATGAGGTTGAAAAATGGAAGGAAGGGAAAAGGCGATTGAAATAGCCAATTTACGGTAGATTTGTTCTTTTTTACAATATTACCATATTGTAAAAAAGGCTTTTTAATATTGAAATCCTAACTTGGAAATTTAGCAAAATACCAAAAATTAAAACGAGCCAGCTTATTCTCTGACTCGTTCTACTCCAATGATCACACTTCAAAAGAAATCGTCTTCCTTTGGAGAATTCTATCCGGTCCCATGTACTCCAATCTCAAGTTGATGAAACTTCCGGGTCTGGTTTGCCTGATCAGTTTCAACCCTTCCGGCGAAAGTTGATTTCCTTTCCCTTTTTCTGGTCTTGGAGCGTTATTCGTACTCAGTTCCCAGCTTAAAATATCAAATTTCGCATCCAACGGACTGTTTTTATAACGTGCAAACAAACGTGTTTCTCCCGGAGGAATTTTGCCACCGCTTTCCACTGCTCCGAAAAAGAATTCAGGATCAGGAAGACGCATTACCCTGAAAGAAAAAGTGCCCAGTTTCGCCCGTTTTTTCGTCACAGAATTCACTCCGAACACATCAATCGTCGCCGTTTTACCGCTTGTAGTCACTTTCCCGATATGTTGATTTCCGTTTTTAGTGAGATTAACTCCATTTCCAATCAGCATAGTTTGGTCGTACCCGGAAGCCACCCCTTCAATTCTGTTTTCATAACCTTTATACAACACATTCAATTGAGGAAGCGAAACCGTTCCCTGTGGCCTCATGATTTTGACAGTATGTGACCAATTCTCTGTTTTCACCAATCCGGATTTATTTTTAATTGCAACCGTTCCGCTCAGAACCATTTCACTTCCGGATCCTGCTTTCGCTTTAATCACACCTTTTCCTCCGGTACCTAAAAAGGAATTCCCATTATATGTGACGGTAGGTTGGTTATCCGAATCAAATGCGGCCATCATGACGTTCAGTTCCACGTCATCTCCGGTATTTACAACCGCAGGTCCGTAAGCCAGACCAACAATACTGTTGAAGGAAAACTCCCCTACTGAAACCTTGGATTTCAAATGCGCCAGAGCCAAAGATCGGGCGGAAAGAACGTCTTGCTGTAAAGAAGAAAGGGAAGCCAATGCAGCAACCAAAGGAGCATGATCGAAGGTTTGTCCGATCCAATGAACACCTTCCATATCATTCTGATTCACACGTTCCGGTTTCGTCAAATCCATATAAAGAGTAGAAAGAATTTCCTCATCATCACGTAGGTTTGCCTTCGAAGATTTCAGCATCCGGTTTACTTTATTTTTCAGATCCGAAAGATCTTTAAAATCATTAATTGCTTTCGGATTGATTGAAAATGACTTATCACCGTCTTTGTAAGTTCCCACTGCCTGGAGCAGTTTGGAGCGAAAATCATTATAATCATTCCAGATTTTCTTCCCTTTTCCTGTTGGCTCTTTAATATCATCTCCAACAATTACATACATCGGAACATCGTACTGATCTTTCGCGTCTACAGCCATTAGGTTCATGCGGATCGGCGTACAATTTTTTCCCTTTTCCCACAAAATGGTTTCTTTATCTTCCGATTTGTATACATCCACATTTTCTCCGGACTCTCTCAGGATTTCCAGTTTTACCTGGTCAATTTCCTGTACCAGTTTTGCTGTCAGAGCATCGACCTGCTTCATTTGGGAAAGAATTCTTTTCAACTTCCGGAGTTTCTCCTTGTTCTCATTTCCATTGGTAATTGCAATTTCCCCTGTGATATCTGAGATCAATTCATTTCCCCTATCCACCTGGGTGATATTCGATTTTTGAGTATTTTCCTCAATTGCCACAAATGCATCCAGGATTGTTTTAGATACATTTAGTGCCAGAAGTGCCGTCAGTACCAAATACATCATACCGATCATCTTCTGTCTGGGAGTTTCTTTTCCGCCTGCCATGATTTAAATTTTTAAGGTTATACCTATCGAATGTCATTCTTTGAAATAGTAACAAACAAAAAGCCCTGACATGTATCGTCAGGGCTCTAAATCATTCAATGGACCACTCTAAAAATTCCAGACATCCTGCTCGAAAGTCCGGATTCCTTCAATGATATCGGCAGATTCCAATAAAGCATCTACTCCAGTTCTGTAACTGTCAATAGAACGATCAAAAACGTTACTCTCCTTGTAAACCGTACTCGAAAATCTACGCTTCCAAAATAAATCGTCGAAACTCATCCATTGCGCATCGTTTTTGTCATTGTACACATAATAGTTTGTAAGCAAATAACGGAAGTGGGGAAAATAAATCCAGAATTTTGTTTCCAAACCGGAAATCATTGTTTTTCCGTCTGGAGTTGTTTCTTCCTTATAAACAACCGGGGCAATTCCCATAATCCGCACATCCATAACGGATCGTTCCTTGTCGAAAAACCAATCTTCCTTCAGCAAATACTTCACAATGTGTTCCGAATCGATCCAGGTTGTGTCACGTGGCGGATAGACAAATTGCGAAACACCATTAATAACAGCAACCGAATCGTCTCCGTAAATGGTTGAATAAGGTCGTTCAGGTTCCGGACCTAATTTCCCCAAATAGTAGAACACATTATCTCGGAATAACGAATCATTGCAATAATTTCCTCCTGGTCTCGGAGCAATCGGGTACTTAAACTGATCACCATCCAACACCGTGTATTGATATGGATTATAAGGTGAGAAAATCTTCAGTTCGCCATTCATGATGTGATGACGCATAATTGTCCAAAGCGACCAGCAATTGGTGTTTCTGACATACTGACCAGACGGGGTATGGTAATCAAACGGATAATACAAGGGATGATTGATCTTTTCCCTCAGATCAATTTCCCGCCAGACTCGTTTGCTCCAAACGACATCGGCTTCCCGCACGTTTTCATAGGGAATTGTTTTTTTCGTGAGGATGTTCTCCTTCACGTAAGGATAATCCAAAACGGGAGTTAAGGAAAGGAAATCGGTTGACTCACATTGAGCCAACAGGGCATGCGCGCTGCCCGTAATCAAGATTAAGGATAAAAGTTTCATGGCTTGGGTTTCTCCAATAGCGCCAAATCACTCTTTTCGTTACAGTTAACAACCAGGTTGTTATAAACAAAAATCCCGTCTTAGCTAGCCAAGACGGGATTCTATATTCTTTTGATTCAATTAGAAATTCCAAACATCGTGTTCAAAGTTTCTGATCTCCTCAGTAATCTTCTCAGATTCCATCAGTGCATCTACACCTGTTTTGTAGCTGTCAATCTCGCGATCGAATACGTTACTTTCACGGTAGATCGTACTTGTAAAGCGACGTTGCCAGAACAAGTCATCGAAACTTTGCCACTGCGCATCATTCTTTTCGTTATACACAAAGTAGTTAGCTAAGATATAACGGCAATGAGGGAAGTACAGCCAAAATTTCTCTTCCATTCCGGTAATCGTCTTTCCACCTGTAGGAGAAGTTTCCTCCTTATAAACTACAGGAGCAATTCCCAAAATACGCACATCCAGTACAGATCTTTCTTTGTCGAAGAACCAGTCTTCTTTCAAACGATACTGTACGATTTGTTCTGAATCCACCCACATGGTATCCGCTGGCGGATATTTGAATGTAATGGTTCCGTCAGGAAGCGTAATTTCGATCGGATCACCGTATTCATTTGTCAACGGAACGTCACTTTGCGGACCAAGTTTACCTAAATAATAGAATACTTTGTCACGGAATAAAGAATCTGTGTAGTAATTCTTACCTGCTTCCGGTACAACAGGATATTTGAACTGATCACCATCCAACATATCAAACTGATACGGGTTATACGGCGAGAACACTTTCAAATCTCCATTAATGACATGGTGACGCAAGATTGTCCATAGAGACCAGCGGCTTGTATTTCTTACATACTGTCCGGATGGCGTGTGGTAATCAAACGGCAAATAAATCGGGTGATTCATTTTCTCACGCATGTCAATCATTCGCCAAACACGATGACTCCAGACTACATCAGCTTCACGAACAAACTCATACGGAATCATTCGTTTTGTAGGAATGTGTTCTGTGATATACACCCCGTCAACAACATCCGCCTGAGGAACATTCACTGGTCCACCATTGATTTCCTGTGCATTCGTTAATAACGAGCCAGCAAACAAGGTACTTAATAGAACTAAACGTTTCATGATTGACACTTCTATTATTTATTATTCTTCATTAAATGGTAAATACACCACTTTTCTTACGTAGGATTCCATCCGGCCCTTTAACTTGCGTCATAAAGCTGATTGTTGATCCTGGTTTTGCTTGTTTCAACAAGCTGATTCCATCCGCGTTCAATGTGTTACCAGCTCCTTTAGCAGGACGTGGTGCACCAGCTACGTTCAATTCCCATGTTTGAACTGAGAATTCAGCTTTAAGCGGGCTATCAGAGTAACGAGCAAACAAACGGGTTTCTGCTTTAGAAGCTTTACCACCATCTTCAGTAGCTCCGAAGAACAATGATGGAGGAGGAAGGTTCATTACGCGGAATGTGAATGTTCCTAAAGAAACTGTTTTGTTTGTTACAGAGTTCTTACCAGAGATTGAAATCGTTGCAGTTCTTCCTGCACCGCTTACGCGACCGATGTACTGATTTCCTGATTTCGACAATGAAACTCCGTTACCGTTAAGGATTGTCTGATCGTAACCAGAAGCAACACCCTCTACGATATTGTTATATCCTTTGTAAAGTACATTCAATTCAGGAAGAGAAACTGTTCCCTGCGGCTTCATAATCTTAATTGTATGCGTCCAGTTTTCAGTTTTCTTAACTCCTGATTTGTTTTTGATCGATACAGTACCGTTCAATACCATTTCAGCTCCACCGGAAACCTTCGTTTTCAATGTTCCCTGACCACCTTCAACAGTGATTGCTCCGGGACCAGTTACTTCCGGTTGGTTATCCGAGTCAAATGCAGCCATCATTACTTTCAATTCAACTTCATCACCTGTGTTAGCAATAGAAGGACCGTAAGCTAAACCAACGATTTTGTTGAATGAGTATTCTCCTGTTGAAACTTTCGATTTCAAGTGAGCCAAAGCCAAAGCTCTTGCTGACAAGATATCCTGCTGCATAGAAGACAAAGATGCCAATGCTGCTACCAACGGAGAGTGGTCAAATGTTGCACCAATCCAGTGTACTCCGTCCATATCGTGAACTTTCATACGCTCCGGTTTTGTCAGGTTGATATACATATCCTGCAATACCTGATCATCATCGCGGTGATTCACGTTGCTTTTTTGAATCATCTGTTGAACAGATTTTACCAAATCAGCATTTGTTTTAAACGAGTTAATCGCAGTTGGATTGATTGAGTAATTTTTTCCTCCGTCATTATAAGAACCAACTGTTTTTACTAAATCTGCACGGTACTGGTTGAAATCAGCCCACAATTTCTTTCCTGAACCTGTAGGAGTTTTGATGTCTTCACCAATAATTTCGTGCATCGGGATATCGTATTGGTCTTTTGCCTGAACAGCAGCTAAGTGCATACGAATAGGTTTACAAAAACCTTCTTTTTCCCATAGAATGTGCTCTTCGCTATCTTTTTTGTATGTCGTGATTTCCTCACCTGATTTCTTCAAGATATCCAACTTGATTTTGTCGATACTCTTCAAGATTGCATCTGATAACTTATTTACATCATCCATTTGCTTCAGAATCTTTTGAAGCTTATCACGCTTCGCCTGATTTTCAGCATTTTTTGGTGTCGTGCTCAACTCTTCGTCAACTGCTGACTTGAATCCGTCACCACGCTCCATCTGGGCAACGTTTGCCTTCTGGATATTTTCTTCAATTGCGACAAAAGCGTCCAGGATCTGTGTTGATACGTTCAACGCCAGTAGCGCTGTCAATACCAAGTACATCATCCCAATCATCTTCTGTCTTGGGGTTTCTTTTCCACCTGCCATGACTTCTTAATTTTATTGGTTTACTTGTTAGTAATAATTCAATTTTAAATAAAGTTTCTATCGATTAGAATTAATCTCTAGAAATTGTCATAGCTTTTAGCATGTTACCGTAAACTGCATTCAAATCAGTTAAGTTCTTAGACAACATAGCCATATTCTCTTTGTAACGTTTTGTGTCTTCAGCTGAATCAGACAAATTCTTCATCATTTCAGTTACCTGACCCTGGAATTTCTCAGTAGCTTCCAAGTGAGCAGAAGATCCTTTCAATTGTAATTCGTATACGTTGTTCAAAGCAGCAAGGTTCTTAGAAACTTTTTGCATTTGCTCACCGAATGATTCACCTTCCTGAGTATTGGAAGTCATACCTGAAATAGAAACAGATGCTCTTTCATATGCTTCAGACAAAGAAGAAACTTTATCCGACGCTGCTTGCAATGAAGAAACATAAGAGTCAGTTGCCGCTGCTGCAGATGTTACTCCCTTCAATTGAGCTGCATTTTCGCCCAACTGACGCATTCCGTCTCCCAAACGCTCCAATAATTGTCCGTCAATTTTCGCTTCCTCCAACATTTTGTCCAAGTGCTCAGTAATTCCAGATCCACCAGAATTTCTTCCTCCTCTTCCTCCTGCTGCAGGTAAAGCATCGTGATCTAAATCATCACTGTGTGCAAAAGCCAACTCCGGGTAAACAAGCTCCCAGTTTGGATCTTCATGAATCGGTTCAAATGCCGAGAAAACGAAGATGATAGCTTCCGTTCCAAGTCCAACGATCAACATCGGTCCTGAAAACGGCCAGTGCATAATTTTAAATAAGGCTCCAACGATTACGACTGCCGCACCGAAACCGTATAATTTCGCCATAAACTTTTTCCATCCTTTACTTCCTGGTTTCATAGTTTTCTTTGTTTTTTAGGTTTAACCAAAATTTATTGTTTTGTAAATTGTTTGTTGTATTCTTAGCGAAGTTGGATATCGCTTCGAATTTCCTCGCCTCCTTCTTTAGAGAAGTCTCGTCCACCACGTCCTAAGTGTGTTGCCACATTTCGGAATCCGACGTACGATTTAGCCGTATCTTGATACTCGTAAGTACGAGTTGAAGTTTGCAAATAGTAACCTACATCTTTCCAGGAACCTCCGCGGATAACTTTACGTTTCATTGCCGGCGGATCCCAGTCCATTGCATCATATCTGTATTCAGTGTTCAAATCATGAGAGAATTCATACATTGCTTCGTCGTAAGCTGTTTCACACCATTCTGAAACGTTTCCGGCCATACAGTAAAGCCCCCAACCATTCGGGTTGTAAGAATATGCTTTTACTGTGTGGAAACCACCGTCTTCGAAGTAGCGACCTCTCATTGGCTTAAAGTTTCCAAGGAAACATCCGCTTTGGTTACGAATGTAAGGACCTCCCCATGGATAAGGTGAGTTATTCAAATCACCACGAGCAGCTCTTTCCCATTCAGCTTCAGTTGGCAAACGGAAATCGTTTACAAACAAATCTCCCATCGCTACCAACCAGTTGTTCAACAATTGCGTTCTCCAAACGGAGAAAGCTTTTGCCTGAACCCATGTAATACCGATTACAGGATAGTTATCGTAAGCAGGGTGCCAGAAATACATGTTTGTCATCGGGTCATGGAACGCATAAGTAAAGTCACGTACCCAAACCAAAGTATCCGGATAAACATTGATTTCTTCATCAATTATGAAACGCTGACGGTTTTCGTGCCCGCGAATCGCGTTGTTTTGTCCTTTTTTGTTGAAGTATCCCAAATCCTTATCCAAACCTTGAGGCTCTTCTGTAAACGGATGTGGAGGTGTATTCAAATCACGGTGTTCCGGGCTGATCTCATTTCCTTCTTTATCGACACCATTGTGTACGATATCAATTCGTCCTCTTTTCGCTGCTTCTCTTAAATCGATCCAGAAGTATTTGTAATTCAACTTACGTGTATCGAATTCACGGCGTCTGTAGAAACGCTCAGGCTGCGGATAGTACATATCAGCCAACAACGGCATCAACTCAGGGTCATCATAAGCAAAACGACGATCCCAATTCAATGAGAATTGTGCACGGTTGACATCACGGTCAGAAGGCTCGAATTCTACCATCTCTAAAGCGCCCTCATCAAAGTACATGTCTGAGTAATTGATGTAACGGGATGCATCCTCGTCATCTTCCAATCCTGAATAAATACGCTCACGAGCCATAGAGTCACGCACCCATTCTACGAATTGGCGGTACTCGTTATTCGTGATCTCAGTCTGGTCGATGTAAAACGCCTGAACAGAAACCGTTTTTGCACGTGTTTGATGCAAGAAAGGAACGTCCTGGTCATTTTCCCCCATGATGTAAGATCCGGACGGAACATAAACCATCCCGAGAGGAATCTCAGGCTGATACACTCTACGTCCCAATGCCCCTGTCAAGTGGCCACTACGTGAGCTACAAGAGGCAATAAAGGCCCCAATTAAACCGATAAACAACAGTTTTTTCATTCTAGTTCAATTTTACAGTTCCGGATTTATCGTTAACATTCTACAGGATCAATTTTGCGATATAACGGAATCGAATAAAAAATGGTTACAAAGATTCTTAATTTTTTTTTGATTTTACAACCATCTTGGATTTTTTGCTTTCGTTATTGGTATAATTGGAATATAACAAAACTTAAGCGCGATCTCATGTGTTCCATTCGAAATCTTTGACAATCTTCCGATTGTGATGTCATACGAGTATCCAACCCACATAAACATTCTTGATTTTTGACTCCTAATATCAAATGGTCTGAAACCTACTAAAACGGAAATCGCATCACTATTTCTGTAAGCCAAACCTCCATAAAGGAATCCTTTGAAAATATAGCGTGCATTGATATTTCCTGAATATTTCTTCAAATCAGTCTCCATCATACCCTGAACATCGATATCTCCTTGCCCGATATTCTTAAACGTATAACCTCCCATCACATAGTAATGTCTTGCCAAATCGTAAGGAACAGTCCCCGTACCTGAAGGAGTCACCACTGAACTTGTCAGGTTCAATGTAGAAGCCTGTAAGTGCGTAGAAGACAATCCTGCATACCAGTTTTCAGCACGGTAATAAAGACCAAAATTCACATCAAATGTGATTGCATTACTTGCACCTGGGAAAGTCGGGTCAATTTGCGTCTGGGGACCAACCCAAACCGGATTCATTCCGAAGTTTACCATCCCTACACCCAGACCGATTCCCAATCTTCCACTTCCAAGCTGAAGGTGGTGAGAGTAATTCAACATCACATTGTTCTGTCTGTTGAACCCGATCGCATCATGTGTGAAGTTCAATCCAAAACCACCGGTCCACTTTCCAAAGCTTTCCATGTTTGCCTCGGCATTGAATACCACAGAATTCGGTGCTCCATTTACTTTATCCCACTGGTTACGGTAAATTAAATTTCCACATAATCCTTCTTCGATACCAGTAGCGCCCGGGTTAATGGCGAACTTATTGTAAATAAAATGTGTTAATGCAATATCTTGCTGAGCAGCAGCTCCAAAAGAACATAACACAAACGCTGATAAAATTCGTAACGTTTTATTCATATTTTGGGTCCTATTATGGTTTTAACGTGCTTGACTATTTAACAAATTTTAGCCAATTGGCGACTAAAATAAGTATTTTTTAGAACAAACAAAATTTTTTAGTGCAATCAATCCATCTTTTCCACAATGAAATGTTGAAGAGATAAATATTTAACACAAGATCTTAATACGCAACAAGGAATAAAAGGTTACCCTAACTTCTGATAAGTTTTCCACCAAAGGTTCGGTATATCACCATTCAACGCATTGCTATACTGTATCTTATCGCATGGAACCATATGATGTCTTTCGTACTTAACTCCTTCTTTCGGAGGGTATGGAACCTCCATCCACCAGCGTTCGGAGCGGTTGCTTCGATAAAAAACAAGGTCGTGATTTATTTCATCCAAAAAGACCGTAAACTTGGTATAATCCTTTTTAGTTCCGATCGGAAAATCTCCTACCCGCTGAGAATATCCGTCCATGAAATACCAGATGATCTGAGCGATTTCCGCATGTGCGCTTTCAGCAATTTCCCCGGGAAGTAAATTGAACAAACCAACGGAAGTCAGTTTATCTGAAATTCCGGCATATTTAGCAATCTGGCAGATGTCGTGATTGTCAAAACCGTTTGGCTGAGAAAAGTATTTCCCTTTAAAATCGGAAGCTTTGATGGATTGCAGGTCAATACTTAACAAGTCCGTGTTTCGCAGCAAAGGTTCTGCTATTTTGAAATCTCCCTTAAACTCTCCCAGTCGGACAGCATCGAAAAACAACTTCTCGAACAAATCAATCTCAGAGGATTTCACCAAAGGGGTTTGGTAACCGATCACCGAAAGATTGAATAAATAACACGGTCTGTGCATTAAAAGCTTACTCACATAAGCATCTTTTCCGATCGGAAGTTCCGGATCTCCCAGGTCCAGTTTTGCATCAACGTTTAACACATTGATCAGCTGCTCCAGTTCTTCATATCCCTGGTACATCGCATAAGTCAGATCTTGTGTGCCTCCCAAAATAACAGGAACTACGGATTTCTTAACCAGCTCCGCAACAACCTGTCTCAATGCAAAATAGGTGTCCTCTACCCGTTCACCCGGCATCAGGTTTCCGAAATCATAGATTTTAAACTTCCAGTTACTCCCGGGAAAATAAGTGTTGAGATACGAACGGAAACGGTCATCTGTTTCGCCATGAAGACTTGCTTCGCCATTTCTGAATTCAGGAACATAGATCAGTGCGATTCCCGGACGATCAATTTCCGGAAAACCCGAATCATCATTCCGTACAACGAATTCTCCCAACGATTCTGAAACCGGGCTTTCTAGTGTACTAATCGGACTGAAATAAATAGAGATATCCTTCATTCTAACATGACTTTCCAACAAAAATACATGATTGAAGGATGCTGATTCGGAAAGTTCCGACGAAGAATAAAGAGTCGAAAGTTAATAACTCAAATTAATTCAAAATGATTAAATGCAAAATCCAAAAAACAACCGTTAGGTTTAATACATTTTGAATTTTGAATTTTGAATTTTGAATTTTGAATTTTGAATTAAATCCTATTTTTTCTTCGCTGCAGCCTTTTTAGCCGGGGCTTTCTTCGCAGGGGTTTTCTTCTCGATCATTTCTTTCACTTTTTCAAGTGTCAATGTCGTAGGATCAACGCTGCTCGGAAGTTCAATTTTCAGTTTTCCTTTTAGAATGACCGATTTCCCCCAACGTGCTTTTTCAACGCGGATTCCTTCTTCCTTCCAGTCATGAACGACTTTATCGATATCCTTCTGAATTTTCTCAGCGATCAGCGTTTCAATATCTTGCTGTGTCAGGCGGTCAAAATCATACTTCTTACTGACATTGATAAAAATTCCGTTCCATTTGATAAATGGTCCGAAACGGCCAACACCTTTCTGAACAGGCAATCCTTCATACGTTCCGATCGGTGCATCTGCCTGCAATTTCGATTCGATCAACGCAATCGCCTGCTCCATAGTGAAATCCATCGGATCATCACCTTTTGCCAACGAAATAAACTGATCTCCGAATTTTACATATGGTCCGAAACGACCCACATTCACTTCTACTGAAGCGCCTTTGTATTCACCCAAACTTTTCGGAAGCTGGAATAAATCAAGTGCTTCGCTCAGTGTAATCGTGTGAATACTTTGAGTACTCAGCAATGAAGCAAAACGCGGCTTATCACCGTCTTCTTTCTCATCACCGATCTGGATCATCGGTCCGAAACGACCGATCCGCGCAATGACTTTTTTATTCGAAACCGGATCAATTCCTAACTCGCGCTCACCTGTCGCGCGGTCAGAATGCTCCAGCGTATCTTCTACATTGTGGTGGAACGGTTTATAGAACGAATTCAACATGTCCGTCCATTCCATTTTCCCACGCGCGATTTCATCGAATTGCTCTTCCACTTCCGCAGTAAAATGATAATCCATGATTCCGCCGAAATGATCGATCAGGAAATCCGTCACCACCATCCCGATATCTGTAGGGAACAATTTATTCTTTTCCTTCCCGGTAATCTCTTTTTTGATTTGCTTCCCGATCGAAGAACCTTTCAGTTCCAGCACCTGGTAAGCTCTTTCCTCTCCTTCGCGTTCCTGTTTTTCTACATACCCGCGTTTCTGGATCGTTGAAATGGTCGGTGCGTACGTTGAAGGTCTTCCGATTCCCAGTTCTTCGAGTTTCTTCACCAAAGATGCTTCCACGTAACGGGCAGCCGGTCTTGTAAAACGTTCTGTTGCACGGATGAAATCGCGGTTCAGAGTTTCCCCTACCTGAACTGCAGGCAGCAATCCTTCTGTTTCGCTGTCTTCTTCTTCGTCCAGGTTTGTTTCCAGATACACTTTCAGGAACCCGTCAAATTTGATCACCTCTCCTTTTGCCTGGAACACTTCCGGCAAGTTGGAATCTCCGATAGAAATCGTCGTTCTTTCCAATTCAGCGTGACTCATCTGGGAAGCAATCGAACGTTTCCAGATCAAATCGTACAAACGCACTTCATCGCGTTCTCCGTATGCCAATGCATGCATGGCAAAGTTCGTCGGACGGATTGCTTCGTGAGCTTCCTGCGCATTCGAACTCTTGTTGGTGTATTTTGCCGGATGCGAATAAGCAGCTCCGTAAGCCGAAAGAATTTCATTTTTCGCCCCCTGCATCGCCGTTTCCGATAAATTCACGGAATCGGTACGCATATAAGTAATGTGTCCTGCTTCGTATAATTTCTGTGCAACCTGCATGGTTCTTGAAACCGAAAAGCCCAGTTTCAAAGATGCTTCCTGCTGTAAAGTCGATGTTGTAAACGGAGAAGCCGGAGTTTTCTTCGCCGGTTTCTGCTGAACGTCCAACACTTTGAAATCTACATCCGCACAGTTTTCCAAAAATGCATTCACTTCAGTATCTGTTCCGAAATGTTTGGAAACTTCTGCTTTGATGCGTTCTTTCCCTTTCAAAAACTCTCCGGTAACGCGGAAATAGCTTTCAGCATGAAACTGCTGGATTTCCTTTTCGCGCTCTACGATCAAACGCACGGCAACAGATTGCACACGTCCTGCAGACAAACTCGGTCTTACTTTTTTCCATAAAACGGGAGAAAGTTCGAAACCTACCAAGCGGTCCAAAACACGTCTCGCCTGCTGCGCATCAACCAATGGCTTATTGATCTGACGCGGATTTTCAATCGCTTTTAAAATTGCTCCTTTGGTAATTTCGTTGAAAGTGATTCGTTTGGTATCTTTTTTGGCTAATCCCAACGTTTCATATAAATGCCAGGAAATCGCTTCTCCCTCGCGGTCCTCATCGGTAGCGAGCCAAACCACATCTGATTCCTTCGCCAATTTTTTCAATTCTGCAACGAGTGCTTTCTTATCCGCACTCACCTCATATTCCGGTGCAAAATTGTTTTCGATATCGATGGCCAATCCTTTCGAAGCCAAATCGCGCACATGTCCAAAACTTGATTTTACAGTAAAGTCTTTTCCTAAATATCCTTCAATGGTTTTTGCCTTTGCAGGTGACTCAACTATGACTAAATTCTTGCTCATGCCAACTAAGATTTTGCGGTTCGAAACGATTCGAATCGGTGCAAATATAAATGGATTTAAAAACAAAAAACAAGCGTTTCAGAATCGAAAAAACTTCAATCTCTTATTTAAACGATAGTTTATATTTTTTTCAGAACCAAAATTTCATCCCAAAAAACAGGTTTCTTTCTAAAAAATTAACACGGATAATGCCATGACATTTTGACATGTCTGCCATAAAAACTATTTTTGCACTCTTAAAATTCAAGCATGTTAGAGAATCACGGTTTAAATAAAGTCATTGACGAGAGCAGACAAGGAGAAGCTATCATTTTAGAAGGTGGAACCGGCTCCAAAAAACTTTACGTGGAAAGTTACGGTTGTCAGATGAATTTCAGTGATAGTGAAGTGGTCGCTTCCATTATGACGAAAGAAGGTTATACAACTACTCGAAACATAGATGAAGCGGATGTTGTCCTGATCAACACCTGTTCCATTCGCGAAAATGCGGAAACACGCGTTCGTAACCGTTTGACGGAATTCAAAAAACGTAAAGCGGATCAGCCGAACCTGGTTGTCGGAATTTTAGGTTGTATGGCTGAACGTCTGAAACAATCCCTGCTGGAAGAAGAACAATTGGTTGATTTGGTTGCCGGACCGGATGCTTATCGCGATCTTCCGAACTTAATTGACGAAGTCGGAACAGGTCAGCGCGCTGTGAACGTCTTGCTTTCCCGTGAGGAAACTTATGCAGATATTTCTCCGGTGAGAATGGACCAGGGCGGAGTAAGCGCTTTTGTAACTATTACCCGCGGCTGCGACAACATGTGTTCATTCTGTGTGGTTCCGTTTACAAGAGGACGTGAGCGTTCCCGTGACCCGAGAACCATTGTACAGGAATGTAAAGACTTATTCGAAAACGGATACCGTGAAGTCACGTTATTGGGACAGAACGTAGACAGCTACCGCTGGAATATGAGCAGCAAAGGTGTGATTAAGGATGAATCCATCCCGACAACCAACTTTGCACAATTGATGGAGATGGTTGCATTGATCCACCCGGATCTGCGTATCCGTTTCTCCACTTCCCATCCGAAAGACATGACGGATGATGTTTTGGAAGTGATGGCGAAATATGAAAACATCTGTCCGTACATCCACTTGCCTGTTCAATCAGGAAATTCGAATGTATTGGAGCGCATGAACAGAGGATATTCCCGCGAATGGTATCTGGACCGCATTGCGGCAATCAAACGCATTATTCCGGATTGCGCGATTTCAACAGATATTATCACCGGTTTTTGCGGTGAAACAGACGAAGAACACAACGAAACCGTTTCTTTGATGAAAGAGGTTTCTTATGACTTCGCATATATGTTCAAGTATTCGGAAAGACCGAAAACATTGGCTGAACGCAAATTCACAGACGATGTTCCGGATGATGTCAAAGGAAAACGCCTGGAAGAAATTATCGCTTTGCAATTGGAAAGCTCTGCTGCTGCTCACAAAAGACAAGTCGGAAAGATTGCCAAAGTATTGGTTGAAGGCCCTTCCAAACGTTCGGAGGAACACTTCTGCGGAAGAGACGGAAGAAATTCCATGGTAGTTTTCCCGAAAGGAAATGCAAAGAAAGGCGAATATGTGATGGTGAAAATCACAGACTGTACTTCTGCAACTTTGATCGGCGAATTGGTTACTCACGCAAATTAATCCGGTTTTTATGAGCACTATGTCACTTCAACAAATCAAGCAGCGGTTCGGGATTATCGGAAATGCTCCGCAACTCAATCGCGCGTTGGAAGTTGCTATGCAAGTGGCGCCAACAGATATTTCCGTCCTGGTTACGGGAGAAAGCGGAACGGGAAAAGAAATTATTCCGCAGGTCATTCACCAATTAAGTACCCGCAAACACAACGAATACATTGCCGTAAACTGCGGAGCAATTCCGGAAGGAACCATTGATTCCGAATTATTCGGTCACGAAAAAGGTTCATTTACCGGGGCAACCGGAAGCCGCCAAGGATATTTTGAAGTAGCTGACGGCGGAACGATTTTCCTTGATGAAGTTGCTGAACTACCGATGCAGACGCAGGTTCGCCTGCTGCGTGTATTGGAAACCGGTGAATTCATCCGTGTGGGTTCTTCCAAAGTGATTAAAACGAATGTGCGCGTGGTTGCAGCAACCAATGAAAATATGCACCGGGCGATTCAATCCGGGAAATTCCGGGAAGATTTATTGTACCGATTGAGTACCGTTCCGATTCCATTGCCTCCGCTGCGCCAGCGACAAGAAGATATTTATTTACTGTTTCGCAAATTCGCAAGTGATTTCGCTGAGAAATACCGCATGCCGGCAGTAAAACTCACTCCGGATGCCGTTGATTTGCTGAATGCATATCATTGGCCGGGGAATATCCGCCAGTTGAAAAACCTGGTAGAGCAAATTTCAGTGATTGAACAGGAACGTGAAATTGACGGACCTCGTTTACAATCTTATTTGCCACAGGCAGAAGAGTTTTTCCCCGCTGTTGTAGGTGTTCAGGAAACAAAAATTGACGAACGCGAATTGATGTACAAATTCCTGTTCGACATGAAAAACGATCTGAATGAATTGAAAAAACTGGTTGTTGAGTTGTTGAATCACCAGGGAGATTTCAACCTTTCCAATGATCAGGCGGCAGTTGTCAATCGTTTGTACCACGACATCAATCACGGCGAACAACGCATCCTTCCTCCTGCTCCGATCAAAACGGAACCTGTAAAACCGACGATTTACGATTCCGACACCTACCGTGAGCCGGATACGGAAGATTACGAATTGCACGAAGAAGTCCAGGAATCACTGTCTCTTGAAGATCGTGAGAAAGAACTGATTCAGAAAGCATTGGACAAACACCGCGGAAGAAGAAAATACGCAGCCGAAGAATTGGGAATTTCGGAACGAACTTTGTATCGTAAGATCAAAGAATACGATATCCAGGGATGAAAAAATTAAGCCTTATACTTCTTTTATTGGCCGGACTAACCAGCTGCTGGCCGAAAGCATTTTTAAATCCGATAGACAATTCCATGCCGGAAGAATGGCGTAAATTCTACATCACTCCTTTGGAGTTGAGTGCTGCAACTGCTCCGTCGAATTACCCGGCAAATCTATCAGAAGCCATGCGAAGCGGTATTCAAAACAATACCCGTTTGAAACTCGCTTCCACATTGGATGAAGCACAAATCAAAATCAGCGGAATTATTTCCGGATACAACACTTCTCCGATCGCGATCCAGCAGGGAGATTTAGCTGCAAAGAACCGTTTAACCGTTTCAGTTAATTTCACTATTATTACACCAACCAAAGGTTTGGAAAAAATGGAATTCACCAGTTCACGCTTTGCCGATTATGAATCCAATGAGCAATTGGTTGACGTTGAAACGCGTCTTTTGGAATCCATCAACCAACAAGTGGTACAGGATGTTGTCAATAAACTCTTATCCAACTGGTAATGCTGAATGCGGAACAAATAGCTGAATTTATTACCCGTCCGGAACTCATGCGTTCCGAAGATGTGGAAGTTCTTCGCGAATTGTCGGAGAAACATCCCTATTCTTCTGTTTACGCTTTGCTGTATTTACAGGGAGTTTCCCGTTTTCAGTCCATTCATTTGGATGAAGTACTTCCGAAACAGGCTTATAAACTATCCGACAGAACGCGTTTGTTTCATTTATTGCACAGCGCTTTCGAAGGCGAAGCATTGATCGAAGTTCCGGAAGTTGATGAACCGGCAATTGAAACTTCATCCGACAACACTCCAAAACTAGAGGAACGAGCAATCCTCCCGGAAACAGCAATTGCTCCTGAACCGGTTACCGAGGAAGAACCGATTGATCTGAAGATCGAAGAGGATGTCGTTGAAGAAATCATTCCGGAAGAAGTTATTCAAACCGAACAAGAGAAAGCTCCAGTCCGGGAAATCAATCTTGAAGCAGATCATTCATCCGTTGGAGAACCACAGGAAGAACAGGATATATTCGATTTTGAGATCGTAGCTCAAACGCTGTCACAGGATTACCTCACAACCAGCAATCCGGAAGCAACAACAGAAGAGGAAGAAGAACCTTATATTGAACCACATTCCCACGTGGAAGAACCGATACCTGCCGACGAACCGGAAGTTGAAGCTTCTCTTCAACCCGATGAAAAGCCGGAAGAACCCCTTAAAACTGATCTTCCGAAAGATACTTCCGAAAAGCGCTCTTTCACCGGCTGGTTAAAATCCGGTCAGCACGAATCACCGGTAAACAAACCTGCCGAAGTAAAAACAGAGTCCAAATTAAACCAAAAAGATCTCATCGATAAGTTCATCGAAACCAGTCCTACAATGCCGAAACCGAAGGCAGAATTCTATTCTCCGTCGAAGAAAGCAAAAGAAAGTATTGACGATGAGCGCATCCCGGTTTCCGAAACTTTGGCGAAAATATATGCGGCTCAGGGAAATTTTCCAAAAGCAATTCATGTTTATCATCAATTAAGTTTGGCGTTTCCAGAAAAAAAGAGTTTATTTGCACTCCAAATTGAAGAATTAAAGAAAAAAATTACCTCATAAAATGATAGCATTAATTTCAATTTTACTAGTATTAGCAAGCATTCTACTAATCGTTGTTGTATTCGTTCAGAACCCTAAAGGAGGAGGTTTGTCTTCTGATTTCGGTGCTGCTCAACAACTTGGTGGTGTACAACGTACAAATGATTTTATCGAAAAAGCAACCTGGGTTTTAGCAGGAGTTATTTTGGTAGGAAGTATTTTGATGACAAGTATTATGAAACCGGAGAAACCGAAAGTTCAGCAAGGTAAAGAACAACCGGGACAACAAGGTGCAGGCGGACCACAGGGAAGAACTGCTCCGGGTAACCAGGGTGGAGCTCCAAACTAAGTTTCAAAGAAATCGATATAGAATGTCAGTATGTCACAACATACTGACATTTTTTGTTTTTATGGCTTCACAAAAATGCAAAATTGACACGATCCGCACATTGGCACAATCTTGGTCAATCAGCAGTGTCGAATTTTATCTAAATAGAATAACATATGTCAACAACATTTAAACCTTTAGCAGATCGCGTGCTGATCGAACCGGCACCTGCAGAGCAAGTAACAGCAAGTGGAATTATCATTCCTGATACAGCGAAGGAAAAACCGTTAAAAGGAAAAGTGATCGCAGTTGGACCTGGAAAAAAAGACGAACCAATGCAAGTAAAAGTAGACGACACTGTTATTTACGGTCAATATTCCGGGACTGAAATCAAAATTGACGGGAAAGATTTCCTGATCATGAAAGAAGGGGATATTTACGGGATTATCGGGTAGAAAAAGTTCAAAAGGTTAAAAGGGTTCAATTAAATTCCCGTAGCTATCGGGAGAAAAGGAAAAAGTGTTTAAAATCAAATTTGAACATTTGAACATTTGAACATTTGAACATTTGAACATTTGAACATTTGAA
>VFQP010000427.1_pt1 | contig 70193 bp, 66 predicted proteins | sample 3512351 | NCBI WGS metagenome assembly VFQP01 (sample SAMN10412372, study PRJNA504923) | tailings metagenome | isolation source: Relicate 1 Philex TSF1 revegetated site | place: Philippines: Tuba, Benguet | collected 2017-08-29
ATGCAGGCTGCCGCGTCCATGGCTTCCTCCACGACATCCTTGCCGATGAGGATCTCGTTGGCGTCACGTGCACCACCCGTGCTCGCCGAGATGTATCCGCCGGCCTGGATGATGCGATCAAACGCGCCCCGATTGACCACGAGGTCCTTCACGATGGGGAACGGCGACGCGCGCCACGGCTCCACCGTGATGATGTCCCCGTCCTTGAAGGCCCGCATGTGCAGCTGACAGGTCGCGGCGCCCTTCCACGGACCGTGCGCCTGACCATTGATCATCATCGCGCACGAACCGCAGATGCCCTCGCGGCAGTCATGCGCGAAGGCCACCGGCTCCTTGCCGGTTTCGGTGAGCTGCTCGTTGAGCATGTCGAACATCTCGAGGAACGACATGTCCGGGCTCACGCCCTCGAGGACATAGGTCTCGAGCTTGCCGGGCGCCTGCGCAGCCGGTTGGCGCCACACGTTGAGCGTGATCTTCATTACTTGTAGCTCCGCGTGGAAAGCTTCACGTTCTCGTACTCCAGCGGTTCCTTGTTGAGGATCGGGTCCTTGCCTTCGCCCGCATACTCCCAGGCCGCCACGTACGCGAACTCGTCGTCGTTGCGCTTGGCTTCGCCCTCTTCCTGATACTCCGTGCGGAAGTGTCCGCCGCAGGACTCCTCGCGGTGCAGCGCGTCGCGGCACATCAGCTCACCGAGCTCGATGAAGTCGGCCACGCGTCCCGCCTTCTCCAGCGACTGGTTGAGCGACTCGGCGCTGCCCGGCACGTTCAGGTTCTGCCAGTACTCTTCCTTGAGCGTTTGAATGAGCCCGATGGCCTTGGTGAGGCCTTCGCGATCACGCGCCATGCCGCAGTACTCCCACATGATCTTGCCGAGCTCCTTGTGGAAGGAGTCCACCGTGCGCTTCCCGTTCATGCCCAGGAACTGGGCCTGACGCGCACGCACCGCTTCCTCCGCCGCGCGGAACTCCGCGTGCGAGGTGTCCACCGGCTCGAGCTTGGTGCTGGCCACGTAGTCGCCGATGGTGTACGGCAGCACGAAGTAGCCGTCGGCGAGACCCTGCATGAGCGCCGACGCGCCGAGGCGATTGGCGCCGTGGTCGGAGAAGTTGGCTTCGCCGGCCACGTGCAGGCCGGGGATGGTGCTCATGAGGTTGTAGTCCACCCACAGGCCGCCCATGGTGTAGTGCACGGCCGGGTAGATGCGCATCGGCTGCTTGTACGGATTCTCGTCCGTGATGCGCTGATACATGTCGAACAGATTGCCGTAGCGCTCGGCAATGGTCTTTTCGCCCAGACGCTTGATGGAATCGGCGAAGTCGAGATACACGCCAAGGCCACCCGGGCCCACGCCACGGCCATCGTCGCAGGCTTCCTTGGCGGCGCGCGACGCGATGTCACGCGGCGCGAGGTTGCCGAAGCTCGGATACTTGCGCTCGAGGTAGTAGTCGCGCTCTGAATCGGGAATCTGCGCCGGCGGCCGCGTGTCGCCCTTCTTCTTGGGCACCCAGATGCGTCCGTCGTTGCGCAGCGACTCCGACATCAGCGTCAGCTTCGACTGATGCTCGCCGTGCACCGGAATGCACGTGGGGTGAATCTGCGTGTAGCAGGGATTGGCGAAGGCCGCGCCCTTCTTGTGCGCACGCCACGAGGCCGTGACGTTGGAGTACTTGGCATTGGTGCTCAGGAAGAACACGTTGCCGTAGCCGCCGGTGGCCAGCACCACCGCATCGGCGGCGTGCGAGGTGATCTTGCCCGTCAGCAGGTTGCGCGTGACGATGCCGCGCGCGTGGCCGTTGATGACCACCACCTCGAGCATCTCCTCGAAGGTGTGCATCTGCACCTTCTTGAGGCCGATCTGCCGCTCGAGGGCCTGATAGGCGCCCAGCAGCAGCTGCTGGCCCGTCTGGCCGCGGGCGTAGAAGGTGCGGGACACCTGCGCACCACCGAACGAGCGGTTGGCCAGCAGCCCGCCGTACTCACGCGCAAAGGGCACGCCCTGCGCCACGCACTGGTCGATGATGTTCACCGACACCTGCGCGAGGCGATACACGTTGGCCTCGCGGGCGCGGAAGTCGCCGCCCTTGATGGTGTCGTAGAACAGGCGCTTGATGGAGTCGCCGTCGTTCTGGTAGTTCTTGGCGGCGTTGATGCCGCCCTGCGCCGCAATCGAGTGCGCGCGACGCGGCGAGTCGTGGTACACGAAGCAGGACACGTTGTAGCCCAGCTCCGCCATCGTGGCGGCCGCCGAGGCGCCCGCGAGACCGGCGCCGACGACGATCACGGAATGCTTCCGCTTGTTGGCCGGGTTCACCAGCTTCATTTCAAAGCGGTGCTTGTCCCACTTCTGCTCCAGCGGACCGGAGGGAATCTTGGAATTCAGGTCGAGCATGTCAGTGCGTCTCCGCCGCGGCCGTGTGCGAGTCCGCAGCGCCTTCCACCAGCGCCGGGGCTTCCGGGAACATGCCGGCCAGCGTGGCCAGCGGAATGATGGCAAAGCCGCCGGCCACGATGATGGCCAACAGCAGCGCGACGCGGCGCTTGAGCGGTGACGAGGAGGGGCGCGCGACACCGAGCGTGCGCAGCACCGCCCAGCCGCCGTGATACAGGTGCAGCCCCAGCGCCGCCATGGCCAGCAGGTAGAAACCCGCCACCAGCGGGCTGGCGAGTCCGAGGCGCAGGTTGTTGTACGGGTCGAGATGCGTGAACTGCGGATGCACCGTCCCCAGCGTCATGTGCAGGATGTGAAACACGATGAACACCAGCAGCAGCACACCGCCCCAGCGAATCGTCTTCGCGGCAAGCGTGGTGACCTGCGGGTTCTTGACGGCGTACCCCTGAGGCCGGGCGGCCCGCGACTGCATGGTCAGCTGGTACGCGGCCAGCGCGTGCAGCGCCACCGCGGCCAGCAGTCCCAGGCGCACGGCCCAGAGCAATGGCATGCTCGTGCGCAGCAGGAGCGCGTAGTCGTGCATCGCCCCCTGCCCCTTGAACATCAGGAAGTTGCCGGACATGTGGCCGAGCACGAAGAGGATGCCGACGATCCCCGTCACGGCCATCACGATCTTCTTGCCGATCGTGCTCTGCCAGAAACGCGTGAGTGCGTACATAAGCGGGATGTGATGAAGAAACCGGCGCCGGCACCGAAGTGCGGGCGCCGGTTCACCGGATCAGAGAGAGAGCGCAGCCATGGGTTCGCGCACCGCCTGCGCGGACTTCTCGAGCGCAGCGCGCTCGTCGGCGGTGAGCTCGATCTCGAGCACCTTCTCGAGTCCGTTGCGACCAAGCTTGCAGGGCACGCCAAGGAACAGGCCCGACATGCCGTACTCGCCTTCCAGCCACGCGGCGCAGGGCAGGATGCGCTTGCGGTCGTGCACGATGGCCTCGACCATCTCCACCGCACCCGACGACGGCGCGTAGTACGCCGAACCCGTCTTGAGGTACTTCACGATTTCGGCACCGCCGTCACGCGCCCGCTGCACGATGGCCGCGAGCTGCTCCTCACCCATCAGCTGACGGATGGGGATGCCGCTGATCGTGGTGTACGACACCAGCGGAACCATCGTGTCGCCGTGACCGCCCAGCACCATGGCCTGGATGTCGCGCACCGACACGTCGAGCGCCTCGGCGATGAACGAACGGTAGCGCGCCGTGTCCAGCACGCCCGCCATGCCGATCACCCGCTCACGCGGGAAGCCCGTCACGTGCTTGGCGACATAGCACATCACGTCGAGCGGGTTCGACACCACGATGATGATGGCGTTCGGCGAGGTGGCCTTGATCTGCTCCGACACCGACTTCACGATGCCGGCGTTCGTGTTCAGCAGGTCGTCACGCGACATGCCCGGCTTGCGCGCGATGCCGGCCGTGATGACCACGATGTCCGAGCCCGCCGTTTCCTCGTAGCCATTGGTGCCGATGACCCGGGTGTCGAAGCCTTCCACCGGCGCCGATTCCCACTGGTCGAGGCCTTTCCCCTGCGGGATGCCCTCGACCACGTCCACCATCACCACCGTGCGACCGAGCGACTTCTCGGCGATGCGCTGCGCCGTCGTGGCGCCCACGTTGCCCGCGCCAACGACCGTGATCTTGTTGACCATGTTCTGCCGGATCTCCGAACGGCTCTCGAAGCGAAAACCTGCGCTGTGAAGGATCTGATCCGCGCGGGGCGACGACCGAAAACTCTTTAGCCGGTTACTCGGCCCCGCGTGTCCAGTAGGAGTGTCGTGTGCTCAACTTAGAGTGTGTCCACGCACCGAGCAACACGCGACTGGGACTAACCGCCGACCTGACTGAGCGCCTTCAATCCGCCGACGCGCATTTGCAGCAGCTCGTGCGCCAGCGGTTTCTCCGCCAGCGCCTTGGCAAACAGCGGTGCCAGGGGCTCGCCGCGGCGCAGGGCGTCGCGCAGCAGCACTTCGTGGTCACCGAACAGGCAGGTTCGCAGCCGGCCGTCTGCGGTGAGTCGCACCCGGTTGCAGCGCTCGCAATACGTGTGCGTCATGGGCGTGATGACGCCCACGCTGCCAGGCGCTCCGGCGTAGCGGTGATACACGGCCGGTCCATTGCCGCGCGCGGGCCCGGCAAACGGCTCCAGCGGCCCCTGGGCCGCAAGCCGCGCCAGAATCTCGGCCGAGGGCACGACGTGGTCCCAGGTGAGCTCGCGCAACTCACCAACCGGCATGAGCTCGATGAAGCGCACATGCCACGGATGCTCCCGGGTGAGCGCGGCAAAGTCGCCGACCTCGTCGTCATTGATGCCCCGCATGACCACGACATTGATCTTGATGGGGGCAAGTCCAGCCGACTCGGCCGCACTGGCCGCGCGCACCAGATCAAAGCCCAGATCCCGGCGCGCAATCTCCACCACTCGCTCGGGCCGCAGGGAATCGGCGCTGATGTTCACGCGGTCGAGGCCGGCCGCGGCCAGCGCCGGCGCCAGTTCCGGCAGGCGCACGCCATTGGTGGACAGCGCGATGTCTTCGATGCCGGGCACCGCACGCAGCTGCGCCACCAGCTCGGCCAGATCGGGGCGGATGGTGGGTTCGCCGCCGGTGATGCGGAGGCGGCGCAGCCCAAGCGGCGCCAGCTCACGCACGATGGCCGTGATTTCTTCGTAACGCAGAATGTCCTGCTTGGGCAACCACGGCAGGCCTTCGAGCGGCATGCAGTACCGGCACCGGAAGTTGCAGCGATCGGTGACCGAGATGCGCAGGTATTCTATGCGGCGGCCGTGTTGATCCTGCATCAGCGCGGCACCGATGTGTCGAGTGTTCCGGCATCGCGTCCGGCGGTCCGGGTGGGATCGACCCAGGTCCAGTCGCCTTCCACGTAGTGCTCACGCTTCCAGATCGGTACGCGCAGCTTGAGCGTCTCGATGATGCGGCGCGCGCCATCACAGGCCGGCCCCCGATGGGCATGCGCGGCCACAATGGCCACGCTCACGTCACCAAGCGCGAGTGTGCCGATGCGATGCTCCACGCAGACGCGCAGGCCCGGCATTTCGGCGCAGGCCTCCGCCGCCACTGCGGCGAGCTCCGACGCCGCCATTGCTTCGTATGCCTCGTATTCCATGCCGGTCACCCGCCGTCCATCGTTCACGTCGCGCACGGTTCCGAGAAAGATGGACAGGGCCCCCACCCCCTCGTGTTGTGCGCGGGCAATGAGGGCGGACAGGTCGATGGGCGCGGAAACGATCGCGCTGTGGAGTACGCCGCCGACCTCAGCCACCGGCGACCGGCGGAATGACCGCCACCTCATCCTGCGGGTTGATGACGGTCTCAGCGCTGACCCACTGCCGGTTGACCGCCACCAGCGGCATGTCCGGCAGGCGCTCGCCACCCGGAAGACCGCGCATGGCGTCCACCAGCGACGCCACGGGCACGGGTGCCGTTACCGGCACATCGAGCCGGCGTGTACCGAAGGCGTCGGCATAGGACGCGAAGAGAAGGACCGGAACGCTCATGATACAAACAAGATAGCGTGATGCGTCGAACAGAGTTCCGGGCAGAGACCGCCTGGAACACAAACGCCCTGCACCGCGGGAACGATGCAGGGCGTGTGACGCAGAGCGATTCAGCTGTCGTGCAGATCGTCGCCGTCGTCTTCAAGCATGGAGGCGTCGACGCCGGCCACCATGGCGCGCAGCTCCTTGCTGGGCTTGAACACCGGCACCGGTCGTGCGGACACTTCGACCGGCGAACCCGTGCGCGGATTGCGCGCCATGCGCGTCTTGCGCTGCCGGATCTTGAAGGTGCCGAACCCGCGCACCTCAATGTTCTTCTGCTCCTGCAACGCTTCCTTGATCGCATCGAGGAAGGCGTCGACGACGCGCGCACAGTCCTTCTTGGAGATGGTCGGTCCGGCGGTCCGGGCAATGCGAGCCGTGACGTTCTCGACCAGGTCGGCTTTGGTCATGAGGCGGGCGTGGAGAATCAGGGCAGAAACGCGGCGAGCACCCAGCAGTCGCTGTGTGCCCGCGAAGCGAACGTATGGCCTTAGTGCTTATCAGTCAAGCGTTTGGACCATCTCACCCACGACGATTTCTCAGGGCGCTCAGAAACTGATCGAACAGGGGAACCGCGTCGTGCGGCCCGGGTGCGGCCTCCGGGTGGTACTGCACCCCGAAGATGGGCAGGCTGCGGTGCTTGAGCCCTTCCACCGTCTGGTCATTGAGGTTGATGTGGGTCACCGCCAGCTCTGGTGCCCCGTCCACGCCCTCCGGCGACCCGGCCACGGCAAATCCATGGTTCTGCGAGGTGATGAGCACCTTGCCCGTCTCCAGGTCCTTGACCGGCTGGTTCCCACCGCGGTGACCATAGGGCATCTTGACCGTATGGCCGCCAAAGGTGAGGCCCAGCAACTGGTGCCCGAGGCAGATGCCAAAGATCGGCAGCTTCTGCTCGGCCAGCGCCCGGATGGTGGGCGGCGCATAGGTCACCGCCGCCGGATCGCCCGGGCCATTGGAGAGAAACACGCCATCGGGGTTCATGGCCAGCACGGCATCGGCGGTGGTCTCCGACGGGACGACAGTCACCCGGATGCCATGGGCGTCGAACAGGCGGAGGATGTTGCGCTTGATGCCGTAGTCGAAGGCCACCACATGGTACGGCGCCTCGGAATGACCAAAGGGATACGGCTCACGGGTGGAGACCACCGTGGCCAGATCCAAGCCCTCCATGCTCGGGCAGGCGTCGAGAGCGGCAAGCGCTTCGCGGGTCGGGGTCTCACCCGCGGCGATGACGCCGCGCATGACACCGAGGCTGCGCAGATGCTTTGTGAGGCGGCGCGTGTCCACCTCGGTCAGCGCGGGCACGTTGCCCGCTTCGAGCCACTCGCGCAGGCTGCCGGTGGCGCGCCAGTTGGAGTAGGTGGGCGAGAGCTCACGGCAGACGACGCCTGCCACCTGGGGCTGGGCCGACTCGGGGTCTTCGGTGTTGACACCGTAGTTGCCGATCTGCGGGGCCGTCATGACCACGATCTGGCCGCGGTAGGAGGGGTCGGTGAAGACCTCCTGATACCCGGACATGTTGGTGGTGAACACCACCTCGGCCACGGACGGCGCCGTGGGGCCGACCAGCCGGCCGGAAAAAAGGGTTCCGTCCTCGAGGAGGAGGAACCCCTTGGGCAGCGACGTGATCACCGGCGTTACGGCTGCGGCGGCGTGGTCGGCTGGCCAGCCGGCTGTCCGGCGGGCTGCGTCAGCGGCGACGCGGGCGCGGCAGCACCACCGGCGGGAGCCGACGGGGCAGCGGGCGCGGCGGCCGGCGCGGCGAGCTTGTCGAGTACCGACTTGGGCGCGGCCGAACGCGACGACATGATCTGCAGGATGAAGGCCAGACCGAGGAAGATCCCGCCACACCACCAGCTGGCCTTCGTCAGCAGGTTGCCGGCCTGTCGGGTACCAATGACCGAGTCCGCCGACGAGCTCGCGCCACCGAAGCTGGCGGCCAGCCCACCTCCCTTGCCCGCCTGAAGGAGCACGGCGGCGGCCAGGATGAGGGCGTCGAGAATGAGAAGGGTCAGCAGAAACGTGTACATGTCGCGGGTGCGCGGGTCGCCGAAGCGACGTCGGTGAAACGAATCGAGGCTCCGGTCGCTGTGCCGGAGCCCCGAAAAATCATCAATCGACGCGGTGGGGGCAAGTGCTTGGCGGCCCATACTTTGGCCGCCTTTGCCAAATGCGGTCTCAGGCGCGCACGATACTCGCCCAGCTGTCGGCATCCAGCGAGGCGCCGCCCACCAGCAAACCGTCCACGTCGGGCGCCGCCAGCAGCTGCGCCGCGTTGCCGCGGTTCACACTGCCGCCGTAGAGAATCGGGATGCCGGCCGCCACCTTGTCGCCAACCCGCGACGCCAGCGCCTGCCGGAGCACGCCGTGGATTTCGCTGGCGTCCTCCGGCGTGGCGGTCCGGCCGGTCCCGATGGCCCACACCGGCTCGTAGGCCAGCATGATGGTGGCCACCTGCGCGTCGTCGAGCTCCGCCAGGCCGGCCGTGAGCTGACGCTCCACCACCGCCGCGGTGCGCCCCCCTTCCCGCTCCTCGAGTGTCTCGCCCACGCAGAGCATGGGGATCAGACGCGCCTGGCTGATGAGCGCCATCTTTCGCGTGGTCATGGCGTCGGTTTCGCCAAACACATGACGGCGCTCGGAGTGGCCCACCAGTACCACGCGCGCACCGATGTCCCGCGCCATGAGCACCGAGTTTTCGCCCGTGAACGCACCCTGCGCTTCGCTGTGCACGTTCTGCACCCCCACCCACAGGTCGGGGCGATCCTTGAGCCCGTCCATCACCGTCGTCACGGTCAGCGCCGACGGAAAAAAGATGACGGTGCGATCGTTCTGCTTGGGCGACTGCGCAAGAAAGCGCTGCAGGAAGGCACGCGCGTCGGTCGGCCCGTGGTTGAGCTTCCAGTTGGCCGCGATGACCGGCTTGAGATACATGGCGTGGAGGGAGACGGGAATCAGGACAGCGTGAGGACGGATTCAGCGCGTATCGAGCGCGCTGACACCGGGCAGTTCCTTGCCTTCGAGAAATTCGAGTGACGCGCCGCCACCCGTGGACACGTGCGACATCTGCGACTCGAGCCCCGCCTCAGCGACGGCGGCGGCCGAGTCACCGCCACCGATGATGGTGGTGGCGCCGTTGGCCGTGGCCGCGGCCATGGCAAGCGCCACCGCGCGGGTGCCGGCATCGAACGGCGGCTTCTCGAACACACCCATCGGTCCGTTCCACAGCACGGTGCGCGCGCCGGTCACCAGGGCGCGATAGGTGTCCGCGCTGGCCGGTCCGATGTCGAACATGGCCTGGCCCGCGGGAATCGACTGACGTGACACATGCGAGGCGGCATGGCCGGCGTCCATGGCCGGTGCGATGGTGGCATCCACCGGCAGCACGAGCTTGTCGCCGGCGCGCGAGAGCAGATCACGCGCCATGTCCAGACGATCCGGTTCGACGAGCGAATTGCCGGTCTCAAAGCCCATGGCCTTGAAGAACGTGCAGGCCATCGCGCCGCCGATGAGCAGCTTGTCCACCTTCGGCAGCAGGGCTTCCACGACGTCGATCTTGCCGCTGATCTTGGAGCCGCCGAGGATGGCCACAAAGGGACGTGCGGGGTTGGCGAGGGCGCCACCGAGATAGGCCAACTCCTTCTCCATGAGCAGACCGGCCACGGCCGGCCGGCAATAGCGCGCCACCCCGGCCGTGCTGGCGTGCGCGCGATGCGCGGCGCCAAACGCGTCGTTGACGTACACATCACCCAGCTCGGCGAGCTGCCGCGAGAGCGTGTCGTCGTTCTTTTCCTCACCCGGCAGGAAGCGGGTGTTCTCGAGCAGCAGCACTTCCCCCGCGGCCAGCTGCTGCGTGGCTGCCACGGCCGCCTCGCCAACAGTTTCGCCAAGGAAGTGCACGGGACGCGGCAGCAGTTCACGCAGTCGCGTGGCCACCGGCGCCAGCGAGTACTTCGCCTCCGGCGCGCCCTTGGGACGCCCGAAATGCGCCAGCAGCACCACCCGCGCACCGGCGTCGAGCAGTTGCGTGACGGTGGGCAGCGCCGCGGTGATGCGCGTGTCGTCGCTCACCCGCCCCGCGTCATCGAGCGGCACGTTGAAGTCGACGCGCACAAGGACGCGCTTGCCCTGCAGCTCAGCGGGGGTGAGATCGCGAATGGTTTTGGTGACGGTGGACATCGTATTTCCTGCAACCGTGCGTGAAGGCGGAATCCGAAACAGCTCACGCAGAGGCGCGGAGGAAGAAGAGGTCGCAGAGAAGTGTGCCCTACACTCTGCGTTCTCTCTTCCTCTGCGTCTCTGCGTGAGCTGTTCTACCCTGTCAGTGAATTAGAGCCGCGCGCCGACGTAACGCAGCAGGTCCACGCAGCGCGAGGAGTAGCCCCACTCGTTGTCATACCAGCCGCTGATCTTCACCAGGGTGCCGTTGATGACGATGGTGCTGAGCGCGTCCAGCGTGCACGAGTGCGGATCGCCGATGTAGTCCACCGACACGAGCGGCACTTCGCTGTAGCCCATGATGCCGGCCAGACCGTTCTCCGACGCCGCCTTGAAGGCCGCGTTGACTTCGTCCTTGGTGACCGGACGCTCCACCACGCAGGTGAGGTCGGTGAGCGACACGTCGGGCGTCGGCACACGCACCGCCACACCGTCGATCTTGCCCTTCACTTCCGGCAGCACGAGGGCCGTGGCCTTGGCCGCGCCCGTCGACGTGGGAATCATGCTCACCGCGGCCGCGCGCGCCCGGCGCAGATCCTTGTGCGGCAGGTCGAGAATGGACTGGTCGTTGGTGTAGCTGTGGATCGTGACCATGGAGCCGTGCACGAAGCCGAAGCTGTCACGAATGACCTTCACCATCGGCGCCAGGCAGTTCGTCGTGCAGGAGGCGTTGGAGATGATGTGGTGCGACGACGGATCGTACTTGTCGCTGTTCACACCCATCACCACCGTGATGTCTTCGTTGGTGGCCGGCGCCGAGATGATGACCTTCTTCGCGCCGCCCTCGATGTGCTTGACTGCGTCCTTCGCATCGGTGAAGCGACCGGTGGACTCGAGCACGATGTCGACACCGAGGTCCTTCCAGGGCAGCTTGGCCGGGTCGCGTTCGGCAAGGATCTTGACCTTGTCGCCGTCGATGGTGATGCCATCGGCCTCGGCGCTCACCTGCCCGTCGAACTTCCCGTGCACCGAGTCGTACTTGAACAGGTGCGCGAGCGTCTTGGTGTCCGTGAGGTCGTTGATCGCGACGAAGTCGATGTCCGCGACGCCCTGCAGCTTGGCGGCCCGAAGCACCTGACGGCCGATGCGGCCGAAGCCGTTGATGCCAACGCGAATGCCCATGTCGTGTCGAATCCGGGTAAAGGAGCGAAGTCAGGAAGAGGCGCGGTCGCCGGGGTCCGGCGCCCGCCCGAAGGTCACAGCACTGACGATGCGGGCGCCGCCCGCCACGAGCGCCTCAGCGGCCGCATTGAGCGTCGCGGCGGTCGTGACGACATCATCCACCAGCACGAGGTGCGCGCCCCGCAGTTGCGCCTGCCGGCCCGCGGGCACGGCAAACGCCCGTGAAACGTTCACCGCCCGCTCGGATGGTGTCAACCGCACCTGTGAGCGCGTGTCGCGCATTCGCACCAGCACGTCCGACCACACCGGACAGTGCCACAGCGGGGAAAGCACCTCGGCCAGACACTGCGCCTGGTTGTAGCCCCGCTCCCGCAGCCGGGTGCGTGACAGGGGGATGGGCACCAGGGCCGTGCGTTCACTGAGCACGTCGTCCGGCCAGGACACACGCGCCATGCGGCGCCCCATGGCCACCGCCACACCACGCCACCCCTGATACTTGAGGGCGTGCACCAGCGCCGGTCCGCTGCCGTCATCCATGCGCGTGACGGATCGCACGGCTCGCATGGCGGGGTGCAGATGCGGGCACCAGGCGCAGGGTGCCTCGCGCGCGGCAGGCGCCCTGTCTGAGGGCTGCGTCGCGTGGGCCGTTTTGGGAGGTGCCACCGGCGCCAACGGCACCGACAGGGAATAGCGCGGATGCCCGCAGCGTGGGCACAGCGGCAGGGTGAGCGGAATGAGGCGTGAGAGGCAGCTGCCGCAGACGATGCCGTCCTGCGTGGGCTCGTGCGGCGCTCGGCATACGGCACAGGCGGCTGGCAGCAGCAGCTGCAGCAAACCTGCCAGCATCATCCGCCGGCAGGTGCAACCGACGTGGTGCGTAACGGTCTGGGCTGGTCCGCCGCGGGGACCGGCACCTTCAGTGCCCGCCACATAACCTCGCGTGGTGCAGGCAGACCGGTCCAGACCTCGAAGGCTGCCGCGCCCTGCTCCACCAGCATGCGCAGACCGTCTTCCGCCCGACGTCCGGCCGACTGCGCCGCGCGAATCCAGTCGGTGCCCTCCGCGGTGTACACGAGATCGAACAGCGCCGTCTCCGGCCCCAGTCTGGCCAGCGGGAGCGGATGGTCATTCCCGCTGAGACCGATGGGCGTGCAGTTCACCACCAGTGCGCTGTCCGCGAGAACGGATCGCAGCCGGGCGTCGGGCTCGCCACCCGGTGCCGAGTGCTCGGGATGCGCGTGCACCGTGCCCTGAATTGCCAGGCGTTCGAGCAGCGCTTCAGCGCGCGCACTGTTCCGCGCCACGACATGTACATGCTCGATGCCGCCTTGCGCCAAGGCATGCAGCACGGCCGCCGCACTGCCGCCGGCGCCGAGCACCACCACCGGTCCCGACACGCCGCCAGGACAGAGCGCCGCGATGCTCGCACTTGCTCCCGCCACGTCGGTGTTGTGTCCGACGAGCTCGTCACCGTCCCACCAGAACGTGTTCACCGCCCCGGTGCGCGCCGCGGGCGCGGTCAGCTGCGCCGCGAACTGTGCCACCGCTTCCTTGTGCGGAATGGTGACGTTGCCGACGATGCGGTGCGGCCGCAGCCGCTCGAAGACCTCACTCAGTGCGGACGGGGACACGTCGAGTCGTTCATAGCGCGTCGTGGCGCCGATGGCCTCGAGGGCGGCATTCTGAAAAACCGGCGACAGCGAATGGGCCACCGGATGTCCAAGTATCACGAAGCCCTTCCACGGCAGGTCGAGCGGCATGCGCAGTACCGGGAGTGTCAGGGGGCGAGTTTGGGATGCTCCGCCACCGCCTTGTCGAGAATGGCGCGAATTTCCTGCTCCAACTCGGCGGCCGTCGCACGATACACCGACAGATCGCCGCCGAACGGATCACTCACCGGGCGGGGATGGCTGCCGGCATATCCCGTGAGCAGATGGCTGCGCCCCTCGCCACCCAGCGCTTCCGCGCGCTCGAGATGATGCGGCCCCATGGTGAGAATGAGATCCGCGCCTGCCACCAGTTCCGGTGACAACTGCCGCGCGCGGTGCTGGCTCAGATCCATGCCCAGTTCCATCGCCACGAGCAGCGCACCGTCGGATGCCGGTGCGTCGGGCCAGGCGCTGGTACCGGCGCTGCCCACGGTCACTGACGCCAGACCGCGCTCTTCGATGAGCCGTCGTGCTATGGCCTCCGCCATCGGGCTGCGACAGGTGTTGCCGGTGCAAACGAACAGCACGTGCATCAGGATTCACTCCGGTGGACCGGCGAGGACAACGGTCGGGCCGCAGGACGGGCACAGGCTGCGCGTCAATGCGCCGACGGTGATTCAGATAACATGAGGCCTCGCGACCGGCCAACCAACCGCCGGACGCCAATTCGTCTCGACAAGCCCTGCCTCCACAAGCGCGGCAACCCGCCAAGGGTTCACTCGGCCCGCCTCAGTGATCACCCACCAGATCGGGCACCACCGCGCGCAGTGTGGCTGCGGACAGCACCCCGGGACGAATGACACGCGGGCGCCGTCCCGTGCAATCGACCACGGTGGACGGTGGCGAGGGCGCAAGCCGTCCGCCATCGAGCACATGCAGCACGCCGCGCTGAATGGCGTCGGGCCACTGCGCGAGAATTTCACTGGCCACGGTGGCGGGAGGCACACCCGGCCGGTTGGCACTCGTGCTGGTGATGGGCTCACCGTAGGCGGCCAGCAGGCGCTGCAGGCCTTCGTGCGGTGTCCAGCGCACGGCCACGCCTCCCTCGGGTCCGCGCAGGCGCGCCGGCACGCGTCGGTCGCCACCGGGCAGGACGAGCGTGAGCGGCCCGGGCCAGAAGCGGGCAGCGAGATGCGCGGCATACGTGGGCAGGTGCAGGTCGAGGCGTGCAATCTGACTGGGATGCGCGATGAGCAGCAGAAACGGCTTGCCCGGTGGACGACCCTTGAGCTGCACCAGGGCTTCCACCGAATCGTGATCGACGGCCGTGCCGAAGCCGTACACGGTTTCCGTGGGATAGGCCAGCACACCACGCTCGCTGAGATGCAGGATGGCCGGACGAATGGCTGCCTCCACCTCGGCCGGCGACCAGAACGGCGTCGAAGGCAGGTTGTGCCCGGTCATCTGCGCGGCACCACGACGTTAGCGCCCATGTGTCAGCACCCTGTCATTCATCACGCAGCAGACTGAGCGCATCGGCCCGCGCGAAGTCCGCCTCTTCGGTGATCTTGAGTCCGCGCTCGCTGCCACGCACGACCACCACCGGCAGACCCAGACGCTCACAGAGCGCCGCATCATCGGTGGCGCCAATGTGATCGCGTCGCGCCGCCACGTGTGCGGCCTCGATCATCTGGCGGGGAAACGCCTGTGGTGTCTGGGCGCGCCAGAGCCGCGTGCGATCCACCGTGCGCACGATGCGACCCGACTCGTCCACTTCCTTGAGCGTGTCCACCACCGGCAGCGCGGCCACGGCTCCCTGCCCTTCGCGCGCCGCGGCAATGACGCGGTCGATGGTGGCATCGGTCACCAGCGGACGCGCGGCATCGTGCACCACCGCGATGGTCACCTCCTCCGGCAGATCCTCGAGACCGTTCACCACACTCTCGTGGCGCTCGCGCCCGCCCACGCTGACGAGCAGGCGATCCACGTCGCACTGAAACAGCCAGGGTGGCGGATCGGCGGCGTAGGCCTTGGGCAGCACCACCACCACCACGGCCACATCAGGCCGCGCCATGAAGGCCTGCACGCTGTGCAGCAGTGCGGGCTTGCCCGCCACCCAGCGGAACTGCTTGAGTTCGGTGCTGCCCGTGCGACTCCCCGACCCGCCGGCCACGATCACCACGCCCACATCCCGCAGCGTGTCGCCGGCCGCTCGCGCGGTCTCCGGACGCGATGCCACCACCGGCGGGGGAATGATGCGACGCGGCGGCTGGGCATGGTCCGTGCCCTTGCCCGCCGTCTGTGACTCGTCGGATGACTCCGCTGTGCTCATGGATGTGTGCCAACGATTGAAGACGGTGTCAGGCGGCCGATCATTCGGCGCCCTTGCCCAGGGTGCGCTCCAGCACCTCGCGCAGACTGCGCACGCCGATGAGACGCATGTCGCCCGGCACCCGACGCGGCAGCGCGCGGTCGGAAAGAAAGGCCGTGGTCATGCCCAGCTTGGCCGCTTCGGCCAGACGGCGTTCGACCTGCGAAACGGGGCGCACCTCGCCGCCAAGCCCCAACTCGCCGAGAAAGATGGCCTGCGCCGGAAGCGGTCGGTCCACCACACTCGACGCAAGCGCCGCCACGACGGCCAGATCGACGCTGGGTTCCTGCACGCGCATGCCGCCCACCACGTTGCAGAACACATCGAGCTGCGCGCAGGAGAACCCGCCGCGCTTGTCGAGTACCGCCAACAGCAGGGCCAGGCGTCGACTGTCGATGCCATTGGCCACACGCTGCGGCGTGCCGAAGCCGGCTCGTGCCGCCAGTGCCTGCACCTCCACCAGCACCGGCCGCGTGCCTTCCATCAGCGCACACACCGCGCTGCCGCTGGCCACGTCCCGGCGATCACCGAGGAAGAGCGCCGAGGGGTTCTCGACGGGCACGAGTCCCGATTCGAGCATGCGAAACACACCAATCTCGTCGACGCTGCCGAAGCGGTTCTTCGTGGCGCGCAACACGCGGTGATCGAGTGTGCCATCACCCTCGAAGTACAGCACGGTGTCGACAATGTGCTCGAGCGTCTTGGGACCGGCGATGCCGCCGCCCTTGGTCACGTGCCCGATCACGAACACGGTGGTGTTCGTGTCCTTGGCAAAGCGCATGAGCCGCGCGGCGCACTCGCGCACCTGCCCCACGTTGCCCGGCGCTCCTTCCAGCAGTTCGGTGTGCACCGTCTGGATGGAGTCCACAATGAGCACCTGCGGACGACGCCCATCGGCTCCGGCCACCTCCGCCGATGCGATTACGGTCTCGAGCGATGTTTCCGTGAGCAGCGACACCGCGGCGGCGTCTTCGGCCAGTCGCTCCGCACGCAGACGCACCTGCAGGGCGCTCTCTTCCCCCGACACGTACAGCGTGGCCAGCCCCGCCTGCTCGAGGCGCGCGGCCACCTGCAGCAGCAGCGTGCTCTTGCCGATGCCCGGCTCGCCGCCCACCAGCACCATGCTGCCGGGCACGATACCACCGCCGAGGACAAAATCGAACTCGTCGAGTCCAGTGCGCCAGCGCGGTGTGGCCGTGGTGGACACACGACCGAGGGCCACCGTGGGCGCCGCCACACCGCCCGCCTGGCGGGCCGCGGTGCGCTTGCTCGTGACCACCGGCGACACCACTTCTTCGGCCAGCGTGTTCCACGCGCCGCAGCCTTCGCAGCGTCCCGCCCACTTGGGTGATTCGGCGCCGCACTCCGTGCAGCGATACACCGACCGCGCCTTGCCCATCGATTTGGCCATCAGAAGGGTGTGCCGCTGAAGTCGTCGTCGTCACCGCCTTTGACGAGCTTCGGGCCGCCGTACCCACCACCTCCGCCATATCCGCCGCCGCCGTACTCCGGCGGTGGCTCGCGATTGGAGAAGTTGTCGAAGCGGGTGTACTGCTTGTGGAAGAACAGCCGCGCGCTGCCGATCGGACCATTGCGCTGCTTGCCGATGATGATTTCGGCGCGCCCCTCGAGCGAGGGGTCCTTGAGGCGACCGTTCTCGTCGCGCTCCGCGTACACTTCCTGCCGGAAGATGAACATGATGACGTCGGCGTCCTGCTCGATGGCGCCCGACTCGCGCAGGTCGGAGAGCTGCGGACGACCCTTGTCGTCACCGGTGCGCTGTTCGGGCGCACGCGACAACTGCGAGAGGGCCACCACCGGCACCCCGAGCTCCTTGGCCAGCGCCTTGAGGCCTCGCGAGATCTGCGAGACTTCCTGCTGACGGTTCTCCACGCCGGCGGGCCCCGTCATGAGCTGCAGGTAGTCCACGATGATGAGCCCGAGATCGTGCTCGGCCTTGAGTCGCCGCGCCTTGGCGCGCATGTCGAGCAGCGTGATGCCCGGCGTATCGTCGATGAAGATGGGCGCATGGCTCAGAATACCAGCCGCCTGCGCCAGACGTGGCATCGATTCGTCGAGCGCCCTACCACCTTTACGCAGGGCCTGCGCATCGATGAGCGCCTCGGCGGCCAGCATACGCTGCACCAGCGACTCCTTGCTCATTTCGAGCGAGAAGAACGCCACCGGCACCTTGGCGGTGATGGCCGCGTGCTGCGCGATGTTGAGCGTGAACGCCGTCTTGCCCATGGACGGACGGGCGGCCACGATGATGAGGTCGGCCGGCTGGAAACCCGAGGTCATGTGATCGAGCTCGGTGAAGCCCGTCGGCACGCCCGTGATGGCCTGGTCACGCTGCGCCAGCAGCTCGAGCTTCTCCATGGCCGGCCAGAGCAGCTCCTTGATGCGCGCAAATCCGCTCTTCTCCTTGCTCTGCCCGAGCGAAAAGATGCGCGATTCCGCATTGTCGAGCAGATCGGTGGCCGTCGTGCGTCCCTCGAAGGCCTCCTGCACGATCTCCGTGCTCACCTCGATGAGACGGCGCAGCAGCGCCTTCTCCTTCACGATGCGCGCGTGGTACTCCACGTTGGCCACCGTCGGCACGGCATCGAGCAGGAAGGCGAGATACTCGCGCCCGCCGGCATGCTCCAGTTCTCCGCGGCGCTCGAGCTCATCGGCGAGTGTGAGCGGATCCACCACACCGCCACGTTCGGTGATGGCAAACATGGCGCGGAAGAGCCGACGATGTCCCTCGCGGTAGAACATCGAGTCGTCCACATGCTCGGCCGCGCGCATGATGGCGTCGGCATCGAGCAGCATGGCGCCCAGCACGGCCTGCTCCGCTTCCTCGGACCAGGGCGGACGACGTTCCTTGTAGGGATCGCGCGACGGCGCACTGGCCACCATGGGGGCCGCGCCGGCGGCGGTGACGGCAAGACTGGTCATGAACGACTCACTCGAACGATCGCTGCGGTTCGGCGGCGCGCGCGGCGTCGAGCACACGACGCGCCAACTTGACGTCTTCCCACGTGGGGCGCTTCCACGCCTCATTGCGCAGCAGCGCCGCGGGATGATAGGTGACGATGAGCGGCACGCCGTGGAAGCGGTGGATGCGGCCACGCAGTGCGCCGATGGCCGTGCCGGTCTGCAGCAGGGTCTGCGCGGCAAAGCGTCCAAGGGCGAGAATCACCCGCGGTCGCACCAGCTCGATCTGACGCAGCAGATACGGCTGACAGGCCAGCACTTCATCGGGCAGAGGGTCCCGGTTCCCCGGCGGGCGGTGCTTGAGCACGTTGTGAATGAACACGTCCTCGCGCCCCAGCTGAATGGCGGCCAGGATCTTGGTGAGCAACTGGCCGGCCTCACCCACAAAAGGGCGACCCTGCAGGTCCTCGTTGGCGCCCGGGGCCTCACCCACGCACAGCAGCTCGGCCTGCGGATGGCCCTCGCCCGGTACCGGATTGCGCGCGGTCTTGTGCAGTCCGCAGCGCTGACACGCCGCAATGTGCTGGGCCACCGCCTCGAGTGATGGCAGGCCCGCAACGTCGGGCAGCAGATCCTGCACACGCGCCGCGCCGGCCTCGAGCCCGGCAGGAACCCCGAGCGCCGCCAGCCAGTCCGGCAGCATCGCGGGCACGCCAGAGAGACCGGCTGATGTGGCCTTTGCTGATGCCGCCGATGGAGCCGATGGAGTCGATGCACGTGGCGCGGTCGACGGCGCATCGCCCGGCTCGCCGTCGACACGGCCGCCGCTCAGCGCCGGTGCCGGCGGCTCGCCTTCGGGTCGACGCGTGCCCGCCTGGCGCAGCGTTTCGCGCCAATCGGTGCTGGCCTGCGCATTGAAGCGCACATCGGGGGCCGGCGGTGGCGGTGGAGCCTGCGGCGCTTCGTGATCGGGTTCGCCCGGCGCGTCTGGTGCGGCCGGAGGGGCGGGCCGCACGCTGCGCGACGAAACCTCAGCCGGCGCCGTGCCGCTGGCACCACGGGGTGACGCACCACGCGCTGCCCCGCTGCCCCGTGCGCCCAGCAGCCGCATCGCGTCCTCGACGGACAGCCCATCGAGCACGAACTCGGACTCACCGAGTTCGCGACGTTGCTCCAGGTATCGACGAAGGCGATCTCGGGCGTCCACGCGTGGCGACAATCACGAAAGGAGGTGGGGGCGGCACACAGGGGGGAAGAAACGGCGCCGCGCCGGGACCGAAGTCACGGCGCGGCGCGAGTGCCGAACACTCGGCTCGCGGCACCCGGCACGATGGCGCCGGCTGCCGCAGCCGCCGGTCAGGCCGAGCGACGCCGCGGCACGACCTTGTAGTCGATCTCCCCGGACGACAGCTCCTCGAGCGCGCGTGTGGTGAGCTTCTTCTCGTGCAGCGAACGATCACGGGGGAACTCGTTCAGCACCCGCGCAAACTTGGCCGCGATGAGCACGCTGAGGTACTTGTTGGCCGCGTGCTTGGTAACGTCGGTCGGTGTGAAAACCTGCATCAGTCGCCCTGGCTGAAGTCGTGAATTTCCTGCTCGAGTTGTGCGATGAGTGCCTCCACCTGCGCCTCCACGGCATGCACCCGATCGTGGCGCAGTCCCTCGGCATCGATGATCGCACTGACCTGCTCCACGGCCCGCTCGAGATCGTCGTTCACCACCACGTAGTGATAGCGCCCGACTTCACCCAACTCGGCCCGTGCATTGCGCAAACGCACCAGCAACTTCTCCCGGTCCTCACTCTTGCGCGCGGTCAGGCGGGACTTGAGCACCTCACCCGACGGCGGCAGAACGAAGATCAGCACCGTGTCCGGAAACGCCGCGTGGAACTGCCGCGCCCCCTGCACATCGATGTCCATCAACACGTGGCGGCCCGTACCCAGCACCCGCTCGACTTCCGAGCGCAGCGTGCCGTAGTGCTGACCATGCACCTCGGCCCACTCGGCGAAGTCGCCGCGCGCCACGCCGTCCAGGAAGGCCTCGCGCGTCAGGAACCGGTAGTCCCGACCGTCCACCTCACCCTCGCGAGGTGCACGCGTCGTGCAACTCACAGAATAACCCAAATCGCTCCGTCTCTCCAGCAGACGACGGGCGATTGTGGTTTTCCCACCGCCGCTCGGGGCGGACAAAATGACCGGAAAGGCGCTCACTCGAGGTTCTCGACCTGTTCGCGGGTGCGTTCCAACTCCTCCTTGAGCCCCACCACCTCATGAAGGATGGCCGCGTCCGCGGCCTTGCTGCCCGTCGTATTGACCTCGCGCAGCATTTCCTGCAGCAGAAAACCCAGCCGCTTGCCCACCGGCTCACCACCGGCATCCTGCAGCGTGGCGCGGAAGGCGGTCACGTGGGAGCGGAAGCGGTCGAGCTCCTCCGCCACATCCATGCGATCGGCAAGCATGGCGATTTCCTGCGCCAGCCGCGTCTCGTCCACGCTGATGCCGTCGGTCAGCTCGCGTACGGCCTGACGCAGACGCTCCCGCTGCTCAATGAGGCGCGCGGGAGCCCGCTCGGCGATGCGCGCCATGGCTTGCTCCATCAGGGCGAGCCGCTCATTCAGCACGGCCACCAGGCGCAGTCCCTCGTCGCCCCGCGACTTGTTGAGGGCGTCGAGCGCACGCTCGACGATGGCCAGCAGCTCCGCCGCGCTGCCCGTGCCCTCGTCCTCGCGCGGTGCGGCCAGCACGTCGGGCATGCGCAGGACCGTGGCCAGATCCACCCCACCACTGAGGGCATGCCGTGTCTGCAGCGCCCGCAACTGCTCGACTGCGGTGGCGAAGCGGGCCTCATCGATGCCCAGCGTACTCTCGTGACTGCGCTCGCTGCGCGCACCCAGCGTGACATGGCCGCGACTCACCTTGAGGCGCATGGCCTCGCGGACCTCGGCCTCCCAGCGCGCAAAGGCGCCGGGAAGCTTGATGCTCGGAGAGAAGAAGCGGTGGTTCACCGTGCGCACGTCCACGTGGACGCGGAAGGCGCCCACGGTCCCTTCGGCCTGGCCGTAGCCGGTCATGGAACGAATCATCGCTGCAAGCTAGGCAGGATGGGTCAATTCCAGAACTCCCAGCGCACACCATACATCTGAACCGCCGACGGCATGGTGATGCCGCGGATCTGCTCGTACTGGCCGCCCGTCAGATTGCGGTACTGGTAAAACAGCACCGCACGCTGGATGCGCAACTCCAGCATGCCCGTGACCACCTGAGCCGGCTCGGTGATGCGCAGATCGATGCCCTCGTCACCTTCGCCGTAGAAGAACGGGACACCGCCGCGCCGATCGTAGATCAGTCGCGTGTTGACGCTGAACTCGCCCTTCGGGAATCGGCTCAGCCAGTCGCTGATGAGGGCCAGTTCCACGCGCACATGTGTCTGCGGCGTGGTGAACTGGGCCTTGTCCCAGCGGATGGTCTGCACATCGAGGCGCAGATCCTTGTAGAGACGCCCCCGCGCGTTGACCAGCACGCCGGTCGAAGCGGCATTGGCCAGCACGCGGGCCGGTGCACCCACGAGCACCAGATTGTCGAATTGCGTGGCGTCTTCGCGCACCAGCCCACCCCCAAGCCAGAACTGCCCGAGGCGCACGGCGCCTTCGGCGCGTGAGGCGCTGGACTGCGGCCGCAAAGTGCTGTCGTCCGGCGTGCGTGTACTGTGCGCGGCCGAGAGCTGCAGCCACGAGAACGGCCTGGCGCGAAGCCGCAGGTCGGTGCGATCCGTGCTGTCGCGGCCGTTGCGCTCTGCGTAGGCCGACACATCGAAGATGCGCCAACTGGCGCCCGCGCGCAGCGCCGGCGCGTGCCGCAGCGATCCATCAATGGGACGGGCGCGATGCGTGTACGACGCATTCCACCACGACCCGCGGTACCCAACCGCCAGCATGTGCTGTGTCTGCGAGCGTAGCGTGTCCAGCGAGACCACGGTGGTGTCGGTATCCGTTGAATCGGCGTCACTCCCACCACCAGCCGATCCGTCACCCGACTGCTCGGAGGTGGCCCCACTGTCGCCCTGCATGCGTACCCGCAGCGCGCCGCTGACGGCCTGCGCCCAGAAACCACGCAGGGTGTCCCCGTATCCGACGCGCAGGTAGCCTTCGCGGCGCTGGCCCTTGTAGGACGGCAGACTGTCAAAGTCCTCGCGCGGGGTGTGTGAATCGCGCTCGCGCGCCACATTGCTGCCGTAGGCGTCCACGCTCCACTTGTTGCGCGCCCAGCCGAAGCGCCCGCTGAACGACTGCACGCTGCCGTCGCTGCGCAGCTGCGTGGCCTGACCCGCGGGGGCGCCAAAGGCCGACACACGACCGGTCTGCGTGGCCACCTGCTGTCCGCCGAGCTGCAGCATGAGGCCGTTGCGCCAGCGCCGCGCGAAGAGCCCGCGGAAGCCGTTGGTGTTGAGATCGCCGGTGAAGATGTCCACCCGCGTGAACGGTGTGGTCTTCACAACCGACGCGGTACGCATCCACACGCGCACTTCGCTGGGCGCCCGTTCGATCACGATCTCGTCGTAGGCCCAAAGCTGGATGTCGGTGAGATCCACCGCCCCGCCGTTGCGCACATCAATCGCGTCAACTTCCAGTCCATCGATGAACAGCCGAATGCGTCGCGCGTCACCCTGATACGTGGCGACATGCAGACCGGCCATCCAGCCACTGCGAAAGGTGCTCACGCCGGGCACACGATCGAGCAGATCGGCGAGATTCACTGCGCCGGTCGACAGAATGTCCCGACCCGTGAAGCGCAGCCGCTCCTCGCTCTCGAGCCGCGGCGCTTCGTATCGTGTGAGCGGCGACTTGATGGAGTCCGCGAGAATGGCCTGACGGACGCTGTCGGTGCGCGCGAGAATGCGCGCGCGGGTGATGGAATCCGCGACCGCCGCGCTATCAACGGGGGGACGCGGTGGCGTCTGGCCCTGCGCCTCGGCGGTGCTGCGGGCAGCGCCGGCCGCCATGAGCAACGTGACGACGGCCAGCGCGCGGATCCGCCACGAGGTCAAGACACCCGGGCCCGGACGAATTCGACAAAGGTGCCCACCGGCGTACCCGTCGGGCCCCGCGGAATCCACCCCAGATCGGCTTGCGAGTAGGCGGTGCCCGCCACATCGAGGTGGACCCAGGGGAATCCGTCCACGAACTCCTGCAGGAACAGCGCCGCCGTGATGGAGCCGGCCGCGCGGCCGCCGGTGTTCTTCACATCGGCCACGTCCGACTTGATCTGCTCGCGGTAGTCATCCCACATGGGCAGCGGCCAGCCCGGCTCACCAGCGGCCTCGCCGGCCGCCAGCACCTCGTCCACCACCGCCTTGTCCGGTCCGAACACGCCAACGGCGGCGTGGCCCAGTCCGATGACGATGGCGCCGGTGAGCGTCGCGGCATCAATGGCCACGGCGGGATTGAAACGCTTGGCATAGACGAGGAGGTCCGCCAGCACGAGGCGCCCCTCCGCGTCGGTGTTGATGATCTCGATGGTCTTGCCGTTCGACGCACGCACCACGTCGCCCGGCTTCACCGCTTCGCCACTTGGCATGTTGGTGGTAGACCCCACAATGCCCACCACGTTCACCGGCAGACGCAGGCGGCCAATGGCTTCCATGGCGCCCATCACACCGCCCGCGCCCGACATGTCGAACTTCATCCACTCCATCTCGGGAGCGGGCTTGATGGAGATTCCTCCGGTATCGAAGCACAGGCCCTTGCCGATGAGCACCACCGGCTGCTGATCGGCCGGACCGCCGCGGTGCTCGAGCACCACCAGACGCGGTTCCTGCGACGTTCCCTGCGCGACCGAGAGGAAGGAGCCCATGCCGGCTTCGGCCATGTCCGAGCGGCCCATCACCGTGAGGTGCATGCCGTGGCGCGAGGCGAGCTCACGGCCGACCTCGACGAAGGTCTCCGGCGTGCAGTAGTTGCCCGGCATCTGGCCAAGTCGCTTGGCCAGATCCTGCCCCGCCGCCAGCGCCTCACCGGCGGCCAGTGCGCCACGCGCGGCGTCGCTGTCGGCGGTCACAAGCACCACGGACTCCACACGGGCGCGGCGATCCTTTTCGGCGGGGGGCGTCAACAGCTCCGCATACTGCCAGGTCCCGGCGGCCGCACCGATGGCCAGTCCCTCAATGGCTGCCACGTCGCCTTCGACACCCGGCAGCCAGTAGGTCATGCCGGCCACGCCCAACTTGTTGGCGGCCCGGGCCGCCACCGCCGCGGCGCGACGCGCCACGCTTCGGCTCAGCGATGCGGTGCCGCGCCCCACCAGCAGCACGCGCTGCACGCCCGTCTCGCCCCCGGCCAGCAGCAGCGTTTCGTCGCGACCGCCACGAAAGTCGCGCCGCGTCAGGCTGCGCGAGAGTGTGCCGTGCAGCAACGCATCGACCGGTGCGAGAATGGTCTGCCACGACGCGTCGCCCCAGGACACGTCGGACGGCAGCACGATCGCCAGCAGCGGGGTCTCGAGCGACGCCGGTGCGGCGTGGGTGAGCGAGAAAGAAAGCGGCATGACGGAGCCAGAGTCGGAAATTCGGGGGCGCCGGCACCTGCCGGCGCACAGGAAACGCGGAAGCTAATGCACAAGGCCCGGCACCGCAGTGCGGTACCGGGCCTTGAAAGCTGGGGCGGGTGGACTCGAACCACCAACCGTCCGATTAACAGTCGGATGCTCTGCCATTGAGCTACACCCCATCAGGAACCAACGACGTCCGCACACGGGACGCACATTGGTCTGCCGCTATAACGCAGTGGATTGCGCGAGCGTTGGTCAGCACCTGTGACCCACCGCACGCTGGACCCCCAACGGCATGCCCAGAGTGGGGGTCGAACCCACAAGACCTTGCGGTCGGAGGATTTTGAGTCCTCTGCGTCTGCCAATTCCGCCATCCGGGCCCGCGCCACACATGGCGCGTGGTCAAACTACACGAACGGGGCAGCGGCCGCTACCACCGGCCCTGCCCCGTTCCGTCCTGACGCGATTCGCTCAGCGTTATCCTGGCGGGCGCTGATAGCCCCGGCGGCGCATGCTGCTGGTGTCGCGGCGATCCCGCTCGTCCTTGCCGTCCCCCATGCGGCTGCGCTGCAAGTCCTGCATGCTCCAGCGCAGCTGCTCCTGCAGCGCGAAGTACCGCGCGCGCTGCACGGCCGAGAGGAATCGCGCGAGCTCCTTGAGCTCCTGCTCCGACACCTCAAGACGGCGCCGTTCAAGCACCGGCACCTGATCGAGCAACTCGGCCACGCGGGCCTCGTTGGCCTTTTCGCCGGCCATGAGCTCGCGCCGGAGGGCGAGGCGAATGCGCATCTCCTCGCCGCGCAGGGTCCGGCGTTCCTGCTCGGTGCGCGAAGCCACTTCACGCAGCCGGCTGTGCTGCTCGTCGCTGAGTTGCAGGTGCACACGCACGAGTGAGTCGAGCCGCTCACGGAAGCGCTGCTCGAGCTCCTGCGCCCGCTGCGCCCCACTGTACCCGGACCGTCTGGGTGTGGAACCCGGTGGCCCCGACGGCGGTCCACCCTGCGCCTCAAGCGCCGGCGCCGTCAGCAGCACACCACCAAGCGCTGCGCCCATCAACCAACGCCACGCGGTGCGGTTCATCGCGGGCCCCCACCGATGGCGCTGGCCAGACCGGACGGCAGCGGTTCCGTGTTGGGCGCGCCATCCCAGGCTTCGAGTCGGTCGAGCATGCGCTGCAGTTCCTCGTCGGTGTAATTGCCCAGATCACCGTAGGACACCGACACATCCGGAGCCGGCAGATCGACGGACGGCAGGGCCACGGCCAGCGACTCGCCGTCGGGCAGCGACGAGATGGTCATGACACTCTCGGCGGCGGCAACCGTGGCCGCGTTGGAGCCGTCGAATGCCCGCACACCCTGCCGCGCCACGATCACGGAGGCCGCGCCGGCGAGCAGCACGCCCAACACGGCGGCGATGCGCAGCGACGGGACCCCATCGCTGACCCGGCGCGGCCGGTTCAGCGGGCGGCGCATGGACGGCGCGGTGGAGATGTCGCGCACCACGGGTTCGGCGCGCGGCGAGACCGCAGGCGCTGGCACTGCATGACCCCTGGGCGCCGGCAAGGCGGCCACAATGCGCGCCACGTCAGGCATGGCCACCACCGGGCGCACGCGCTGCACGACGCGCAACAGCTCGAGGTCGTCCGCGCAGGGCGCACACGACGCCACATGCTCGGCCACCCGCGCCATCTGCGCCTCGTCCAGCAACTCCGCCGCGTAATCGGGGAGCAGGTCCTGCAGCTCGGGGCTGCGACACTCAGTCATCGAGAAACTCCTTTACCGCCCGCATCGCGTTGTGGTAGTGCACCCGGGCCGACCCCTCGCTGGTGTCGAGGATCTCGGCGATATCCCGGTAACTCCGGCCTTCCTGCACGCGCAGCAGGAACACCTCCCGTTGCAGCCGGGTCAGGCGCGCGAGCGCCTTGGTGACCCGTTGCGACAGTTCATCCGCCATCAGGGAGTCGAGCGCGTCGAAGCCCGTTACGGCATCGGCGTCATTCAACTCCACGGTGCCCGAACGTCGCGCCTCACCACGGCGCCGGTCGATGATCAACCGGCGTTCGATGGTGAAGAGCCAGGTGCGCAGCGAGCTGTCTGACCGGAACTGGTCAAGCGCGCCGAACGCCCGCACGAACGTGTCCTGCACCACTTCGTCGATATCCTCGCGCACCCCCAGCTTGGCGGCAAAGCGGGCCAACGCCTCGGCATGGCGCTCCACGAGGAGCGTCGCCGCGCGCTGGTCGCCAGCCTTCCACTGTTCGATGAGCATGCCGTCAAGCCGGGCATCCTCCTGCTGGGTGGCGTCGATCATACCTTGCTGATGGTTGGACGCTGCGGGATGGCCAATGTTAACCTGTGGTCCCAAATCGTGATGAGTGGTCACGGCCCGGCCCGCGCGCGGCGCTTGACCGGCGGGCGGTCGGAGCGGAGTTTCGCCGGATGGACAGCACCGAACAGTCTTGGGTTGGCCCGCGCATCGTGGCCCATCGCGGCGCCTCGCGCGATGCCCGGGAGAACACGCAGCGGGCCTTTGCCCTCGCCCTCGAGCAGGGAGCCGATGGCATCGAGCTCGATGTGCACGCCACCCGCGACGGGGTGTGCGTCGTGCACCACGACGCCCACCTGCCTCCTGAGGCAGGAGAGGCCGGCGCCCGTCGTGACGCCATCGCTTCCCTGAGCTGGGCCCAGCTCGAGCGCCGCCTTCTGCCCTCCGGCGACCCGATACCCTCGCTGGCGTCGGTGTTCGAGCTCGTCGGAGCCCGGGCCACGGTGTACGTGGAGGTCAAGGCGCGCGGCATTGAGGCCGAGGTCGTGTCCCTGCTGGATGCCTACCCCGACGTGGACGCGGCGGTGCATGCCTTTGACCACCGCATTCCGGTCACCATTCAGCGGCTGCGCCCGGCCACGCGCATCGGTCTCCTGAGCAGTTCCTATCCGCTCTCCCTCGACAGCGTACTGGGAGGCAGTGGTGCGCAGACCCTCTGGCAGCATGTCGACCAGATCGACGGGGCGCTGGTGGCGGCGGTCCACGCCCGCGGGGTCGAGCTCATGGCCTGGACGGCAAACGACATCCCCCACGCGCGCCAGCTGGCGGCGTGGGGGGTGGATGGTCTGTGTACCGACCTGCCAGGCGCTATGCGTGCGGCGTTGGCGGGTTAGCCTCAGCCCCGGCCGATGGCGGGGGCGCGCTGGGGCCGGGCGACGCTGGTGACGGCGCACCGGGATCGGCCGGTGGCGGCGGGTTTCCCGGCGAGGCGCCCGCACTGGCGGCGGCCTTGGCGTTGGCCAGATCCGTCTCGAGACGCCGCGCCTCGTTGTCCTTCTGGCGCAGGGCATCCATGAGACGGGCCCGGGCGTCTGCTTCGAGTTCGCCGCCCGCCTCGAGCGCGCGGAAGACCGCGTAGCCCAGAGCCTCGGCGGCCTTGTCCGCCTGCTCGCGCACACGATAGGCGTCGACGCGCAGCTTGCCTTCGTCGAAGACGTCCTGCGCGGCCTTGCCGGCCTTGTCGATGCCCTGCTTGACCTTGTCCCACAGTGCCATGGTATCCGTCCTTGCTGGTGGAGTGGCGTGTGGAGACCCTACGGCTGGCAGGCGCCGGAAGTTACGGAGCGTGGCACGCGGGCGGGGCCGCACACGCAAACAGGCGGACCGCCCGATGGACGATCCGCCTGTCAGACCCGCGATCCGGGAAGCTTACGCCTCGACCGTCTCCTCGACGTACTCCACGGGGAGCACGTTGACCTTGTAGGCCTTCTTGCTCTTGTGGGCGAACTGCACCACGCCATCGACCAGCGAGTAGATGGTGTAGTCGGTGCCCATGCCCACGTTGGCGCCCGGGTGCCACTTGGTGCCGCACTGACGCAGGATGATGTTGCCAGCCGTCACGAACTCACCGCCGTACTTCTTGATTCCCCGGTACTTCGGATTGGAATCGCGGCCGTTGCGTGAGGAGCCGACGCCTTTCTTATGTGCCATGACGAATACTCCGGAAAGGCAGCGCACCGTGAGGTGCGCCGCCGGTGCTCAGCCGAGGGTGATGTCCTTGATGCGGACTTCCGTGAACTTCTGCCGGTGGCCCTGCTTGCGGGCGTAGTTCTTCCGGCGCTTGAACTTGAAGACGATGATCTTGTCTTCGAGGCCGTGCTTCACGATCTCCGCCGTGACCTTGGCGCCGGAGAGCGTGGGCACGCCCAGGCGGACCTGCGAACCGTCGGAGCCGAGCAGCACGTCGTTGAATTCGACGGCGGTGCCCGCCTCGCCAAGCAGCGAGGGGATCCGAAGGGTCTTGCCCGGCTCGGCACGGAACTGCTTGCCGCCGGTGCGGATGATCGCGTAGCTCATGGGTGATTCCAGGTAGATGCGTTCCAAACGTAGCCTAGAAGCTTACCGGAACACGGTTTAGGTGTCAACTGGCTGAAGGCAGCCCAGTTGGGGAATCTTGGCTGGTGTGGCCCGAACCGGGCCCGCCCCGGCTCAGGCCAGGGCGTACTGCTGGGTGATGTCCCGCTGGGCGCCCCGAACCACCAGCTTGATTTCGTCGGGCTTGAGCAGCGGATCGTCGCGCAGTTCGAGCGGGAAGCCGGCCAGCTTTTCCAGCCGCTTCACAAACTCGTGTTCCTGTTCCAGAACATGGAGCGCCACTTCCGGGTGCAGACGGAGGGTCACCGACTCCTTCCGCCCCTCGGCCGCCATGCGCCGCACGGCGCGTTCGGTGCGCCGCACAATGGTCTCGGGCGTGAACACGCGCCCGGTGCCGCTGCAGGTCGGACAGGCTTCGGTCATGCTCTGATAGTGGCTCTGCCGCACCCGCTGGCGCGTCATTTCCACCAGACCCAGCTCGGACACCGCGAAGGCCTTGGTGCGGGCCCGGTCGCGACCGAGATGGGTGCGCAGTTCGTGCAACACCTTGTCGCGGTTGGCCTGCGTCTCCATGTCGATGAAGTCGCAAACAATGATGCCGCCCACGTCGCGCAGGCGCAGCTGGCGTGCGATTTCGCGGGCGGCCTCGGTGTTGGTCTTGAAGATCGTCTTTTCGGGGTCGCGCTTGCCGGTGTAGCGCCCCGAGTTGACGTCAATCGAGACCAGCGCCTCCGTCTGTTCGATGATGATGTAGCCCCCGCTCGGCAGATCGCAGCGGCGCTTGAACAGATCGCGGATTTCGGTCTCGATGCCCTCCTTGTCGAACAGGGGCACCGTGCCGTCGTACAGCTTGACACGTTCCACCAGTTCGGGGGCAATGCCCTGCAGGTACTCGGTGATCTCGTTGTAGACCTGCTTGGAATCCACCGAGACCCGCTCCACCTTGGCGCTGAACAGGTCACGCACGAGGCCACGGGTGACGTTGGTCTCGCGATGCACGAGCGCGGGCGCCCGCAGGAACTGGGTTTTGCGCTTGATGCGCTTCCAGTTGTTCATGAGCGTGTTGAGTTCACGCTCGAACGTTTCCCTGGTGGCGTCTTCCGACACGGTGCGCACGATGACGCCGCCGGCGTCGTCGGGCAGCATCTCGCCCACCATGGCACGCAGGCGCTGACGCTCACCGCGCTCGTCGATCTTGCGGCTCACGCCCACCTTGGACGCAAAGGGCATGTAGACGAGGAAGCGCCCGGCCAGCGAGACCTGGGCGGTGACCCGGGGCCCCTTGGTGGAGATGGGCTCCTTGGTGATCTGCACCAGGATGTCCTGCCCGCGCTTGAGCAGGTCCTGAATGGGGCGAACCTCGCGGCGCCCGCGGCGGCCACCGCCGCCGCTCTCATCCGACGAATCCTCGTCGTCGTCATCGTCGTCGGAGACCTGTTCGTTCTCCACCACGACGTCGGCCGCGTGCAGAAACGCGGACTTTTCGGTACCGATGTTGACGAAGGCGGCTTGAATACCGGGCAGCACGGCTTCGACCTTCCCGAGATAGACATCACCCACCATGCGGCGGGCATCGGGCCGATCGACCAGCAACTCCACCAGTTGGCCGTCCTCGAGAATGGCGACCCGCGTCTCACGCGGTGTCGCATTCACCAGGAGTTCTCGCTTCATTGACGCATACCACGTTCGCTGGGCGCCTGGCGACTCCAGGCACCGAGGCCGCGGTGCAACACGGTGAACCAACGGGATGGCCCGCGCGCGCCGGAGGAGGGGGCCGCAGCACGGACAAACGTCACAGGGCTCCCCCACTGCACCGACCGATCGAACGGAGCCACCGTGCCCGGAGCGCGGCCGTCCCGCGCATCAACAGGCGTTGACGTCGGCGGGAAGCGCAGCACCGGAAGCAGACCACGGGTCTCCGCGATCGACGCACACGAGGTGTGTCGGGCGGTGGGACGTGTGCGTGGGTCGGTCGGCAGCGCGCTGGCCCCGGCCGGCCCACCGCACAAACGCAAACGGCCCGCGAGTCGCGCGGGCCGCCGGCGCCTGAAGCGACGGCTGAAGGAACGGCGTAAGCTACCGTGGGGTGCGGGTTTCCCGCAATGTGGCTGAAGTCGATGCTCAAAACTCCTCACCCAAACGCAAAACCCGGAACTGATCAGTTCCGGGTTCTGGGTTCAGGTTGTGAGTCCCGAGTTCCTCAGGCCGCCAGCCCCTTGAGCAGGTGCCGGGCGATGACCAGTCGCTGGATCTCGCTCGTGCCTTCGCCGATCTCGCAGATCTTGGCATCGCGCATGTAGCGCTCCACGGGGTAATCCTTGGTGTAGCCGTAACCGCCGTGGATCTGAATGGCCTTGATGGTGGCGCGCATGGCCAGTTCCGAACAGAACAGCTTGGCCATGGCGGCTTCCTTGCCGAAGGGCTTGCCGTTCTGCGACAGCCAGGCGGCGTGGTACATGAGGTGCCGGCCGGCCTCGATTTCGGTGGCAATGTCACTCAGCTGGAACTGCACGCCCTGGAAGCTGGCAATGGCCGAGCCGAACTGCTTGCGCACGCTTGCGTACTTGAGTGACTCGTCGAGCGCGCCCTGCGCAATCCCGAGGGACAGCGCGGCGATGCCGATGCGGCCGGCATCGAGGGTCTTCATGAAGTTGATGAAGCCCAGGCCCTCGGTGCCGAGCAGGTTCTCCTCGGGCACCTCGACGTTGTCAAACAGGAGCTCGCGGGTGTCCGACGCGCGCCAGCCGAGCTTGTCTTCCTTCTTGCCCGCCTTGAAGCCGGGCATGTTGGGCAGCGAGTCGTCGTGGCCCACACCAAGCGCACGGCAGGTGTCGACGTCCACCGACTCCTTGGTCAGGATGAAACTCGAAATGCCCTTAGTACCCTTGTCCGGATCGGTCACGGCGGTCACCACGAACACTTCGCCCACGCCGGCGTGCGTGATGAAGCGCTTGCTGCCGTTGAGGATGTAGCGATCGCCCTTCTTCACGGCCGTCGTGCGCGTGCCGCCGGCATCGCTGCCCGCCGCTTCCTCGGTGAGACCGAAGCCGCCCAGCACCTTGCCGCTGGCCAGCAGCGGCACGTAGCGCTCGAGCTGCGCCTTCGTGCCGAAGTTGACGATGGGAGACGTGCCCAGCGTGGTGTGGGCGCTGATGGTGATGGAGTGCGAGGCGCAGACCTTGGCCAGCTCCTCGATGGCGATCATGAAGCTGATCGTGTCGAAGCCGGCGCCGCCAAGCTCTTCCGACCATGGCACGCCCAGCAGACCGAGTTCGCCCATTTTCTTCACGTTCTCCCAGGGGAACGTCGAAGCTTCGTCATGCTGGGCCGCCACGGGCGCCACGTGCTCGCGCGCGAAGGCGCTGACCATGTCACGAACAGCGAGGTGCTGTTCGGAGAAGTACAAACTGTCGTCCATTGCCGACGGTGGGTTCAGGGCAGGTAAAGGAAGGCAACTGCAGGTGGGACCGGTGCCCGCACATGGCACGCGTCCCCCACTAGCCTACGCACGAGGCCGGGTGCGCGTTCGCGCGGGCCGTGTGCTCTCAAGGGCTGCGGAGCTCGTGCTCGTTCCCAGGCAGCGATCACAGGCACCGCATGAGGCGCGCGCCTCAGGGTCACCGAAATAGCGCAGGACGAACGCTCTTCGGCAATAGCGGGTTTGCGCATAGCGCTGCATGGCGTCGAGTCTGCCGAGGTCCGCCTGACGCCGACGCTCCAGCAGCGCCCAGTCCACCGCCAGTGGCTGACCGGTCTGGACTCGCGGATCGATGCGCATGCCGCCGCCGGTGGCCGTCCACGTGACGAACTGCTGCGCTTCCAGTCGCTCGAGCACCGGGACCAGCGCCATTGCGCCTCCCAGTCCGGGTGGCAGACCGTCCAGGTCCACGCTCGCACCGGTCTCGAGACGCTTGCCCACCGCGCGCCAGAGTGCGCGCAGCACTTCACGGTCAAACTCGCGCTCACCCACCAGCTCGCGTGTGATGCGCGCGGGTGTGGCCAGCAGTCGCACGAACACGCGCCCAGCGGCCGGTGGTTCGATATTGCACAGCCCCTGCGCCATGAGCACACGCAGGGCCGCTCCGACCTTGCGTTCGCCCACCTTCGGCGGCACCCGCTGCACCAGATCGTCGAGCGTAAGCGGCGCAAATCCGGATGCATCGGCCGCCCGCTGCAATTGGGTCCACACCAGTTCCACCACGCTGCGCTCGGGATGCGCATTCGCGATGAAGAACTCATGGGTGAACCGGTCGGGGTAGCTGTGCAACAGCACGCAGGTGCTGGCCTTGCCATCCCGCCCTGCCCGTCCGGCCTCCTGATAGTACGCTTCCAGCGAGCCGGGCATGGCATGATGCACCACCAAACGCACGTCGGGCTTGTCGATGCCCATGCCAAACGCACTGGTCGCAACAATGACGCGCGCGCGTTCGTTCATGAACGCATCCTGCGCACGCTGACGCAGGCTGTCATCGAGTCCGGCATGATACGCCGTGGCACGGATGCGCCCGCGCACCAGCGTGGCGGTCACGCGCTCCACCGCCTTGCGTGTGGGGGCATACACGATGGCCGGCCCTTCGGCCTCACGCAGCCACTGCACCGCCGTGCTGTCCTTGTCATGCTGCGTGCGCGTGGGCACCACGTGATACGTGAGGTTGGTGCGATCGAAGCCGGCCACCACCACTTCGGGTTCGCGCAGCGCCAGCTGTCTGACGATGTCCTGCCGCACGTCGGGTGTGGCCGTGGCGGTGAGCGCCACAGTTTGCGGGCCGCCGAGCCCATCGCGAATGCGGCCGATGCGCCGGTAGCTGGGCCGGAAATCATGCCCCCACTCACTGATGCAGTGCGCCTCATCGACCGCCAGCAGCGCCACGCCAATGTCTGCCAGACGCTGCATCGTGCGGCCGGCGTCCATGCGCTCCGGCGCCAGATAGAGCAGCTTGAGCGAGCCGTCGCGCGCCCGGGCCATGCGATCGGCCACTTCGTTGCTGCTCAGGGTGCTGTTGATGTACGCGGCGCTGAGGCCGCGCCGCTCGAGCGCCTCCACCTGGTCCTTCATGAGGCTGATGAGCGGGCTCACCACAATCGTGAGGCCCTCGCGCATGAGCGCCGGTACCTGGTAGCACAGACTCTTGCCACCGCCGGTGGGCAGCACCACCAGCGCATCACGGCCCGACAGCACCGCCTGCACCGCGCGCACCTGCGGTGGACGGAAGTCCGGGTAGCCGAAATGCTGACGCAGCGTGGCGCGCGCCTCATCGAGGGCGACGGACACGTCAGCGCGCGGTGCGGTGTGCTGCGATGCGATCATGCTGCATGCTAAGCACCTCTCACGCGCGATGCGACATCAAACGTACGCAACAGACAGCTGGCGGCGCGTGGACGCCGCCGCTGCGGCTCACACGGCGCGCGCAAAATGGCCGCGCGTGAACTCTCCGTTGAGAAGCGATCGCACCGCCATGCTGTCCGCCGTCTCGCCAGCGGCCAGCGCATCGAGTTGACGGCGATAGCCGCGCACGATGGCCTCGATGGGATCGCCCGGCACGTTGAACAGCAAATGATAGCCGCGCACGCCTCGCGCCCAGAGAGTGGGCAGATGTTCACTGCCATCAATGGGCCGCGAGTGCAGCAGCCGATTGCGGCAGGCGCTGTCCGTGGCCACGGCAAAGGTGTAGCCCGCCGGATCGGTGAGGGACACATGCGGATGCTTCTGCACACAGAGGTCCCGGCAGGTCGTCGGCTCGCGATCGAAGGCGGCGCTCAGCACGCAGTGCTCGATGGTCATGCCCTCGGTGCGGCCGTACACGAGCACATCGAACCCGCGCCCCTGCCAGGGGCTCACCACGTCGAGTATCTCGGTGGTGGTCAGTTCGATGGACGCGGTCAGCCGACGGGCCCCGAGCTCGAAGAGAAACGCCGCCGTGTGCTGGTTGAATACGTTGGTGGCGTAGTCCGCCACCACATCAACGCCCGCCTCCGCCAACTCCGCCACGAGGCCCACGTGGCCGCTGAGCACCGGGAGTCCAAGCGCCAGTCTCAGCGAGACGCAAACGTTGGAAGGTACTCGGCTTACAACGTCGTTGGTAGCAGAGCGCGGGGAACACGCAAAGGGTCCCACCCGGCCCCAACTGACCCGTTTCGCTTGACCCGTACTCCGGGCGGCGTTTAGGATCCGCCATGCGCCGCGTGCTCGTAGGCGGGCTTGCTGCGTTGCTGTGGTCGTCCGTCGGCCGCGCGCAGGGAGTACCCGCGCGTGATTTGTGGGAATTTCCGCTGGGGGCTCTGTTCGAGCCGCCGGCGCTCGCTGTCGAGCCCGGTGCGGGGCTCTGGAACCCGGCCACCACCGCCCTGGCGTCCGACGCCCGGTTCAAGTTCGGGGTGGCATCGCTGTCGGCGGGCGCGGCGCAGAGCGTGGACGGTCAATTGCTGAGCGGGTCCTGGCGGCGTCCGTCCGGGGTCACCTGGGGCCTGTCGGTGGCGCGTGCCGCGGTGGCGGGCCTCGTCCGCACCGATTCCGATCCGCAGAGTCTGGGCGACATTCCGTACGCGACCACGCTCGTGAGTCTGTCCGCCGCCCGGGAAGTTGTGCCCCACCTCACGGCCGGGGTGGCCGTGCGCTGGCGTCACGGACGGGCGGACCAGGTTGGTGGGGACGCCGTTGCCGCCGACTTTGGCGCGGTGCTGCATGACCTGCCCTTTCGTCACGCCCGTGTTGCAGCCTCCAGCTTCCTCTGGCGTCCCGGACGGGAAATCAACGATCGCCCGGCTGTGCTGCTGGCCGCAGATTTCCGGGTGCTCGGGCCGAGTGCCACGCGAGAGCTGCGGCTGGGTCTCGCGCAGCAGGCGGTCAATCGCGGGGCGCGGGAACGTGGTCCCTTCATGTCGGCACGCCTCGACCGGCTGGAGGCACGCGCCCAGTATCTCCGCGTATCGGCCGGTGCGCGGACCATCTCCCGCGTCCGGTCGGGCCTCGCGCTGCACTATGCCCGCTACACGGTTGGCGTGGCACGTGAGGAGGGATTGTCCGGCCTGGGTCCGGTGTATCAGTTCACGCTCAGCTCCCTCGTTCGCTAGCCACGCTTTGGCGGGTACGCCGGGTCAGGTACCTTGCCTGCCCGCGCGGCTCGCGCCGCGGGGCCACGGCCAATTCATCGCATCATGACGACCACCGCGACCGCTCCCGATCCCCGTCCCGATCTGCTCGACCTCGAGCCCGACGCCGCCCTGTCGGTGTTGCGCGCGTGGTTTGCCGAGCGCGGCGAGCCGGCGTATCGCGCCACGCAGGTGCTTGGTCGTCTGTGGCAGAAGCCCGTGGCCGACTTCAGCGAGATGAGCGAGTTGCCGAAGGCCCTGCGTGACGCGCTCGGTGAGGCGTTTCGGCTGACCAATCTCGAACTGGCCACGCAGCAGACATCGAAGGACGGGACGCGCAAGTTTCTCTTCCGCCTCGAAGACGGGCAGTTCATCGAAACCGTGGCCATCCCCGACGGCGACCGGCTGACCTTCTGCATCTCCTCGCAGGCCGGCTGCGCGCTGCAGTGCGCGTTCTGCGCCACGGGCGCCATGGGCTTTCAGCGCAATCTCCGTCCCTCGGAGATTGCCGGTCAGGTGCGCGCGCTGCGCATGCTCGAGCCACCGCTCATTCCCACGAACATCGTGTTCATGGGCATGGGCGAACCGCTGATGAACTGGAAGGCCGTCAGCCCCACGCTCACGCTGCTCAATGATCCGCGGGCGCTGGGCATCGGGGCCCGCCACATCACCATCTCCACGGTGGGCGTGCTGCCCGGCATTCAGGCCCTCGCGGAGCGCCCGGAGCAGTTCCGCCTGGCCATCTCCATTCATGCGCCCAGCGATGAACTGCGTCGCTCGCTGATGCCCGTCAACATCAAGTATCCCCTGGCAGACGTCATCGAGGCGGCCAAGGCCTTCGATCGTCGGGTGACCTTTGAGTACGTCATGCTGGGCGGGGTAAACGATCAGCCCGAGCACGCGGCGCAGCTCGGGCAGCTGGCGCGTGAATGCCGCGCCTTCGTGAATCTGATTCCGCTGCATCCGGGCGGCAGCATGGGCTTCGTGCCCACAGCGCAGCCCGTGATTGCGTCGTTTGCCCGCGCGCTGCGCGATCGTGGCGTGGAGACGGCGGTGCGACGCAGCCGCGGCCTTGATATTGCCGCGGCCTGCGGTCAGCTACGGACGGAGCGTGTCGGCCGGCGGCTGCCAGTCACGCCCCAGCACGACGGTGAGATCCACGTAGCGCAGTGAGTCCAGCGACGCCGAACGAACACGGCCCGTTCCCAGCGCCCGCTGCATCCTGAGACCCAGCGTGCTGTCCCGTCCGTGCACCACCACCTCGCTGCTGTCACGGGTCGGTCCGCGCTCGCTGTCGAAGTCCACTACGTCGTAGCCCATGCTGCGCAGGTAGAACGTGGCGCGCCGTGCGAGACCGCGCACTCCGGTGGCGTTGAGCACGCGCACGGTGACACGCTGATTGCTCGGGGCCATGGCCAGCGTGTCGGGCTCCGCCGGCGTGAGGATGGGTTGCCCGCTGGCGTCGAGCGCCGGCAACGCCGGGCCGCGGGACTGGCTCCACCAGGCTGCCAGTGAGCCAAGCACGACCACGGCCACCAGTCCGGCCGCTGCCCATCGTTTGGCGGACGCGCTCAGCACACCTGATTCCACAGCGCCACTGTCGGCGCGTGCAGCGTCTTGCCTTCACGCAGCGTCCACTCGAGCCGCAGGCGGACGACCTGACGGAAGGTGTCCTCGAAGGCGGTGGCGACGCGGTCGGCGAGATAGGCCCGGTCGGCCTGCATGAAAGTCCGGCCCGGCTCGAGGAAGTCCGCCATGTACAATGCGCGGCCCACACGAGTCCACTCGGCCTGCCCGACCGTGTGCCAGCGCACGGCGCTCAACACGGCGGCGCGTGATTCGCCGTCACGCGCCAGCCGGTCAGCCGCGGCCGGTCCATGCAGCAGGCCCACCGGACTTGCGCTGTCTCCGGTGGCGCGCCGCAGCATGTCCTCCGGTGCATCACGCAAGGCATCGTGCCAGCGCCCCGCGTCGAGCCAGGCCTGATGCTCGTCCACGGGCAGCACCATCTCGCGGCTCCAACGCTCGAGCAGCGCCACGACGCGCGCGATGTGCGCCAGACGCTTTGGCGTGACCATCGCCCAGTCCGGCAGGGTGACTTCGGACATGGACGGTTCAGACGGGTCCCGCGACGTCACGATGCGTGCGGCAACTCATCCAGCGCAGCGCGCATCGAGGCGGCGAGCGCAATGGCAGACTCCACGGACTCACCTGCGGCGCGCACCAGCGCGCTACCCACCACCACTCCATCCCCCAGTCGCGCCGCGTCCCGCGCCTGTTCGGGTGTGGAGATGCCGAAGCCGATGCACAGTGGCAGCGTGGTCGCGGCTCGCAGGCGCGCCACCGTCTCCGGCAAGTCATCGGCCAGTGCGGCGCGCTCACCCGTGACGCCGAGGCGACTGATGAGATAGACGAAGCCTCCACCATGCCGCCCGATTTCTTCCATGCGCGGCGCCGGAGTCGTGGGCGCCACGAGGCGCACAAAATCGAGACCGCTTGCGCCAAACCATGCCTCCCGCGAGGGATCGGCGCCGACGGGCAGGTCGGTGACCAGCACGCCGTCCACTCCAGCTTCGCGCGCCTTCTGCAGCACGCTGTCGCCACCCGCCAGCAAGGGATTGAGGTAGCTGAAGAGCACCACCGGAATATCCAGGGCTGCCTCGCGAATGAGATCGAGCGTGCCGGCCAGGGTCATGCCGTGATCGAGCGCCACCTGCGAGCTGCGCTGGATGACCGGACCGTCCGCCATCGGGTCGGAGAACGGCACTCCCACCTCGAGCACATCGGCACCGGCGGCCGCGAGGCCGCGCCAGAGACGAATGCATTCTGATGGCGACGGATGTCCGGCGGTGACATAGCAGACGAGCGCCTTGCGGCCTGATGCGGCCAGCGACGCGAAGCGCGCCTGAAGCCGCGACGTAGCGGGAGAAATGGCAGTGGTCACGTGAGGGGAGGCAGAGGACAGGGGTCAGATTGCCGGCAACGTATGCTGAACGATGGTGCCGACGTCCTTGTCGCCGCGGCCACTCAGGCAGAGCAGTACCGGTTCGTCTTCCTTCCAGCGTCCGGCCTCGCGCTCAATCCACGCCATCGCGTGCGCCGTCTCGAGCGCGGGAATGATGCCCTCCAGGCGGCTCAGCAGCGCGACACCACGCAGCGCTTCGTCGTCGGTAACCGAGACATACTCCGCGCGGCCGCTGTCGTGCAGCCAGGCGTGCTCCGGTCCAACGCCCGGATAGTCGAGGCCCGCAGAAATCGAGTGGGCGGGATGCACCTGCCCATTGGCATCCTGCAGCAGATAGCTCAGCGAGCCATGCAGCACACCGGGCGCGCCCTTGGTGATCGACGCGCTGTGTCGATCGGTGCTCAAGCCTTCGCCAGCGGCTTCCACGCCCACGAGCTGCACGGACGCATCATCCACGAATCCGGCAAACATGCCCATCGCGTTGGAGCCACCGCCCACGCAGGCCACCACCGTGTGCGGCAGACGTCCCGCCTTCTCCAGCATCTGCGCACGCGACTCGATGCCGATGACCGACTGGAACTCGCGCACCATGCGCGGATAGGGCGCCGGGCCCACCACCGAACCGATGATGTAGTGGCTGTCGTTGACGTTCGTCACCCAGTCGCGAATGGCTTCCGTGGTGGCGTCCTTGAGCGTGCGCGTGCCCGACGTCACCGGAATGACCGTGGCCCCCATGAGGCGCATGCGGAAGACATTGAGCGCCTGACGCTGCATGTCCTCCTCACCCATGTACACCACACACTCGAGGCCGAAGCGCGCGCAGATGGTGGCGGTGGCCACGCCGTGCTGTCCGGCTCCGGTCTCGGCAATGATGCGGCGCTTGCCCATGCGACGCGCCAGCAGCGCCTGCCCCACGGTGTTGTTGATCTTGTGCGCGCCGGTGTGATTGAGATCCTCGCGCTTGAGCCACACTGGGGCACCGACGCGCGCGCTCAGGCGCGGCGCGTAGGTGAGCTGCGTGGGACGCCCCACATACTCGCGCAGCAGGTGATCCAGCTCCTGCTGAAAGGCGGCGTCGGCACGCGCCGTGTCAAACGCGACCTCCAGCGCATCGAGGGCGGGAATCAGCGTCTCGGGCACATAGCGCCCGCCGTACGGTCCAAACCGACCGGTGTCAGACACCGTCGCGGCCATCGTCATGGTGCAGTCTCCACAGCGCCGTGCGCTGCCTGAACGAAGTGATGCACGAGCGTCGCGTCCTTTTCACCGGGCGCACGCTCCACACCGGAAGATACGTCAACCACCGTGGGGGACAGCAATCGGACCGCCTCCGCGACATTGCGCGGCGTGAGTCCCCCGGCCAACACCAGGGTCGCAGCAGGGTGTCGCGCGCGCCACGCCGCCACGGCGTCGGCCAGTCCGGACCAGTCGAGCGCCACGCCCGTGCCGCCCAGTTGGCCCACCACCAGAGCGTCGAGCACGAGCGCGCCGGCAGAATCGGTCCAATCGTCCGCTTCCGCGGGCAGGCTGCTGCCGGCCACGCGCAGCACCGGCCAGACCGTGCACCCCGTGTCCCGCTCCACCTGGGCAATGCGCGCAACACTCGGGGCGTGATGCAGTTGCACGATGTCGAGATCGAGCGTCCGCGCGGCCGATACGATCTCCGCGTCACTCTGGGTGCCGAACACCGCCGCGCGCCGAATGCCGACGCGGCGCGGCCCCAGCACGGCCGCTGCCTGCTCGAGGTTCACCAGCCGCGGGCCACCGGCGAGAATGGCGCCCAGATAGGCTGCGCCGGCGGCTTCGGCAATCTGCGCGTCCTCCGGGCGCACGAGACCGCAGATCTTCACGGCCACGCGGTGTGCGGTCACGACGTGGCCGGCCGCGCGCGTCGCGCAATGCCGGCGAGTGCCCGCACGTCGTCGCTGGGCGACGCGGAGGCCGAGACGGCACTGCCCACGAGTAGCGCGTCGGCGCCCGCATCGGCGGCGGGCTGGGCGTCAGCCGGTGAGCGCATGCCGCTCTCTGCCACTGCCACGATCTCCGGCGGCATCTGGCGAATGACGCGCGGCGCTGTGGTGGGGTCGATCACCAGCGTCTCGAGGTTGCGATTGTTGACGCCGATCACCGGTGCCGACACCGCGAGCGCCCGTTCGAGTTCGGCCTCGTCACGCACCTCCACCAGCAGCGCCAGTCCGGCCTCCTGCGCCGCGTCCATCAGGCGAGGCAGCAGATCGGGCGCAAGTGAGCGCACAATGAGCAACGCAGCCGAAGCGCCCGCCACGCGTGCTTCCCAGAGCTGCACGGGATGCACGAGAAAGTCCTTGCGAATGACGGGCACCGGCACAGCCGCCGACACCCTGCGCAGGTCGTCCAGCGTGCCGCCAAAGCGCGTGGGCTCCGTGAGCACCGAGATGGCCGCCGCTCCCCCGTCCACGTAGGCCGTAGCCTGCGCGGTGGCATCAAGGCCAGGCGCGATGGCTCCCTTGCTGGGCGAGGCCCGCTTGACCTCGGCGATGACGGCGAGGTGGTCGCGGCGCAGCGCGGCCGCGAAGGGCCTGGCCGGCGGCAGGTCCCGCGCGGCGTCGCGCAGGTCCGGGAGGCTGGAAACCACCTGTGCCGCACGCTCATGCGCGGCCTCGGTGAGGCTGCCAAGCGTACCGGTCGGGGGCGACCACAGGGTAGACGAAACAAATCCTTGCACTTCGGCCTGTCTTCGGTTAACGTGGCGGATGGCGGTCTTCGGCCTGTTTTCGGGGCGCGACCTGTCTCTCACACTCTGGAGTGACCATGCCGCTCACCAAGCGCCAGCGGGAAATCCTGTCGTTCCTGTCGGAGTACAACGAGGTCAACGGGTTTGCGCCGAGCTTCGAGGAGATAGCCTCGCGCTTCAACTATAACTCGCTGGCCACCGTGCACGAGCATCTCACCAACCTCGAGCGCAAGGGCTACATCAAGCGCTCGTACAACGAGAGCCGGGCCATCGAGATTCTCCCGTCGGAGGTGTACCAGCGCGCCGTGGAACTGCCGTTGCTCGGTTCCGTGGCTGCCGGTGCGCCCATCGAGGCCATGCATGCGGGTGAAACCATGGCCGTGCCCGATGGGTTCCTGCGCAAAAGCGGCAGCCATTATGTGCTGCGCGTTCGCGGCGACTCCATGATCGAGGAGCACATCCGCGACGGCGACTATGTCGTCATCAACGACAAGCAGGCCGCCGACAACGGCGAGATGGTCATTGCCCTGGTCGATGGGGGTGGTGCCACGGTCAAGCGCTACTACCGTGAGCGTGACGGGCGCATCCGCCTGCAGCCGGCCAACGAAACCATGCAGCCCCTTTTTGTGCACGAGGATGACGTGCGCATTCAGGGCATTGTCGTGGGCGTGCTGCGGCGCTACTGAGCGGCCGCGCTACTGAGCGGCCGCGCTACTGAGCGGCGGCGCGCCGGGAGGCGGTGCGCAGGCGTTCGAGTGCGGCGTACCCCACTCCGTCGCGCATGGCGTCACGGGTGAGGGCCACCGCGTCGCCATAGGCCAGGTCGTCGCGGCTCACATACAGCGCGGCGGCGGCATTCAGCAGCACGGCAGCCTGCGCTCCGGGGAGCCCACCGCCCTGCAGCACGGCTTCGATCGTGCGCGCATTGTCCTCCGGTGCCGCTCCATCGAGGTCGGCGGCGCTCAATGCGGACAGTCCGTAGTCAGCCGGACTGATCTGCCAATCCATGGTGCGTCCGTCGCGTACCTCGCGCACCGAGGTGCGGCCGAGCGGCGAGATCTCGTCGAGCCCCGGCTCTCCGTGCACCACCATGGCCCGATGGGAACCCAACCGGGCCAGCGTGTCCGCCAGCAGCGGCAAGCGCGCCGGTTCCGCCACGCCCACCACCTGACGCCCGGCACGGGCCGGATTGGCCAGCGGCCCCACCACATTCATCACCGTGGGCACGGCCAGTTCACGGCGCACCGGCCCCACGTGACGCAGTGCGGGATGCATGAGCGGCGCGAACATGAAGACGATGCCCGCCTCCTCGAACGTGCGCTGCATGGCCAGCGGGGTCATGTCCACCACCACACCCAGCGCCTCCAGCACATCGGCACTGCCCGAGCGCGACGTGAACGAGCGATTGCCGTGCTTCGCCACCGGCACACCCATGCCAGCGGCCAGCAAGGCAGCGGCCGTGGAGATGTTGAACGTGGTCAGCGTTCCGCCGCCCGTGCCGCAGGTATCCACGAGTTGTTCGGGCGACGCCAGGGGCAGCACCACCATCGCGTCGCGCAACGCCTGCACCACGCCAGCGATCTCCTCCGCGGTTTCTCCCTTGACGCGCAGCGCCATCAGCAGGCCCGCCACCTGCGCCGGCGTCCCCTCGCCGCGCATGATGACGCCGAAGGCCTGACGCAGCGCGTCAGAGTCCACTGGCTGGTGCAACGCCAGTCGCCGAATGACCTGCAGCAACGCGTCAGCGGACATCCAGCGTCTCCAGCAGCCGTTCCGACAAACCGTTCCGCGACGCAATGAGTGAAATCACCAGCCCGAGCAGACGAACGCGCTCCACGTCCTCTTCGGTGTAGATGCCGCGCTGCGCACGGTTGGTGAGATTCAGCACGCCGACCAGCTCGTCGTGATACACGAGCGGAAAGCTGATGAAACTGCCGGTGGTGAAGTACTGATCGCGCAGCAATGGATGCTGTGCCGCTTCGCGAACATCCTGCACCAGCAGCGGTTCGCGCGCAGCGGCCACACGGCCGGCCACGCCCTCGCCAATGCGAATGCGCATGCCCTCCACCACATTCGGCGCAATGCCTCGGGCCGCTGCCAGGTACAGATGGTCGGGCTCGGGGGCGCGCAGCATGAGCGAGCAGCGTTGGGCTTGCATGTCATCGCCGACCAGCGACAACAGGCCATCCACCAGCGCCCGCGCTTCATGGGCCTGCGCATCCAGGGTCAGCGCGCGATCGAGCAAGTACAGGGTGCGCGTGCGCTGACGCAGCGCCTCGCTGCGGCGGTGCAACTCGATGTGAGCCTGTTCCAACTGCGACACGGCGGCACCAAGCTGCTGCTCTGCCAGTTCCGCCTTGCGCGTGGAGCGCCGCGCCTCTTCCACCGCGCGCGCCGCGTCGGCCTGCAGCGCAATGGCCTCGGCCGGATTGAGCGCCACGACATCCCGCGGGGTATTGCGCACGGCCCGCAGCTCCGCCTCCAGCGCAGACAGCTTGCGCACGTACTCGCCATGCACGCGCTGCGTGACATCCTCCAGCGTCTTCACCGCCTCGAGACGCGCGTCCCGCTCGGCCAGACGCACGAAGGCCAGATCGAACAGGGCCAGCGCCGGCGCGAGCCGTTCCGTGGCGCGGGTGCCGAAGATCTTGCGGGGCTCATACAGGGCCAGCACCGCGCCGAGTTGGCCCTCCACCTTCATCCCCCGGACGGCGAGCACGCCCCCTTCCAGCTGCGTGGAAAACCCGCAGAGTCGTGCATAGTCCGCCGAGCGGTCGGTCACGTCCACGAAGGGCCCGCCGGCGAGGATGCGCTGGCGCACCGGCTCGGGCAGGTGATCGAAGGTCGTTTCCATGGACGTACGCACGACCCGCGCACCAACCGGGGCCAGCCGCTCCGAAAGCATGTCGCGCCGCGCATTGTACTGGATGAGCGCGAGCGAAGCGCCGCGGTCGAGCTCGAGCAGGCACTCCCCCATGGCAACAAGGGCGTGCTCGAGATCGGGCGCGGCGGCGAGGGCGTGGGCGAGGGAGGCGAGAGAGCGAGGCGGCATGGCGAATTCGTGAGACGTGGACAAAACGTCGAAGGCGCGTGGGACGCAATGCCTGCCGGGTACTCCGCCGGCGGCCGATCGCCGGTCCGATGAGTTGAATGGCCCTCCCCGAATGCCTAGCTTCCCCGGGGCATGGACCTGCGATCGATCCTTCTGGTAACCCAATACGACGGCGGTCGCTTTGCCGGCTGGCAGCGCCAGCCCGACGCCCGAACGGTCCAGGGGGACATGGAGGCGGTGCTCCTCAGGCTCTGCGGCGGCCAACCCGTCTCGGCTGTCGGTGCCGGGCGCACGGACGCCGGAGTCCACGCCCACGGTCAGGGCGTCGGGGTGCGTGTCCCGGCCCGCTGGACCCCTGAGTCCCTGCGCCGGGCCGTCAACGCCCTCCTGCCGGACGATATCTGGGTGGCGGCGGCCCACGAAATGACTGCGGAATTTCATCCGCGCCGCAGCGCAACGGCCCGCCGATATGGTTATCTTGTGGGGACGGATGAGGGAGCCCGGTCTCCCTTTCGCCGACGCTACGAGTGGGCCGTGCGACAGCCCCTCGAAGCCGCGGCGCTGGCTGACGAAGCGGCCAGCCTGATGGGGGAGCACACGTTCCGGGCGTTTGCCGTGGCCAATACGGCGCCAATCGACGATCACCACCGCTGCGTGATTCAGCACGCGGCCTGGGTGCCTCGCGACGGCGGCTGGGTGTTCGAGGTGGCGGCGAACCGGTTTCTCCATCACATGGTACGATTTCTCGTAGGCACCATGATCGACGTGGCGCAGGGGCGCCGACCGCGTGGCACCATCGCGCGGTTGCTTGTGACACCCGACAACCACGATACCTCCGCGCCGGCTCCGGCCCACGGTCTCTCGCTGCGGCAGGTGGTGTATCCGGCCTCCTGCTACGTGGTGCCACCGGCATGAGATCTCGCGTTACGGCGGTCTGCGCCATGACTCTGGTGCTGCTTGGCTGTGAGGGCGCCAATCCGTCGCGCTCGGAAGCGCAGAGCCGCACCCTGCCCTCGGCGCCGCCGCGCCCGGCGGGCCCTGTGCCGGCCTCCAGCGTCGATGCCTCGCGGCGCACCGCCATCACCACGGCGGTGGAGCGCGTGGCGCCGGCCGTGGTCACGGTGCAGACGGAAACCGTGGAGCGCTATCCGGTCGACTTCCTCGAGTACTTCATGGGCGGCCGCACCGGCGAGCGACGCAACGCCGGCATCGGCTCCGGCTTCATCGTGCGCGGCGACGGCATCATCGTCACGAATGCGCACGTGGTGGCCGGCGCCTCGCGTGTGTCGGTGGCCATGCGCGACGGCACGCGCTACGAAGCCGAGGTGGTGGGACTCGATGAGTCCAATGACCTGGCGGTGGTGCGCATCAAGGCCCGCGACTTGCCCGTGGCTCCTCTGGGGCGCTCCTCCGATCTCATTGTCGGTGAATGGACTATCGCCATCGGCAACCCCTTCGGCTTTGTGCTCGGCAACACCGAGCCCAGCGTGTCGGTGGGCGTGGTAAGCGGCGTGGGCCGCAATCTCGCGGGCCGCGGTGACGCGGGTGGTGCGTCGCTCGACATGATCCAAACCGACGCCGCCATCAACCCCGGCAACTCCGGCGGACCGCTGGTCAACGCCTCGGGCGAAGTCATTGGTGTGAACAGTTCCATCTACACACCGAGCGGCGGATCGGTGGGGCTTGGCTTTGCCATTCCCATCGATCGCACCAAGCGCATTGTCGAAGACCTGCTCGAGCATGGTGCCGTGCGTCAGCCGTGGGTGGGCATTCGTTTGCAGACGCCACAGGTGCAGACGGCGCGCGAAGTGGCGTCGGTTGGCGCGGTGGTGGCCCGTGTGGTGCCGGGCTCACCCGCCGAGAAGGCCGGCGTGCAGGTGGGCGACCAGCTCGTGGGCGCAGGCACGCGCCCGGTGCGCAATCCCTTCGAATGGGAAGCGCGTCTGCTCGACCTGCGTGTGGGTGAGCAGTTGCCCATCACCGTGCGTCGCGGTTCACGCGATCTGCGCCTCACGCTCACGGTGGCCGACGCGCCGGAGGTCACGGCGCGCAAGGTGACGGTGCTGCAGGAACTGCAGCTGGTCACGCTCACCGATGCCATTCGCCAGGAGCGCGGCGTCGCGTCGAACATGGGCGCGCTTGTGTACCGCAGCTCCGATCGCATTCGCGATGAAATCGGTTTGCAGGAGGGCGATGTGATTGCCCAGGTGGGTCAGTCGCGCATCAACTCCGCCGAGGCCGCGTCGGCGGCCATCGAGCGCTATGGTGCGCGCGGTCCCGTGTTCCTCGTGTTCGAGCGGAATCGCCGCTTCTACCAGACGTCCTTCTACCTGCGATGACGGCGCCCACGTCCGCCAGCGCATCGAATCTTTCAGCCCAGACCCGTGTCCGCACCTGACCGCACGTCGTACCAGTCGCCGCTCGCCGATCGTTATGCATCGCGGGCCATGCTCACGCTCTGGGGCCCGCAGACCCGCTACGGCCTGTGGCGCCGTCTCTGGCTGGCCCTGGCCGAATCGCAGCGCGCGCTGGGTATCGACATTCCGGAGGCGGCCATTGCCGACATGCGCGCCCACCTCGACGACATCAATTTCGAGGCGGTGGCCGAGTACGAGCGCAAGTTCCGGCACGATGTCATGGCGCATGTGCATGCGTTCGGCGACGTGGCGCCCGCGGCGCGCAAGTACATCCATCTTGGCGCTACGAGCTGCTACGTCACGGACAACGCCGAGCTGATTCTCATGCGGCGCGGTCTCGCGCTGCTGCGCGAGAAGCTGCTCGACACGCTGGACGCGCTGGCCGTCTTTGCGCGCGAGTGGCGCGACGAACCGGCGCTGGGCTATACGCACCTGCAGCCCGCGCAGCTCACCACCGTGGGCAAGCGCGCCACGCTGTGGATGCAGGACATCCTGCTCGATCTGGCGGATCTCGAGTATCGCATGGAGACCCTGCCCTTCCGCGGCGTGAAGGGCACCACCGGCACGCAGGCGAGTTTCCTCACGCTGTTCGAAGGCGACCACGCAAAGGTGCGCGAACTCGATCGCCTGGTGTGTGAGAAGATGGAGTTCGCGGCCAGCATTCCGGTCAGCGGACAGACCTACTCGCGCAAGGTGGATGCGCAGGTGCTGGGTGTGGTGGCCGGCGTGGCCGCCACGGCGTCCAAGTTCTCCGGCGACATCCGCATGCTGCAGGCCTTCGGCGAGATCGAGGAGCCGTTCGAAAAGAATCAGATCGGTTCGTCGGCCATGGCCTACAAACGCAATCCCATGCGTTCCGAGCGCATCGCGGCGCTGGCGCGTTTCGTCTTGTCGCTCGAGCCCAACGCCAATCAGACGCACGCGGTGCAGTACTTCGAGCGCACGCTCGATGACTCCGCCAACCGTCGTCTCGCCATCCCCGAATCCTTCCTCGCCACCGACGCCATCCTCGTCCTCATGCAGAACGTGGTGCGGGGGCTCGAGGTGCATCCGGCCCGCATTCGCCGCCGGGTGGACGACGAGCTGCCCTTCATGGCCACCGAGGAGCTCATTGTGCGCTTCGTGCGCGCGGGCGGCGACCGGCAGGAAGCGCACGAGATCATTCGTGGGCACAGCATTGCCGCCGCGCGCGCCGTGAAGGACGGGGCGGCGCGAAACGACATGCTCGAGCGCCTCGCGGCCGACCCCGCGTTTGGTGTGCCACTCGAGGATCTGCAGGCGGTCGCGGAGCCGTCGCGCTTCGTGGGACGCTCGCCGCAGCAGGTGGATGAGTTCCTCGCCGAGCATGTGGCGCCGTGGCTGGCCAAGCCCAGGACACCGCTGGAAGTCGAGGAGGTGCGGGTATGAGCGCGATTGCGCTGACCCATACGGATCTTCCGCTCGAGCTGGTGCGACGCGGCAAGGTGCGCGACGTCTACGCGGTCGATGCCGATCGGCTGCTGCTGGTGACGACGGATCGCATCTCGGCGTTCGACGTCGTCATGCATGAGGCCATCCCGTACAAGGGCGTGGTCCTCACGCAGCTGACCGCGTGGTGGCTCGCACAGCTGACGGGGACCATCGCGCACCATCTCATCACGGCCGACACCGACGCGATCGTGCGTGAAGTGCCATCCCTCGCGCCGCACCGCGAGGCGCTGGCGGGACGCGCCATGCTCACCTGGCGGGCCGACGTCGTGCCCATCGAGTGTGTCATTCGCGGCTACATCACGGGCTCGGCGTGGAAGGAGTACAAGGCCTCGGGCACGCTGGCTGGGGAGGCGCTCGCCGCCGGCCTGCGTGAGAGCGATCGACTCGATCCGCCCATCTTCAGCCCGGCCACCAAGGCCGAAACCGGCCACGACGAGAACATCACCGTGGACACGGTGGTCGCGCAGGTCGGCGCCGAAACGGCCGCTGAACTCGAGCGACTCGCGCGACTGGTGTACAGCTTCGGCCGCGACACCGCCGAACCGCGCGGCATCATTGTGGCCGACACCAAGTTCGAGTTCGGCTGGCGCAACGGCGCGTTGCTGCTCATCGACGAGGTGCTGACGCCGGACAGCTCGCGCTTCTGGCCCGCTGACCAGTACGCCCCCGGTCGTGGTCAGCCGAGCTTCGACAAGCAGCCGCTGCGGGATTGGCTGGACGCCGAACGTCAGGCTGGTCGCTGGAACGGCGAAGCGCCGCCGCCGACGCTGCCTCCGCAGGTCATCGACGCGACGAGTCTGCGATATCGCGACGCCTTTGCGCGACTGACCGGCGCCGCGCTCGACTACACACGCCTCGGCCTCCCGGTCCCCGCGTGAGCGCGCTGTCCGCGTCCCTGCCCCTTGTCGCCCTCGTGGGTGTGGCCACACTGGCCCTGTTCGCAGGCGCACTGTGGCGGCGGTCGTGGGTGCTCTGGCTGCTGGCCTATGTCGGTGCGGTCCTCACGTTGCTGGTGGCCTGGCCATGATGGACGACGCCAAACCACGCCGGCGGTTGCGTCCGCGGCAGGCGGCCGCCATCGCGCTGCCAAACGGGTTCACGCTGGCGAACCTGTTCTTCGGCATCTTTGCCATCGTGTCGGCGTCGCGCGGCAACTTCGACGCGGCCGCGCGGTTCATCGTGTTCGGCGCCATTGCCGACTCGCTCGACGGGCGCATTGCGCGCGCCACCAAGACGGGCTCGCGCTTCGGCGAGGAACTCGATTCGCTGGTGGATGCCATTTCCTTTGGCACCGCGCCGGCGCTGATCATGTACTTCGCGGTGTTCCAGAGTTCGCGGTGGGAGTGGATCTTCTGCTTCTTCTTCACCGCCTGCGCCGTCATGCGCCTGGCGCGCTTCAACGTGGAGCAGGCCGGCCGCAAGACCACGCACTTCATGGGACTGCCGAGCCCCGCGGCGGGCATGACGCTGGCCACGTACTACTGGTTCAGTCAGACGCCGCTGTACACCGAGACGCTGATCGGTGACCTCCCGTGGCACCAGATGCTGCGCTGGGTCATGCTCGGTCTCGGCATGCTGATGATCAGCAACGTGCAGTACGCCAAGGTGCCCACGGTCAACTTCCGCACCATCAAGGGCATACTCGGGTTCCTGCTCGTGGTGGGCACCTTCATTGGCGTGATCTTCCTGCCCAAGAAGTTCTTCTTCCCGGCGCTGATGGGCTATGTGCTCTTCGGCATCGGGCGCACCGTGTTTCTCGGTCTGCTCGACCGTCTGCCCGGCCGCGAGGATGCGGACGAGGACGACGACGACGAGCGCATGGAACCGAGCACCCCCCGCCGTCGCCGTCGGCGCCGGCGTTCCCCACGTCCCCCTTCCGGTCAAGAGACCGGTTCCGAGGAGTCTTCCGCATGAGCCGTTTCCGTTGCGCCATCCACATCGTTCCGCGGCGCGGCATCCTCGATCCGCAGGGCAAGGCGGTGGCCGACGCCCTGCACTCGCTGGGCTTCGCCGCCGTTGGCGATGTGCGCGTGGGCCGCTACGTGATTGTGGAGACGGAAGCCGCTTCGGCTGACGCGGCGCGCGAGAGCCTGCGCGCCATGTGCGACAAGCTGCTCGCCAATCCCGTCACGGAAGACTACGACATTGCCAGCGTGGAGCCCGCGTGAAGGCCGGCATCGTTCGCTTCCCGGGTTCCAACTGCGACGAGGACGCCTTCCACGCCGTGGCCGACCTGCTCGGCCAGCAGGCGGTGTACCTGTGGCACAAGGACCACGACCTGCAGGACGTGGATCTCGTCATCCTGCCGGGCGGCTTCAGCTATGGTGACTACCTGCGCGCCGGCGCCATCGCGCGCTTCAGCCCCATCATGCAGGAAGTGGTGGCGCACGCCAAGCGCGGCGGGCTCGTGCTGGGCATCTGCAACGGCTTCCAGATTGCCTGCGAAGCAGGCCTTCTTCCCGGTGCGCTGCTGCGAAACGACTCGCTGCGCTTTGTGAGCGCGCCGGTCACGCTGCGGGTGGAAAGCATCGCGACGCGGTTTACCGCGCAGTACCACGTGGGTCAGCTCGTACGCATTCCCGTCGCTCATGGCGACGGCCGCTACACCGCCGACGCCGACACGCTGGCCCGTCTCGAAGGGGAGGGTCAGGTCGTCTTCCGCTACGTCGATGAGCACGGCGAGCCGACACGGGCCGCCAATCCCAACGGATCGCTGCGCAACATCGCCGGCATCGTCAGTGCCGAGGGCAACGTGCTGGGCATGATGCCGCACCCCGAGCGGGCCATGGAATCGCTGCTCGGCAGCACCGACGGCCTGCCCCTCTTTCAGTCCATTCTCGACACACTGCAGGGAGGCGTGTCGGCATGAGTCAGTCTTCGACCACGTCTACATCCTCCGCGCCCGTGTCACAGGTTGCGCCGCGTCCCGGCGATCCGGCCATCACGCCGGCGCTGGTTGCCGAGCACGGCATCACCGAATTCGAGTACGAACGGCTGGTGAACATGCTGGGCCGCACGCCCACCTTCACCGAGATTGGCGTGGTGAGCGCGCTGTGGAGTGAGCACTGCTCCTACAAGCACTCGCGGCCGATGCTCAAGACTCTGCCCACCAAGGCCCCGTGGGTGCTGCAGGGGCCCGGCGAGAACGCCGGTGTCATCTCGGTGGGTGACGGATGGGCGGTGGCCTTCAAGATCGAGTCCCACAACCATCCATCGGCGGTTGAGCCCTACCAGGGCGCGGCCACGGGTGTCGGTGGCATTCTGCGCGACGTGTTCACCATGGGCGCGCGTCCCATCGCCCTGCTCAACTCCCTGCGCTTTGGTCCGCTCACCAGTCCGCGTGTGCGCTGGCTCTTCGCGGGTGTCGTGAAGGGCATTGGCGACTACGGCAACTGTGTGGGCGTGCCGACGGTGGGTGGCGAGGTGGTGTTCGACCCCTCGTACGAAGGCAATCCGCTGGTGAACGCCATGTGTGTGGGCCTCATGCGCGAGGACGAACTCATGCGCGCGGTGGCCAGTGGCGTGGGCAACCCCATCATGGCGGTGGGAGCGCGCACGGGCCGCGACGGCATCCACGGTGCGTCGTTCGCGTCGGAAGATCTGTCGGAGGCCAGTGACGCCAAGCGCCCCATGGTGCAGGTGGGCGATCCGTTCACCGAGAAGCTGCTGCTCGAAGCCTCGCTGGAACTCATTCGCAGCGGTCACATCGTGGCCATTCAGGACATGGGCGCGGCGGGCCTCACCTCATCGTCGGCCGAGATGGCCGAGCGCGGCGATGTGGGCGTGACCATCGATGTCACCAAGGTGCCCGTGCGCGAACAGGGCATGACACCGTACGAGATCCTGCTGTCCGAATCCCAGGAGCGCATGCTCGTGGTGGCCAAGCAGGGCCACGAGGATGAAGTGCGAAAGATCCTCGCCAAGTGGGATCTGGAAGCGGCCGTGATCGGTGAGGTGATCGCCGAGCCGGTGTATCGCGTGACCGAGGGTGATCGGGTGGTGGCCGAGTTCCCCGGATCCCGTCTGGTGACGGAGTGTCCGCAATACGTGCTCGAGCCGCGCGAGAGCGAAGCGCTCAAGGCGGCGCGTGCGCAGGATCCGCACGAGGTTACGCCGCTGGAAGAAGAGCGGGATCATGCGTGGACGCTCGAGCGCCTGCTTGCGTCGCCCACCATCGCGAGCAAGCGCTGGGTCTGGCAGCAGTACGACTCCACCGTGCGCACCAGCACGGTGCGTGGCCCCGGCAGCGATGCGGCCGTGGTGCGCCTGCGTGGCACCGACAAGGCCATTGCGCTCTGCATTGACGGCAACGGCCGGCATGTGGCGCTGTCCCCGCGCAATGGTGGACGGGCGGCCGTATGTGAGGCGGCGCGCAACGTGGCCTGCACCGGCGCCCGCCCCAAGGCCATCACCAACAACCTCAACTTCGGCAATCCCAAGAAGCCCGAGGTGTATTTCCAGTTGAGCGAGGCCATTGCCGGCATGGGAGAAGCCTGCACGGTGCTGGAGACCCCGGTCACCGGCGGCAATGTGTCGCTCTACAACGAGAATCCGCAGGGCGCCATTCACCCCACGCCGACGATTGGCATGGTGGGTCTGGTTGAATCGCTCGCGCATGTCACGCCATCGGCCTTCCAGCAGGAAGGCGACGAGATCGTGCTGCTCGGTGAGTGCACCGACGAGCTGGGCGCCAGTGAGTATCTGCTCACGGTGCACGGCCTCACCATCGGCGCGCCGCCGGTCTGCGACCCGGCCGTGGAACGCCGCCTCATCGATGCCCTGCTCGAGGCCATCGGCGCGGGTGTGGTGCGTTCGGCGCACGACTGCAGTGATGGCGGGCTGGCGGTGACGCTGGCCGAGTGTGCGATGCTTGATCGCTCGCGACTCTTCGGCTTCTCCGTGGATCTCTCGCCCTGGGCCCTGCTGCCGCACCGTGCAGTGCTCTTTGGTGAGGCGCATGGCCGCGTGGTTCTGTCCACGGCGGACAGCGCCGCCGTGTTGCGCATCGCCGCGGCGCATGGCGTTCCCGCCCGCGTGATTGGCCGGGTCACCAACGCCGACGCCGGCGCGCAGTTCACCATTTCCGACGACACCTTCCGCGCGCCGGTGGCCTGGTTGGCCAAGGCGTTTCACGAGGCCATTCCGCAGGCCATGGACGGCGAGACGCCGGCCGAGCATGCGGTGTCAGCCTCGCACGCGCCGGTCACCGACTGAGCAGGAGCTACATACATGTGCGGAATCTTCGGGATCTATGGCCACCGCGATGCGGCGGCCCTGACGCAACTGGGCCTCTATTCGCTGCAGCATCGCGGGCAGGAGTCGGCCGGCATCGTGGCCGTGGACGACGCCACCGGTGCGCGCGTGGTGCGCGCCATGGGGCTCGTGTCGGAGGGGTTTGACGACGAGGAGATGGAGTCGCTGCAGGGACCCATCGCCATTGGTCATACGCGCTACAGCACGGCCGGTGCGTCGGCCATCGAGAACGCCCAGCCCATCCTGGCGCGTGTCCGTCGTGGGCACATCGCGTTGGCCCACAACGGCAATCTCACCAACGCCGTCGAGCTGCGACGCGACCTCGAGGATGGCGGTGCCATCTTCGCCAGCACGATGGACTCCGAGGTCATCGTGCACCGCATCGCCCGCGCCACGGGGGACACGCCGGAGGCGCGGGTGGCCGAGGCGCTGCGCGGCGTGGAGGGTGCCTACTGCCTGCTGGTCGTGCTCGACGAAACGGTGGTGGTCGCGCGCGATCCCCATGGCTGGCGTCCGCTGGTGATGGGACGCCTCGCCGATTCCTGGGTGTTCGCGTCCGAAACCTGCGCGCTCGATATCGTTGGCGCAGTGGTGGAGCGTGAGGTGCTGCCAGGCGAAATCGTGGCGGTCGATCGGCACGGTGTTCGCTCGCTCATGGCGCTGGAGGCCTCGCCGGTCACGCGCTGCGTGTTCGAGCATGTGTACTTCGCCCGGCCAGACAGCAAGGTGTTTGGCGGGTCGGTCGATCGCTCGCGTCGTGCACTGGGCCGCCAGCTCGCCCGCGAGTGCCCGGCCCCCACGGCCGATGTGGTCTTTGCCGTGCCCGACTCCTCCAATTCGGCCGCGCTCGGCTTTGCCGAGGAATCGCGCCTGCCCTACGAGCTGGCGCTCATTCGCAATCACTACGTCGGACGCACCTTCATCCAGCCCACCCAGGCCGGGCGCAATGCCAAGGTGAAGGTCAAGTACAACCCGGTGCGTGAGATCATCGAGGGCAAGAGCGTGGTCATGGTGGACGACTCCATCGTGCGTGGCACCACCACGCGCGGTCTGGTGTCCCTCGTGCGCGCGGCCGGTGCCCGCGAGGTCCATATGCGCGTATCCAGTGCGCCCATCATCAGTCCGTGCTACTATGGCATCGACACGCCGCGCCGCGAGGAGCTCATTGCGGCGCAGATGACCCACGAGGAACTCACCCGCCACCTGGGCGTTGATTCCCTCGGATACCTCTCGATCGACGGCATGCTCTCGGCCATGCCGGAAGGGCCGAAGGGGTATTGTCATGCGTGTTTCTCGGGCCAGTACCCCACCGCCACGCCGGCGGAGCCCGAGCTGCTGCGTGCCGGTAGTGCCGCGGGACTCCCCAGAGGTCGCTGACCTCACCCATTCACCCTGCAGTCTGCGAGTGTCCCTGATGCAACGCTCCGTCTACTCCTTCGGCAATGGCAGGGCAGACGGAACGCGGGACATGAAAACCAAACTGGGAGGCAAGGGCGCCAACCTCGCCGAGATGACGAATCTCGGGGTGCCCGTGCCTCCCGGTTTCACAATTGCAGCCGATCAATGCATGGCGTATCTGGCGGACCGGCAGGTGGCCGACGCCCTGCGGGAGGAAGTGGCCGCGGCGCTGTCGCAACTCGAAGAGGCATCCGGCAAGCGCTTCGGCGATGCGGCCAATCCCCTATTGGTGAGTGTGCGCTCCGGCGCGGCCGTGAGCATGCCCGGCATGATGGAGACCATCCTCAATCTCGGGCTCAACGACCACACGGTGGCGGGGCTGGCGGCCGCAAGCAGCAACCCCCGCTTCGCCTGGGACTCCTATCGCCGCTTCGTGCAGATGTACGGCGATGTGGTCATGGGAGTACCCATCCATCGCTTCGAGCAGCTGCTTGCCACCAAGCGACTGGTTACGGGCGCGGCGAGCGACGCCGAGCTGTCGGCCGAGGCTTTGCAGTCGCTGGTGGGCGAGTATCACCAGCTGGTGCACGCGGTCACCGGCCAGGACTTTCCGCACGATCCGCAGGTGCAGCTCTGGGGCGCCATCGAGGCGGTGTGGCAATCCTGGACACTCAAGAAGGCCGTCGACTACCGGCGTGTGAACGGCATCGCGCACGACCTCGGCACTGCGGTCAACATCGTGGCCATGGTGTTCGGCAACATGGGCGATGATTCCGGCACGGGCGTGGCGTTCACGCGCGACCCGAGCACGGGGGAGCACCGCTTCTACGGCGAGTTTCTCGTCAATGCGCAGGGTGAGGATGTCGTCGCCGGCATCCGGACGCCGCTGCCCATCGAGGAAATGGCGCAGCGACTGCCCGGCGCCTACGAGCAGTTGCTCGAAACGCAGCATCGCCTCGAGCAGCATTTTCGCGACATGCAGGACATCGAGTTCACCGTCGAACGCGGAAAGCTGTATCTGCTGCAGACGCGCACCGGCAAGCGCACCACACCGGCGGCGCTGCGCATTGCACTCGACATGGTGGACGAGGGCTTGATCACGCCGCGCGACGCCGTGCGACGCATTCAGCCGGCGCAGCTCGATCAGGTGCTGCATCGGGTCATTGCCGCGACGGCGCACGCGACGCCCATTGCCGTGGGCCTGCCGGCCAGTCCGGGCGCGGCGAGCGGCATGGCGGTGTTCGATCCCGACGTGGCCGAGCAGCGCGCCCAGCGTGGTGAACAGGTGGTGCTGGTGCGTGAGGAAACCACACCCGAAGACTTCCATGGCATCGTGGCGGCGCGCGCAGTGCTCACCGCTCGTGGTGGCATGACCAGTCATGCCGCCGTGGTGGCGCGCGGCATGGGCAAGTGCGCCATCGTGGGCTGCACCGCGCTCGAGATTTCGCACGAGCAGCGCAGCATGAAGGTGGGCGACGTGACCGTCACCGAAGGGGAATGGTTGACGCTCGATGGTGGCACCGGCCGAGTGTTCCTCGGCGATCTGCCCACGCAGCCCAGTGAGGTCATGCGCGTCATCAACGGCGCCGTGGCGCCCGAGGATGCCCCCTCGTACCAGCGCTTCCATCGCCTCATGGCCTGGGCCGATGCGGATCGTCGCCTGCGGGTGCGCGCCAACGCCGACACACCGCGCGACGCCCGCGTGGCGCGCAACTTCGGCGCCGAAGGCATCGGGCTCTGCCGCACCGAGCACATGTTCTTCGAGGGCGATCGCATCACCGCCATGCGCGAGATGATCGTCGCCCGCGATGAGGGAGGACGTCGGCGCGCACTCGAGAAGTTGCTGCCCATGCAGCGCGCCGACTTCGAGGGCATCTTCCAGGCCATGGACGGCCTGCCGGTGACCATTCGCCTGCTCGATCCGCCCCTGCATGAATTCCTGCCGCATGGCGGCGAGGAATCGTCACTGCTGGCCGCGTCGCTCGGCCTCTCGCGGCAGGAGTTGCAGCGGGTTGTCTCGGCACTGCGCGAAACGAACCCCATGCTGGGGCATCGTGGCTGCCGTCTCGGGATCGTGTACCCGGAAATCACCGAGATGCAGGCGCGCGCCATCTTCGAGGCGGCGGTGCGCGCGCAGCGGCGTGGGATCGACGTGCAGCCCGAGATCATGGTGCCGCTGGTGTCCGACGTGTCGGAACTCCGGCATCAGCGGGCCATCATCGAGCGGGCCGCGGAGCAGGTCATGGGCGTCATGGGCGATCAGGTGCAGTATCTCGTGGGTACGATGATCGAACTGCCACGCGCTGCCCTGACCGCCGATGAGATTGCGGCCGAGGCCGACTTCTTCTCCTTCGGCACCAACGATCTCACGCAGACCACCTTTGGCCTGTCGCGTGATGACGCCGGTCGCTTCCTTCCGCACTACCTCGACCGCGGCCTGCTGCCCGATGACCCGTTCCAGGTGCTCGACACCAAGGGTGTGGGCAAGCTCATCCGGCTTGCCGTGCGCGACGGGCGCGACACCACGCCGGGGCTCAAGGTGGGTATCTGCGGGGAGCACGGCGGCGACCCGCGCAGCGTGACCTTCTGCCATCAGTCCGGCTTCGACTACGTGTCGTGCTCGCCATTTCGCGTACCGGTGGCCCGGTTGGCGGCTGCGCACGCGGCGCTGGCGTCCTAGCGCGTGGCGCGCTATCGTCGCGCCATGACACTCCCCCACACCACCCCCCGCGATCCCGCCCGTCCGCGCCGTAGTTCGGCCGCCGCGCGGGTTCGTCTTGCCGCAGTGGTTGTACTCGGTGCCTTCGCCATGCCAGCCACCGAGGCACTGGTTGCCCAGGCGGCGCCTGCGACGGCTCCGGCGACCGCTTCGCTGCCACCGGCCGCGCGCCCGGCCGACGTGGCGTCGCTCGACGCCATTCTGGCCGCGCTGTATGACGTGATATCCGGTCCGGCCGGCCAGAAGCGCGACTGGGATCGCTTCCGCTCCCTGTTCATTCCGGGAGCGCGCCTCATTCCCACCGGTGGACCCGCCGGCCAGCCGGCAAGGGCCGTGGTCTGGACACCGGAGGAGTACGCGCAGCGCGCCGGCACCAGCCTCGAGCGCGATGGCTTCTTCGAGCGGGAGATCGGCCGGTCAGTGGACACCTTTGGCCGCATCACCCAGGTGTTCAGCGTCTATGACTCCAAGCGCACGCTGGCCGACGCCAAACCATTTCAGCGCGGCATCAACAGCATTCAGTTGCTGAACGACGGAACGCGCTGGTGGGTGGTCTCCATCTACTGGGACGCGGAGCGGCCCGACAATCCCATTCCCGAACGCTACCTCAAGAAGTAGACAAAAAACACGAAGGGCCCGGATTGCTCCGGGCCCTTCATGCTGAGTGGAGGTGAGGGGAATCGAACCCCTGTCCGAGACTAGATCCACCCCGGATTCTACGTGCGTATCCTGTTGATTGAGGTCTCCATCGGCTGGCCAACAGGAAGCCCACCTCAGGACAAGCCTTCTAGAGTTTCGCCTCGGTGCGGAAGGCGCACACCGAGACTAGCCCAGATTTGCGATACTCACGTGCCGCCCCGGGCGGGCTGCGCCGTGAGCACTGCTACGTAACCCGAAGGTTAGGCAGCGAGCGCGAGGTTGTTGTTCGCGATTGTGGTTTTCCCGAGTGTTTTACCAGGTGCTCGAGTACCTGGGCACGCTACCAGAATTTCACCAACCCCGTCGAAGCCAGTCACCCCCGGTTCGAACGGTCCTGCGTTGTACTGCACTCGTACACTACACCGGCCCATGTCGTTCCGGCAACCAGCAGTGGGCTGCCGCGTGCCGGCCTGCCAGACCGATCAGGCCGCCTCGCAGGTCAGATCGGACACATCCGGGTCTCGCGACGGCACACCACGCGCCACGTAGTCGTCGTAAAAGGCGAGATACTCGGTGAAGATGCGCTCCACCTCGGCAAAGTCGCGCACCTGATGCAGACGTGCACGCAGGTCGGCCGAATTGGGCAGCCCCTTCACGTACCAGCCCAGATGTTTGCGGAACTCGAGGGCCGCACCCACGGCGTCCACTTCATAGGCCTGCACCATGCGCGCGTGCTCGAGCGCCACCGCAAAGCGCTCGGCCACTGGCGGCGTGTCCGGCATGGGCTGCCCGTCAAACAGGGCACGCGCCTGACGAAAGATCCACGGCTGTCCGTAGGACCCGCGCCCGATCATGATGCCGTCGGCGCCGGTGTGGTCGAGCATGCGCTTGGCGTCCTGCGGCGTCTTGATGTCGCCGTTGCCCAGCACCGGAATGTCCAGCGCCTGGGCCACCATGGCGATTTCATCCCAGTTGGCACTGCCGCTGTACATCTGCGTGCGGGTGCGGGCGTGCAGCGCAAACACCCGGGCACCGGCGTCCTGCATGCGCAGGGCGATGCCCACCGGGTCGCGCATCTCCTCGTTCCAGCCGCTGCGCGTCTTGACCGTGACCGGCAGGGGCGTGGCCCGGGACACCGAGCGGATGATGTCCTCCACCAGGTCCATGTCCTTGAGGCAGCCGGACCCGCCGTTGCGACGCACCACCTTCTTGACCGGGCAGCCGAAATTGATGTCCACGAAGTCCGGCGCAAACAGGTCGGTGACCATTGCGGCGGCATCGGCCATGGCCTTGGGATCCGCCCCGAAGATCTGCACCCCGATGGGCCGCTCCTCGGCTGCAAAGCGCAGCTTGCTGATGGTGGCCTGGTTTTCCCGGCGGATACCTTCAGCCGACAGAAACTCCGTGACCACCACGTCCGCCCCGTGCTGATGGCACAGCCGGCGGAACGGGGACTCTGAAATCCCGGCCATGGGGGCCAGGTACAGGGGAGTCCGGTTGGGGACGGAAAACGGGAACGTCTTGCGGGCCATGGAGTTGAAGCTACCACAGCCGGGGGGGCCGGGCAACGCGTGCCGAACCGGACTGTTTGACTCAGGGCGTCCGGGTGTTAGCATACGAGGCTATGGAACTGCGCGAGTTCTTCTCCGAAGACGCTGTCCAGCTCGAGCTGCAAGGCACGAGCAAGGACGAAATTCTCAAGGAACTCATCGGGCTGCTCAAGCTCGATGAGAAGTCCGAGGGCATGCTGTTCAAGATGCTCAAGCGACGCGAAAACCTCGGCTCAACGGGGATCGGTCGTGGCATCGCGATTCCGCATTGCCGCTCGCTCGTCGTGAACCGTCTCCGGGTGGCCTTTGGCCGCAAGCGAGACGGCGTGGACTTCAAGGCCATCGACGACAAGCCCGTCAACTTCTTCTTCCTCATCGTCGCGCCGCCGCTCGAGGTCTCCAACCAGTACCTGCCGGTGCTCGGGAAGATCGCGCAGTTCAGCAAGGAGAGCGACGTGCCAGGTCGTCTGCTCGAGCTCGAGACACCGGCGCAGTTCATGGCCCTGCTTGAAGAGAAGCGCGTCTAGACGCGTTTCTCCCTCGATGGCGAATCAGCACAGCGCGGCGTTCACGGTCTCACGTGGACGCCGCGTCGAGTATCCGGCGGATGGTTCCGAGGAGTTCGCTGGCACTGAATGGTTTGGCAACCAGTGCGAGTTCACGCGCCGCAACGCCGCGCATGACGGCATCGTCGTCTGCGAAGCCGCTCATGAACACCACGCGCATGTTCGGGTAGCGGTGTTCAACACGGGCCACGAGCTCGGGTCCCGACACGTCGGGCATGACGACATCGCTGAGCAGCAGTTGCGGTGGCACACCCATCGCGGCGAGTGCGGCCTCGGCCTCCGCCGCGCCGGCCGCCGATGACACCTGATAGCCGGCGCGGGCCAGCAGGGCCACCGTGGCCGAGCGTACGGCGGAATCATCCTCCACCACCAGGATGTGCTCGCGGCCACGCATGGACGCAGCGGGTTGATCGGCCCGCGTTTCGCGCGTAGCCGCCTGCATGGCCGCCGGAAAACTGAGATGAAACGTGGTGCCCGCTCCGGGCGCGCTGGTCACGCGAATGTCACCGCGCGAGCCGGTGACGATGCTGTAGACCATGGCCAGTCCGAGCCCCGTGCCGCGGTCCCGGGACTTGGTGGTGAAGAAGGGTTCGAAGATGCGCGGCAGCACATCGGCGGCAATGCCCTGCCCGCTGTCCGAGACGGTCAGCGTCACCCGATCATCGCCACGCCGCCGTGTGGTGAAGGTCAGACGACCGCCATGCGGCATGGCATCGCGCGCATTGGCCGCCAGGTTGAGGATGACCTGCTCGAAGCGCTCGGGCGAGAACATCACCGCCGGCACGTCGGCCGCGCAGTCCAGTTCGACGGCCACCCGCTCACCCACAAGACGCGTGACGAGATGCTCGAGCCCCTGCAGTTCGGCGTTGATGTCGATCGGATCTTCCTGCACCACCTGCCGCCGGCTGAACACGAGGATCTGTTTCGTGAGATGAGACGCGCGCTGGGCGGCCGCGAGGATTTCGGAGGCCTCCCGTCGCTCGTCGTCATCGAGTGGCGGCGCATCGCGGAGCAGCTCCGCATTGGTGGCGATCGCCGACAGGTAGTTGTTGAAGTCATGCGCAATGCCCCCGGCGAATGCACCCAGCGCCTCGAGTTGCTGCGCCTGTTGCAACGCCGCGCGTGACTGCTCGAGCGCCACCTCGGCGCGCAGGCGATCGGTGACGTCGAGCAGCACGCCCATGGCCAGGGTCTGGTTCTGGCGTTCCAGTCGCCCGATCACGAGCTCCATGGTGCGCAGATCGCCGCGTGCATCGGGCACCTGCCATGCGCCCGCGCGCAGCGTACCGGACTCGATCGGCAGGGGCAGCGACGCAAAGCGGTCGTGCTCCCCCTCGTCGAACAAGTCCAGAATGCGGGTGCGCTCCTCCAGGTCGGCCCGTTCTCCAAAGAAGGCGCGCGCCGCGTCGTTCACCTGCTCGAGGCGTCCGTCGGACAATCGCCAGATCACGGTGGGCAGCGGACTGGTGGCGAACAACTGCCGGTACCGCGCCTCACTCTGCGCCAATGCCTGTTCGCGATCCGCGACCGCGTCAGCCATCGCGTTCATGGCGCGTCCCAACTCGGCGACCTCGGTGACCCCATGCACCGTGGCGCGCCGACCTGTTTCGCCCTGCGCGAGAGCGGTCGCCACCAGTGTCACTTCTTCGATCGGACCGGCAATGCGCGAGGCAAAGATGATCGCGACCGCCGACATGGCGGTGATCAGCAGCAACCCGAGTGCCAGGTCCACGCGCAACTGCCGCTGCACCTGCGCCAGACTCGCGGTGACCGGCACCCCGACATAGGCGATGGCATCGAAGGTGCGCAGGGGCTGCTGGGCCACAATGCGATTGGTGCCGTCGAGCGAACGCAGTTCCCAGAGCGTGGACGGCAACTTGGGGTCGTCCCTGAACGCCGTCGACTCCGCAAAGTTGCGCTCGATCCAATGCTCGAGATCGAGGCTGCGCAGAAACACCCGCCCGTCGGACCGCAGCACGGTCAGCACCGAATTGGGCGGCAGTGATTCCATGTAGCGCACGGCGGCCATCCGGTCGATGCGCAAGCCGGCTCCGACATAACCCAGCAGCGCGCCGCTGCCCGCCTCGCGCACCGGCTGCATGAACGGAATGACCCATTGCGCGGCGGAATCGACAATTGACCGAACCGGCTGACTGATCGTGAATTGCCCGGATTGTACGACATCGCGAAAGTACACCGCCGTGGCCAGCGACGGCATGCGACGGAACATCGAGAGCGGTACCAGCGTGCCACGGACGTTGCCCTGCACGTCAGCCAACCAGATGTTGCTGAATCCGCTCGAGGCATCGCGAAAGATCGCGGAGATCAGCGAGTCGTTGCGTGCGGTCGGTTCGCGAGGGTCGAGCAGGCGCGAGGCCCCCGCCAGCAGCAGTCTCGCGCGGGTGACGTCGTCATCGAGCAGTTGCGTGGCGCGCGTCGCCGCCTGCCGTCCCTGCTCCGCCAGTTCCCTCTGCTCACGCTGCGCCCGTTCGAACGCGCGGAGCACGGCCAGCACCGCCAGCGGAATCGTGAGGGCCACCGCCAGCAGCGCGAGCTGGCGACGTATCCCGGGGCGGAAGGGACTCGAAAGGCCTGACATGGCGCTCCTACGCTAGGGCTTCATGGCGGGACCGTCCAGAGGGAATGGCAGTCCGGATCTGCGGACTTCGGGCCCAGCGCGGTCAGTGATCCACGACAACGCGGCGGATGGGTGCGCGCAGGCGTCGCCACACCCGGGCGCTCTGCAGCAGCGCCGCGGCTGCCAGGCCCGCCACCAGACCAATCCACAAGCCGCGCTCCCGATAGCCGGTGTGGAAGCCCAGCACATACCCCAGCGGAACACCAATGCCCCAGAAGGCCACCATGTGCAGGATGGCCGGGATGCGCGTGTCACCGACGCCGCGAAGCACCCCGCTCGTGACGGCCTGCAAGCCGTCGAATATCTGAAACCACCCCGCCAGTGGAATCAGGGCCACGGCGACGGCGACAGTGGCCGCCTCGCTGGTGTAGCGGGTGGCCAGCCACTCGGGCGCCAGGATGAACACGAGTGCGCTGATGCTCATGAAGCCCACGCCGCAGATGATGGCGGCCGCGGCGTCACTGCGCGCCGAGGACAGGTCGCCACGGCCGATGGCGCGGCCCACCACGGCCGCTGCCGCCCCGCTGATACCCAAGGGCACCATGAAGGTCATGGCGGCCATGCTGAGGGCGATTTCGTGACCAGCCAGGGCCGCCGTGCCCATCCACCCCATGAACAGGGCGGTGAGACCAAAGGCAAAGCTCTCAAAGAACCACTGTGTGCCGATCGGCGCGCCGATGCGCAGCATCCGCCACATGGGGGCGGCATCCCAGACTTCCGGTCGCCACGGCTTGAGTGTCGGACGGAGCAGCGGCCAGGCCAGCCAGCCCAGCACGAGACACATCACCCACATGGAGATCGCCGTGGCGTAGCCGGCGCCTTCCACGCCCAGGGCGGGAAATCCGCCGCGCCCCTCGATGAGCAACCAATTGGCGAGTGCGTTGACCACATTGGCCACGAGGGCCGCCGCAATGATGGGACGCGTGGGCCCCATGGCCTGCAGCGTCTGGCGGAACACGTTGAACACGAAAAACGGCAAGGCGCCGAGCAGACGGCGGCGCGCGTAGACGGCCGTCTCACTCACCACTTCGGGCGGCTGACGCAGGGAGCCCAGCAACCACTCGCCGGGCAGCAGCGCCAGCATCACCACCACCGCTACGGCGCTGGCCATCAGCAGGCCGCGCTGCACGCCGCGTGACACCGCCTCCGAGTCACCGGCGCCGACCGCCTGCGCCACCACCGGATCGAGCGCAAACAGCAGCCCGATGCCGAAGACGCTGACGTTGAAGAAGTAGAAGTTGCCGAGGGCCACGGCAGCGATGGCGGCGCCGCCCAGTCGACCAACCATGAGCGTGTCGACCAGCCCCATGGCCTGAATGCCGACGTTGATGAGCACAATGGGCGCGGCCACCTGCGCCATGTCACGCAGGTCCTGCTGCCACCCGCGCGCGCGTCCCGTACTGCTCATGGCCCGCCGCAACTCATCGTGATGACTTCGTCTTTGCGCTCTGCACGAGTTCCCGCACCTCGCGCAGCAGGCGCGGCGCGTCGTAGGGAATGCCGTCCTTGATCGTCCATGCCACCCCGCCGCCCGGCCCCGCCGCCGCATCGGCGCGCGGCGGATAGAACACCTTGAGGTCCTCGAGCGGGTTGCCGTTCACCACCACGAGATCGGCCAGGTATCCCGGGCGCACGCGACCGAGCCGCTGCCCTTCACCGAGAATGGCGGCGTTATTGGCCGTGACGTGCTGCAGCACCTTGAGTGGCTGGAAACCGGCTTCCTGATGCAACTCGAGTTCGCGAATGAGGCCGAAGCCGTAGATCTGGTAGATGAAGCCCGCGTCTTCCCCTGCCCCGATTACTCCGCCAAGGCGCTCGAAGTCACGCACGGCCTGAAACCAGATGCGGTAGTTCTCCTTCCAGTACGCCTCATCGGTGCTGCTCCAATTGGCGAAGTACGAGCCGTGATTGGCCGGATCCGGCTTGAAGAACTTCTCCAACGTCGGATGCAGATACTCGGCGTACCACGGCTGCGTCTCGGCGCGCTGCAGGTCGCGGCTGGCTTCGTAGATGTCGAGCGTGGGGTTCCAGGCCACCCCGCCCTTCACCATGGCCTTGAGCACTTCCTGCAGACGTGCCGGATCGGCCTCGCGCCAGAGGCGTCCGGCCAGACGAAAGCGCATGCCCTCGTCTGCGTAGTTGAAGTTGGACGGAAAGTGCTGCACGCCATCGGGAATGGCGGCGTCGGGCACACCGTACCAGTGCTCGATGGACGTGAGACCGTGCGCGGCGGCATCGAGGGCATTGGTTTCGTCCACGGCCATGTGATGCGCCACGCGCAGTCCCTGCTTGCGCGCCTCGTCGAGCACCGGTCCGTACACGTCTTTGTCCATGCCGAACAGCTTGAGACCGTCCACACCCTGCGCCTTGAGGTCGCGCACGCGCTGCCGCGCCTCGGTTTCGTTCTGCGGCACCGGCATGTAGGCGTAGCGCGCATACACGTAGAAGCGCGGCGCCATGACCTCACCGTTCAGGCTGCGCGACCGGAGGGCCAGCGTCTTGGGTGTCTCGCTGGACACATCGCGCACCGTGGTGACGCCCATGCCCAGCCAGAGCTTGAACTGATAGTCGAGTGGCTGCGCAATGCCGCCGCGTTCGTCCTGCACATGGCCGTGCAGGTTGATGAGGCCGGGCACCACGTACTTGCCGCGGGCATCGATTTCCACGTCGGCCGGTGGCCGCCGCGCCGTGCCGCTTTGCACGGCAACCGGATCGAGGCTCACGATCTGCACGATCCGATTGCCTTCGATGATGATGTCCTTGGGCCCCTCGGCCGGGGTGCCGTTGCCTTCCACCACCATGGCGCCGCGAATGGCCAGACGTCGCGGGCGGACGCCATGGGTTGGCGCACTGCCCTGCGCGGCATTCTGCGCCTCGAGCACGCTGTGCAGCGGTGCGGACGCGGCCAGCGCGGCCACGGACGCCAGTACCAGGGTACGACGCCACGCGGCGCCGGAGAACGGAAGGCAACGGCGCAGGCTCATCGGATCACTCCCACTCGATGGTGGCGGGGGGCTTGGAGCTGACGTCGTACACCACACGATTGACGCCGTCCACTTCGTTGATGATGCGACTGGAAATGCGGCCCAGCACCTCGTGCGGGAAGGCATACCAGTCGGCCGTCATGCCGTCGGTGCTCGTCACGGCGCGCAGCGCAATCACGTGCTCGTAGGTGCGGCCGTCACCCATGACGCCCACCGAGCGCACGGGGAGGAACACGGCAAAGGCCTGCCAGATGTCCGGATAGAGGCCCGCGGCGCGGATTTCCTCGAGGTAGATGGCGTCGGCGCGGCGCAGCATGTCGAGCGCCGCCGGCGTGACCTCACCCAGCACGCGGATGGCGAGGCCGGGGCCCGGGAAGGGATGACGCCCCACCATTTCCTCGGGCAGCCCCAACTCGCGGCCCACGTTGCGCACTTCGTCCTTGAACAGTTCACGCAGCGGTTCGATGAGCGCGAACTTCATGTCCTTGGGCAGACCACCCACATTGTGATGCGTCTTGATGGTGGCCGAGGGGCCACCCTTGGCGCTCACCGACTCGATGACGTCGGGATACAGCGTGCCCTGCACGAGGAAGGCCGCATCCTTGCCGGCTTCCGCCGACGCGCTTTCGAACACTCGAATGAAGTGCTCACCGATGATCTTGCGCTTGCGCTCGGGTTCTCCCACGCCAGCCAGCGCCGTGAGGAAGCGCTCCTCCGCGCGGACGGTGATGAGCCGGATGCCGAGGTGTGCACCCATGGTGCGCTCCACCTGTTCACGCTCATGCAGGCGCAACAGGCCGGTGTCGACGAAGATGCAGGTGAGCTGATCCCCGATGGCTTTGTGCACGAGTGCTGCGGCGACGCTCGAATCGACGCCGCCGGAGAGCCCGCAGATCACCTGCCGGTCGCCCACCAGCTCGCGAATACGCGCGACTTCCTGGTCGATGAAATGGCCAGGCGTCCAGTCCGGCGTGCAGTGACACACCGTGAACAGGAAGTTCTCGATGATTTCCGCGCCGCGTGCACTGTGATGCACCTCGGCGTGGAATTGCACCGCATGAATGGGCTTGGTGGCATGACGGAATCCGGCGCAGGTGCTGCCGCTGTGCGCCGTGGCCACGTATCCCGGCGGCACCGTTTCGACGTGGTCGCCATGGCTCATCCACACCGTGGTCTTCTCGCCGGCCGTGAAGCCGGCAAACATCCCCGCCGCCTCGTCGATCGTGACTTCGGCGCGTCCGTATTCGCGGCGACCGCCACCCACCACGGCCCCGCCCTCCAGGTGCGCAATCAGCTGCATGCCGTAGCACACGCCGAGCACGGGGGCAATGTCGAGCAGCTCACGCGGCACGGTGGGCGCATCGGCATCCGTCACCGAACTCGGGCCACCCGACAGGATGATCCCGGTGGGCTTCCACGCGCGAATCCACTCCAGTGACTTCGTCGGCGGGTGAATCTCCGAATACACCCGGGCCTCGCGGACACGGCGCGCGATGAGCTGCGTGAACTGCGACCCGCAGTCGAGGATGAGGATGCGGCTGTCGGTTGCGTGCGCCATCAGGACTTCCACTCCGGTCCGGTGAGCTTGAGGAATTCCACGGCCTTGGTTTCGAGATCGAGGATCGCGCCGGTGGGTGCGCCGTGCAGCCAGCCGCAGCCTTCGCCGGGATTGACCAGCAGCGAATCTCCGCGCGTCTTCATCTCGGGGATGTGCGTGAAGCCGTGCACGATGACCTCGTGTCCGTCGATGCTGCGCTGGTGCACGTCGGCGAGGTCATGAATGAGCAGCACCGACTTGCCTCCGAGATCGAAGCTGTGCGGCGACTCGTACAGTTCGGCCGCGCCAAAGCCCGTGCGCGCCGCCGCCACCAGCGCATCGCGGTCGCCGTCATTGCGGCCGAACACGCCAAGCAGCGGCAGTGACAGATCCTGGAAGGGCTGCAGCGAAAACGGTGAGCAGTAGTCACCGGCGTGCATCACCAGCGACACGCCGCCAGCCAGCATCTGCTCCAGCAGGGCCCTCACGGCGGGCACACGGTCGTGCGTGTCGGACAGCAGGCCAATGCGCATCAGGCGGATCTCCACTCGGGGGAAAGACGCTCGCGGCGAACGAGATCGTCGAACGTTTCGCGTGCGCCCACCACGGCAAAGCGCTCGCCATCAACGAGCACCTCCACCGGTCGCGGGCGGGTGTTGTAGTTGGACGCCATCGAGAAGGCGTAGGCGCCGGCCGTCTGCAGCACGAGCAGATCGCCGGCGTGCACTGCGGGCAAGTCGCGGTCCTTGGCGAAGAAGTCGCCGGACTCGCAGATGGGGCCCACCACGTCGGCCGTGAGGCGCTCCGTGGACTCCTGCACGGCCTCGATGCCATGATAGGCATGGTACAGCGCCGGACGGATGAGATCACTCATGCCGGCATCGGTCACCACAAAGTCCTTGCCGGCAGCGTGCTTGCGATACAACACCGTCGTCAGCAGCACGCCCGCTTCGGCCACGAGGAAGCGGCCGGGCTCGAGCAGCAGGGTGAGACCGGTGTCCGCAACGGCCGCGCGCACGGCGGCGGCATAGTCCGGCAGATCGACCGGAAGTTCACCGGGCGCATACGGCACCGACAGCCCGCCACCCACGTCGAGATACTGCAGCGCATGCCCCATGGCGCGGGCCTGCGTGGCGGCGTCGAGAAGGCGCGGCAACGCGTCACGCAGTGGCACGGCATTGCTGATCTGCGAGCCGAGATGCATGCCAAGACCGCGCAGCGCCACGTGGGGGCGCTCGGCAATCACACCAAGCAGTCGCGTGACGTCGTCGCGCGGAATACCGAACTTCTGCCCCTTCTCGCCGGTCTTGATGTACGCGTGCGGCGTGTCCACCGTGACTTCGGGATTCACGCGGATGGCGATGGGCGCCACCATGCCGCGCAGCGCGGCACGGGCGTTCACCACCTCCAGCTCGGCTTCCGACTCGATGTTGATGAGGCGGACACCGGCCTGCAGCGCCGCATCGATTTCCTCGACCGTCTTGCCGACGCCGCTGAACACCACATCGCCGCCACGAAACCCGGCGGCCAGCGCCCGCTGCAGTTCGCCGCCCGACACGATGTCCACCCCGGCGCCCAGCTCACGCAGCAGCGCGAGTACGGCGAGGTTGGAATTGGCCTTGACCGCAAAGTGGATGTGATGATCCACACCGGCAAAGGCCTCGGCGAGCGCCCGGTAGCGCGACCGGATGGTGGACGCGCTGTACACGTAGGCCGGCGTGCCTTCAGCCGCCGCGATGGCCGGAAGCGGCACCTGCTCCGCGCACAGCACGCCATCGCGGCGCACGAAGCCGCTGGCCGTCACCGACGGCGCACCATCGGCGGGCGTCAGTACGATCTGGCCCACACGACCTCATACTTGGCAGGCTCGCCGGTCACCATGCAGGTCGTGGGCGCCACCGGTGAACGGAACTCGGGATCGGGGATGCAGCGGATGGTGGCCTTGGTCTCCTCCTTCACGCGCGCCTCCACGGCCGGGTCGCCGTTCCAACCGGCATAGACGAAGGCGCC
>VFQP010000542.1_pt1 | contig 70042 bp, 60 predicted proteins | sample 3512351 | NCBI WGS metagenome assembly VFQP01 (sample SAMN10412372, study PRJNA504923) | tailings metagenome | isolation source: Relicate 1 Philex TSF1 revegetated site | place: Philippines: Tuba, Benguet | collected 2017-08-29
CCTGCTTAGCTGCGATCAGCTGAGCCTCGTATTATGACACAGTTTTTGGAGACTTGTCAAAAAAGTTGAAATTTCTTTCTTCTTTTTCGAGCCACTCCTTGCTGCGACCACTTCGCAGAACTGAAGCTTCTTGGAAGCTCTTCAGTGATCAGCGAAGCCTTGCAGTATACGACAGTTTTTGAGCTTTCGTCAAAGCCCCGCAAAAAATCTTCGTGAAGAGCGCGTGACGGCCTCGCATCTTCGAGAGGGAGCGCACCTGGCACATCCCGGCCCGACTGCTCTCTCTATATAGAAGAGGGCACACCACTTCTCACATGGCGGCTTTTCACTCTCGCATGACCCGTGAGCGCAGGGATAATCGAACCTCCTTCTGACTCAGGTTTTTCATGGCACTCATCACCCTGCAGGATGCACAGCTGGCCTTTGGCCATGTGGCACTGCTCGACCACACCGACTTCGCGCTCGAGGCGCAGGAGCGGGTGGGTCTTATCGGACGCAACGGCACCGGCAAATCGTCCTTGCTGAAGATCCTCGCGTCTCTTGAAAAGGCCGACGATGGCACGCTGCAGGTACAGACGGGCCTGCGCATCGCGTATGTGCCGCAGGAGCCGGTGCTGGACCTGCAGTCCTCCGTGTTCGAGGCCGCCAGCGTGGGCCTGGCCGACGCCCGAGCCGCACGGGATCTTTATCTGAGTGGCGCGGATGGGCTGGATCTGGACTCTCTGCAGAACCGCATCGAGGCGCTGGATGCGTGGAACTGGGAACAGCGGGTGGAGGAAACCCTGCACCGCCTGCACCTCGATGGCGCGGTGCGCGTGGGCGAGCTCTCCGGGGGCAACAAGAAGCGGGTGGCGCTGGCGCAGGCGCTGGTGAGCCGCCCCGACGTGCTGCTGCTCGACGAACCCACCAACCACCTGGATCTGGACAGCATCACCTGGCTGGAAGACCTGTTGCTGGAATACAAGGGCAGCGTCGTCACCATCAGCCACGACCGCGCCTTTCTGGACCGTGTGGCCACACGCATGGTCGAGCTTGATCGCGGGCGCCTGCTCAGCTATCCGGGCAACTTCGCGCAGTACCAGTTGCTGAAGGAAGAGCAGATGGCGCAGGAGGCGGTGATCAATGCGCGCGCCGACAAGCTGCTGGCGCAGGAAGAGGTCTGGATCAGAAAGGGCGTGGAAGCGCGTCGCACGCGCGCGCAGGGCCGCATCACGCGCCTGGAGCGGTTGCGCGAGCAGCGCGCACAGCGGCGTGATTCGGTGGGCAGCGTGAAGCTGGACGTGGCCAGCGGCGGCGCAAGCGGCAAGATCGTGGCGGAGCTGGAGAAGGTGACGCAGACGTTCTCCACCGCGAACGGCGGGCAGCGCACCGTGGTACGGGATTTCTCGGCCACCATCCTGCGCGGCGACAAGGTCGGCCTGATCGGCCCCAATGGCGCGGGCAAGACCACGCTGCTCAAGATCATCCTGGGCGAACTGATGCCCACCAGCGGCACGGTGCGCCAGGGCAGCAAGATCAGCGTGGCCTACTTCGACCAGATGCGCGACCAGCTTGATCTGGACGCGACGCTGGAGGACTTCATCAGCCCGGGCAGCGAATGGATCGAGATCGGCAGCAAGCGCACCCACGTGAAGAGCTACCTGAGCGACTTCCTGTTCTCGCCTGCACGCGCCAACGCACCGGTGCGCACGCTCTCGGGCGGTGAGCGCAACCGCCTGCTGCTGGCGCGGCTGTTTGCGCGCCCGGCCAATGTGCTGGTGCTGGACGAACCCACCAACGACCTCGACATCGACACGCTGGAGCTGCTGGAAGACCTGCTCCAGCAATACGAGGGAACGGTATTTCTCGTCAGCCACGACCGCCGTTTCCTGGACAACGTGGTCACCAGCACGCTGGTTTTCGAGGGCGATGGGCGCTGGCGGGAATATGTGGGCGACGTGCAGGACTGGCTGACGCAGTCGGCCCGTGCCGCCGCGCTGCAGCGCGAAACACCAGCGGCACCCGCACCAGCCCCGGTGGCCAGGCCGGCCAGTGCAACGCCGGCCCCGGCGCCGATCAAGAAAAAGCTGAGCTACAAGGAACAAAGGGAGTTCGACACCCTGCCCGCGCTGATCGCCGCACTGGAGGCCGAGCAGGCCACCATTGGCAGGGACCTGGAAAATGGCCAACTATTTCACAGCGATCCCGCTCGCGCCGCTCAACTTGGCGTCCGACATGCCGAAGTCGAAGGGGAATGGCTTCAGGCGCTGGAGCGCTGGGAAGCGCTTGGCGGCAGCTGAGGATCCTGCAAGGGTACCCTGGCCTTCGCACCACCCTCACACACGCCCATGACGCCAGATCGTCTCGCCTTCGATTTGCAACGCACGCTGGACGAGCTTCAGCAGGAGCGCGAGCGCTCGCAGCGGCTGCTGGGCGAGCTGGAACACCAGAACCGCGAGCTCGACCAGCTGCGCAACACCGTGCACCGCGAGTCCAACAGCCGCCTGCTGGCCGAGGAAGCGCTGGACGAAGCCCGCGACCGCCTGCAACTGGCGGTGGACGCGGCGGGTCTGGCGCTCTGGGACTGGCAACTGCCGGCCACCCAGGTGTTCCTGACGGCACGCTGGGGTGAAATGCTGGGCGGCATTGCCGCGGACGGCTACTGGGAAGCCAACGACCTGCGGGCACGCCTGCACCCCGACGATTTCGAGCCACTGCGCGATCAGGTCATGGGCCTGCTGGGTGGTCGCAGCCAGCGCGCGGTGCTGCAGCACCGGGTGCGCACCTCCGAAGGCTGGCGCTGGGTCGAGACGCAGGCCATGGTGGCCGAACACGACAGCAAAGGCCAGCCACTGCGGCTGATGGGCACGCTGGCCGACATTGGCGAGCGCAAGCGCATCGAGGAAGACAGCGAGCGTGCGCGCGCGCTGACGGAACAGGCCAGCCGTGCCAAGAGCGAGTTTCTGGCCAACATCAGTCACGAGGTGCGCACGCCCCTCAACGCGTTCATGGGCCTCACGCGCATGCTGATGGACTCTCCGCTGAATGCGGACCAGTCCAGCTGGCTGGCGATGATGGACAACTCTGCCCACGAACTGCTCGATCTGCTGAACAACATCCTGGACCTCTCGCGCATTGAAGCCGGCCAGCTGGATATCGAGAACGTGCGCTTCGACCTGCACCAGGCGCTGGAACAGGCCATCGTGCCGTACGCCGAGCAGGCCGACGAAAAGGCGCTGGAGTTCCACTTTGAATTGCCGCCGGCGCTGCCGCAGTGGGTCACGGGCGATGCGGTCCGGCTTCGCCAGGTGCTCAACAACCTGCTGTCCAACGCGATCAAGTTCACGCCGCGCGGTGGCCGTATCGAGGTGCGCATCCGGGCACTCGAAGCCCCGGACGGCGGCCAGCAGCGCCTGCAGCTGCAGGTGCGCGACAGCGGCGTGGGCATCGCACCCGAACACCACGCCACCGTCTTCGACGCGTTCACGCAGGCCGATGCCTCCACCGCACGTCCCTACGGCGGCAGCGGCCTGGGCCTGGCGATCTGCGCCCGGCTGGCGCGCCTGATGGGTGGCGACATCGACCTGCAGAGCGACGCCGGACAAGGCAGCATCTTCACCCTGACGCTGCCCCTGCGCGAGCTGGACCCCGGGCCGCTCAGCGCCTCGGCAGAGCTCATGGAGGTGTCCCAGGCGGGCGGGCGCTATGTTGGCCTGGTCGTGCTGCTGGCCGAAGACCACCCGGTCAACGAACTGATGATGCGGCAACTGCTGCTGCGCCTGGGCTGCATCGTGCGCGTGGCGCGCGGTGGCGTGCACGCGGTGGCGCAGTGGGAACAGGGCGGTATCGACCTGGTGCTCATGGACGTGCAGATGCCGGGCATGAGTGGCCTGCAGGCCACCAAGGAAATCCGTGACATCGAGACCCGGCGCAAGCTCCCGCGCACGCCCATCGTCGCGGTGACGGCCAACGCCATGGCCGGCGACCGCGAAGCCTGCCTGGCGTCCGGCATGGACGGCTATACGGCCAAGCCGGTCAGCCCGCAGGCGCTGATCAAGGAAATGGACCGCGTGCTGAAGATCGGCGATGCGCAGGCGGCACCTGACGTGCCCGAAGCGCCCGAGCCGCCCCCACCGGTCGAACCGATCCAGGTGGCGCAGCCAGCGCCCGTCGAGCAGCCAACGCCGCGCGAGAGCGCGCACGGAGAGGCGCTGGATGTGGAGAAACTGCTGCGCCGGCTCGATGGCGACGAAGACACCCTGGGCCAGCTGGCGCAGGCCATGCGCGCCGACCTGGCCACGCGCCAGATCGAACTGCAGAAGGCCCTCGGCACCCGCGACACGGCCGCTGCCGTGGCCCATGCGCACGGCCTCAAGGGCTCCCTCGGCGCCATGACCGCAGAGCGCGGCGCGCGCCTGGCCAAGGGCCTGGAGCTGGCCGCCCGCTCGGGCGACTGGCAGCTCTTCTCGCGCGCCCTGCCCCTGATGCAGGTTGAGGCGAAACAGATCGACCGCGCCCTGGCAGACATCCTGCAGTCGCGCGGCCGCGACCTTTTCGACACCCGGTTCTGAATTCGCCCGGGCTCAGCCCGAGGCCTTCAGCCGCGCGAACACCTTCCAGAACGCCGCGTCCTGCGTGGTCGCGAAGTTGATCCGCATGAGCGTGCTCGGCGCGCGCGCCGCGTGGAACAGCGCACCGGGCGCGATCAGGTAGCCCTCGTCCAGCATGCGCTGCGCCAGGGCATCGGTGTCCACGCCGGTGTCGACCCAGCCAAACAACCCCACAGGTTCGGCAGCAAACGTGCAGCCCGCGCCCATCGCCAGCTTCACGCTGCGGGCGCGCGCGGCATCCAGCCGCGTGCGGATGCGCTCGGCGTGGCGGCGCAGCTGGCCCTGCTCGATGCACAGCGCCAGCGCCCGCTCCAGCAACGCCGGCGTGGTCAGCGTGGACAGCAGCTTGGTGTCCAGCAGCGGCTCCACCAGCGCGGGCGGTGCGGCCAGGTAGCCAATGCGCCAGTTGGGCGCGAGGATCTTGGCGAAACCGCTCACGTAGATGGTGCGCTGCAGGCCGTCGAGCGCGGTCAGGCGGGTGGCGTGCTCGGGCGCAATGTGACTGTAGGTGTCGTCCTCGACGATGTGGAAGTTGTGCCGGTTGGCCAGCTGCAGCAGGCGGTGCGCGCTGCCTGGCGTCAGGCAGTAGCCGGTCGGGTTGTGGAACACGCTCACGCTCACATAGAGCTTGGGCTGGTGCACTTCGCAGTATTTCGCCATCACCTCCAGATCGGGCCCGTCGGCGCGGCGCGGCACCGGCAGGATGCGCATGCCCAGCGCGGACAGGCGGGCGAACTCCACCGCCCAGCCCGGTTCCTCCACCATCACCGGGTCGCCCGCGCGCAGCAGCGTGCGGCTCACGATGTCCAGCGCATGTGTGGCGCCCACGGTGGTGATGATGTGGTCGGCATCGGCGTGCACATTCAGCGAGGCCAGCTTCTGCGACAGCACGCGGCGCAGGCCGGTGTCGCCCAGCGGCTCGCCGTACTGGAGCGAAAAGTCCTGCAGCGCGCGCGTGCCGGTGACCTTGCGCACGGCGGCGGGCATGAACGTCGACTCCAGCCAGTCCGGCGGAAACACGCCCATGCCAGGGTGGGGCTTCTGGCTGATCTTGTGGAACATGCCGCGGATCAGCGCAGTCGCGTTGACGGGCGAAGCCCCCGCGCGCGCCGCGTGCCTGGCTTCGGCCGAATGACCATCGGCGCGCGGCGTCGGCATCTCGCGCACGAAAAAGCCCCGGTTCTTGCGCGCCTGCACCAGGCCTTGCGCCAGCAGCTGGTCATAGGCAGCCACCACGGTGGACGGGCTCACCCCATGCTGCTGCGCGCATTGCCGCACCGAGGGCAGGCGCGCGCCGGGTGCGAGCAACCGGCTGCGGATGCGCTCGGCAAACCGCTCGGCGAGCTGCTCGGTCAGGGATTGTGCGGAGGTCTTCATCAGCATGGTGGGGCATCCTTCCAGATCGGCCTGTACTGTCGCAGCTGGCAATACAGATTCACAACTGCGCTGGCCAACTGTACTGGTTGTGTATTGGGTTGCAAGATTACAGTGAACGTCCCGACCACACAAGCCATGTCCCCCTGACCATGAGCGCCACCGAGTTGACTGCCCTGCTGCTGTTCTGCACCGCGATGAGCTTTTCGCCGGGGCCCAACACCACCCTGTCCACGGCACTCGCCGCCAACCTCGGCCTGCGGCGCGCGATGCGCTTCTGCCTGGCCGTGCCCACCGGCTGGACGCTGCTCATGCTGGCCTGCGGCCTTGGGCTGGGCGCGCTGGTGCTGGGCATTCCGGCGTTGCGCTGGGGCGTGAAGCTGCTCGGCGTGGCGTACATGCTGTGGCTGGCCTGGAAGCTGGCCGGGGCCTCGAAGCTCTCCGAGGTCGACGCGTCCCGCCTCAACGTCACCTTCCTGCAGGGCGTCGGCCTGCAGTTCCTGAACATCAAGGCCTGGATGCTGGCGCTCACGCTCACCGCCGGCTGGGTGGTCAACGCCGCCGGGCAGCCATCGTCCAACCCGGGGCAGCGGCTCGCCATCATCTGCGTGGTGATGGTGTTCTTCGCCTTCACCAGCAACCTCACCTACGCCGTGGCGGGTTCGCTGCTGCGGCAATGGCTGACCCAGGGCACGCGTCTGGTGTGGTTCAACCGCGTGCTCGCCGCCGTGCTGGTGGCCACCGCGCTCTGGATGCTGACCGTATGAACACCCGCACCCTGCCCGCACCGCGCTGGATCGAACAGCCCGCCAACAAGGGGCTGATGCTCGGCCTGCTGGGCGTGCTCATCTTCGCGCTCACGCTGCCCATGACGCGGCTCGCCGTCGGCACGGTCGACGCGCCGCAGATGTCGGGCGTGTTCGTGGCCGTTGGCCGCGCCGTGGTCGCCGCGATGCTCTCGGCGCTGTTCCTCGCCGCCACGCGCGCACCGCTGCCACAGCGGGCAGACCTCTTGCCCCTGGCCATCACCGCGTCGGGCGTGGTGTTCGGTTTTCCGCTGTTCACGTCGGTCGCCATGCGCTACGTGGAGGCGGTGCACGCCAGCGTGATCGTGGGTGTGCTGCCGCTGGCCACGGCGGCGGTGGCGGCGCTGTTGCACCGGCAGCGCCCGTCCGCCGCGTTCTGGATCTGCGCGGTGCTGGGCAGCGCACTGGTGGTGGGCTTCGCGGTGCTGCGCTCCGGCAGCGCCGGCCTCACCCTGCACCCGGCCGACGCGCTGCTGCTCGCGGCCATGCTGTGCGCCGCCGTGGGCTACGCCTACGGTGCGCGCCTCTCGCAGCGCATGCGCGCTGAACACGTCATCTGCTGGGCACTCGTCATCTCGCTGCCGCTCACGCTGCCCCTGGCTTTCATCACGCGCCCCCAGGTGGCGCTGCAGGCCTCGGCGTGGTGGGGCTTCGCCTACACCGCCGTGTTCTCGATGTGGATCGGTTTCTTCGCGTGGTACCGGGGCCTGGCCCTCGGCGGCACGGTGCGCGTGAGCCAAGTGCAACTGGTGCAGCCGTTCCTCGGCATCCTGGTCGCCGTGCCCCTGCTCGGTGAACGCCTGGACGCGGTCACGCTGGGATTCGCCGTGGCAGTGATCGCCACCGTGTTCATTGGCAAGAGAATGCCGGTACACGCCCCGACACCCACACCACACAAGGCCTGATTGAACGGAGACGCCATGAAACCCAACGACCTGCCCCCCACCGCCACGCCCTGGACGCTGGCGCGCCGCGCCGAACGCATGAACCCCTCGGTGATCCGCGAGATCCTCAAGGTCACCGAGAAGCCCGGCATCATCAGCTTTGCTGGCGGGCTGCCCTCGCCCAAGACCTTCCCCGTGGCCGCCTTCGCCGAGGCCTGCGCCAAGGTGTTGCGCGAAGATGGCCAGGCCGCGCTGCAGTACGCCGCGAGCGAAGGCTACGGCCCGCTGCGCGAGGCGGTGGCCGCACAGCTGCCCTGGGCGGTGGACCCGGCGCAGGTGCTCATCACCACCGGCAGCCAGCAGGGCCTTGATCTGGTGGCCAAGGTGCTGGTCGACACCGGCAGCCGCGTGCTGGTGGAAACGCCCACCTACCTCGGCGCGCTGCAGGCTTTCACGCCGATGGAGCCGACCATCGACGCGGTGGCCAGCGACGACGACGGCATCGATGTGGCCGACCTCGAACGCCGCGTGGGCCAGGGCGCAGACCGTGCGCGCTTTCTCTACGTGCTGCCCAACTTCCAGAACCCCACCGGCCGCAGCATGAGCGAGGCGCGCCGCGCCGCGCTGGTGGCCTGCGCGGCCGCGCGGGGCCTGCCGATCGTGGAAGACAACCCCTATGGCGACCTCTGGTTCGATGCCGAACCGCCGCTGCCCCTGACCGCCCGCAACCCCGAAGGCGGTATCTACCTGGGCTCGTTCTCCAAGGTGCTCGCCCCCGGCTTGCGCCTGGGCTTCATCGTCGCGCCGAAGGCGGTCTATCCCAAACTGCTGCAGGCCAAGCAGGCCGCCGACCTGCACAGCCCCGGCTTCAACCAGCGCATGGTGGCCGAGGTGCTCAAGGATGGTTTCCTGGGCCGCCACGTGCCCACCATCCGCGCGCTCTACAAGAGCCAGTGTGCGGCCATGCTCGCCAGCCTTGAAAAGGAAATGCAGGGACTCGACGTGCAGTGGAACTCGCCAGACGGCGGCATGTTCCTCTGGGTGCGCCTGCCCGAAGGGCTCAATGCCATCGACCTGCTGCCGCACGCGGTGGACAAGGGCGTGGCTTTCGTGCCCGGCGCCGCGTTCTACGCCACCGAGCCCGACGCCCGCACGCTGCGCCTGAGCTTCGTCACCGCCAGCGTGGAGCAGATCCGCATCGGCATCGCCGCGCTGGCCCAGGCCATCCGGGAACAACTGAAGGGCTGAACACATGCTGCGCCTGTGGGGCCGCCTGAGCTCGATCAACGTGCGCAAGGTCGTGCTGTGCGCGCAGGTGCTCGGCATCGAATTGCCACGCACCGACGCCGGCATGGCCTACGGGGTGGTGAACACACCGGACTACCTGGCGAACAACCCGAACGGGTTGGTGCCCCTGCTGGAAGACGGCGACTTCAGGCTGTGGGAATCGAACGCGATCGTGCGCTATCTGTGCGCACGGGAAGGCCGCCTGTATCCGCAGGATCTGCGGCAGCGCTTTGACACCGAGCGCTGGATGGACTGGCAGCAGACCACGCTGAACCCCGCCACCGGCCCCGCGTTCAAGCAATGGATACGCACGCCGGAGGCGCAACGCAATGCCCAGGTGATCGCGCAATCCGTCGCCGCCACCGAGCCGCTGTTCGCGATGCTCGACCAACACCTCTCGCGTCAGGCCTTCATGGCTGGCGACGCGCTCGGCATGGCCGACATCCCGATCGCCTGCGAGGTGCACCGCTGGTGGGGCCTGCCACAGCCGCGCCCCGGGTGGCCGCACCTTGAACGCTGGTACGCCGGCTGGCTGGCGCTGCCCGCGAGCCGCGGCGTGCTCGACCTTCCCCTGTCCTGAGTCCGGAGAACCCATGGCACAACGCCCGTTCCAGCAAGTCGACGTCTTCACCGCCATACCCTACCGGGGCAACCCATTGGCGGTGGTGCTCGACGGCACCGGCCTGAGCACCGAGGCCATGCAGCACTTCACCGACTGGACCAACCTGTCGGAATGCACCTTCGTGCTGCCCCCCACCGACGAAGGCCACGCGGCCGGCGCCGACTACCGCGTGCGCATCTTCTGCCCCGGGCGCGAACTGCCCTTCGCGGGCCATCCCACGCTCGGCACCTGCCACGCGTGGTTGCGGGCCGGCGGCCGGCCGCGCAGCGAACAGCACGTGGTGCAGGAATGCGGCGTGGGCCTGGTCCGCATCCGGCGCGACGGCGAACGCCTGGCCTTCGCCGCGCCGCCGCTGCGGCGCAGCGGCCCGCTCGACGAGGCCGATGTGGCGCTGATCGCGCGCGGCCTGGGCCTGGAGCGCGACGACATCGTGGCGCACGCCTGGTGCGAGAACGGCCCGCCGTGGCGGGGCGTGATGCTGCGTTCGGCCGAACAGGTGCTCGCGGTGCGCCCCGACGCCGCCCTGCTCGCCGGCCTGGAGATCGGCCTCGTCGGCCCGCAGCCTGCGGGCTCGGACACCGCGTTCGAGGTGCGCGCCTTCTTCCAGGGCCACCAGTCGATGAGCGAAGACCCGGTCACCGGCAGCCTCAATGCCGCCGTGGCGCAGTGGCTGATCGGCGCGGGCATGGCGCCGCCCAGCTATGTGGCCTCGCAGGGCACGGCCATGGCGCGCGCGGGGCGCGTGCACATCGACCGCGACGCCGACGGCACGGTGTGGGTGGGCGGTGCGTCGGTCACCTGCATCGAAGGCCGGGTGGAGCTGTGAAAGGCACCGCACTCCATGGCTGAGGCCTGCGCGCAGATCGACCACCTCGTGGTGGCGGCGCGCACGCTCGACGAAGGCGTGGCGTGGTGCGAGGCCACCCTGGGCATGCCGCCCGGCCCGGGTGGCGAACACCCGCTGTTCGGCACGCACAACCGCCTGCTGCGGCTGCACGGCGACGCGGCGGCTGGCATGGCCGACGCGTATCTCGAGATCATCGCCATCAACCCTGGCGCCACGCCCACGCGGCCGCCCGGCCAGCGGCGCTGGTTCGACCTGGACAACCCCGCGCTGCAGCACCAGTTGCAGCGCCAGGGGCCGCAGCTCATCCACTGGGTGGCCAGCGTGCCCGACATCGAGGCCTCTCTGGCGGCGCTGCGCGCCATCGGCATCCAGCGCGGCCCGGTGGTGAGCGCCTCGCGCCAGACCGCGCACGGCTTGCTGCAGTGGCGCATCAGCGTGCGCGACGACGGCCAGCGCCTGTTCAATGGCGCACTGCCCACGCTGATCCAGTGGACCGGCACGCACCCGACGCAGCACATGCCCGCCAGTGGCGTGGCGCTGCGCCGCCTGCACCTGCGGCACGCGGGCGCCGCCGGGCTGCGCGCGGCGCTGCAGGCCGTGGGCCTGCCGCACATTGGCGTGAGCGACGGCCCGGCCGGTCTCGCGGCCGACATCGACACCCCGGCCCGTGGCCGCCTTTCCTTGCTCTCCCCCCCATGAACCACCTCCTGCCGACCCTGCACGACATCGAGGCCGCCGCGCAGGTGGTCTACCGCGAGTTCGCGCCCACGCCCCAGTACCGCTGGGCCACGCTGAGCGCGCGCCTGGGCACGGAATGCTGGGTCAAGCACGAGAACCACACGCCGGTGGGCGCGTTCAAGATCCGCGGCGGGCTGACGTACTTCGACCAGCTCAAGGCGCGCGGCGAGCTGCCTCGCGAGGTGATCAGCGCCACGCGCGGCAACCATGGCCAGAGCATCGGCTGGGCCGCGCGCGCGCATGGCGTGCCTTGCACCATCGTCGTGCCGCACGGCAATTCGGTGGAGAAGAACGCCGCGATGCGCGCGCTCGGCGTCACGCTGATCGAACACGGCGACGACTTCCAGGCCAGCCGGGAGCACGCCATCGGCCTGGCCGCGGCGAGCGGCGCGCACATGGTGCCCAGCTTCCACATGGACCTGCTGCGCGGCGTGAGCACCTACTGGTGGGAATTCCTGCGCGCCGTGCCCACGCTCAGCGTCGTCTACGTGCCGATCGGCCAGGGCTCGGGCGCGTGCTCGGCCATCGCGGCCAGGCTCGCGCTGCGGCACCCGGTGCGCATCGTCGGTGTGGTCAGCGCGCACGCCACCACCTATGCCGATTCGCTGGCCGCGGGCCGGGTGGTCGAGTCGCCGGTGAGCACCGCGCTGGCCGACGGCATGGCCTGCCGCGTGGCGGACGCGGCGGCGCTGGAAGTGCTCACGCCCCACCTGGAGCGCATCGTGCAGGTGACCGACCAGGAAGTGGCCGAGGCCATGCGCATGCTGTTCGCCGACACGCACAACGTGGCCGAAGGCGCCGGAGCGGCCAGCTTTGCCGCGGCATGGAAAGAGCGCGAATCGCTCAAGGGGCAGGTGGTGGGCACCACGCTGTGCGGCGGCAACGTCGACAGTGCGGTGATGGCCGCCGTGCTGGGCGGCGACAGGGACTAAGCCCCTGCGTGCTGACGGTCAGTCGGACCGGACCAGCCGCGCCACGACCTCGCAGAACGCTTCGACCGCATCGGTCTTGAACACCACCTCGCGCACGCCGGCCGCCTTGGCCTCGGCCTGCAGTTCGTCGGTGATGTAGCCGGAGGCCACGGCCACGGGCAGCTTCGGGTTGATGGCGAGCGCTGCACGCGCCACGTCCAGGCCCGACATGCCGGGCATGTTGTAGTCGGTCAGCAGCAGGTGGAAGGCCTGCGGCTGCTCGCGCAAGGCCTTGACCGCGAGTTGCTGGTCGGTGAACGAGGTCACGCGGTAACCCCTGCGCTCCAGCAGGCGGCGGACCAGGAAGACCAGCGTGTCGTCGTCGTCGAGGTACAGGATGTGGGGCTGGTCCGCTGGCGGGGCGTCGGCCATGGTTGGGGTCTCCATCGGGGCGTTCTCGGTGCCATCAGGCGGGCAAGGGGCCATTGTGACGGGATCGACCGGCAGATGTCCAACCGCCGGATCAACAGGCGCGCTGACCGGACCGTCGGGCGCCGCGGGGAAATAGAGCGTGAAGGTGGTGCCCTTGCCGGGCTCGCTGTCGACGTCGATGGCGCCACCGTGCACCTGCACGATGCCCAGCACCACCGGCAGGCCCAGGCCGGTGCCGCGACCCACCACCCGGGTGGTGAAGAAGGGTTCGAAGATGCGGCTGCGCACGGCGTCGTTCATGCCGCAGCCGTTGTCGCTCACGCGCAGGCGCACCGCGCGCACGCCGGCTTCGGCGCAGGCTTTGGCCACGTCGGCGGGCAACCTCGGGTCGTCTCCCGCCAGGCCGTCCAGCTGGCATTCCACCCGGCCCGGCCGGCCTTCCAGCGCGTGCACCGCGTTCGTGCCCAGGTTGATCAGCACCTGGCCCAGCTGGGTGGCGTCGGCCATGATGGCCGGGGTGTCGGGGTGGCACTCGTGCAGAAGCTGGGCATGCGGCGGCAGCGCAGCGCGCATGAGGTTGCAGGTTTCGTACAGGATCGCGCCCACGTCCACGCGGGTGCGCTCCACCGGCTGCTGGCGGCTGAAGGCCAGGATCTGCCGCACCAGTTCGCGCCCCCGGCGCGCGGCGGTGCTGATCTCGTGCAGGCTTTCGCGGGCGGGCGCGTCGCGCGTGAGGTCCTGCCGCGCCAGGTCGGCGTTGCCCAGGATCGCGGCCAGGATGTTGTTGAAATCGTGCGCCACACCGCCGGCCAGCGTGCCCAGGGCCTCCATCTTCTGCGACTGCGACAGCTGGGCCTGCAGCGCCTTCTGCTCGGCCTGCGCGGACTTGAGAGAGGTGATGTCGATGAAGGTCAGCACCACATGGCGCAGGCCGCCCTGGGCGTTGTTCTCGGGGTAGGCGTTGAACAGCGCCCAGCGCACCTCACCGCTGTTGCCCACCGGCACGCCCACCACCACGCTCTTCACGGGCTGGCCGGTGGCGAGCACGCGCTCGAACGGCATGTCGTGGCGGCGCATCGGCTGGCCGTCCTCGCGCAGCATGCGCCAGCCCGGCCCCGTGGGCTCGGGCAGTGCGGTGTTGGCGCCACCCGAACTCCAGCCGAAGAAGCGGCGCGCCGCGCTGTTGATGCTGGAGAGCGTGTGGTTCGGCCGGAACACCATCACGCCGGCGCTGAGGTTCTCGATCAGCGCGCGCGAATCGGCCTCGCGGATGAGCAGCCCCTGCCGGGCGCGGTCGCCATCCACGCGCAGCCGGTAGGTCACCAGCGCGCCGTACAGCACCACACGCAGCAGGCCGGCCAGCAGGTAGAAAAACACGGTGACCGGGCCCACCTGCGAGAGCGTCATGCCCCCTATCGGAGCTGCCAGCGCAAAGGCGACCATGGCGGCGAATTCGACGGCGGTCAGCAGCTTGAGGGCCTGCATCTCGGGCACGCGCCGCTGGGGATCGGCGCGCACCATGTCGCGGTACGCCAGCCCCATGGTGACGAGCACCACGGACGCGAACACGCCCTGGCGGGCCTGGGGCAGATCCCACAACGAATGGAAAGCAATCTGCAGCGCCATCACCAATAGCGCCGTCGCCGCCACACGCGCCACGGGCAGCTGGAACTGCAGGTGGCTGCGCAGACCCAGCCACGCGATCAGGGGCGCGACGCACAGCGCCGCATTGCCGAGGCCGTAGGTCAGGATGTCGGGTGCGGTGCCGCGCATCCACAGGCCCAGCGAGCCGAGGATGGACACCATGGCGGCCAGCGACCACCAGCCCGGTCCGCGGATGGTGGGGTAGCGGCGCAACAGGCCACAGAAGGCCAGGGCAATGAGCACATCGACGCCCACCCGAACGGCGAGCAGCGTGGGCAAGTCAAACAGCATGAAAGCGGGAGAAGACGCACATGCGAATGATTGAAGCACAGGGGCCATGCCGCCTAGGCCACGAAAAAGACCGCAAAGCCACGTGTGTTCAGGCAACCGACATCCGTCACGAATCCCGCTTCATCACACGGCAGACACCTGCGCGACTGCGGGCGCCGCGGCAGTCGCTGCCGGGACAAAAACCACCGGCCGCGCGCCACAGAATGCCCCCATGGGAACCCTCTACCTCGTGCGCCACGGCCAGGCCTCGTTCGGCGCAGAAGACTACGACCAGCTCAGTGACATGGGCCGGCGTCAGAGCGTGCAGCTGGGCCGCTACTGGGCCGAACGCGGCCTCGCCTTCGACGCCGTCATCACCGGCACCCTGCGCCGGCACGAGCAGACCTGGGCCGGCATTGCCGAAGGCGCCGGCATCCAGCACGCGCCCCTGGCCTGGGCCGGGCTCAACGAATACGACAGCGAGGCGGTGATCCGCGCGATCCACCCGCATCCGCTGCAGAAGCCGCGCAACGCCGAAGAAGCGCCCGAGCTCTACCGCCACCATTTCCGGCTGCTGCGCGATGGCCTGACGCAATGGATGGCGGGCACCGTGAGCCCGCAAGGCATGCCGAGCTACACCGAGTTCGTGCGCGGCGTGACCAGCGCACTGGACCACGTGCGCACGAACCACCACGGCAAGAACGTGCTGCTGGTCTCCAGCGGTGGGCCGATCTCCACCGCCGTCGGGCATGTGCTGGGACTGAGCCCCGAGGCCACGATCGAGCTGAACCTGCGCATCCGCAACAGCGCGGTGACCGAGTTCCAGTTCAACCCCAAGCGCCACACGCTGCTGAGCTACAACACGCTGCCGCACCTGGACCGGGCGGAGTTCAGGGACTGGATGACGTACGCCTAGAAAGAGAAGAGGCCCCCACGCTCCGCCGCTGCGCGGGTCGCTGCCCCCCGAGGGGGCTGGGCCTGCCTTGGGAGCGGCCCGGCGGCTGGCCCGTTGCCCCCACGCTTTGCCGCTGCGCGAATCGCTCAGCGCGCGGGCGGGAAAGCCGTGCGCGCGGTGAGTGTGTCGGGCGGCAGGCGGTCCATTTCGCCGAGCAGCTGTGCCAGCGCGCGGCCTGCGGCTTCGAGCACGGCCTGGCCCTTGTCGGCGCTGGCGGCGGCGGCATTGCCCACGGCGCCCTGCGGGTTGTAGTCCTGCATCTGCCACGCCAGCTTGGCGCTCTTGCCATTGCCCAGAATGGGAAAGCGCTGCGCGCGCCCTTGCGACGCGGACTTGAAATGCTCGGCTTCGCGCAGGTGCACGCGCTGCGGCGAGAGCGCCAGCATCAACGAGGTCTCGATCTCGCCGGCGTGGATGCCGAAGCGGTGTTCCTCGGCGCTGAACAGCGCGTTCAGGTCATGGCCCTTGGCATCGGTCAGCGGCAGGTGGAACCAGTTCACGCTGTAGACCAGCATGCCCAGGCGCGCGCGCAGGTCGCGCGCCACGAGGTCGAGCGCGCCCACCTGGCCGCCATGGGCGTTGAACAGCACCAGCTTCTTCACGCCGCTGGCCGCCACGCATTCCGCCAGCTCGGTCCACACGCGCATGAGTGTGTCGATCTTCAGCGTGAGCGTGCCCGCGAAACCCGAGTGCTCGGGGCTGTAGCCCACGGCCTGCGTGGGCAGCACCAGCACCGGCAGGTCCTGCTCGATGTGCGGCAACGCGGCCTGGATCACGCCGTTGACGATGTCGGTGTCGACCGACAGCGGCAGGTGCGGCCCGTGCTGTTCCGTGGCCGCCAGGGGCAGCACGGCGATGGCCCGCGCGGCGTTCAGCGCAGCGAAGTCGGCGGTGGTGAGATCGGACCAGAAACGGGAGGGCGTGGGCATTCGCGCATCTTAATTCGCCCCTCGTAAGATGGCGCGATGACCCACGATCTTTTCCGCCAGGACGCCTACCTGCAGCAATGCGACGCCACCGTGACGGGCGTCGACGAACACGGCATCGTGCTCGACCGCACGGTGTTCTACCCGCTGGGCGGTGGCCAGGCCGGCGACGCCGGCACGCTGACCCTGCCCGATGGCACCGCCATCGCCGTGGCCGACACGCGCAAGGGCAAGGACGCCGACGGCAAACCCACCGCGGCCATCGTGCACGTGCCGGCGCCGGGGCAGGAGGCGCTGCTCGCCGCGCTCGCCGCCGGCACCCCGGTCACGGCGCGCATCGACTGGGACCGGCGCCACCGGCTGATGCGCTTTCACACCGCCACGCACCTGCTGTGCCACCTCGTGCCGGTGCCGGTGAACGGCTGTTCGATCACGCCGGACTACGCGCGCATGGACCTGCACATGACCGACCCGCTCGACAAGGACGTGCTCACGCAGGGCCTGGCGCGGCTGGTGGCCGAGGCGCACCCGCTGACGGTCGGTGCCATCACCGACGCCGAGCTCGACGCCAACCCCGCGCTCGTGAAGAGCATGAGCGTGGCGCCACCGCGCGGCAGCGGCACGGTGCGCACCATCCGCATCGGAGCGCACACGCTGATCGACCTGCAGCCTTGCGGCGGCACACACGTGGCCAACACCGCCGAGATCGGCCGCGTCGTCGTCACGAAGATCGAGAAGAAGTCGGCCACCACCCGGCGGGTGGTGCTGGGGTTCGCCGGGTGAACGGTCAGCGTTCGTAGATGAAGCGCCGCGACCAGGGCAGCCCCTGCGCGGACTGGCCGGCCGAGCGGCAGATCACCTGGTAGATCGACACCTCGTCGTGCTCGAAGGCCCAGGCGCAGCCGGCCAGGTAGATGCGCCAGATGCGCCAGGTCTTCTCGCTCACCATCGGCCGGATGCGCGCCGCGCGCGCCTCGAAGGCCTGGCTCCAGAGCTGCGTGGTGCGCATGTAGTGGCGCCGCAGGCTCTCGATGTCGAACGCCTCCAGCCCGCCTTCCTGCATGGTGCGCAGCACGGTGCCGATGTGGGGCAGCTCGCCCTGCGGGAACACATAGCGGTCGATGAAGGTGCCGCCGCCGTGGCGGGTTTCGCCGTCGTGCGCATCGGTGCTGGTGATGCCGTGGTTCATGGCCCAGCCCCCGGGCTTGAGCAGCGAGCGGATGTGCCCGAAGTACTCGGCCAGGTGGTTGATGCCGACGTGCTCGAACATGCCCACGCTGGTGATGCGGTCGAACGGGCCGTCCTTCACGTCGCGGTAGTCCTGCAGGCGGATGTCGATGCGGTCTTCCAGCCCCGCCGCCTTCACGCGTTCCGTGGCCAGCGCGTGCTGGTTCTTCGACAGCGTCACGCCCACGCAGTGCGCGCCGAACTTCTGCGCCGCGCGCAGCACCAGGGCGCCCCAGCCGCAGCCGATGTCGAGCAGCCGCTGGCCCGGCTGCAGCTGGATCTTGCCCAGGATGTGGTCGATCTTCTTCACCTGCGCCTCGGCCAGGGTCTCGTCGCCGTTCTCGAAATAGCCGCAGGAATAGACCATGCGCTCGTCGAGCCACTCGGCGTAGAACGCGTTGGAGACGTCGTAGTGGTACTGGATCGCATCGCTGTCGCTCTCGCGCGTGTGCGAGAAGCGGCGGCGCAGGCGCCCGAGCAGCCCGCCTTCGGGCTCGGCGGTTTCGGCCAGCCGGTGCGCCACGGCGAGGATGTCCTCCATCGAGCCGTCCACATCGATCAGGCCCTCCACATAGGCCTGGCCGAGGGTGTCCAGGCCGGGGTCGATGAGCAGCGGCAGCGCCGAGGCGTCGCGCACCCGTATCTCGACCTGCGGCTGATGAAAGTCGCCCAGCGACAGCGAGGAGCTGCCCTGGTCACCCCAGCTCAGGCGAACCGGCAGGTTCACCCGCGTCTTCATCCTTTGCGCCCATGGCATCAAGGCGCGTTCAACGATCGATCCCATGCACAACCCTCCATGCTGGTCAACCACTCACCTGTCCCGTTCCGGTTTTTACCCAAAGCTGAAGACCCTGTGAAGCACCCCGGAAAGCCGGCCAGCGCGAATCGGCGCACGGACGAACAGCGCTGACTTATATTTGTGCGCTCCCCGCCTGGAACTTGGCCGCGTCCGGCCCCTCTATCCACGGGCGGCGCCGCCGCCCCGCGATTCCCCCTGCCCCGTTTTCCGATGCCCCTCAACGCCCTTTCCCCGGTCTGCCGCACGGCGCGCCTCTTCGCTGGCGCCGCGCTGCTGGCGCTCACGCCCCTGCTGGCCACGGCCCAGGGCCTGCTGTCGGCCGCCCCCGCGTCCGCCGTCGTGCAGAGCGACCAGGCACGCGCCGAGCTACTGGCCCACGCACCGCAGGGGGTTGCCCCGGGCCAGCCGGTCTGGGTGGGGCTACAGATCACGCACGCCCCCGACTGGCACACCTACTGGAAGAATTCCGGCGACTCCGGCCTGCCCACCGAGCTGCAGTGGACCCTGCCGCCGGGCGTGACGGCCGGGCCGATCGCCTGGCCCACGCCACGCAAGTTCCCGATCGGCAACCTGGCCAACTACGGCTACGACGGCACGGTGGTGCTGCCCGTGCCGCTCACGGTCGACCCGGGCTTCAACGCCAGCCATGTGGACGTCAAGCTCTACGCCTCCTGGCTGGTCTGCCGCAAGGAATGCATTCCGGAAGAAGGCAACTTCGCGCTGCGCATTCCGGTGCAGGGTTCCACCGGCCTGAACGGTGCCGCGTTCGACGCCAGCTTCCAGGCCGCCCCGAAGGACCAGCCCGCGCTGGACAGCCGCGTCGAGCCCGGTGCGGGCTTGCTGAAGGTGTCGCTGGCCGGGCTGCCCACCGCCTGGAACGGCCAGACGCTCGAGTTCTTCCCCGAGATGCCGGGCGTGATCGAGCCGGGCGCGGCATGGAAACAGGCCTGGGAAGGCAACCGCTGGACCGCCGAGGTGCCGCTCTCGCCGCACCGCACCGACAGCCCCGCACAGTTCGCGCTGGTGGTGGCCCAGGCCTCGCCACCCGGCCAGGGCGCCGGCAGCGCCGGTGTGCGCATCGACGCGCCGGTGCAGGGCACCTGGCCCGCGGCAGCGCCCCTGCCCGCGGCGGTGCCCGAGGCGCTGCAGGCCGCGCTGGACGCCAACGCCGCCCGCGCCTCGGCAGCCCCGGTGAACAACGCGACCTCGCTCACCCTCGGCGCGGCCCTGCTGGGTGCGCTGCTGGGCGGCCTCATCCTCAACCTCATGCCCTGCGTGTTCCCGGTGCTGGCCATCAAGGTGCTGGCGTTCGCGCAGCACGCCGACAACCGCCGTGCCCACCGCGCCAACGGCATCGCCTACACCGCGGGCGTGGTGTTCTCTTTCATCGCGCTGGGTGCGCTGCTGCTCGCGCTGCGCGCCGCCGGCGAACAGCTGGGCTGGGGCTTCCAGCTGCAGAACCCGGCGGTGGTGGCCGCGCTGGCCGTGCTGTTCACGCTGATCGGCCTGAACCTCTCGGGCCTGTTCGAGTTCGGCAGCGTGCTGCCCAGCCGCATCGCCAGCCTGCAGGCCCGCAACCCGACGACCGACGCCTTCCTCACCGGCGTGCTCGCCACCGCCATCGCCTCGCCCTGCACCGCGCCGTTCATGGGCGCCTCGCTGGGCCTGGCCATCGGCCTGCCACCCGGGCAGGCGCTGGCCGTGTTCGCGGCGCTCGGCCTGGGCATGGCGCTGCCCTACCTGTTCGCCAGCTGGGTGCCGGCGGTGGCCCGCGCGCTGCCGCGCCCGGGCGCGTGGATGAACACCTTCCGCCACCTCATGGCCTTCCCCATGTTCGCCACCGTGGTCTGGCTGCTGTGGGTGCTGGGGCAACAGAGCGGCATCGACGGCGCGGCCGCGCTGCTCATGCTGCTGGTGGTGCTGGCGCTGCTGATGTGGGCGCTGGGCCTGCGCGGCCGGGGCCGTGCCGTGATCGCCGGCCTGTCGCTCATCGGCCTGGCCTGGCTGGGCTGGACCATCGGCCCGAACGTGACGCGCCTGCAGGACAGCACGCCCGGCCAGGCCGTGGCCACCGCCGTGGAAGGCGTGAGCTGGCAGCCCTGGAGCCCGCAGGCGCAGGCAGAGCTGGTGGCGCAGGGGCGCCCGGTGTTCGTCGATTTCACCGCCGCCTGGTGCGTGACCTGCCAGTACAACAAGCGCACCACGCTGGCCGACAGCGCGCTGCTGAACGAGATGGCGGGCCGCAACGTGGCGCTGCTGCGCGCCGACTGGACGCGCCGTGACCCCGCCGTCACCGCCGCGCTGGCCGGCCTGGGCCGCAACGGCGTGCCGGTGTATGCGATCTACAAGAACGGCCAGCCCACGCAGGTGCTGACCGAAGTGCTGAGTGTCGAGGAGGTCCGCGCGGCGCTGGCCCGGCTGTAGACAAGCCGGCGCTGTTGTTCTTCAATCGTCCTTTTCCCGGAGGTTCCACCATGCAACGCCGTCCCCTGCTCGCCATGGCCGTTTTCTCGCCGTTCGGCACCATGCTCGTCACGCCCGCGTTCGCCGCGCCCGGCGTCGGACAGGCCGCGCCGGACTTCACCCTCAGCGACACCGCCGGCAAGCCGGTCAGGCTCTCGGACTTCAAGGGCAAGACCGTGGTGCTGGAATGGAACAACCCCGGCTGCCCCTTCGTGCGCAAGCACTACCAGGGCAACATGCAGGCGCTGCAGAAGGAAGCCACCGCGCAGGGCGTGGTGTGGCTGGCGATCAACTCCACGCGCGACGACAGCGCCGACTACCAGTCGCCCCAGCAGCTCGGCCGCTGGATGACCGAGCAGAAGGCCAGCCCCACCGCCACGCTGATGGACGAGGACGGCAAGGTCGGCGAGGCCTACGCCGCGCGCGTCACGCCGCACATGTACATCGTCAACCCGCAGGGCATGCTGGTGTACGCCGGCGGCATCGACAGCATTCCCTCTGCCCGCGTGGACGACATCCAGAAGGCCACCAACTACGTGCGCCAGGGCCTGACCGAGCTGCGCGCAGGCAAGCCGGTGAGCGTGGCCACCAGCCGGGCCTACGGCTGCGCCATCAAGTACAAGAGCGGCGCCGCGTAGCGCACCGCGCGCCTTCGCCTAGGTGGTGGCGCGCTGCGCCTGCGTGTCGCTCCACCAGTCGCCCAGCGCATCGATCAGCGGGATCAGCTTCAGGCCGACCGGCGTGAGTGCGTAGTCCACCCTGGACGGGTAGCCCTCGAAGGCGGTGCGGCGCACGATGCCGGCCTTCTCCAGCTTGCGCAGCTCCAGCGTGAGCATCCGGTGCGAGATCCCCGGGTTGTCCCGTTGCAACTCGCTGAAGCGCTTCGTGCCGTCCTGCAGGTAGTAGAGCAGCAGCGTGGGCCAGCGGCCGCTGAGCAGCACCATCGCCTCTTCGATCGGGCATTCGGACACGGCGGTTTTCATGTGGTTTCTTTCCAGTCACAAAAAAGTGCGTCATTTACGCCCGGGCAGGTGCGCGGCACAGTGACCACCTCTGCAATTCAACGGACCAATGACATGGAACCTGTGCTTGTTTACGGCGTGCCCGCCGGCAGTTCGATGGGCCTCGTGGCCGCGCTCGAATGGATGGGCCAACCCTACCGGCTGTGCCGGGTCGACATGCTGGGCGAGATGCGTGATGCATCGTACGCCCGCCTCAACGCGCGCCACGAAACCCCGGTGCTGATCACCGATGACGGCCGAGCGCTGAGCGAAACCATGGCCATCGCCGCCTGGCTGGAAGCGCGCGATACCGGGCGCCGCATCAGCTTCGAACCACAATCGCCGCAGGCCGACCTCATGCGCCAGCGCATGGCCTTCATCAACACCGGCTTCACCGGCGCTTTCGCACCGCTGTGGACGGCGCTGGAGATGGACCCGCCCGACCCCGGCCAGCAGGCGTCGCTGCGCCGCTTCGGGCGCGAGGCCGTCATCGAGCGGCACGACAAGCTGGAAGCGATGCTGCGCGACAGCCCGCACACCTTTCTGGCGGGCGAGCGCCCGACGCTGGCCGACGGACTGCTCATCGGCGTGGCGCGCTGGCTCGACTTCCATGGCGTTGCCGAAGCCGCGCGCTGGCCCCGCCTGGCGGCCCTGCGCACACGGCTGGAGGCCGATGCGGCGGTCCAATTTGCACTGACCATCGAAAACGGGGAGCGGCCACGCGGCTCTGGCGCCTGTCGCGGCCATGTCCCGCTGGCCGATCTCATCGGGCAGGCCACGCCGGCCTGACGCCCGGGTGCCGGCATGGTGGGGCGGCTGCGGGCACGGCCCGACCCACGCGGGATAATCCCCCGATACCCCCCACCCCAGTCCAGCACCCCGACATGCCCTTTGCCCCCCTGCAGAACGACACCTTCCTGCGCGCCTGCCTGCGCCAGTCCACCGACCACACGCCCGTCTGGCTGATGCGCCAGGCCGGCCGCTACCTGCCTGAGTACCGCGCCACGCGCGCGCAGGCGGGCAGCTTCATGGGGCTGGCCACCAACACCGACTACGCGACCGAAGTGACCCTGCAGCCGCTGGAGCGCTACGCGCTGGACGCGGCCATCCTGTTCAGCGACATCCTCACCGTGCCCGACGCCATGGGCCTGGGCCTGTCATTCGCGCTGGGCGAGGGCCCGAAGTTCGCGAAGACAGTGCGCACCGAGTCGGACGTGGAAGCCCTGGCCGTGCCCGACATGGACAAGCTGCGCTACGTCTTCAACGCGGTCACCTCGATCCGCCGCGCGCTCAACGGCCGCGTGCCCCTGATCGGCTTTTCCGGCAGCCCCTGGACGCTGGCCTGCTACATGGTGGAAGGCGGCGGCAGCGACGACTACCGCGCCGTGAAGTCGCTGATGTACGCGCGCCCCGACCTGATGCACCGCATCCTCGCGGTCAACGCCGACGCGGTGGCCACCTACCTCAACGCGCAGATCGAGGCCGGCGCGCAGGCCGTGATGGTGTTCGACAGCTGGGGCGGTGTGCTGGCCGACGGCAAGTTCCAGGCATTCAGCCTGGCCTACACGAAGCGGGTGCTGGCGCAGCTCAAGCGCGAACACGAAGGTGCGGTGATCCCGCGCATCGTTTTCACCAAGGGCGGCGGGTTGTGGCTCGACGAGATGAAGGACCTGGACTGCGACGCCCTCGGCCTGGACTGGACGGTGAACCTCGGGCGTGCGCGTGCCCTGGTGGGCGAAGGCCCGAACGGCAAGGCCCTGCAGGGCAACATCGACCCGAACGTGCTGTTCGCGCCGCCGGAGCGCATCGACGCCGAGGTGGCTGCCGTGCTCGAGAGCTTCGGCCGCCCGCACCAGGGCCCGGGCACCGGCCCCACGCACATCTTCAATCTGGGCCACGGCATCAGCCAGCACACGCCGCCGGAACACGTTTCCGTGCTGGTGGATGCGGTGCATTCGCATTCCCGCCGGCTCCGTGAGGGCCGCTGAAACGCTGCGGTTTTTGCAGCTGTGGCGGCCCTTTCCAAGCCCGACGGCCCGGTTTCCGGGTCCTGTCAATCGGGACTATGACGGGCCGATGACGCCCCGCCCGGAGGCCGACAAACGGCCCTCTAACACAAAAAAAGTCGAAAAAGTCACTTGACAGGCCTCACTTATGCACAAAACTCGTGCTGCGGTGCGCCATGGCGTCCGGCGCGGAGGTTCGCAGGAGAACTCCTACAAGGCCGACGCAAGTCATTGATTCATATAGATTTTAATTTCTGCTTTTTTTCCGGGCAGTTTAAGCAAGCCCTTGATTTGCAAGGCTTCCGACCGCGCCCGGGCAAACTATCAACAAAGTTATCCACAAAAAGTCTGGATATGTTTCGATGCCCCGTCAAATCAACGACTTAGCGCCAACTTCCACAGTCCAACTGAGGAATGGGCGCTAAGCATGGCTTTCTGGCCCAGCGTCGTCGTGGCCACCCCGGCCCACAGCGGGGTGGGCGCCAGCCTGACTTACAGGAGTGAGTTGTCGCTCACGCCAGGCACGCTGGTGCGCGTGCCGCTGGGCGCGCGCGAGGTGCTGGGCGTGGTGTGGGACTGCCCCGCCGAACCACCCGAAGGCCTGGGCGAAGCGCAGACGAAAGCGGTGGCGGGGGTGCTCGACGGCTTGCCGCCGCTCAACGCGCGCTGGCGGCAACTGGTGAAGTTCGCCGCGCAGTACTACCAGCGCAGCCTGGGCGAGGTGGCGCTGGCCGCGCTGCCACCGCAACTGCGCGACCTCAGCACGGTGCAACTCGGGCGCCGCCTGAAGAAGCAGCAGAAGGCCCGCGCGGAAGCGGGCGAGGCGCCCGGCAGCGGCCCGGCCGACAACGCCCCCGACCTGAGCGAGGAGCAGCAGGCGGCGCTGCAGGCCCTGGACTCCGCGCAGGCCCCGGTGCTGCTGTTCGGCGCCACCGGCAGCGGCAAGACCGAGGTCTACCTGCAGGCCACCCGGCACGCGCTGCAAGCCCACGCCGACGCCCAGGTGCTCGTGATGGTGCCGGAGATCAACCTCACGCCGCAGCTGGAAGCGCGTTTTCGCGAGCGCTTCGAGCCCCTGTTCGGCGCGGGCGCGCTGGTCTGCCTGCACAGCGGCATGACACCGGCGCAGCGGCTCGCCGGCTGGCTGGCGGCGCACACCGGCCAGGCGCGCATCGTGCTCGGCACGCGCATGGCCGTGCTGGCCAGCCTGCCCGGCCTGCGCCTGATCGTGGTCGACGAGGAACACGACCCCAGCTACAAGAGCCAGGAAGGCGCGCGCTACTCGGCGCGCGACCTCGCGGTGTACCGCGCCAAGGTGGAGAGCGAGGCGCTGGCGGCCGAGGGCGGTGGCGCGCGCTGCCGCGTGGTGCTGGGCTCGGCCACGCCTTCCCTGGAGAGCTGGCATGCGGCCGACCAGGGCCGCTACCTGCGCCTGGCCATGCCGGCGCGCATCGGCGGCGGTGCGCTGCCGCGCCTGCGCCTGGTCGACATGAACCACCAGCCCAAGGGCGCCGTGCTCGCCCCGCCGCTGGTGGCGGCGATGGCCGAACGCATCGCGCGCGGCGAACAGTGCATGGTGCTGCTGAACCGGCGCGGTTACGCGCCGGTGCTGGCCTGCCACGACTGCGGCTGGAAGAGCGCCTGCCCGCACTGCAGCGCCTACCGCGTCTTCCACAAGCTCGACCGCACGCTGCGCTGCCACCACTGCGGCTTCACCGAACGCGTGCCGCGCGCCTGCCCCGATTGCGGCAACCTCGACATCGCGCCCATCGGCAAGGGCACGGAGCAGCTGGAAGAACAACTGGCCAGCCTGCTGGCCGACGTGAAGCGCCCCGACGGCGGCCCCGCCCGCGTGGCGCGCATGGACGCGGATTCCACCCGCCTCAAGGGCAGCCTTGAACAGCAGCTGGCCACCATGCACAGCGGCGAGGTGGACGTGCTCGTGGGCACGCAGATGATCGCCAAGGGCCACGACTTCCGGCGCATCACGCTGGTGGCCGGCATCAACGCCGACTCCGGCCTGTTCGCCAGCGACTACCGCGCGCCCGAACGCCTGTTCGCATTGCTCATGCAGGCCGGCGGGCGGGCCGGGCGCGACGCCGCCTTCATGCACAGCCAGGGCAGCGCCGGCGAGCTGTGGGTGCAGACCTGGACACCGCAGCACCCGCTGTTCGACGCCTTGCGCCGGCACGACTTTCCCGCCTTCGCGGCGCAGCAGCTGGGCGAACGCGAGAGCGCGGGCATGCCACCCTTCGGCCACCAGGCGCTGCTGCGCGCGGATGCGCGCACCCAGCAGGCGGCGCAGGCCTACCTGAACGCGGCCGCACAGGCCGCCGATGGATTGCCGCACCGCGAAGAGATCACGCTGTACCCGGCCGTGCCCCTGACGATCCAGCGCGTGGCCAACGTGGAGCGCGCGCAGTTGCTGGTGGAGGCCGCGTCGCGCGGCGCATTGCAGCGTTTCCTGAACGCGTGGCAGCCGGTGTTGCTGGACTCTCGCGCCCTGCCGCAGGCACGGGGGTTGATCCGCTTCGCGGTCGACGTCGACCCGCTGGCCATTTGACCCCCCTGCGCCGCCTGCGGCGTCACCCCCCAGGGGGCAACACCTGCGAACCGGCCAAGCCGGACCCGCGGTGTTCTGGAGGAAGCCCCTTCAAGCCGCGAGTGCCTCGGACGCCGGCCACAGCTGTTCCAGCGTGTGCACCACGTCGCGCAGGCGGAACGGCTGCAGCAGCAGCCGGCGCACATCGAGTTCCTTGAGCCGGGTCACCAGGTCCGCGTCGGCACCGTGCACCATCACCGCGACCGGAATGTCGGCCTCGCAGCGCAGCTCGCCCGCGCGCAGCCGGGTCAGCAGGGCCAGCGCGGCATCGCGTTCGGTGAGCGACAGCAGCAGGCCGTGGTCGGCATTGGACTGCAGCCACTTCTCTCCCTGCGCCACGCTGGTCACCTGCTGCAGCCGCACCAGTTGCAGTTCGCGGCACACCGAGGCCACGGTGCCACGCACCAGGCCATCGGGCTCGATCAGCAAGATCTGCGGCCGGGCGGCGGTCATGGAAAAACCTCCGTGCTGCGCACTGCGGTGCGAGCTGGCTTGGGGCGGCCCTGCGCGGCGCTCATGACACCGCCTCCTCGCGCCGGAACAGCTCCTCCACCACCAGATCGCGCAGTCCGTTGAGGATGGCTTCGTCCAGCTTGTCGAACTCGCGCGGGCGGCGGTCCATCACGCACAGCGTGCCCACCACCTGGCCATAGGGCAGGCGCAGCAGGGCGCCAGCATAGAAGCGGATGTAGGGCTGGCCCACGACCATCGGGTTGTCGGCGAAACGCGGGTCCTTCAGCGCGTCGGGCACGATCAGGTTCTTCGCCATGGCCACCGCATGGCCGCAGAAGGAGATGTCGCGCGGCGTCTCCTGCATGTCCTCGATGCCGAAGGACGACTTGAACCACTGCCGGTCCTGGTCGACCAGCGACACCAGCGCGATCGGCACGTTGAATTCCTGCGCGGCGAACGCAGAAATGCGGTCGAAGCGCTCTTCGGGCGCCGTGTCGAGGATGACAAGGTCGCGCAGCGCCTTCAGGCGCTTGGCTTCGTTGTGAGGCAGAGGCGGTTTGATCATGAAGGACTCCGGGACGGCCATCGGGCCTGCTCGCCTGCTACATCGGCAGTAGCAGAAAAAAAATGAGCCCTGTGTGCGCACCCGGTTTCGCTTCAAATATAAGCAAATTGCGATATAAGAGCAGCCAAACCCGTTTTCATCGGAGACAACACCCGTGCCACGCCCCCACCACCGCTGGTGGCTTGCACCGCTGCTCGCGGTCGCCACCCTCATCGCCCACGCCCAGCCAGCGGCCGAGGCCGGTCCGCCCATGCGGGCCGAAGCCGTCGGCCCCCACAGCCACTACGTGCAGGGCCTCACCCAGCTGGGCTCCACGAAGAACCAGAACTTCATCAGCAACGCCGGTTTCGTGATCACGCCCGACGGCGTGGTGGTGATCGACGCGCTGGGTTCGCCGCGGCTGGCCGAGCGGCTCACGCAGGCGATCCGCCAGCTGACGGACAAGCCGGTCACGCACGTCATCCTCACCCACTACCACGCCGACCACATCTACGGCCTGCAGCACTTCAAGCAACTGGGCGCGCAGATCATTGCGCACGCGGCATCACGCGAGTACATCCAGTCGGACACCGCGCGCCTGCGCCTGGAGGCCTCGCGCACCGACCTCGCGCCCTGGATCAACGAGCAGACGCGCATCGTGCCGGCCGACGTCTGGATCGACGGTCCGACCTCGCTCAAGGTCGGCGGTGTGGTGTTCGAGCTCACGCCGGTGGGCCCCTCGCACACGCCCGAAGACCTCACGGTGTACGTGCCGTCCGAGAAGGTGCTGTTCGCCGGCGACCTGTTCTTCAACGGGCGCCTGCCCTTTGTCGGCCAGGCCAACAGCCGGCAGTGGATCCTGTCGCTCGAACGCCTGCTGGCCTTCGACGCCAGGGCCGTGGTGCCCGGCCATGGCGCGGCGTCCACGGAGCCGACGAAGGACATCGGCACCACGCGCGACTACCTCCGGCACCTGCGCCAGAGCATGGGCGACGCGGTGGAGAACTTCGTGCCGTTCGACGAGGCCTATGAGAAGACCGACTGGTCCGCGTTCGAACGCATGCCCATGTTCGGCCCGGCCAACCGCATGAATGCGTACAACACCTACCTGCTGCTGGAGCAGGAAGCGCTGAGCAGGAAATGAAAAAGCCCCGGGGCTCGACACCCCGGGGCTTCTGGTCAGACGGCAGGCGCGATCAGGCGACGTCGAAGCGGTCCAGGTTCATCACCTTGGTCCAGGCGGCCGCGAAGTCACGGGCGAACTTCTGCTTGCCGTCCGCGCTGGCGTACACCTCGGCGTAGGCGCGCAGCACCGAGTTGGAACCGAACACCAGGTCGTTGCGGGTGGCGGTGTACTTCAGCTGGCCGCTCTTGCGGTCCTTGCCTTCGAACACCTCGGCCTCGTCGTTCACCGGCGTCCACACGGTGTTCATGCTCAGCAGGTTGACGAAGAAGTCGTTGGTGAGCGCACCGGCCTTGTCGGTGAACACGCCGTGCTTGCTGCCATCGGCGTTGGCGCCCAGCACACGCAAGCCACCCACCAGCGCGGTCATCTCGGGCGCCGTCAGCGTGAGCAGCTGCGCCTTGTCGACCAGCAACGCTTCCGTCGACGCGGCGCTCTTGCCCGCCTTGTAGTTGCGGAAGCCATCGGCCTCGGGTTCCATCACGGCGAAGGACTCGACGTCGGTCTGGTCCTGCCGCGCATCGACACGCCCCGGCGTGAAGGGCAGGTCCACCGCGACGCCACCCGCCTTGGCGGCCTGCTCGACACCGACCACACCGGCCAGCACGATCACATCGGCCAGCGAGGCCTTGCCCGATGCCTTCTGGATATCCACCAGTTTGGGCAGCGCCTTCACCGCGGCCTTGTTGACCGCCCAGTCCTTCTGCGGTGCGAGCGCGAGGCGGGCACCGTTGGCGCCGCCGCGCTTGTCACCACCGCGGAAGGTGGAGGCAGACGCCCAGGCCACCGAGACCAGGTCGCCCACCGACAGGCCCGAAGCGGCGATCTTCGCCTTGAGGTCGGTGATGTCGGCCGCCGACGGGTTGTGCGTGGCCGCGGGCAACGGGTCCTGCCAGATCAGGTCTTCCTTCGGCACTTCCGGGCCAAGGTAACGCGCCTTCGGTCCCATGTCGCGGTGGGTCAGCTTGAACCACGCGCGGGCGAAGGCGTCGGCAAACGCCTGCGGGTCGTTCAGGAAGCGCTGAGAGATCTTGCCGAACTCCGGGTCGAAGCGCATGGTGAGGTCGGTCGTGAGCATGCGGGGCTTGTGCTTCAGGCCCGGCACGTGCGCGTCGGGAATGATCTCGGGCGCATTCTTGGCCACCCACTGTTTCGCACCGGCGGGGCTGCGTTCCTGCTCCCATTCGAACTTGAACAGGTTCTCGAAGAAGTTGTTGCCCCACTGCGCCGGGGTCGTGGTCCAGGTCACTTCCAGGCCACTCGAGACGGTGTCCTTGCCGTGTCCCTGGCCGAAGTTGCTGTTCCAGCCCAGGCCCTGCGCTTCGATCGAACCGCCCTCGGGCTCCACGCCCTTGTGCGACTCGGGTGCCGCGCCGTGCGCCTTGCCGAAGGTGTGGCCACCCGCGATCAGCGCGACGATCTCTTCATCGTCCATCGCCATGCGGTAGAACGTGGCGCGGATGTCCTTGGCCGCGGCCAAGTAGTCGCCGCTGGCGTTCGGGCCTTCGGGGTTCACATAGATCAGGCCCATGTGCGTCGCGCCCAGGCTCTTCACCAGCACGCGGTCGCCTTCGAAGCGCTTGTCATCGCCCAGCCACTTGGTCTCGGCGCCCCAGATCACGTCGTCGTCCGGTTCCCACACGTCCTGGCGGCCACCGGCAAAACCGAAGGTGCGGAAACCCATGGACTCCAGCGCCACGTTGCCCGCGAGGATCATGAGATCGGCCCAGGAGATCTGCTGGCCGTACTTCTGCTTGATCGGCCAGAGCAGGCGGCGCGACTTGTCGATGTTGACGTTGTCGGGCCACGAGTTGAGCGGCGCAAAGCGCTGCTGGCCCCGGCCACCGCCGCCACGGCCGTCGGTGGTGCGGTAGGTGCCGGCGGAGTGCCAGGCCATGCGAACGAACTGCGGGCCATAGTGGCCAAAGTCGGCCGGCCACCAGTCCTGGCTGTCGGTCATCAGCTTGTTCAGGTCGGCCTTGAGCGCCTTGTAGTCGAGCTTGTTGAATTCGGCCGCGTAGTCGAACGATTCGCCCAGCGGATTGGACTTGGCGGAGTGCTGGTTCAGCACGTCCATGCGCAACTGGTTGGGCCACCAGTCCTTGTTGGTGGTGCCGACACCGGAACCGTGGTGGAAGGGGCACTTGGCTTCTGACATGGGGAGTCTCCTTATCGAGGGGCTGATGGGAACGGGTCGTGCAAGACAGTGCGTGGGTCAGTACGCCAGCGGCAACGCGGCCAGACGCTCGAGCCAGAACGGCAGCGGCGGGGGGTCCGGTCGGAACCACTGGGACAGATGGCGCACGGGCATCTCCTTGAAGCGACCTGATGCACTTTAGTGAGGCACCGCAGGCTCGTCAAAACAATTGCCCGGATTGACGCAATAGCCGACGCCTATCAAACAGGGTGCAACCCACCCTGACATCGAATCGACCGTTCAGGTCAGCAGCGTGACAGCACCGGAAAATGTGAGGAAGGCCGCCGCCGTCGTCACCAGGATGATGCGGGCGATGCGCCCGTTGTCCGCCCCGAAGCGCTCGGCCAGCAGCGAGACGTTGCTGGCGCTGGGCAGCGCGGCCACGAGCACCATCACCACCAGCGTGGGCCACGCCAGCGGTGTGCCCGCGCGAATGGCGAGCCAGCCCACGGCGAGCACCAGCAGCGGGTGCACGACGAGCTTCATGAGCGCCACGGGCAGGTAGTCGGCCACGGGCATGGGGTGGTTGGCCGTCATCTGCGCGCGCGCCAGCACCGCGCCAATGGTGAACAGCGCCACCGGCGAGGCCGAGTCGGCCAGCAGCCACATGGTCTGCTCCACCGGTCTGGGCAGGGTGACTGCCCACGCCGAGGCGACGCCGCCCAGGATGATGGCCCAGGGCATGGGGTTGGTGAGAATGCCCTGCAGCGCCTTGCGCGCGGCATCGAGCGCGGCCGAGCCGCCATGGCCCTTCGCACCGTCCAGCCGCGAGAGCGCGATGCACAGCGAACTGATGATGACCATGTCCACCACCAGCAGCAGGATGACGGTGCCCGCCGCCGACGCGCCCAGCAGGGCCACGATGAGTGGCACGCCCATGAAGCCCGAGTTGGGAAACGCGGCCACGAGCGCGCCCATCGAGGCGTCGTTCCAGCGGATGCGCGCGTTGCGAGTGACGGCGATGGTGATGCCCACCACCATCAGGCCGCACAGCATGTACAGGCCGGCCACCCAGCCGTCGAGCAACTGCGCGATGGGCGTGGTGGAGCCGAAGCGGTACAGCATGCAGGGCAGCGCGAAGAACAGCACGAAGCCGTTGAGCCCGGGAATGGCCTCCAGCGGCAGCATGCGCCGGCGTGCGGCCAGGTAGCCGGCCAGCACGAGCGCGAAGAAGGGGAAGGTGACCAGCAGGATGTGCAGCACGGCGGCGATTGTCTCAGGCGGCCGTGGGCAGCCCGCGACACCCCGCCCGGTATGATCCAACGCTCTTTCCCCGCCTCCCCGACGCCTCCCCGCTCCCCCCAATGTCCCACGGCCTGAACCTTGCACAGCTGGATGCCGTGAACCACCTGGGCGGGCCGTGCCTGGTGCTGGCGGGCGCCGGTTCGGGCAAGACGCGCGTGATCACGCACAAGATCGCGCGGCTGATCCAGACCGGCCTGGCGGCGGACCGCATCGCCGCCATCACCTTCACGAACAAGGCCGCCGCCGAAATGCGCGAGCGCGCCGCGCAGCTGGTGGGGCGCGATGCGAAGAAGGTGCTGATCTGCACCTTCCACGCCCTGGGCGTTCGACTGCTGCGCGAAGACGGCGAGGTGCTGGGACTGAAGAAGCAGTTCTCCATCCTCGACACCGACGACATCACCAGCCTGCTGAAGGACTGCGGCGGCACCACCGACACCGCCACGGCGCGGGGCTGGCAATGGGCCATCAGCGCCCTGAAGAGCGCGGGCCTGAACTCGGCCCAGGCGCTCGCGCAGGCAAAGGACGAGAACGAACGCGTGACGGCGACCATCATGGGCCGCTACGAGGAACGCCTCACGGCCTACCAGAGCGTGGACTTCGACGACCTGATCAGCCTGCCGCTCAAGCTGCTCAACGAGCACGAGGACGTGCGCGCGCGCTGGCAGAAGAAGATGGGCCACGTGCTGGTGGACGAATACCAGGACACCAACGCCACGCAGTACGAACTGCTCAAGCTGCTGGTGGGTGAACGCGCGAGCCTCACCGCCGTGGGCGACGACGACCAGTCCATCTACGGCTGGCGCGGCGCCACGCTGGACAACCTCAAGCGCCTGCCGCAGGACTTTCCCGAGCTCAAGGTCATCAAGCTGGAGCAGAACTACCGCTCCACCAGCGCCATCCTGCGCGCGGCCAACAACGTGATCGGCCCCAACCCCAAGCTGTTTCCCAAGACGCTGTGGAGCGACCTGGGCGAAGGCGAACCGGTGCGCGTGGTGGACGCCGACAACGAGGAGCACGAGGCCGAGCGCGCGGTGGCGCGCATCCAGAGCCTGCGCTCGAACTCGCAGCACAAGGAATGGCGCGACTTCGCCATCCTCTACCGCGCCAACCACATGGCGCGTTCGTTCGAACAGTCGCTGCGCCGCGCGCAGATTCCGTACAAGGTCTCGGGCGGGCAGAGTTTCTTCGACCGCGCCGAGATCCGCGACCTGTGCGCCTGGTTGCGCCTGCTGGTGAACAACGACGACGACCCGGCGTTCCTGCGCTCGGCCACCACGCCCAAGCGCGGCATCGGCCACACCACGCTGCAGCAGCTGGGCGCCTTCGCCACGCAGTACAAGCTGAGCCTGTTCGAGGCGCTGTTCGCGAACTCGCTGGGCGCTGCACTGCCCCCGCGCGCCGTGGCCACACTGCATGAATTCGGCCGCGCGGTGAACGACCTCGAATACCGCGCGAAGAGCACCGTGGGCCACGAGGCGGCACGCGCCTTCCTCAACGAGTGGCTCAAGGACATCGACTACGAGAAGCACCTCTACGACAGCGAGGACAACGAGAAGGTGGCGGCCGCGCGCTGGACCAACGTGATGGACTTCTGCGACTGGGTGGCCGGCCGCTGCGGCGGCAAGATCGAGGACGAGGCGGGCGTGCAGGTGGAGAGCGAGCGCAAGAGCCTGCTCGAGGTGGTGCAGACGATCGCGCTGCTGTCCACGCTGAGCGAGCGCGAGCAGGACCAGAACGTGGTGACGCTGTCGACCCTGCACGCGTCCAAGGGGCTGGAGTGGCCGCACGTGATGCTGGTGGGCGTGAACGAAGGCCTGCTGCCGTTCAAGATGGACGAGGAGCCCGGCCAGAGCGACGCGCAGGCGGCCGACATGGCGCAGCGCCTGCAGGAAGAGCGCCGCCTGATGTACGTGGGCATCACGCGCGCGCAGCGCACGCTGGCGGTGAGCTGGCTCAAGCGCCGCAAGAAGGGCCGCGAGAGCGTCCCCGGGCTGGCCAGCCGCTTCATCAAGGAGATGGCGCTGGACCAGGCCACCGTGAAGGAAGACCCGCGCGAGAAACTGCGCGCGCTGCGCGCCGAGTTCGCGCAACGCGCGACCGAGCAGGCCGCCCAGAAGGCGACCGACACCGCCCCATGAACATGAAAGCTTCTTTCGTCTGCCTGGCCTTGCTCGGCAGCACACTGGTGGCGGCGCAGACGCCGCCCGCCGCCACGCAACCCGTGGCGTGCGACCCGTCTGGCGACATGGCCCCGGCCCAGCTCTACGGCCTGTGGCAGCTGGTGCTGTGGCCGCAGGACGGCCGCAGCACCGAAGCCATGCCCGCGTCCACCGGTGCGCTGCTGTTCGAACGCCACCCCGAGTACCCGGGCAGCGTGCGCGGCAGCCTCAAGCGCAGCAGCAGCGGCAACGACCGGCAGGCGCTGGTCTCGGGCGACGTGACGCAGGGCGAGTTCAACCTGGACGAATCGGCCGACGGCGTGAACATGGACGCGGTGTGGGAAGGCAACGTGGTGCCGAGTGGCTGTGGCCAGGAACTGCGCGGCGTGCGCCGCTCGGCCGAAGGGCGCGGCACGCCGGCCGAACCGCCCATGAACTTCGTGCTGAAGAAAGTGCCGGGCTGGCGCTGAGCGCGCCGCCCCTCAGCCCCGGCCGTCGGCCGGTGGCTTGAGCAGGTGCCGGTTCTCGGGCGCCTGGAAAAAATCCACCAGCACCTGCAGGTCGCGCTTGCTGAACTGCGCATAGCCTTCGCCCGATGCGATGCGCGCGGACAGCACCGCCACCCCCTCGTCGAAGAAGTGCAGCGACAGGCCGCGCTCGAGCACCACGTCGGTGATCTCGCCCTGCGGCGAGAGCGCGGCGTCGGGAACGGGGCGGGCGGCGTTGCGGGGCATCGTCAGAAACCGAGCGCGTGCGGCAGCCAGGTGGAGATGGCGGGCACGAAGGTCAGCAGCATCAGCACGGCCAGGTGCGCCCACAGGAACGGCGGCAGTTCGCGCGTGAGGGCCATCAGCGGCACCTTGGTGGCCACCGAGGTGACGAACAGCAACCCGCCCACGGGCGGCGTGATCATGCCCAGCGTGAGGTTGACGATGACCACCATGGCGAAGTGGATCGGGTCGATGCCCAGCGCCGCTGCGATGGGCGCGAGGATGGGCACGAGGATGGTGACGCCGGGCAGCGGCTCCATGAAGATGCCGAACAGCAGCAGCAGGATGTTCACCGCGACCAGGAAGGTGACGGGCGACAGGTCCCAGCCGATGATGGCCTGCGCCAGGTCCTGCGGCACGCCTTCGATGGTGAGCACCCACGCAAAGGCCGATGACGCGGCCACCACGAACAGCACGGACGCGGTGAGCATGGCCGAGCGCGCCGCGATGGCGGGCAGCGCCGACCACTTCAGCGTGCGGTACACCCACTTGCCACAGAACAGCGCGTAGAACACCGCCACCACCGAGGCCTCGGTCGGCGTGAAGACGCCGAAGCGGATGCCGACCAGGATGATCACCACCAGGAACAGGGCGGGAATCGCCTTGATGGTGTTGATGACCATCTCGCGCGCGGTAGGGCGTGGCTCGTTGGAGCGGAAGCCCCGGCGCTTGCAGACCCACCAGTTGACCCAGCTCATCGCGGCGGCGATCAGCAGGCCCGGGATGAAGCCTGCGATGAACAGCGCGCCCACCGACACGTGTTCGTCCTGCAGGGCGTAGATGATCATGATGATCGAGGGCGGAATGATCGGCCCCACGATGGCGGTGCTGGCCGTGAGCGCGGCCGCGTAGGCGCGGTCGTAGCCGGCCTTGTCCATCATGCGCACCATCATCGAGCCGGGGCCGGCGGCGTCGGCCAGGGCCGAACCGGAAATGCCCGAGAAGATGGTGAGCGACAGCACGTTGGCATAGCCCAGGCCGCCGCGCAGGTGGCCGACGAACTGCGACGCGAAGCGCAGCAGCACCAGCGTGAGCGCGCCGCCCGACATGATCTCGGCGGCCAGGATGAAGAACGGCACCGCCATCAGCGGGAAGCTGTCCACGCCGGTGAACATTTCCTTGAAGACGATGATCTGCGGGTACTGGCCGCCCAGCACCACGGCCAGCGCCGCGGCAATGGCGAGCGAGAACGCCACGGGCACGCCGATCACCATGAGGAGGATGGCAGCTACGAACAGGGTGATGACCATGGGGAGGTTCCGCGTTCAGGGAAAGGCGTCAGAGCGAGGCGGCGGCCTCGGCGTCCATCTCGGGCGATTCGTGGAAGCGGCCGTCGACCACGTAGCGGCGCACCACGAACGCCAGGTGCACCAGCAGCAGCATGAAGCCGGCCGGCAGCGCGGCGTAGATCCAGGCGAACGAGATGCCGGTGGCCGGCGTGGTCTGGAAGCGCATCACGCTCGTGTAGACGATGGAGAAGTAGGTCATCGAGACGCAGAAGACCGCGATCACCAGCACCACCACCAGACGCAGCGCGCGCGCCAGCGGCGTGGGCACCGCCTGGTGCAGGTTGTCGATGGCGACGTGCCCGCCGAAGCGCAGCACCAGCCCGGCGCCGAGGAAGGTGCCCCAGATCATCAGGTGGCGGGCCACCTCTTCCGCCCACACGATGGAGTCGCCGGTGGTGTAGCGCAGCACCACGTTGGCGAACACGATGACGGACATGGCCGTGAGCAGCAGGATCAGCACCCAGCGGTTGACGGCCACCAGTGCGTTTTCGAATCGGTCGATCATGGGGATTTCCTGCAATGTGGAGCGTGCAAGGCGCGATGCCCGACGCGTGGCCGGGCATCGCGGTTTCAGGCGATCACTTCGCGTTGGCGATGCGGTCGATCAGTTCCTTGCCGTACTTGGAGGCGTACTGCTGGTAGGCCGGCGAGAGGGCCTGCTGGAACGGCGCCTTGTTCGGCACTTCGGTGACCTGCATGCCCTGGGCGCGCAGCTCGTCCACGCCCTTCTTCTCGATGTCGTCGACGAACTGGCGCATGGCCTTGGCGCCTTCCTTGGCGCCGGCGGTCACGGCGGCCTTCTGGCTGTCGTTGAGCGAATCCCAGAACTTGGGCGAGACCAGCAGCATGGCCGGCGAGTACACGTGGCCGGTGAGGGCCAGGTGCTTCTGCACGGCGGAGAGCTTGGCCGAGGCGATCACCGAGATCGGGTTTTCCTGGCCGTCGATGGTGCCCTGCTGCAGCGCACCGGTGACTTCCGGCCAGGCCATCGGCGTGGGCGCGGCGCCCAGCGTACGGAACGCGGTGATGTGCACCGGGTTCTCCATCGTGCGGATCTTCAGGCCCTTGAGGTCTTCCGGCTTGGTGATGGGGTGCTTGCCGTTGGTGATGTGGCGGAAGCCCTGCTCGCCCCAGGCCAGCGCGACCAGGTTGCGCGACTTGAACTTGCCCAGCAGCTCCTGGCCGATCGGGCCGTCGAGCACGCCGCGCGCGTGGTTGATGTCGCGGAACAGGAAGGGGATGTCGGTCACGCCAACCTCAGGCACGAAGTTGCTCAGCGTGCCGGAGGACACGATGGCGGCCTCCACGGTGCCCAGCTGCAGGCCTTCGAGCAGCTCGCGCTCGCCGCCCAGGGCGCTCGAGGGGAAATGGCGGAACTTGAACTGGCCGTTGGACGCCTTCTCGAACGAGGCGGCCCAGGCGTTGGCGCCGGCACCGTAGTGGGAGTTGGGGGCCAGCGCGTAGCCGATCTTGATTTCGCGGGTCTGGGCGTGCGCAGCGGTGCTGATGGCAAGCACTGCGGCGCCCACGGCCAGCAGGCCGGCGCGGCGGGAAATGGACATCATGGTTGTCTCCAATCGTTGTATGCCGGGTATGGCGGACGCCACTGTATTTTTTGGGCGGCATTCGATCCAATACCGATTGCAGGCTTCTGTCATATGATTTTCGTATGCCTGACATCCGGCAACTCCGCTATTTCGTCGCCGTCGCCGAAGAACTGAACTTCATGCGGGCGGCCGAACGCCTGCACATCAGCCAGCCGCCGCTGTCGGTTCAGATCAAGGCGCTGGAGGAAGAACTCGGCGTGCAGCTGTTCGAGCGCACCAACCGCGGCGTGGCCATGACACCGGCCTCGCAGACCTACTACGTCGAGGTGCGCGCGGTGCTCGCGCGGCTGGAGCACGCGCGCATCCTGGCGCAGCGCAGCGCGCGCGGCGACGCCGGCACGCTGGGGGTGGGCTTCGTGTCCATCGCGAACGTCACCATGCTGCCGCAGGCGCTCAAGCTGTGCCGCGAACGCTACCCGGGGATCGAGCTGCACCTGTCGGAAGAAACGCTGGACGTGCAGGTGCCGAACCTGAAGGCGAACAGGATCGACATCGGCATTGCGCCCGGCCCCATCAACGAGCCCGGCCTGTCGTTCCAGCCCCTGTTCGACGAGCGCCTGGTGCTCGCCCTGCCCGACGGCATGAAGGAAGCGCGCATGAAGAGCCCGAGCATGGCGCTGTTCAAGCACCAGCCCTTCGTGCTGTTCGGCCGGCCGATGGCGCCGGGCCTGTACGACGCCGTGCAGGACTACTGCGCACGCGCCGGCTTCACCCCCGAGATCGTGCAATACGCGCGGCAGATGCAGACCATCATCTCCATCGTGTCCACCGGTCTGTGCATCTCGCTCATTCCGTCGTCGCTCTCGCAGCTGCAGCGGCCGGGTGTGGCGTACGTGGTGCCGAAAGAGCCCAGCCCGATCGTGCGCATGGGCCTGATCTACCGCACGCAGGACCGCAACCCCGCGGTGAAGAACTTCATCGACATCGCCGTCGAGGCGTCAAGGCCGTGGGTGAAGCGGCGTGCGCGCACCCGCCCATGACCTCACGGCTCCCTCGCGAAACGCTGCCCGATGCCCTGCGCGCCCTGGCCATGGTGTCCGTGCTCACGCTGAATGCCATCGGTTACGCGTTTGTTCCGGGGGGTTCCGCGCTGGGCGCCCGCCTGCCGGCGGACAGTGTTCTGGCGGCGGTGGTGCAAGGCACCGTGGCGGCACTGCTGCAAGGCAAAGGCCTGGCGATGCTGGCCTTCGTGTTCGGCATGTCGCTGTGGCTGGCGGCCCGCGCGAGCGACAGGGCCGGTGCGCTGCAACGCGGCCGGGTGCGCAACCGCCGCTTGCTGGGCCTGGGCTTCCTCCACGGCGCGTTCATCTACTGCGGCGACATCCTCACGCTGTACGCCCTGGTGGGCAGGGGGCTGCTGCGCCGGCTGCACATGCCGTGGCAACGGTTCCGTCGCCACCTGCGCTGGTCACTCGCCGCAGCCATCCTCGCGAAACTGGTGCTGGTGACGGCGACCGTGATGCTGCCGGACCGGCCGGCAGATGACGGCGGGGCAACGCTGTCTTCCGTGCAGGGCGGCTGGCAGTTCCTGAAGGTCAACGCGGGCTTCTACTTCGTGGGCCAGGCGGTGGCGCTCATCGTGGCGGGGCCGGTGATGTACCTGTGCATGGTTTGGGGCGTGGCGGCGGCGCGGCTCAGGCTGCTGACCCACCGCCGGTGGCGTGCCCCGCTCCAGCGCCAGCTGCGGCGCTGGGGGCCGGCCTTGATGGCGCTGACGCTGGCGTACGGCGTGGGTGCTGCCGTGACCACGCCCGGCCAACCGATCCAGCCCTGGGTGGAGGCATTCGGTGATCTGCTCGCCATCCCGGTGGCAGCGGTCTACGTGGCAGCACTGGCGCTGGTGTCGTCCGGCGGCCGCGCAGCCTGGTGCCATGGGCTCGGCCCGCTGGGCCGGCGCACGCTGACGCTCTACGTGGGACACAGCGTGATCTGCCTGCTGCTGTTCTCGGGCGCTGGTCTGGCGCTGAAGCCCACGACGATCCAGATCGTTCTGTTCGCGCTCTCGCTCTGGCTTGTTGCTCTCGCCGCCGCGCGGCTCAGCGGTTCGCGGCGGTGGCCACTGGAGGCGTGGATGGGGCGCCGTTAGGCACGGGCACTGCGCAGCACACAAAGACAAAACCCGCATGAAACTTTGATTTCATGCGGGTTTGAATTTGGTGGCTGGGGCGGAATCGAAAAAGCTGCGCAAGGCTAGTATCCATGCGCCTTCTGCGAAGTTACAAATTTTTCGGGGTACGGATTGGGGTACGGGTGCAAAAAAACGACAGAAACGGGCGGTGGTTCGATGCGGGCCCCAACCGGACACCCCCGTTCTATTGCCAGTTCCATGAACCCAGCAAAGAACAGCGCATGCCGGTGTTCACGGCCGGTTCTTCACGATTAGATCGACGCTACAGGTCGGGCGCTCGTCAGAAGGTTGGGAAATGTCTCCCTGTCAGACCAGCAGTCGCTGCTTCACCACCTCTCAAACGAAGTGGTGCTCCAGATCGTACTTCACGAGCATCGGCTTGAGTGTGACGTAAACCTCGGAGCGATTTCTCGCAAGCCGACCGAATTCCGCGACTCGGGCGAGCTCTGCAACCAACAAGCCTCGGTTTCGCTTGTCAGCCTCCGAGCTCCCCTCCGGTAGCGAGATAACGAAATCATGCACGTGGGCCTCTTCCTTGTTCGGTGCCTTTCTCAAGATCCGACCGCGACGCTGAATGAACTGCTTAGGATTTCTTGAACTCGCCAGTACATAGGCTGTCCGGCAACCAGGCACATCCACCCCTTCATCGAGACACCGGATGGCTATCAGCCCATCGATCAAGCCCGTCCGGAACGACTCAAGAATCGACCTTCGCGCGCCCTGAGATTCATGGGACGTGAAGTGGGAAACCTTCCAGCCGCGCTCGTGCAGGAGACGAGAAACCTTGTCCACATATCGCAGCGGCCCCACGTCTTCACTAAAGTCGATGCTGTCCCCGCAGTAGAACAAGTGATAAGGAGTGGGGGCGACGCCTTCCAGCAATCCCTGAAGCACAGACAACTTCATACTCGCGTTGGCCAAAAGCCGCGCTCGCCGAAACAGCAGCATCTTCAGCTCAGTCCCTTGAGCGTCCTCGTCTGTGACTTCTTGCGCACCCAGTCTCGCGATCTTCTCGCTGACTTCGAGGTAGTCTTCCGCCTCCTGGGCATCGAGTTCGACAAGATGCACGTAGTACCGATACGGCGTCAGGACATCATCGCGAAGAGCATCGGCGAGCGAGTATTCGAAGACCACTTCGCCATAGTACTGCGTCAACGCCTCAGTACGGGTCTGGTCGAAGTAGTGCTCCGGGGTCGCCGACAAACCCAGCCTAAAGCGCGCGCTCTCGGGCAGAGCCCTTCGCGTCACCGGGGCGGCGTGATAGTGGCACTCATCACCCAGAAACAACAAGGCGTCGGACGGGACACGAGCGATCCGCTCCTGAAAATCCTTGGACTCCAACGTGCGATTCACCACGACGCATGCAAAGAACGAGAGTGCCTCGGACTCAAACAGCGAAACAGCCTGTGTGAGACTCGTGCTCCAATTTTGGCTCGACTCATAGCAGCGAAGCGCCGATATCCCGAACAGCGCCAGCTCATCAACCCACTGATCGGCCAGAGGCTGATAGGGGACGGCGACGACTACAAACAATCGTTGGGTCGCCTCATAGAGTCGCACAGCACCGTAGATTGACGTGACGGTTTTCCCGGCGCCGGTGGCCATCGCGAGAATGCCCTGGAACTCGCGGCTGCGCCAAGCGTTCAGCGCGTTCCGCTGGTGATCACGGATCTCGAATGGGGCCCCTTTGTAGGTTGTGGGAATGGTCGGCACCGTGCTCGCGCGTGGCGCAGGATCGCCGCGAAAGCGCTTGACCGTTTCCTCCCAGATGCCCTTTTCGACGTCGACGCTTGGAGGCCGGGTCGCGCGACTTGCGATCTTGACCAATCGCTCCTTAGCAGCCTCGGGAAAGTCGATGACCAACGTGTTGGGAGACTCGTTGGCCCACAATCGCTCAAACCCGTCCAGATACGGCCGATAGTGCTCGTCAAGCTCTGGCTTCCACGTTGGAAACACATTGATCGACTCGAAGTTGAAGTCCGGCAACAGCGCGTGGGTGGTCTCGTTAGCCGATCCCTGAAAGACCAGCTGGTCGCCATTGCCATCACGAAAAACGCCGATTTTTTCGTGGTACATGCCCCGGCGTTTGAGAGCGACCTTGATCTCAAGACGTCCTTGCGCAATCATCCACGCAAGGGCCTGCATCCGATAGTTCGCCAGCGCGTCGGCTAAGTTGTCAATCGCCAGGATCAGATCGGTCGCGACACGCGAACGCAGAGCCTTCAGGTCGTAGCCCTTCTGAATGGCAAGCGCGTCCTCTTCCTCGATCTCGCCGCCAAAGAGCAGCCGCATCGACCCGCCGTTCTCAATCAACGCCGAGATGCCCTGGGCCGCATAGGAAAGCATCGAGGACGAGAAGAAGCCGACCGCGCGGTCGTAACTCGTTGCTCCGCGCAATGCGGGTAGGTAGAAGTCCTCAAGAAGGTTGTCGTACTCGGAACGATAAACCGCCTTCCACGTCCTGGCCCGAAACATCTAGAACTTGACCTCCTGCAAAGCCACGTTCACCGGGGGTTTGGAGTCACCCAGAAACCCCTCTCGCTTTAGCGCGGTCAGAATGGCTTGATCGCCGATATGGTCATCCGGACACGCGACGAGCCAGTCGTCAATAACGCGCAAGCCAGTTGCAGCGTATTCCTCGAACACCGAGACAAGCTCATCCTCCCGATCTGGGTGCAGAATTCCTGGCTCGCGGGAACCCGCGAGGGCAACGAGGTAGACGATATCTCGTGAGGCTTCATGATTGTCGAAGACGCGGCCATCGAGCTCCAGCGTCTTGGCGCCCAGAGACGTGCGCTCGCCAGCATGAAAGCCCAGAACGGCTGCGAAGCAGAGGAAGTCCCTCTGGGTCGTGAAAATCGGCCGCTCGGAATCTGGATGAGGAATGTCTGTAAATCGCTTGAACAGAGGTTCCCGCTCGGTCGGACGCCTGATGTTTCTCATGGGTACACCTTCCTGACCTCTGTCATTGTTCGTTCGCGGCCGAAAACGGTCGAGGGCACCGTTTGCCCGCGAACCTGGATGAACTCCTCTTCCTTCTTGTCGCCCCGCGCCTCCGAATTGCAAGCGACGAGGACGTACTCTGCGCCAATACGCGATTCCAACGCGCTGTAGACCTCCTCCTTGCCCTGGGAACTCGACAGCAATAGCACCACTTGAGGCGCCATGCCAGGCACGAATTCAGCCGAATCGGCACCTTCAGGTAGCGCACGCCACTGGATTCGGCTGCAGGCAGCCGCCCCGCTCGGATGTTGACTTGAATGGACGGCAGCAGCAGGTTGGGTGCTGACAATGCGGTGTCCCGTCTTTCGCACATGGCCACGAACTCTTCGGCGCTCACCCCCTGGCACGTGCACGTTCCGCAAGCGCTCGTCCTCCACGGTGGTCTCCCAAGCATAGTGATCCCTTTCCGTTGCCTTGTAATCGTGGCACACAAATAGTCGCGTCTGCGAGGGCAAGTCGTCAGACCAGTAGTCGACACCCTGACAGGTGTCGGTGAAGGGCATGGGAATTTGGAGTGCCGTCGAAAGACGCTCCCGAAAGGCCTTAACCGTCCTGCCCGCTGAACCCGCGCCGCGCGCCCAGGTTGGCCGCACGACAATACAGGCATGCTCGACCTCCCTGCGTACCGCACCGTTCTCGAATTGGCCGCGGCCCTGATGCTGGGTTCGGTCATCGGCCTCGAACGCGGCTGGCGCGAGCGCGAGCGCGCCGAAGGCAGCAGAGTGGCGGGGTTGCGCACGTTCGCTCTACTCGGTTTGTTCGGAGGCGTACTGGGGGTCCTGACGCAGGCGGTGGGACCATTGCCCGCCGCGATGGGCCTGGCAGGTTTGTCGCTGACCGCCGCAGCCGCCTACCGTGAGAATGTGCGGGCGCATGGCAGCCTGAGCGCCACGACGGCTGTGACGATGCTGCTCACCTGCGCGCTCGGCGTGCTGGCGGGAGCCGGTCAGCCCCTTCTGGCGATCGCGACGGCCGTCATCGCCGCTGTACTCCTTGACCTCAAGCCCACTCTTCACCGGTGGCTGCGCCTCGTGGAACAGCGCGAATTGAGTGCCGCGTTGCAAATGCTCGTACTCACCGCGGTCATCCTCCCGATGCTGCCGGACCGCGGCTTTGGCCCGTACGAGGCACTCAATCCGTACCGCCTCTGGTGGGCAGTGGTTTTGATCGCCGGTCTTTCGCTGTGTGGCCACCTGGCTATTCGATGGACGGGACCCAGCCGCGGCATCTTTTGGACCGGTTTGCTTGGCGGACTGGCTTCTTCGACGGCGGCGACCTTGGCGCTGGCACGCCGCTGCCGCAAGGACCCTGCCATCCTGCGGGCGGCCAGTTCCGGAATTCTGGCCGCCTCGGCAATGATGTTTCTGCGGATGACCGCGCTGGTTCTGCTTCTGCAACCTGCGCTCTGGAGCTCCATGGGCGCTGCGATGGTCGTTGGCGCGGCAACGCTTCTCGGCGCATCGTTCTTGCGGTTGCCGTCCGAGGCGCAATCCGAAGCGACAACACCAGCCACCGATGCGGGGGATGTCTTCGATCTGAGCACCGCGCTGGGCTTCGGCCTTCTTCTCGGCGTGCTGGCGCTGCTGACGCGGGCCGCGCAGCAATGGATGGGCGATGCGGGCTTGTATGCCCTGTCGCTGTTGTCCGGCCTGCTCGACGTCGATGCCATCCTGCTGACTGTGATGCACATGAACGGCCAGGGAGCCTTGCCCACCCAAGCCGCTACGATCGCTGCCGGATTAGCGGTGGTGGCCAACATGACCATGAAAACCCTTCTTTCCTGGCTCATCGGCGGAACGGCATTGGGATGGCGCGTGACCTTTGGCTTTGCGGCAGCGATGACCGCGGCCGCCCTCACTGCGTTCATGGTGTCCAAGGCCTGAAGCAGCACGCGAAAATCTGAAGATCGGATGCGCCAAGCGACCTCTTCTGCCGCGCATCGACGCATCATGACCATCCACACAAAAGGCTTCCCATGCTTACCTTGACCAGTCTGGGCGGAGCCGGCACCGTCACCGGCTCCAAGCACCTGCTCTCCCATGGTGACACCCACCTGCTGATCGACTGCGGCTTATTCCAGGGTTTGAAGAACTTGCGCGAGCTCAATTGGGAGCGACTCACCATCGACCCCCGCGACATCGATGCGGTTGTGCTCACCCATGCGCACCTTGACCATTCGGGCTACCTGCCCAAGCTGGTGCACGATGGCTTTTCCGGGAAGATCTATGCGACCCCGGCCACGCGCGACGTCGCTGAGCTGATCCTGCGCGACAGCGCGCACCTGCAGGAAAAGGATGCGGACTTCGCGAATCGGCATGGTTTCTCCAGGCACGCACCCGCACGGCCACTGTACGGGGTGCGCGAAGTCGAGCGTGCCATCGCGGCCTTTGCGCCTGTGCGACTGCACCACAGCGTCGCCATTCCCGGTGGCGCCACATTGCTCCTGCGCCGCGCTGGCCACATCCTGGGCGCAGCGACAGCACAGATCGACATCGGGGGCCAGCGCATCGTCTTCTCTGGCGATCTGGGACGCTACAACGATGCGGTGATGCACGACCCTGAGCCGGTGCCGCAGGCTGACTATGTCGTCATCGAATCGACCTATGGCAACCGCAGTCACGATGTCGCGGACCCGGTGGAGGCACTCGGACGCGTGATCGAATGCACCGTGCAGCGCGGTGGCACTGTGGTGATTCCGGCCTTCGCGGTCGGCCGGGCGCAGTCCCTGATCCACCACCTGTGGCTGCTGCGCCAGGCCGGCAGGCTGGCCAACGTGCCGTTGTACCTCGACAGTCCGATGGCGGGCAGCGCCACGCAGCTCCTGCATGAGCACGCGGGCGAGCACAAGCTCACCGCGCGCGACTACGAAGCTGCCTGCGCTGCGGTCACCTACGTCAAGGAGGTGGAGGAATCCAAGGCCTTGTCCGCCAATCGCTTCCCCAAGGTCATCATCTCGGCCAGCGGCATGGCCACCGGGGGGCGTGTGTTGCACCACATCGCCGCCTTCGCGGGCGACCACCGCAACACGCTGCTGTTTTCAGGCTTCCAGGCCGCCGGCACGCGCGGGCGCAAGCTATTGGAAGGCGCGCGGGAGGTAAAGATTCACGGCGAATGGATCAACGTGCGCGCCGATGTGGCGGAACTGCCCATGCTGTCCGCACATGCCGATGCTGGCGAGTTGCTGCGCTGGCTATCCGGTTTCCAGCGTGCGCCCAAACGGGTGTTCATCGTCCATGGTGAGCCTGAGGCCTCGGAGGCCTTGCGAGAACGCATCCAGCGCGAGCTGGGTTGGGATGCAACAGTGCCACTACAGAACAGGAAGTACACGCTGTGATGGGTCCAGAGTGCCGCAGGCCCGCCATGCCGCCGGCTACTTCTTGAGCCCGAGCCGTCGCGCCAGCTTGTGCAGGTTACTGGCATCCAGTCCCAATGCGCGCGCGGCCGCAGCCCAGTTGTCCTGATGCAGCGTCAGGGCCTCCCGGATCGCCTGGCGCTGGCTGGCTTCCACGACTTCATGCAGGGGGGCTACGGATCGCGACACACCGGGTGCACCGACCGCTTGGTCGACGCCGGCCGCCATTGCGCCTTCGGCCATCTCCAGTGCATCGAGATCCAGCATGTCCGCCTCCAGCGTCACGATATCCTTGCGGTTGGCGCCCCGGCTCACTGCCTTCAGCGCGGCACGGCTGATCACATGCTCCAGTTCGCGCACATTGCCCGGCCAGCGGTAGCGGCGCAAGGCCTCCTCTGCAGCAGCCGATAGCCGCAGGCTGCGCAGGCCCAGCCGCGCGCGATTGAGTTCCAGAAAGCGCCCGGCCAACAGCAGCACGTCGTTGCCCCGCTCGCGCAGCGGCGGGATCGGAATCGGATACACCGACAGCCGGTGGTACAGGTCCGCACGAAACGATCCGTCGCGCACATGCTCGCGCAGGCTTCGGTTGGTGGCCGCAATCACGCGCACGTTCACCCGCCGCGGCCGGTCGGCCCCAAGGCGCTGGATCTCGCCGTTCTGCAGCGTGCGCAGCAGCTTGGCCTGGATGGACAGTGGAAGTTCGCCCACTTCGTCGAGGAACAGCGTGCCACCTTCCGCAGCCTCGAAGCGGCCGGGCCGGTCGTTCACCGCGCCGGAGAACGCGCCGCGCGCATGGCCGAAGAGTTCGCTTTCGGCCAGCGACTCGGGCAACGCCGCGCAATTGACATGCACCAACGGCTTGCCGGCGCGCCGCGACAGCCGGTGCAGCCGGTGTGCGAACAACTCCTTGCCCACGCCCGTCTCTCCCAGCAGCAGCACCGGCAGCTCGGAATCGGCGACCACCTGCAACTCGTGCAGCAAGTGGGTGATGGCTTCACTCTGACCCAATATCTCGCTGTCTTCACGTGTCTCCGCCGCGCCGGGCGGCAAGACGCCCCCCGACAAACGCAGGCTGCGAATCTCCGATTCAAGACGGGTCACCCGCACCGCGGCCTCGACCGCGCAGGCCAGTTCGGCCAGATCACGCTGAGCCTGCGCGCCAAAGGCGCCCACGTCCAGCGCATCCAGCGTGATCACACCCCAGCGCTCGCCCTCCACGTCCAGCGCCATGCCCATGCAGTCGTGCACCGCCATCGGCTCCCCAGCACGTTCGGCGATCAGGCCGTCGTACGGATCGGGCAGCACGCTGTCATGGTGGAAGCAGGTGACGCCGCGCCGCTGCAGGATGGCTGCCAGGCGCGGATGGTCCTTGATGACGAAGCGCCGGCCCAGCGCATCGCTGGCGAGCCCGTCCACCGCGACCGGCCGCAAGAGCTCCTGCTCCAGCTTGAGCAAGGCGACAGCTCCGCATCCGAAATGCACGCGCAGGCTGCCCGCCAGTCGCTGCAGACGTACCGCCACCGGCAGGTCAGCTACGAGGTCGGCCACGAGAAGGAGTTGTATGGCGGAAATGGTCACATAGACCCTGAATGGTGAATAAGACCACAAAAGAACATGGTTTATAGCACCATTTTGTTTTCAACCTATTGATTTTTATGGAATTTCCTGTGGCACGCGACTCGCATTGGTAATAGCGCCGAACCGGCATCAGACCAAGGAAAGCAACATGAAACGCACCCTCAGCTTCAGCGCCATTGCCGCTGCCATCTACATCCTGGCAACGGCTTCGTCCGTACACGCGCAGCCTGCAGGCCACTCGATGCACAGCGCCGCGGCATCTGGTGGCGCTCCGATCGCGGCAGCGCAGCCTGCGGCGACCAAGCGCTACGAACTGCACACCAACATCGTCGACGGCAAGATGGTCTTCGTCGACGACAAGGGCCAAGTGAACCCCACGCTCTCGGCCAACGCGGGCGACACGATCGAGATCGTGCTGGAAAGCGGCGAAGGCGCCGAGCACGACCTGGTGATCCCCGAACTGAACGCCGCCTCGGCCAAGTTCAGCGCCGGCACGGGCAAGACCACATTGCGCTTCAAGGTGCCGCGCTCGGGCGCCTTCACCTACTACTGCTCGATTCCCGGCCACCGGCAGATCGGCATGGAGGGAAAACTCCAGGTGAGCGGGACTGCGGTTGCCGACGCGGGGACCGTGCCCGCCGCGAACACCGATTCGAGCCAGGCGGCACTCGCGCTCTACACCCCCGCCCCTGTGCCGCAGCGCGCGGCGGACCCGTCTGCCGTCAGCGTGGCGGCCAACCCAGCCGGGGTGCCGGCGGCCATCGGTACGCGGGCACCGAAGACGCTGAAGCACCGCATGGAGACGGTCGAGTTGCCCGGCAAGCTCGATGACGGCACCAGCTTCACCTACTGGACCTTCGACCGCCAGGTGCCAGGCCCGATGCTGCGCGCCCGCGTGGGCGACACGGTGGAGTTGACCCTGGCCAACGCCCGCGACAGCAAGATGATCCACTCGATCGACCTGCATGCCGTGACCGGCGGCCACGGCGGCGGCGAGCACACCCAGGTCGCCCCCGGCCAGGAGAAGGCCATCACGTTCAAGGCGCTCAACCCGGGTCTGTACGTGTACCACTGCGCGACGCCGCTGGTCCCGCAGCACATCGCGGCGGGCATGTACGGAATGATCCTGGTGGAACCGGAAGCGGGCCTCGCCAAGGTGGACCGCGAGTACTACGTCATGCAGGGCGAGATGTACACGGGCCGGCCGCACGGCGCCAAGGTGCACCAGGAGGCCGATCTCGAGAAGATGGCCAACGAACTCCCCGACTACTACGTGTTCAATGGCGAGGTCGGCGCCTTGAGCAAGACCCACAAGCTGCAGGCGAAGGTGGGCGAGACGGTGCGCATCTACTTCGGCGTCGGAGGCCCCAACAAGATCTCGTCGTTCCACGTCATCGGCGAAATCTTCGACACCGTGTACAGCGAAGGCTCGTTCAGCGGCATCAAGCACGACGTGCAGACCACGCTCGTCGCCCCGGGCGGCGCGACCATCGTCGAAATCAAGGTCCAGCACCCGGGCAGCTATCTGCTGGTGGACCACGCGCTGTCGCGCGCCGGCAAAGGTGCGGTCGGTGTGCTCGACGTCACCGGCGTGCCGGTACCCGGCGTCTACAAGGCCGGCCCCCTGTAACCCCCCAACGAAAAGGAGCCCACGAATGGAACTCATTGACCAATCCCTGGGGCAGCTCGCGCGACGCATCTCCGGTGCCACGCGCGTGTTCGACGCCCATCACTTCGACTTCTGCTGCGGCGGCAACCAGTCGCTGCGCTCGGCCGCGGCGGCGGCTGGAGTGGATCCCGCTCCGATCGTGCTGGAGTTGCAGTCCCTGCAATGCCGCAGCGCGCAGGATGGCGAGCGCGACTGGGACCAGGCGACGCCCACCGAGTTGGTGGACCACATCCTGACCCGCTTCCACGCGGTACACCGCGAGCAGTTGCCCGAACTCATCCGCCTGGCGCGCAAGGTCGAGCAGGTGCATGGCGAACGTGCCGACTGCCCGCACGGCCTGGCCGAACACCTCTCGGTCATGGCGCAGGAACTGGAAAGCCACATGCGCAAGGAGGAAGACGTGCTGTTCCCCATGATCGTGCGCGGCCATGGCGCGATGGCCGGCGCCCCGATCACCGTGATGCGCATGGAGCACGACGAGCACGGCGTCGCCCTGCGCCGGCTGGAAGAGCTGACCGATGGCATCACCGCGCCGCGCGCGGCCTGCACCACCTGGCGCGCGCTCTACGCCGGCCTGCGGACCTTCCGGGAGGACCTGATGGCGCACATCCACACCGAAAACAACATCCTGTTCGAGCGCTTCGCGCCGGCAGCCGTGCATTGAGCAAGGAGAATCCCATGGGCTCGTACAAGAAACTCTGGTTCACGCTGATCGGCGTGCTGATCGTCACCTTCTCGCTGCTGGGCTACTACGGCACCGAGGTCTACCGGCAGGCGCCACCGATCCCGGCGCAGGTCACCACCCCGGATGGCAGGGTGCTGTTCGACCGCGAGGGCATCCTCGACGGCCAGACGGCCTGGCAGTCGGTGGGCGGCATGCAGCTCGGTTCGATCTGGGGCCACGGCGCTTACCAGGCGCCCGACTGGACGGCCGACTGGCTGCACCGCGAACTGACCGCCTGGCTCGACCTGGCCGCGCAGCAGGCACACGGCAAGGCGTATGCGGCGCTCGATGGCCCCGCGCAGGCCGCGCTGCGCGAGCAGTTGAAGGCCGAGTACCGCTCCAACCGCGTGAACGACGCGCAGGTGCTGAAACTCTCGGCGCACCGTGTCCAGGCCATCGCGCAAACCGCTGCCTATTACGATCAGCTGTTCTCCGACGCACCCGCGCTGCAGAAAAGCCGCGAGCACTTCGCGATGAAGGAGAACACGCTGCCCAGCGCCGAGCGGCGCCAGCAGATGACGCAGTTCTTCTTCTGGACCGCCTGGGCGGCTGCTACCGAGCGCCCCGGTCAAAAGGTGACCTACACCAACAACTGGCCGCACGAGCCCCTGATCGGCAACCAGCCGAGCAGCGAGAACATCGTCTGGTCCATCGCCAGCATCGTGGTGCTGCTGGCCGGCGTGGGTTTTCTCGTCTGGGCGTGGGCGTTCCTGCGCAACCACGAGGAGCCCCTGCCCGCACCCGCTGCACGCGACCCTTTGACCACCTTTGCGCTCACGCCTTCGCAACGTGGCTTGGGCAAGTACCTCTTCCTGGTGGTGGCGCTGTTCGTGTTCCAGGTGTTCATCGGGGGGTTCACCGCGCACTACACGGTCGAGGGCCAGCAGTTCTACGGCATCGACGTCTCGCGCTGGTTCCCGTATTCGCTCACGCGCACCTGGCACATCCAGGCCGCGCTGTTCTGGATCGCCACCGGCTTCCTGGCCGCGGGCCTGTTCCTCGCGCCGCTGATCAACGGTGGCAAGGATCCGAAGTTCCAGAAGCTGGGCGTGGACGTGCTGTTCTGGGCGCTGGTCGCCGTGGTCGTGGGCTCCTTCACCGGCAACTACCTGGCGATCGCGCAGGTGATGCCGCCCGAGTGGAACTTCTGGCTCGGCCACCAAGGCTATGAATACGTCGACCTGGGGCGCCTGTGGCAGATCGGAAAGTACGTGGGCATCCTGCTGTGGCTGGTGCTGATGCTGCGTGGCGTGGTGCCGGCACTCTTGAAGCCCGGAGGTGACAAGAACCTGCTGGCCTTGTTGACGGCTTCGGTCGGTGCCATCGGCCTGTTTTACGGCGCGGGGCTGTTCTACGGCGAGCGCACCCACCTCTCGGTGATGGAGTACTGGCGCTGGTGGGTGGTGCACCTCTGGGTCGAAGGCTTCTTCGAGGTATTCGCCACCACGGCGCTGGCCTTCATCTTCGCCACGCTCGGCCTGGTGTCGGCGCGCATGGCAACAGCCGCGAGTCTGGCTTCGGCCTCCCTGTTCATGCTGGGCGGCATTCCTGGCACCTTCCACCACATGTATTTCGCCGGGACCACCACCCCGGTGATGGCCGTCGGCGCCAGCTTCAGTGCGCTGGAGGTGGTGCCGCTGATCGTGCTGGGGCACGAGGCCTGGGAGAACTGGCGCCTGAAGGCACGCGCGCCCTGGATGGAGAACCTCAAGTGGCCGCTGATGTGCTTCGTCGCGGTGGCGTTCTGGAACATGCTGGGCGCCGGTGTCTTCGGCTTCATGATCAATCCGCCGATCTCGCTGTACTACATCCAGGGCCTGAACACCACGCCCGTGCATGCGCATGCCGCGCTGTTCGGGGTGTATGGCTTCCTGGCGCTGGGCTTCACGCTGCTGGTGCTGCGCTACCTGCGTCCGGACTACCAGTTCAGCGCACCGCTGATGAAGACCGCCTTCTGGGGTCTGAATGCCGGCCTGGTGCTGATGATCTTCACCAGCCTGTTGCCCATCGGGATCATCCAGTTCCACGCCAGCGTCAGTGAAGGCCTGTGGTACGCGCGCAGCGAAGCCTTCATGCAACAGCCGCTGCTGCAGAACCTGCGCTGGGTGCGCACCTTCGGCGACGTCGTCTTCATCGGCGGCGCCATCGCGATGGCGCTGCAGGTGGCATTGGGTCTGTGGGCAAAGGACGCCCCGCAGCAACAGCCAGGTCAGCGCCTGAGCCAGGCACGGGTTTGAGGGTCCGGGCTGCGGTCGATCTGTGCCGCAGCCCGGCAAAAGAGTTCAATTCAACGGAAAGAAAGCAATGAAGATGAGAAACACCGTAGGAGCACTGCTGGCCGCGCTTCTGGCCGGCCCCGTGCTGGCCGCCACGTGCGATGTGGAAATCGAAGGCAACGACGCCATGCAGTTCAACAAGAGCAGCATCGCGGTGCCAGCGAGCTGCAAGCAGTTCACCGTCAAGCTCAAGCACGTGGGCAAGCTGCCCAAGGCCGCCATGGGCCACAACTGGGTATTGAGCAAGGCGTCCGATGCGCAGGGCGTGGCGGCCGATGGCATTCCCGCCGGGCTGGACAAGGCCTATGTGAAGCCCGGGGATGCACGGGTCATCGCGCACACCAAGGTCATCGGCGGCGGTGAAACCGACTCGGTCAGCTTCGATGTCTCCAAGCTCAAGGCTGGGGATAGCTATGCCTGGTTCTGCTCTTTCCCGGGCCACGCGTCCATCATGAAGGGCACGCTCACGCTGTCCAAGTAATCACATCCATCACAGGCCCACGAGCCGCAGGAATCCCAGCGGGTCGTGGGTCCTGGCGATGGCGAACATCATCACGAAGCACGTGAGGGCCGCGGCAAACGCCAGTACCTTGCCCGTCAGGGTCCGCGCCCGCCGCAGCGCCATCGTGCCCAACACGATGTAGGCCACCAGCAGCATGAGCTTGGTCAGCAGCCACGGTGTGGCGAAGGGGTTGAGCTGCAAGGTCGCCAGCAGCAGCAAAGCGGCCGCGAGCAAGGCGGTATCGATCACCTGGCTCAGCCGACGGACGGGAGTCGACATGGGCATCTCAGCGCCCAACAGCACGCCCACGCCCCGACCGGCGAACAGCCCGCCACTGAGATGTGGGCGGCCTTGATCAGGAGGTAGTGATCCGCGAGCGCCATGGGCTCACCACTGCAGGTAGAACATGGCCTTGGCCAGCAGCACGATGGCCAGCACATGGCAGAACACGCTCAGGTGCAGCCGGCGTGAACGCCTGCCCCCCAGCACGCCCCGGCGCCGCCAGACCATGACCATGGCGAAATGCCCGAACACGCTCAGCGCCAACGCGATCTTGAGCGTGAGCAGCAGCCCGAAGCTGCTGGCCAGCGGCTGCGCCAGCGCTGCGCGGTGTTGCCAGGCCATGCCGATGCCGGCCGCATAGAGCGTGAGCAGCACCCATGGCATCACGGCGGTGGCGCGGTCTCCGATGGCGCGCTCGACCGCGCGCATCGTCTCCTGGGGCAAGTGCTTGCGCACACCCTCCAACATCACCACCTCGAAGAACACCGTGCCCACAAAGGCGATCGCAGCGAGCAGGTGCAGCACCAGCAGGATGCCGTAGCTCATGCGCAACTCCTCATGCCACCTGCCTGCGCTGCGGCTTCATCCGCTGGCCCGCTTTGGGCAGCAGGGTGGGCGGCAGATTGATCAGCAGGTCGGTGCCAGGCAGCAAGTCGGCCAGCGAGAACCCATCCAGGTGCGCCATGAACTCCTGCAGCGCACCTCCGAGCACGCCGGCGAGCCGGCACTGGCCGGTCAGCACGCACTGATTGTCAGTGGAGAAGCACTCGACCAGGGCGAAGTCTGGCTCGATGCCGCGCACCACGGCGCCCAGGTTGATGTCGCGCGGCGCATGGGCCAGGCGCATGCCACCCCCCTTGCCGCGAACGGTCTCGATCCAGCCCTGCAGGCCGAGCTGGTGCGTTACCTTCATGAGGTGCGCTTCCGATATGGCGTAGGCTTGCGCCACCTCGGAGATGGTGCACAGCCGATCAGGCTGCTGCGCCACGTACATCAGCAGGCGCAGCGCATAGTCGGTCATCGTGCTCAGGCGCATGGGGATGCCTTGTTCATTGGGGTGGGTTTGACCGAATCGCGATCTTGTCGGGTCTGAGCACCGGCGCCGGCGCCGCATCGATGCGCGGGCGAATCAGCATCGGAAAGAACCGCCACAGGTACAGCGCGAAGGCCAGCACCCAGGCGCTGGCGGAGGCATGCAGCGCAGCCAGAGCAAAGCCGGTGGGCAGCAGCGCCAGCAGGCGCAGCGCCGCGGCCGCGATCACCAGCCCATAGCAGCACACGATGAGGCGATCCGTGCGCAGCGGTCGCCCCAGATGTCCCAGCGCCGTGCGCGTCACCATGCCAATGATCAGCACCGAGAAGCCCGCCACGCCGATCACGTGCGTCGGCCAGGCAGCGCGCAGCACGGCGCCTGCGGCGTGCGCAGCCGCCACCAGCAACCCCGCGCCCAGCGCGGCGTAACCGACATAGAGAATCCACAGCAGCGGCACGCGCCATACAGCACCGGGTTTCCAGGCCAATACCTGCACCACGGCGATGACGCCCGCGACGGTCAGGAACATCGCCGTCGCCTCCGTCCACCCCAGCAGCTCGCTTCCAATGGCCAGGCCACCTGCCGCCAACTGCCAATGGCCGCTACGCGTGTGCATCGGAATCGTCAAATCCGGCACCGCACGCATCGCGAAGAACGGAATCACCCGCCGCCCCACCAGCAGCGCGATCACTGCCATGCACAGCAGGCCTGTGTTGAAGTGCTGCATGAGCCGCACGTAGTCGCCCTGCCAGGCGGCGAGCAGGAACAAGGCATCGGCAAAGCCCAAGGCGAGCACCAGCAGCGGCACGCCGTAGTTGCGCTGGCTGCGCGCACCGTAGATGGCACGGCCCAACGCGATGGCGGCGCCCATGAAGAACAGCAGTTCGCTCGCAACCGCCACCCGGAAGGCGGCGGTGCCGGGGATGAGATAGGCGGCACGGGCCGTCGCCCACAGTACGCTGAGCACGCCAAGCGCCTTTCCTTTGAGAGGATTGATGCCGGTCCAGTTCGCCCCTGCGGTGAGCAGGAAGCCCACCGCGATGGTGGCGATGAAGCCCCAGAGCATCTCGTGCGCATGCCAGATGACACCGGCCAACTGCCCGCGCAGCATGACAGGGGCGAACACCCACAGCGCCACCGACACGGCCGCCCAGAAACAGCCCGCCAGGTACAACGGCCGGAAGCCCAGTTCCAGAAATGCCGCCCATTGCGGCGTTGGGAGTTTCACCCTACCCGGCTCCTGGATCTGCAGCAGCTCAGTCATGGCACGCAGTCTCAAGCCAGCGCCGTGGGCACGGCGTCCGGATCGCGGCTGATCTGGTAGCCCATCCACAGGCTTTGCGCGATGCGCTCGGCCATGGCGCAAGCCTGCCCGGCCATCGCCCGATTGGCCTGGGCGGCCGCGTTCTCCCTGAAGAGCTTCAGCCAGCGCTGGAACAGCTCTGCTGAAAGGCCGGGCAACACCGCATGCTTGGGCATGGGTGCGCCCGCGAACCGGCCGGTGCGCCTGAGGATGGCTGACCAGAAGTCCACCAATTTGGCCAGGTGGTGGTCCCAGTCGCCGATGTGTGCGTCGAAGATCGGGCCCAGCACCCCGTCCTGGCGGACCCGCGCATAGAACGTGTGCACGAGGGCAGCGACCTCGGCCTCGGTGCAAAGTTCGCTGCCGGGCATCCGGTCCTGCGCGGTTTGGGACGTCGTATCGCTCATAAGATTTACTTGCAATATATCTTATGATGCCTTCAAGCGGCCACCTCACCGCGCCCCTCTCTGATCCATATCAAACGCAAAGCGCCATGGCACTCAAACACGCTCAGCCCCTGGAGGTCATCGACTTGCACGCCACCGACGAGACGCGTGGTACGGCGGTCAGCAGCAGCTTGCTCAAGACCCCGCATCTGCAACTGATGCGGGTCGTGCTGGCAGCAGGGCATGCACTGCCGGAACACCACGTGCCTGGCGAGATCACGATTCAGTGCCTTTCGGGGGAGGCGGATGTCGTGACGCCCTCGCGCACGTGCCGACTGGCTTCAGGCACCTTGGTGATGCTGCCCGCCGCAGAGCCCCACCGCGTGCAGGCGCATCTCGACACCCTGCTGTTGGTGACGGTGCTTCATCCCTGATGGGGCCGCACGGGCCATCCGAAGAAAACGATCCGGAAGGAAGTGAATATGAAGAAGAATGCAAGCAAGCGAATTGAAGGCACGAGTCCCGGGCGGCTGCGACCGCTGCTGCGACTCGCCGCCTTGGGATGCGCTGCGACGGCCTTGGCCGCTGAGGCCCATGTGAAATGGTTTGCGCCCTATATTGTGGGCGCGCCACCGCAACCCTTGAGCGCGACGCTCACGAACCAGTGGTTCTGGATTGGCATCGCACTGGTGCTGGTGTTCTTTCTGGCCACCCGGGCCATCGAGAAGATGTCCATCGGACAAAGCATCCTCGTCGGCATGGACAAGGTGATGAACCCACTGTGGCTGCGCCTGGACGACTTCGTTCGGGTGGTCATCGCGGCCTTCTTCGTCGCGATCTTCGCGGTCGGCGGGGTCTATCTGACGCCAGACTTGAAGACGCCGAACGAGTGGGTGTCGTGGATGCAATTGCTGATCGCCGCCTTCGTCTTCTCGCGCCGGACGATGCCGCTGGCAGCCGCCGGCATCATTCTGCTGTGGGTGCTGGCACTCACCGAGTACGACCTGTTCCACCTGCTGGACTACCTGGCGCTCGGGGTTTCGGTTGCGGGTTACCTGGTGCTTGAATCGTCGAACAAGCCTGAATGGCGCAAGTACCGGTTTGAAGTGCTGCGCTGGGGCGTGGCCATCGCGCTGATGTGGTCGAGCCTTGAGAAGTTTGCCTATCCGGACTGGTTCTACCCCTTGGTTGAAGAAAAGCCATTCCTCACGTTCGGCATGCCGCGCGACGTGTTCATCCCGATGGCGGGCGTGGCCGAGTTCACGATGGGTTTCGGCCTGCTCTGGACGGCACTGGTGCGGCGTTTGTCGGCGATCACGCTGTTCGTGATCTTCAACGCGGCCGTGTATCCGTTCGGGCGCATCGACCTGGTCGGACACGCCTTGATCATGGCGATCATCGTGGCCATTGCCGCTGACCCGACGCCTCAGGTGCGCTTCGCCATCCGGCGCTCGGCCTGGACCATTCCGGCCGCTCTCAGCGCTGCTCTGGTGGTCTTTGCGAGCGGCTACTGGGGCCTGCATCTCGCGTTGTACGGCCCGAACGGTGAAGCAAACCCGACCACCGCAGAGATGGCGACCCACACGTACAGTGCCGAACATCCGCATGGGCCGCAGGCCATCGGCAAAGCGACAGCGCCGCCCGCCCCTGCGGGCACTCATGGGCTCGGGCATGCAGCGCCGCCTGCAAGCGCATCAGGTGCCTCAGCGCGCGACGCCTATGAAGCCAGCATGGCAAAGATGCATGGGCCGATGCAGGTGGGCATTCAGCACCCCGATCCGGACGTGGCATTCGTACTCGGAATGATCCCGCACCATCAGGGAGCCATCGACATGGCACAGATTCAACTCCAGTACGGCAAGGATCCTGCGAACAGGAAGTTGGCACGCGAAATCATCGCCGCCCAGCAGCATGAGATCGAGGAGATGAAGAGTTGGTTGGCAGCAAGAGGCGTCAAGCACTCCGAGTAGAGGGAAACAATCCTTCAAGGACTCGCTGTCCGGCGTGCGCCGTGCGCCATTCCCGCGACGGTACGACCCGCTTCGCGTGATTTCGCCGTAGTGGGTTTCGCATCTCGGCGGGATGTAGCAACCTCGTGGCTGTCAGGAATGTTCAAGAAGGTGCAGCCCATGCCACATGCGCAGGAAACTACAGCTTTTTCTTCGAGCCCCGAGCCGGCGTTCTACCGCCTCGCCGACGTCATCCGCATCACCGCCTTGAGCCGGTCCAGCATCTACCGGCGTATCGCCGCTGGCGAGTTTCCACTTCAGGTGTCACTTGGCGGTCGGGCAACGGGATGGCGCAGGGAAGCGCTGCAGGCGTGGATTGGCGATCCTGCGGGCTTTCGCCCCTTGACGACCTGCGAGGTGAAGCGAAGCTTGTCAGGCGCCCGTGTCCGGCAGGTGTCTGCAACCGCACCTGGCTCTCCGCCCAATCCCGGGTGAGCAACCGGCGCCTAACCAACTCGCATTCACCAAGCAATCTGCCAACGCGTAAGCGTGAGCCAGTGATCACGGCCACGGGTGGTGTCGACAGGAGAAGACGTCAACCAGTCGGCGGTGAGCACTCTGAACGATTTGTCCTCACTCAAGCGACCGCCAATTCCGCGGACAGTTCGGGGTGCATCACGATGAGTTGCAACAACTTTAATGCCGCCCCCGGCGGCGAGAACCGGCCTTGTTCCCAGTCGCGCAAAGTCGCCACGGGTGTTCCGATGCGCTCGGCAAAATCGGCCTGCGTCAGTCCGCTCTTTTGTCGAGCTTGGCGCACCAGGATTTGTTCAGGCGTGTTCACGCGTCCCACGCCCTCCTTGGCTTCCGTCAACGCCTGACGCAGGTCAGGCAGCACCTCGCCCGCATCGGCCTCGATGGCCCTTGCCACGGCTTCGATGTCGATCTTCCTGATGCCCACGTCACACCGCCTTTCTGATCTCGGAGGGAGCCATATTCCCGCGCTCCGCCTTGGCGTACACCGCCACCAACAACACGATCTCTTCCTCGGTCAGGTTGAAGTAGATCACCCTTGCACCGCTCGACTTGCCGGCCCCGGCACGCGCCCAGCGCACTTTGCGCGCACCATCTGCACCCGGAACAACATCACCTGCCAGCGGGTTGGCTGCGATCCAGTCGATGAAAGCCAATCGCTCATCTTCCGACCAGACTTTTTCGGCCTGCTTCTGGAAGGTTGGCGTCTCGACAACGATGCGCAGCGCTCCGTTGGAATTATACGGGAATCCCGTAGTCATGTGGTATCTCCTCTTGAAGTCCGGACGTCACGGTCTGCCCGCATCAGCAAAGGCACTGCAAACACGATGCATCAGGCACGCCGGGCTGGATGGCTTGGTGCCCTCACGAACTGCAGCACGTTGTCCCCGTCCTGCACAGGCATCCTTCCGGCCTCCAGCTCGTCCAGGAAGTCGGCCCACTGCTGCACCATCGTCTTGCGCTGAACCAGGAAGGTCGTACGGTCGTAGCTGCCCCCCAGTTCCTCGTCGGACACGTGCGCCAGATGGCGCTCGATGACGTCCGAGTCCCAGCCCAGGTACTCGCGAATCATGGTGCGGGCGGTGGCACGGAAACCATGGCCGGTGATCTGCTCCTTCGTGTCGTAGCCCATGGTGCGCAGCGGGGCATTGATGGTGTTGTCGCTGATGTAGCGACTCTTCTCCGAGCGACGCGACATGCTGCGGAAGACCGGGCCTGTCGGACCGGTCAGCGGGTACAGATCCTGAAGCAGCGCGGTCGCCTGGCGCGGCAGTGGCACCAAGTGTGCTGGCGTGCGGACGTCACGTTTCTGCCATTCGCGCAGCTTCATCTTCTCGGGCGGGCAACGCCAGATTTCGCGGTCGAGGTCGATGTCCTCCCATTCGGCAAGGCGCAGTTGGCCAGGCCGCTGGAAGATCATCGGTGCAAGCCGCAGGGCGCAGCGTGTGATAAAGGCGCCGTTGTAGTCGCGGATGTCGCGCAGAAGTTGTCCGAGTTGCGTCGGATCGGTGATGGCGGCGTAGTGTCGGCTGCGCGGCGATGGCAGACCGGCGGTGCGCTTGTTGACGAAGTTCCTGGCCGGCTCCAAGGCGCCGACGTCCACGGCGTACTGGTAGACGTGCTGCACGGCCTCGCGAACGCGCTGGGCGGTCTCCAGATTGCCGCGGTCCTTGATCCGGTGCAGGCATCGCACGATCTCGGTCGGCGCGATCGTCTCAATGGGTCGGTCGCCGACCCAGGGGAAGGTGTGGATCTCCAGGTGCCGGATGACCTTGTCGGCATAGCCGTTTGACCACTGTCGATCCTTCCTGGCGCTGGCAACCCAGGCGCGCGCCAGCAGCTCGAAGGTGTTCAGCTTGGAGACGCGCTGCTGCTCTTCCTTCTGCCGACGAACTTCCTTGAGGTCCTGACCTTCGGCGCGCAAGCTGTTGGCCTCGTAGGCCTTTGCACGGGCCTGCGCAAGCGTCACGGCGGGGTATGGACCCAACCCGAGCTTGACAGTCTTTCCATCCTTCTCGTAGCGATAGACCCAGGCCTTCCCGGTATCACGTACGCGCAGGAAGAGGTTGTCCCCGTCGTTGAGAAAGAACTCCTTCGGGCCTGGCTTGATGCCCTTGATCTGCGTTTCGCTCAGCTGTCCCATGATCCCGTACCCCCAGAAGCCGTTTTCGATGAAACGACTCTAGGGTACGGCCCGGGGTACGGGCAAATCGGGGATGTAACGGAACGACTTGGGACGCTATGAGCGAGATTTCGGAGCTAAGTCCTTGTTGCACAAACGAAAACGCCTAGTCGGGAGGGACTAGGCGTAGAAGGGGTGGTGGCCTGGGGCGGAATCGAACCACCGACACGCGGATTTTCAATCCGCTGCTCTACCAACTGAGCTACCGGGCCTTGGTGAGAAGCGAGATTGTAGCAGCTTCCAGGAGGCCTTTTTCCGGGCGTCAGAGCGCGTTGCGCTTGCTGCGCGCGAGGTCCACGCCGAGTTGCTTGAGCTTGCGGTACAGGTGGGTGCGCTCGAGGCCGGTTTTTTCGGCCACACGGGTCATCGAACCGGCTTCCTTGGCGAGGTGGTACTCGAAGTAGGCCTTCTCGAATTCGTCGCGGGCTTCGCGCAGCGGGCCGTCGAGGTTGAAGGACTGCAGCGGTTGCGGGCCGAGGTCGAGAGCGGGCTCGGGCTGCGCGCCGCCGGTCATGACGGCTTCCACCGTGAGTTCGGTCGACAGCAGGCTGCCCACGCGCAAGGTGGAGGCGATCGCGCCACCGGCCGGTTTGGCCGGGGTCTTGTTCAGGCCTTGGTCCACGGCCTTGAGCAGCTTGGCCATGGTGATGGGTTTTTCGAGGAACGCCGTGGCGCCGATGCGCGTGGCCTCGACGGCGGTGTCGATCGTGGCGTGGCCGCTCATCATGATCACGGGCATGGAGAGCATGCCCGTGCTGGCCCATTCCTTGAGCAGGGTCACGCCATCGGTGTCGGGCATCCAGATGTCCAGCAACACGAGGTCGGGGCGCAACTGGGCGCGCACGGAGCGGGCCTGTGCGGCGTTTTCGGCGAGCTCGACCGTGTGGCCTTCGTCGTTGAGGATTTCCGAGAGCAGGTCCCGGATACCCAGTTCATCGTCTACGACCAGAATAGTTGCCATGGCGCGGAGTGTTTTCCTCGGTACGTGTTGTCAATTCGCAACTGCGAATGATAACGACACTTGAGCGCCGATAACCCTGCCTTCGGTCATGCGGTTGCTGAGATCGACGCGGCCGCCGTGTTCGTCCATGATTTTCTTGACCACGGCCAGGCCGAGACCGGTGCCCTTGACCTTGGTCGTGACGTAGGGCTCGAACGCGCGCTTGAGGATGTGCTCGGCAAAACCGGGGCCTTCGTCGAGCACGGACAGGCGCACCCACTGCCCGGAGTCGGACCGCCGCGTGCGCAGCAGCACCTGGGCGCCGGGCACGCCGGCCATGGCGTCCTGGGCGTTCTGCACCAGGTTGTGCAGGGTCTGCCGAACCTGCTGCGGGTCGGCCATGGCCTTGGGCAGACCCTCGGCCAGTTCGAGGCGCACCGGTACGGCGGCGTTGTCGTAGAGCACGACGATGTCGCGCACGAGCGCGTTCAGATCGATGGGCGCCAGCTGCGCGGCGGGCAGGCGCGCGTAGTCGCGGAATTCGTTGACCAGGCGTTTCATCGCATCGACCTGATCGACGATCGTGCGCACCGACTTGTTGAGGATGGCCTGCTCGGGTGGCTGCACCTTGCCTTCGAGCTTCATGGCCAGGCGCTCGGCCGACAGCTGGATGGGCGTGAGCGGGTTCTTGATTTCGTGGGCGAGCCGCCGCGCCACCTCGCCCCAGGCCTTGGCGCGCTGGGCGGACACCATCTCCGAGACATCGTCGAACACCAGCAGGCGTTCGTTGTCGGGCAGCAGCGCGCCGCGCACGATGAGGGTGAGGCCTTCGTCGAACGGCGTGGTGCCGTCGGCGCTGAGTTCGAACGACTGCTGCCAGTTGCCGCCCTCGTGTTGCGCCTGGTCGGACAGGAACCGCTCGAACTGCTGCAGCACGCCGTCGCCAAAGGCCTCCAGCCCGGGCACCTGCGCGAGCGGCTGGCCGATGTGCAGCGCCAGCGGCGTGTGCAGGATGCGCGCCGCGCCCGGGTTCACGCTCTGCACGCGGCCCTGCTCGTCGAGCACGACCACGCCGGCGGTGAGGTTGTCCAGGATGGTCTGCAGGTTGTCGCGCGCGGCATCGACCTGCTCCATGCTGTGCTGCACCGCCTCGCGCGCGTCTGAGAGGTCCTGCGTCATGTTCGCAAACGTGCGCGTGAGGCTGGCGAGTTCGTCGCGCGAGGTCAGCGCGGTCTTGCGGGTGAGGTTGCCCGCGGCCACCTCGCGCATGCCTTCGGCCAGCACGAACAGCGGGCGCACCAGCTGGTTGCCGAGCAGCACGGCCAGCAGCACGGCGCCGAACACGGCAAGGAACAGCGCCAGCGTGAGCGTGCCGATGTACATGCGCCGCAGGCCTTCGCGGGTGAGCGCACGTTCCTGGTATTCGCGGTTGGCCACTTGCACGGCGAGCGCGTCGGTCACCAGCGCGCCGGGCAGCGGCACAACCACCTGCAGGTAGCGGGGTTCCGCGTTGAAGCCGAAGTTGGGCGGGCTCACCAGCGCCATCACCTTGATGCGGGGCTGGCTGGCCGCGATCAGGGCCTCGATCTCGCCACTGCCGTCTTCCTCCAGCCCCTCGATCTGCGCCACCACGCGCGCGGCACGGACACTGCGCAACTGCGCCGGCGTGGGCCGTTCAGGGTTGATGTCGAAGCGCGAGACGCCGGAACTGCCCAGCGCCTGGCCGCTGGCGCTCCAGAGCACGAGGTCGGTCACGCCCAGCTGTTCGCGCACCCGCTCGAGCGCCAGCACGGCGGACGTGTTGGGTGAGCGCGAGAGGCCTTCGGCGGCGACGCGGGTCTTGCTGCTGAGGTCGGCCGCGAGCGTGTCCAGCGTGGTGCGGCCGAGGTTGAGGCCGGCCGTGAGCGCGGATTCAACCCGCACGTCGAACCAGCTCTCGATGGAGCGGGACACGAACTGGTACGACACGGTGTAGATGAGCAGGCCGGGCAGGATGCCGACCAGCCCGATGATGGCGGCAAGCTTGATCAGCAGGCGGCTGCCAAACTTGCCGCGCCGCAGGCGCACCGTGAGGCGCAGCGCCAGCCACAGGATGACGAGCAGCAGGAAGGCCGCCACCGCCACGTTGATGCCGACCAGCCAGTTGAAGTTCTGTTCGTAGAACGCGCGGTTGTTGGTGGCGAGGGTGAGCAGGAACAGCAGCACCATGCCCACGCCGGCCATGAAGACCAGCCCCGCGCCGATGGCCCAGCGCACGGCAGCGGGTTTGGTTCTGGGGGCCGTGGTGTGGACCGCCGTGACGGCGGGGGCCTGGCCGCGCTCGCTGGACATGGCTGCTAGCGGGCGGGCTCGCGCCCGCCGGCGTCACCGGTGAGCTCGGCGGCATGTGCACCCGAGGTGAGTTCCGGCGCCCTGTCGACCTCGGCCTGTGTGGGCACCAGCAGGGTCTGGCGGTGCTCCACGGTCCACTCGGGCTGGTTGGCCATGCCGATCTGGAACGGCCGGGGCAACAGATTCAGGTCGAGCCGGAACGAGAACTCGACCTCGTGGTCGGCGTCGGGCTCGAGGCGACCTGCGTCGGCCAGCCGCCAGCGCGCCACCCGGCCCACGCCCGCGAGCGCCTCGTTGAGGGAATCGAAGTTCTGATGCAGGGCGTATTGCAGGCCCGCACCGCCCGATGCCGCCGCCGTTTCGTTGGAGAGGCTGACGCGCCAGCGCCGGGTGAGGGGCTGGTACGCGAGGCGCAGGGTGCGTGTGGCGCTGGCCACGCGCTTGTCGGTCCAGTACCAGCGTTGGCGGTACACGTCGGCATGCCACACGAAATACAGGGGAACGGCCTTGTACAGCACGTCTTCCACCGCGGCGGCCGGCTGCAGGTCCATGCGGGCCGACAGGAAAAGGGCGTCGGTGGTGCGCTGCAGCGTGAGCTGCTGCACGTGGGGGGCTTCGGCGTGGGCGGGCCAGAGGGCGAACCACGACAGGATCAGCCCCAGCCACCACGCGCGCCATCGGCTCATGGCGCGAACCTGGCGGGTGGTGGAAGGCGGTTGGTCAAGGCTGGGTGGCCTTGTCGATGCAGGCGTAGAAGAAACCGTCGTATCCACCCGGAGGATTGTCGTTGAACTCCCCGGATGGCGCGGCCAAACCCAGCAGCAAATGCCCTGGCGAGGCCCGATGGAGCGCATCAGTGTGGTGCACAAGGAACGCCTGCACCTGTTCAGACCCCTCGGCGCGGAAGACGGAGCACGTGGCGTAGACCAGACGGCCACCCGGTTTGAGCAGCGGCCAGAGGGCTTCCAGCAGGGCGCGCTGGGTGGCCACCAGGGCATCGACATCGCTCGCGCGGCGCAGCCAGCGCACGTCCGGGTGGCGCCGCACGATGCCCGAGGCGGTGCAGGGTGCATCGAGCAGGATGGCGTCAAAGGCCTGCCCATCCCACCAGGTGGCGGGCTGCGCCGCGTCGGCGGCGCGCACGGCGGCCTTCAGGCCCAGGCGCTGCAACGTGTCCTCGATGCGCTCGCAGCGGCGCGGGTCCACGTCCAGCGCCAGCAGGTTCACGTCGGCCCGTTCGAGCAGGTGCGCGGTCTTGCCGCCAGGGGCGGCGCAGGCGTCGAGCACACGGTCGGCGGGCGCCCAGTGGCGGCCGTCGAGCAGTTGCCCGGCGGCCAGCTGGGCCGCGGCGTCCTGCACGGAGCAATGGCCATCGGCGAACCCCGGCAGGCGCTCCACCGGTTGCGGGGCCTCCAGCACGAGGCCGTCGTCTCCCACCGGCGTGGCGGCAAGGCCGATGGCCTGCAACGCCTGCTGGTAGGCGGCCCGGTCGACGCGGCGGCGGTTGACGCGCAGCGCCATGGGACCGGGCTGGTTGTTGGCCTCCAGGATGGCGCGCCAGTGATCGGGATGGTCTCGCCGCAGCCGCTCGATCCACCACAGCGGGTGGTTCCAGCGCGCCACGGGGTCGGCCGCGACGCCCTGCAGCAGCGCATCGCGTTCGCGCAGGAAGCGGCGCAGGCAGGCGTTGATGAAGGCGGCCTGGCGTTCGGTGCGGCGTTCCTGGCGCGCGGCCTCCACCGCCTGGTTGACCAGCGTGTGCGCGGGGTAGCGCGGCGCCTGTTCATCGCTCACGTCCAGCAGCAGGGCCACCGCGCTGCACAGCAGGGCCTGCACGGGCGGCGCGGGCTTGCGCTCGACCAGGCGGGCCACCAGCGCCCGCGCCGTACCGAGCTGGCGCAGCACATGAAAAGTGAGTGCCTGCACCCCGGGGCGCAATGGCGCGGGCAGCTGGGGCAGCACCTCGCTGAGTGAACGCCCCTGCTCGACCGCCAGCACGCAGGCCGCGGTGTGGCGCAACTGGGTGGCCAGGGTCGGTCCTTGCGGAGGTGGGGCGGCAGGGGATGAAGAGGCCGAAGCGGTCAAGAGGCGGGTTCCGTGGCGGGTGCCGAGAGGCGAAGACCGCGAGTGTCACACAGCGGCGTACGCCGGGGTCAGCTCAGGGTCCAGTTCGGCCCGCCGCTGGCGGTCACCGGCGGGGGTTCTTCGACTGGCAGGGGCGCGGGCTCATCGTCGCGTGCCAGGGGCAGCGGGCCCATGTCGCGCCCGTAGATGCGGCGAATGCGCAGGGCCAGGGGCGGGTGCGAGTCGAGCCAGTGTTCCGTCTTGCCGCCGGCGTTCGCCACCAGCAGCATGTGCTGCACCATCGAGCCCACCTGGCGCGGCACCACACCTTCGCGTTGCTGGCTCAACACCTTGCGCAGCACGCCGCCCAGGCCATCGCGGCTGCGCGTCCATTGCACCGCGCGCGCGTCCGCCAGGTATTCGCGCTGGCGGGACACGGCGGCCTGCAGCGCATGCCCGGCCAGCCAGCCCAGCCACCCCGCGGCCATGATGGCCAAGCCGATCAGCGCGGCGACCATGCGGCGGTCCCGCGTGTCGGGCTCGAACAGGGTCTGCCCCATGCGGAACAGCATCTCCAGCCCGAACACCATGCCGACCAGTCGCATGTTCAGGCGCGTGTCGCCCTCGCCGATGTGGCTGAATTCGTGGGCCACCAGGCCTTGCAGTTCCTCGCGGGTCAGGTGGTTGAGCGCGCCCTGCGTCACCGCCACCACGGCATCGTCCTCGTCCCAGCCGGCGGCGAACGCGTTGATGCCCAGGTCGCGCGCCAGCACCATGGGCTGTGGCCGCTTCATGCCCGAGGAGATCGCCATCTCGTCGACGATGTTGCAGAAGCGCTGCTCGTCCAGGTTGCCCGACGGTTGCGCCGGCCGCGCGCCCATCTGCTCGGCCAGGCGCACACCGCCCCCATCGGCCAGGCGCGAGGTCTCGACCCACCAGCCGCCGAGCACGAAGAGCAGCGTCACGCCGGTGTTGACCGCGAAGAAGTGGCGCGGCAGGTGCAGCCCCTCGCCCGGCATCCAGAAACCCCAGCTGAGGCCCCAGGCCAGTGCCAGCGCCGCGTTGACCGCGACCAGCAGCAACAGCACGGTGAGGCCGAAGGCGAACAGCAGGCGCCGGGTCTGGCCCCGGGCATCGCGCTGGAATTCGAAGAAACGCATGTCAGGGCACGCGCCGGATGCGACGCGGTGAGCGCATCACATCTTGACGCGCAGCGTCTCGCGCTCGGCCTCGGTGGTCGTCGAGGCCAGCATGGCCTGCGGCTGGAAGCCGAACAGGCGGGCGATGAGCAGTGTCGGGAACTGCGCCGCCGCGTCGTTGAACTCCAGCACGTGGTCGTTGTAGGCCTGACGCGCGAAGCCGACGCGGTTCTCGGTGCTGGTGAGCTCCTCGCTGAGCTCGCGCATGTTCTGGTCGGCCTTGAGGTCGGGGTAGTCCTCCACCACCGCGAACAGCTTGCCCAGCGCGCCACCGAGCACCTGCTCGGCACCCGCCAGCGCGCCCAGTGCGCCGGCATTGAGCGGGCTGCCAGCCGCCGTCTGTTCGGCCGTGCGCGCCTGGTTGCGCGCGGCGATCACGGCCTCCAGCGTCTGCGCCTCGTGCGCCAGGTAACGGCGCGCCACTTCCACCAGATTGGGGATCAGGTCGTAGCGGCGCTTGAGCTGCACGTCGATCTGGCCAAAGGCATTGGCGATCGCGTTCTTCAGCCGCACCAGCCGGTTGTACGCCCCCACGGCCCAGAAGAACACCACCAGGCCCACGGCCAGAAAAACCCACAGCGAAATGGACATGTTCGGAGCTCCTTGTTGGCGTGCAACCTGCCCCCCGGCAGGCGGCGCCAATATACCCCGCCACACGCCCTGGCCGCGTGGGCGTGCGCCATGAAAAAAGCCCCCGGTCGGACAACCGGGGGCTTTGGACAGGTCAGCGGCGCGCAGCGCCGTTGGGCCCGCTTACTCCGCTTCGTTGGTGGTGCTCGAAGCGTCGGCCTGGTCGGCGGCCAGCGAGATCGCGTCGGCCTCGGCGATGGCACGGCGTTCCTCGTCGTCCATCTTCTCCTTGACCTTGCGCGCCTCGTGGTAGGCCATGCCGGTACCGGCCGGGATCAGGCGACCCACGATCACGTTTTCCTTCAGGCCACGCAGCTCGTCGCGCTTGCCCATGATGGCCGCTTCGGTCAGCACGCGGGTGGTTTCCTGGAAGGAAGCCGCGGAGATGAACGAGTCGGTGGACAGCGAGGCCTTGGTGATGCCCAGCAGCACGTTGCTGTAGGTCGCGGGGATCTTGCCGTCGGCGCGCAGGGCGTCGTTGGTGTTGAGGATCTCCGAACGCTCGACCTGCTCGCCGGCGATGTAGGACGAATCGCCCGGGTTCTCGACCACGACGCGGCGCAGCATCTGGCGAACGATCACCTCGATGTGCTTGTCGTTGATCTTCACGCCCTGCAGGCGGTAGACGTCCTGCACCTCGTCGACGATGTAGCGGGCCAGCTCTTCCATGCCCAGCAGGCGCAGGATGTCTTGCGGATCGGCCGGGCCGTCCACCACGCTCTCGCCCTTGTTGACCACCTGGCCTTCGTGCACCAGGATGTTCTTTTCCTTGGGGATGAGCTCGTCCCACACCTTGCCTTCGGGATCGGTGATCTGCAGGCGGACCTTGCCCTTGGTTTCCTTGCCGAACGACACGGTGCCGGTCATCTCGGCCAGCATGCCCTTGTCCTTCGGGCTGCGGGCTTCGAACAGCTCGGCCACGCGGGGCAGACCGCCGGTGATGTCGCGGGTCTTCTGGCCTTCGACCGGAATGCGCGCCAGCACCTCGCCGGGGCCCACGTCCTGGCCATCGCGCACCTGGATCAGCGAGCCGATCTGGAAGCCGATGGTCACCGAGTGGTCGGTACCGGGGATCTTCACCTCGTTGCCGGAAGCGTCGATCAGCTTGACCTGCGGTCGCACGACCTTGGCAGCGCCGCGGCGCTTCGGATCGATCACCACCAGGGTGGACAGGCCGGTCACATCGTCGACCTGCTTGGCCACGGTGAGGCCTTCCTCGACGTTCTCGAACTTCACCTGACCGGCGAACTCCGTGATGATCGGGCGCGTCAGCGGATCCCAGTTGGCAAGGATGGCGCCGGCCTTGATCTGCTGGTCGGCCTTGACCGACAGCGTGGCGCCGTACGGCACCTTGTGGCGCTCGCGCTCGCGACCGTGTTCGTCGTGGATGATGATCTCGCCCGAACGCGCGATCACCACCAGTTCGCCCTTGGTGTTGGTCACGTAGCGCATGGTGGCGTTGAAGCCGATCACACCGCTGGACTTGGCTTCCACGCTGGAGGCCACCGCCGCACGCGACGCGGCACCACCGATGTGGAAGGTGCGCATGGTCAGCTGCGTGCCGGGCTCGCCGATCGACTGGGCGGCGATCACGCCCACCGCTTCGCCGATATTCACCAGGCCACCGCGGCCCAGGTCGCGGCCGTAGCACTTCGCGCAGATGCCGAAACGGGTTTCGCAGGTCAGTGCGGTGCGCACCTTCACTTCGTCCACCGCGGCGGCTTCGAGCACGTCGAGCAGGTCTTCGTCCAGCATCTCGCCGGCCGGCACCAGCACCTGGCGGGTTTCCGGGTGTTGCACTTCCTCGGCCGTGGTGCGGCCCAGGATGCGGTCGCGCAGCGATTCGATCACTTCACCGCCTTCGACGATGGCGCGCATCAGCGTGCCATTGAAGGTGCCGCAATCCTGGGTGTTGACCACCAGATCCTGCGTCACGTCCACCAGACGGCGGGTGAGGTAGCCGGAGTTGGCCGTCTTCAGCGCCGTGTCGGCCAGACCCTTGCGGGCGCCGTGGGTGGAGATGAAGTACTGCAACACGTTGAGGCCTTCACGGAAGTTCGCCGTGATGGGGGTCTCGATGATGGAGCCGTCAGGCTTGGCCATCAGGCCGCGCATGCCGGCCAGCTGGCGGATCTGCGCAGCAGAGC
>VFQP010000545.1_pt1 | contig 69708 bp, 55 predicted proteins | sample 3512351 | NCBI WGS metagenome assembly VFQP01 (sample SAMN10412372, study PRJNA504923) | tailings metagenome | isolation source: Relicate 1 Philex TSF1 revegetated site | place: Philippines: Tuba, Benguet | collected 2017-08-29
CTGTTTATGAGTTATCAGCCCGGCACACATATTATCGCGAGCCTGCAGGCCCCTGGGCCTGATCTTCTCACGCTCCACCATGGCTTCCGCCAGAAGATCGATGATCTGATCGAAAAATATCAACTACAAAAGCTTGGCGAAGTGTACCATGATTTTACTCCGGCCGGTTTTACAGCTGTTATCTGCCTTAGCGAAAGTCATATCTCTATCCATACATGGCCTGAACATGGTTTGGTCAATCTGGATATATACCTGAGCAATTTCCAACGAAACAATGATGGTACCACTACGGCTATCTATCATTCCCTGCGGGATTATTTCGGAGCAACCGTATCACAGGAACAAGTAATAACCAGATAACGCATGTCAGCTTCCAGCATATTACAATGTCCCGACTGTTCACGGCTTGTTCATTTCAGTCATCCACAAACAACCATCGTTCAATGTGAAGGTTGTGGTACAGTTATCTGGAGAAAACCCAATGGCAATATCACCACTACCTCTCAATTTCCGATCCTGGAGAAGAATGATATCATTCAACCCGGTTCAACCGGAAAATGGAAGGAAAGGAAATTCACGGTACTCGGCCGCTTCAGAGCCTGGCTGGAAGAATCTGCCTATAATTACTGGACGATCTTGTTTGATGACGGAAAACTGGGAATGCTTGGTGAAGGATACGGCCTGTATACGATCATGCAGCCTATTCCTGTCGCGAACGGATTTGACAGCCGCAAACTGAAAGGCACACACAACGGAAATCTTCAGGGTCTAAGAAATGATGATAGTTTTTTATTGAAGAATAAACAAAGCATTTTTAAATGGGAGTTTGAAGGCGAATTGCTTGCCTTTTCCACCAGCAATGATCTGATCATCGCCGATTTCTCGTCAGAAAAAGGCGAACATATCACTGTGTTTGATTGGGATCAGAAGATCTATTTCTATGAGGCGGAATATGTTCCGTTTGAAGAATTATCGCTGCAGGATCTCCGTACACATCATTATTCAGAAAAGAAATTCAGTTGTACCAATTGCTCTGCAAGCATAGCTGTAAAAACTTATCCTTATGCGCAATCCTGCAGCTGTGTTCAATGCGGGATGACATACGAACTGAAAAATGGTATCGATCTGCAAAAAGCCGGCCTTCGGAAAGAAGAAGGCTACATTTTTATTCCTCTTGGTTCTACAGGTAAGATAAACGATATAGAATACGAGGTGATCGGCTATGTCAGAAAAGAAGAACAAAACGAATATAAGTCGCAATGGAGCGAATACACGTTATTCAACCCGCAACATGGTTTTGCTTTTCTAAGCGAATACCAGGGGCACTGGATCTATGTTCGCGAACAGGGAGACTCTCCTATTCTGACCAATGCCCGGCATAAACAATTCACCTATAAGAAGGATACTTTTCAGCTGTACAACTCGTATTCATACAAAGCAATATCTGCGGCCGGAGAATTTCCCTACAACATTTTTGACAACTGGAAATCCGAAGCAAGAGAATTTATCAACCCACCTCATATGTGGATTGAGGAGCGCGAACCCAATGAAGGAATATCCTGGTACTCCGGTGAGCATGTCAATGCAAAAAAACTGGAGAAATCATTCTCTGTAGTGACCATGCCGCATCCACATGGCGTCGGCGCTCTTACGCCGAGCGGTTATATTCCCCGTAACGATCTATTTAAGATCTCCCTGTTTGGGTTACTAGTGATATTATTGGTTCACTTCAGTATCAATATGAGCAAACAGGAACGCATCCTGATGGAGAAAACCTATAATTTCCCTGACAGTTCGAACACGGTCTCTGAAGTGACCGAAAAATTCAGGCTGGACAAATGGAGTTCAAATATTTTGTTTGACATACAGGCAGGCGTAAAAAACAGCTGGTTTGAGATGGCAATCACGCTCGTAAATGCTGAAACCGGTAAGGAGTATTCTCTCGAAAAAGGTGTTGAATACTACGCAGGTTATTCTGATGGAGAAAGCTGGAGCGAGGGCAGTCAGCGTGACTATGCCTATCTCAACCGGATCCCTGCCGGAACATATTTCCTGCAGCTACAGGGAACAAGAGAAGGCGCCACATATACCATACCTTCGATAAGAAGCTTTTTCCTGCGTGTGGTATATGATGTTCCGGTAACGAGAAACCTGATCTGGTCACTTGCGCTATTGTTGATCTGGCCGGTAGCACTTGGAGTAAGAACATACATAAAAGAAGGACAGAGATGGGAAAACAGTCCATTTGGAGATTATAACTCATGAAACTAAATTTTTTCAATCAAGGCTCACCGTCTTATCGCTATCGCTGGTTTATTGTGATCGTGCTGGCAATAACAACATTTATGGCCTGGCATGATCTTGCGGGCGGACGCATGTTTGCGTTCTCCGGTCAGCAACAATGGAGCAGCAGTGGGCCCGGTTATCACAAATAAATAAACAATCATCTTATATGACACATTCATTGTTGGAAATAAACATGCAGGCATTTACCAATTCAATTGTGTATTCATTTCTTGGTATCATCATCCTGATCATAGCTTTTGTGCTTTTTGAGCTACTTACGCCAAAGCACAGTCTGCGCAAAGAAATACTGGAAAATAAGAACATGGCTTTGGCAGTCCTTGCAGGTTTCTTTATGTTATCCGTTGCTATAATCATCGCTTCCGCTGTTCATTAAAATGGAAAGAAAAGAAAGCAGCGCCCAATGGCTTTTACTCGTAGCCGTGCTGATCATTGCTACCTGCGGACTGATCTATGAACTAGTCGCAGGTACTTTAGCAAGCTATCTGCTGGGTGATAGTATTACGCAATTCAGCACCATTATCGGTGTGTATCTTTTTTCGATGGGGATCGGTTCATTCCTGTCAAAATATTTCTCAAAAAACCTGCTTCATTGGTTTATCCGGATAGAACTGCTTGTAGGATTAGTGGGTGGATTCAGTGCAGCCATCCTTTTTATCGTGTTTCCCATGGCGGCATCCTTCCGGATCATCCTGTATGCGCTGGTCAGCATCACCGGCATACTGGTTGGTTTGGAAATACCTTTGTTGATGCGGATCCTGAAAGATAAAGTTGAATTTAAAGATCTTGTCAGCCGTGTATTCAGCTTTGATTATATCGGTGCTTTACTTGCCTCGCTGATCTTTCCTTTGCTATTGGTACCTCATCTCGGGTTGATCAGGACTGCTCTGTTTTTTGGCATAATGAACATTGGTATCGGCTGGTATCTTGCATTCTATTTCTCAAAAGAAATACGGGGAGGGTTACGCTTGCAGGCTATTGCGATCATTCTGTTGATCACAGAACTGATCGCTTTCGTTTTTTCTGATAAGATCATGGCTTTCAGTGAAACGATGATCTTTAATGATCAGATCGTTTACGCCACCTCTTCGCCCTATCAACGGATCGTGATCACGCGCAATAGGCGCGAACTTCGTCTTTTCCTCAATGGAAACCTGCAATTCAGCACCGCAGACGAATACCGGTATCATGAGGCGCTGGTGCACCCTACCCTCTCATCTATTAATAATCCTAAGAAAGTCCTTGTGCTTGGTGGTGGCGATGGTTTGGCAGTGCGCGAGATCCTTCGATACCCATCTGTTGAAAAAGTTGTGCTGGTTGATCTTGACGCCGCCATCACAAAACTTTTTTCTACACAGGAAATGCTGAAAACGATCAATCACTCTTCTTTAGTAAATAAAAAAGTGCAGGTATATAATGCTGATGCATTTATCTGGCTGCGCGATAACAAGGAACAGTTTGATGCAGTGATCATCGACTTTCCGGATCCTTCCAGTTTTTCTATTGGTAAACTCTACAGCAATATTTTTTACCGCATGCTTAAACATGCCATGAAGCCGGATGGCATTGCTGTAGTACAGAGCACATCTCCGTATGTTGCGCCGAAAAGTTTTTGGTGCATAGACAGTACGCTCCGGTCTGCCGGTATGTATACCAAAGCGTATCATAATATGGTTCCGTCTTTTGGCGAATGGGGATATATTATCGCGTCGCCGACTGAGCAACAGCAATGGTTTTCCTATCTGCCGGATTCTCTCAAATATCTCAATGCCGCTACGCTTGAGCAAATGTTTGTTTTTCCAGAAGACATGAAAGCTCATCAGCCGCTTGAAACAAATAAACTGAACAACCAGGCACTCGTTAACTATTTTGAAGAAGAGTGGGGAAAATATTTGGAGCAATGAATCGCCGGTCGTTCATACAACTCACAGCAGGTCTTTCAGCCCTTGGAAAACTCTCGCTTTCCTGCACGCCTGACCATGTCATCAAAGGACGGATCGTTGGAGCATCTGCAGCAGCGGGTCACCTTCTAAGAGATCAGCAACCCCCGGATCCAACAATCTCACAAAAAAAAGATATCGTTATCATTGGCGGAGGAGTCAGCGGGTTATCTGCTGCTCGTCATTTATACCGTAACAATATAAAAGACTTCACGCTGCTGGAGCTGGAGCCTGAAACAGGTGGCAACGCAGCAAGTGGAAGCAATGAACTTTCGCGTTATCCATGGGGCGCTCATTATATCCCTATACCCAATAATGACCTGCCGGAGTATCATTCATTTCTTGAAGAATGTGGCGTGATCACGGGAAGAACGGCGGACGGTCTGCCTGTTTATAATGAATTGCATCTTTGTTTCGACCCGCAGGAACGATTGTATATTAACGGGCGCTGGCAGGACGGGCTTGTTCCGCATTACGGCGTTTCATCAGAAGAGCAAAAACAGATCGAGCGTTTCTTGCAAAAGATGGATGAATTCAGAAAGATGAAAGATCAACAGGGTCGTGATGTTTTTGCCATTCCGGTTGACAGATCGAGCAGCGAAGAGCAATTTACAGCGCTTGATCGGCTGACAATGAAAGACTGGTTGTTACAACAGCATTTTACCAGCAATCATTTACATGAGTATGTGAATTACTGCTGCCGCGACGATTTTGGCACTCCGCATCATCTTATCAGTGCATGGGCGGGTATCCATTATTTTGCAGGTAGGAAAGGGAATGGAAGCAATGCATCTCACATCGATGTGCTGACCTGGCCGGAAGGAAATGGATTCCTGGTATCACATCTTCGGAAATTGATTAAAGACCGGATCAGAACGGATATAATGGCAATCAATATACATCCAACAACCGAAGGCGTGGATATTGATACCATGAATACAAAAACGCAGTTGGTTGAACGGATACATGCCAGACAATGCATTGTTGCCATTCCGCAATTTATTACCAGCCGCATTTTAAATGAGCCTGAACGGGCATCTGTCGTAAAATCAAATCTCCATTACGCTCCCTGGATGGTAGCCAATCTGAAGGTAACAAAGCTGGAAGAAAGATCGGGAGCTCCATTAAGCTGGGATAATGTTTTGCATAACAGTCAGTCTCTGGGATATGTTGAAGCTACACATGAATTATTACAGCAGCAATCTCTCCAAAAAAATCTCACGTTCTATTTACCGCTGACCGATCTTTCTCCGGCAGAAGAAAGAAAACTTGCCCATCAAAGAACGTTTGATCAATGGAAAGATCTGATACTGGATGATCTTAAAAAAATACACCCCAATATCAGACAGGCAACAGAAGAGATCAATATCATGTTGTGGGGACATGCGATGGCCCAACCCCTGCCCGGCCTGATCCATGGAGAAGCAAGAAAATCACTATCAAAATCGATCGACAACAAAATACATTTTGCACATACAGATCTTGCCGGTATCAGTATTTTCGAAGAGGCATTTTACCAGGGGATCGGAGCAGCAAAAAAAATCATTAATCAATAATCCTGATTATGCGGGTACAACCGTGGCTAGGCAAACCTGTTACAGATATATTGTTTATACTGCTTCCACCATTTGTGTGTTTGCTGATCATCGCCCTGTTCCCTTCCCTATTCCAGGATGCTAAAGGAATTTCAGATGCGAGCTGGGTGATCCTGATATTGTTGATAGATGTAGCCCACGTATACAGCACGCTATACCGTACGTATTTTGACCCGGTTGCTTTTCAGCAACGGCGGAATTTGCTGATCGGGATTCCCGTTGCCGGGTTTATCCTTGGCGTATTACTTTACAGTATCGGAGCAGATGTTTTCTGGCGGCTACTCGCCTATACGGCCGTTTTCCATTTTGTAAGGCAACAGTATGGCTTCATGCGTTTATACAGCCGTAAAGAAGAAAAAACGAGGTTTGCTTCTTTGCTTGACACCTTTACTATTTACTACGCGACGATCTATCCATTGTTATACTGGCATTTGAAAGGACCGCGAAACTTCAACTGGTTTATAGAAAATGATTTTATCTATATCGAAGCAGACTTCCTGCTATCTATATTCAGGATCTTATACTTTGGAATGATGTTGACATGGCTGATCAAAGAAATTGTTAGCTGGGTAAAAAGAAAGCAGATCAACATACCAAAACTTCTTGTTGTATCCGGTACCGCTCTTTCCTGGTATGGCGGGATCGTTTATTTCAACGGAGACCTTGCATTTACTTTACTGAATGTGGTTAGCCATGGTATTCCTTATATGGCATTGATCTGGATATATGGCAAGAAAAATTACCGGTCAACCCAAAGCCGTTTTCTAAAACTGGTATTCAGCAAATACGGACTGATCATTTTTCTCGGCTTATTGTTTGTGCTTGCATTTCTGGAAGAAGGTCTGTGGGATATAACAGTATGGAGAGAGCGTGGCGAATTATTTGGCAACACCATGCTAAATGTTCCTCCTATGGATAAAACAATTCTTGCTTTTATCGTTCCATTGCTTGCGCTTCCGCAGATCACCCACTATATACTTGATGGATTTATCTGGCGTATCAAAAAAGATAAGATCGTTTTATAAAGTCGCTTTTCACCAATACCAGAACTTCTTTGGATCAAATGAAACATGCACTGTATCGCCGGTTGTTGTGTCATGCTGTATAGCGCGCGCAATAAATGAAAAGTCTCCCGAGCGCAATGTTATTTCATCATAGGCTCCCATGAATGCAATGTGCTCAACCGTTGCTTCGAGAGTGTGGCCGGCATTTTTCATTAACCTTACATCTTCAGGGCGAAAAAAGATGTCTTTTCCCTTTTTCACATCAGCGAACTGATACAAAGATGATGCACTTGCCGCATGAATCAGGTTATAGGAACCGAACAATCCTGCCACATATTCATTGATAGGTTGTGTATAAACCTGAAGTGGAGAACCTTGTTGTACGATCTTTCCTGATTGTATCACAACGATCTCATTTGCCCATGAAAGCGTATCCATCGGATCATGCGAAGCAAGCATACAGGTTGTACCGAGCTTATCTCCAATATCCCTGATGATTTTCTTGAGGATGTTTTTATGTATGGGATCGAGGTTGGAAAAAGGTTCATCAAGCAATAGTAGTTTCGGCGTTTTTGTGAGGAGCCTTGCAAGCGCGATGCGCTGTTTTTCTCCGCCGGATAGCTGGTTGGTACGTCTTTGCAGTAAATGATCAATGCGACAGGTTGCATAAAGCAATTGTGCTTCACCGGGAGGCAGGTCATCAGCATATTCAAGCACTTCATGAACCCACATGTTATTGGGCAATTCATATTGCTGGGATAGATACGCGATACCGGGATGACCGGGGATCAGTTTCTCCCAGAGCCCTTTTACCCTTACCCCTTCAAACCTCACTTCCCCGGAATCTGCCTGCGCAAAGCCGGAAATTATCTTCAGCAGCGTACTCTTGCCCGAGCCGGTTTCACCTGCAATGGCTACCTGATGATGCATAGGAACGATCAGGTCGATACTGTCTACAACGGTCAGACCATTCTCCGTTTTAGAGACGCCGGAAACTTTCAAAAAATCCATACGCTGCGAAAGTACTGTGAAACGGATTCAGATACTCAATAAAAGATGAGACACTCACACATTGCAGCAAAAGAACTGTGTAATTAATATGATGCATGCCGGACTGAAAGGAGGTTTCGCATTGATATCGCCAGGCATATTTGCAGGTAATCGTCCGAACCCCGCCCCTTGTCAGGCGCGGTCCGGCACCTGTTCGTAAATCCGCTTAAGCAGATTGGATATATCGAACGGCTTTTGCAGAAATCCGTTTGCCTGGCAGTCTTCGATGGAAGCTGCGGAGATATGTCCGGCAGAATACAGAAGAACAGGCACTCGCGCGAATTCTGCCATGGATTTCATCTTCCGGCAAAGTTCACGTCCGTCAGCTTCCTGAAGGTATATGTCGAGCACAATAAGATCAGGGCGGTATTGATCCAGTACGGAGAAAAAATCAGTATGATTGTTCACTCCGAACACTTCCATTCCGTGGGTCCGCAGTACCAGCGTCACCATCTCCAGCAGGTCCTGATCATCATCTACTACCAGTACTTTGAGCATTTCGGTTTCGTTTATTCTATTCTTCTCAGCGTTGTTGTCCTTCTGGTTACAAAATCACAGCCAAAAATTAATATACGATCAAGAGCAGACGAATGGGCAATGGTTTACCTAAATTTGGGTAATATTTAAGAAGTCCCGGAAAATCAAAGACATCCGCATGAGTATCGAAAACCTTGATGAAAAGCAAGCTATGCTTGCAGCCATTATTGAGAGTTCGGAAGATGCCATTATCAGCAAAAATCTTGACGGTCGTATCACGAGCTGGAACAAAGCGGCCGAGCGGATGTTTGGCTACACAGAGCAGGAGGCTTTGGGGCAATTGATCTACATTATCATTCCACAAGACAGGCATGATGAGGAATTGATGATCATCGGCAATCTCCGGCAGGGGCTGCGGATAGAACACTTTGAAACGGTCCGGAGAGCAAAAAGCGGGAAACTGATCCACGTAGCCATTACAGTTTCTCCTATTATGAATGGCAGGGGGCAGATCATCGGGGCCTCAAAGATCGCAAGAGATATCACCCGTCAAAAACAGCATGAGGAACGCCTGCAACTGATGCATTCCATCGGAAAGATCATTTCAGCGCAACTGGATGTGAGTACGATCCTGCAAAAAGTAACGGATGCCACCACACTGATCGCCGGAGCCGCCTTTGGCGCTTTTTTCTATAACAAAACTGATTCAAAAGGAGAAGCCTATACCCTATATGCTTTATCCGGCGCAAAGCGTGAGGATTTTGACAAATTCGGTATGCCCAGGAATACCGCCGTATTCAAAGCCACTTTTGACGGAGAAGGCATTGTACGCTCTGATGATATTACAAAAGATCCGAGATACGGTAAAAATGCTCCGCATACAGGAATGCCGCCAGACCATCTTCCTGTTGTCAGTTATCTGGCAGTACCAGTGGTATCGCAGACCGGACTTCCGATCGGCGGCCTTTTCTTCGGTCATCCCGAACCCGGTATGTTCGACGAAGAACATGAAACACTTGTTGCTTCGATCGCTTCGCAGGCTGCGATAGCTTTGGATAATGCGAAACTTTATGAGGAAGTGAATATCCTTAGCAATAAGAAGGATACGTTTATTGGTTTTGCCAGTCACGAACTGAAAACACCACTCACAACCATCAAAGGATATCTTCAGCTTGCCGAAGCATCCGAGATCTCTGCCCTGGAGATTCTGCCAAAGATCACGAAACAGCTTTCGAGGCTTGAAGGTATTATTGCCGATCTGCTTGATATTTCCAAGATACAGGCAGGAAAACTTGATCTTCATTTCAACAGATCAAGCCTCAAAGACATCCTGAATGAAAGCATCGAATCAGTCGATTTTACGGATCATATAATTGAACTCGATTATCCGTCTGAAGACGTGGAGTTATTTGCCGATCAACAAAAGATCACACAGGTATTGGTGAACATGCTTACCAATGCGGTGAAATACTCGGCAAAAGAAACGCGTATCAGCGTATCGGCACTCATCATGGGCGATGAAGTACAGATCTCTGTGAGTGATGAAGGCGAAGGCATCTCAAAGGAACACCTGACCAGTATCTTTAATCAGTACTACCGCGTATCTTCAGGAAAGAAAACACCAAAAGGCATGGGGCTTGGTCTTTATATTTCCAAGGAGATCATAGAAGGACATCTTGGAAAAATATGGGCGGAAAGCGAACCCGGAAAAGGTTCTGTTTTCAGTATACGTTTTCCTGTGGAGCGCCCGCGTTATCTCAATAGTTAGTCTCAGAGCAGATCTCTGCACTGTCCTCAAAATTTCATAACCCTGGCTGGTAAAAATCAGGTCTTCCGCCGTTCTTAACGGACAGCGGAAGACTGTCTGAGACATATATTGATTGATAAGACCGGGAGCTTATTGCGACCAGGCAGTAGGTGTTCTATCCCAACGATGCGCTTTCAACTCCTGCAATAAGGAAGGAGTCAATCCCTGTCCATCACTCGTTCCCATATTTGCTTCCACATTTTTTATGCTACGCATGCCGGGAATGGTTGTAGCTATATCGGGATTGCTTAGTATAAATCTTAAGGCCATTTCAGGCATGGTCATTCCAGACGGGATCAATGGTCTCAGCTCCTCGGCATGATCTACACTTGCATGAAGATTTTCCGGAACGAAGTAAGTGGACCTCCAGTCATTTGCAGGAAAGGTTGTTTGTTTGGTGAACGTACCTGTTAATGTCCCTTCATCAAACGGAACACGCGCGATGACGGCAATATTTTTCTCTTTGCAAAGAGGGAGAAGATTATCTTCCGGCGCCTGATCAAAAATATTATAGATAACCTGAATGGCATCGATCAAACCGGTGCGGATGGTTTCAAGTGAATTATCAGGTTCCCAGCGATTGACACTTAAGCCCCATGCCTGCACTTTCCCCTGCTGTGTAAGCTTTGTGATGGCTTCTTTCCATTCATCCTGTGCAGACCAATCATCCTCCCACACATGAAATTGCTGAAGACCGATGGATTCAACACCAAGATTTTTCAAACTTTTTTCCGTGTATTCAACGATATAATCAGCGGGGAAAACGTCTTTCAGCAAAAAGCCTTTTTTTGAAGGCCACTTACGGTTCTTTGGCGGGATCTTGGTTGCCGTATAAAGTGTTTTTCCCGGATGTCTCCTGATGGTCTTATTCAAGATCTCTTCACTCAAACCATCGCCATAGGCCCAGGCTGTATCAAAAAAATTACATCCAAGTTCTATTGCGCGATCGAGAGCATCGTTCACCTGTTTTTCTTCCGAACCAGTCCACCCTGCCATTCCCCACATGCCGTAACCAACTTCACTTACCTTCCATCCGGTTCTGCCAAATGTTCTGTATTGCATGTTTTCAAATTTTGATAAATGTACGAAGGAAAGAGGAAAGGCCGCAGACCGCGAGAGAAGACCGCGGATGACGGACGGCAGACCGCAGACAGTCGTTGATGAAACGCGAATCATCAAGAGCTTTGCAAATATGTATGAACGGGACCAATTTGATAAACAGTTTTCCGTTACGTATGCTTGTCTGCAGTCCGCGGTCTGTGGTCGGCGGTCTTCTCTCTCAAAAAAATCCCTATCTTGTCGTTCCAGTTTTAACTAACAAAAATATGAGAAAAATTATTCTTTCCCTTTCCCTCTCCACGCTGACAGTTGCGGGAGCTGTTGCACAGGCTCCGAGAGGCGGCGGTGGTGCCGGCGATGCAGCAATGAAAAATGATCTGCCAATTTCACCGAGTCGTAAACTGTTGCTTGATTCTGCTATCACCACGAAGCATGAAGTCACCATCAAAGGACAACGCATCCCGTATACAGCACAAGCAGGTTCGATGCCGGTTTGGGATGATGAAGGCCGTCCGACAGCTGGTGTGTTTTATACTTATTTCGAGCGTGATGATGTAACCAACAGGGCAACCCGTCCGCTGGTGATCTCATTCAATGGCGGTCCGGGCACTGCTTCTGTATGGATGCAGATCGGGTACACAGGTCCGCGTTTGCTGAACATCGACGATGAAGGATATCCGGTAATGCCGTATGGTTTGAAAGATAATCCGCATTCCATTCTTGATGTTGCAGACATCGTTTATGTAGATCCGGTAAACACAGGTTATTCACGCCCTGCAAGTAAGGATATCCCGACATCAAGATTTTTCGGCGTAAATGAAGATATCCGTTACCTGGCCGAATGGATCAATACATTCGTTACGCGCAAAGGCCGTTGGGCTTCCCCGAAATTCCTGATCGGCGAGAGCTATGGAACAACACGCGTATCCGGTCTTGCACTCGAATTGCAGAGTTCACACTGGATGTACCTGAATGGAGTGATCCTTGTATCTCCTACAGAACTCGGTATTGAACGAAGCGGCCCTGTTGATGCAGCAATAAAACTCCCCTATTTTGCGGCAACCGCCTGGTATCATAAAAAATTACCGGCCGATCTTCAGAAAAAGAAATTGACGGAAGTTCTTCCTGAAGTGGAAGATTTTACGATCAATGAATTGCTTCCCGCATTATCAAAAGGAGGTTCGCTTACTGAGGCACAACGTAAATCAATTGCACAGAAAATCGCGCGTTACAGCGGATTGAAAGAGCAAACGGTAAATGAAAACAACCTGGATGTTTCTACCAATCTGTTCTGGAAAGACCTTTTGCGTGATCAGGGTTATACAGTAGGTCGTCTTGATTCAAGATATAAAGGCCTTGACAGGCAAAACGGCGGCACAGGCCCCGATTACAATGCAGAACTTACTGCCTGGCTGCAGGCATTTACGCCGGCGATCAATATGTATCTGCGTGATGAGCTGAAATATAAAACTGATCTGAAGTATTATATGTTCGGACCTGTTCGTCCATGGAATAACAATGGCGATCGTACCGGAGAGAATCTTCGTCAGGCGATGGCACAGAATCCTTATCTGCATTTGCTGGTTCAATCCGGTTATTATGATGGCGCTTGCGATTACTTCAATGCGAAGTATAGCATGTGGCAGCTTGATCCAAGCGGACGTTTGAATTCAAGGATGAAATGGGAAGGTTATGAAAGCGGACATATGATGTATTTAAGAAAGGTAGATCTGGCTTCTTCCAATGAGAATTTGCGGAAGTTCATCGCAGCGGCAACACCTGAGAAGGGACAGCCAGCGAAATATTAATATTGCGTACATGATAAGAGACACGGGAGCAGGCAACTGCTCCCGTTTTTTATTAGACAATATCCTATAATTACAGGAAAATATTAGAGAAAAGAATTCACCCGCTTATCTCGTTTTTTTATCGGATTTACTACGTAATAAAACATAGAAAAATCAGGAAAACTCATGCCGTGTGGTTTCGGAACAAGCTAATGACAGATCGCGATTTTTTAAAAAAATCCAGCAATAATTGCCAACAGTAACAGGTTCAATAGGAATTGATTATTTTGGTTCATCAATGATTTCTACTGATGAAAAAAGTGCTGCCTGTTATCGTTTTATCTCAGCTAGCCTGCACATCGCTTTGGTTTGCCGTTAATGCGATCATGCCGTTTATTGGAGGAGATCTGGGACTTAGCACTGATCATATCGCCCATCTGAGCAGCGCTGTTCAGTTGGGATTTATTTGCGGAACACTGGCCTTTGCCGTATCAGGACTGGCCGATCGTTTCTCGCCTTCCAAGATTTTTTTCAGCGCCGCTATTCTGGCGGCAGCCTGCAATATGGCAATTCTTTTGCCCTGGATTGGCACCACAGGTTTACTGATTTTCAGATTAATGACAGGTTTTTTCCTGGCAGGCATCTATCCTATCGGAATGAAGATTGCAGCTGATCATTATTCCGCTGGTTTGGGTAAATCGCTGGGTCTTTTGGTCGGTGCGCTGGTCCTCGGCACTTCTTTTCCTCATTTTCTGCGGGCATTCACCTATCTGTTTCAATGGCAGAACCTGATCTATATCACTTCATTGCTGTCTGTAGCCGGCGGGCTGACAATGATCTTACTGGTTCCAGATGGACCATATCGTCAGGCTGCATCAAAATTCAGGTTATCTGCTTTCCGGGAAAACTTCTCCGACAAGAACTTCCGCCGCGCGGCATTTGGCTATTTCGGCCACATGTGGGAGCTGTATGCATTCTGGGTTTTCCTCCCTTTGATGTTAGGGGATTACTTTACAACACACCCGGCGAATGACCTGAATATCTCTATGATGACATTCCTGATCATTGCATCGGGAAGTATTGCATGTGTGGTAGCCGGTTTGATCGCATCAAAAAAAGGAATACAGCAAACGGCAACTGTTGCACTATCTTTATCCGGAGCATGCTGCATCTTATCCCCCTTTTTCCTGCAAACAGATTCGATCATTTTGTTGATCGGCTTTCTTTTGATCTGGGGAATGTCTGTTATCGCGGACTCGCCCCTTTTTTCGACGATGGTGGCACAACACGCCAAACCGACATCACGTGGCTCGTCTCTTACCATAGTCAACTGTATCGGTTTTTCTATTACGATCGGAAGTATTCAATTGATCAACAGCCTGAAAGATAAAATCGATCATCGCTATTTATACCTGATCCTGGCAGTTGGTCCGGTGCTGGGACTGATTGCATTAACTGGTAAAAGGGAAAAAGAGTAAAAGGAGGATATATTATCCTTACCCTTTACTCTTTTAGCAAAAGAAGCTGAATTAGTTATTGGATCGTATATTTTACTGATTCTGTGATTCCCTTCCAGGAATCTGTTCTGAACGGACCTGCAGGAAATCCTTCTTTGTTATACAGATTATCATCAACAGGATCGTCTGCCCAGCCAAATCTTACAGCAACAGGTTGCTTTACGCTGGGACTTTTTACAATCACTTTATTGCCATCGATCGTAGCTGTTGCGAAATAGAATTTCTGATCAGCGCCAGCAATTTCGAAACCTTTTACATAGCCGTATTTATCTTTTGCGATCAAACCGCTTTCCGCATGAGAGAATGTAACGACGATCTGATCTCCTTCGGTTTTGAAAGATTGATAAACCGGACCAGAAAATGCGTTTGTTTTGTTATAGGTTTTATTCAGAGCAATTGCAGCCAGTCTTTTTCCAACATCCTGTTTGTTTTTTGGATGAATGTCTTTTGTATCACCGATATCCGTGGTAACAGCCATGCCAGTGTTTGGAAGTGACAATGTTTGTAATTGCGCTTCGCGGAGCTCTGCCCAGCCACTACCCTTTTTGCTGTCGCCATTGTTTGCGCCGAAGCTTGCTAGTTGTACGAAATAAAAAGGGAAGTCGCCGAGCTTCCATCTTTGTCTCCAGTCGGAGATCATCAGCGGAAAAGACCTGCGGTATTCATAGGAGCGTCCCGTATTTGTCTCTCCCTGGTACCAGATCGCACCACGAACTGTATATGGAATAAGCGGATTGATCATACCGTTAAATAAAAGTGTCGGATAGCTGTTTGGTGTAACCCCGGCCTGTTCCTGGCTGATCCTTTCGATGCGATAGGCCCATTTCCCATTCAGCGGAATTACATTGCTGCCGATCGTCACTTTCAGATCTGCAGCATCGCCATAAATACCGCCACCACCTCCGCCATCAGTTACGCGAACAGCAATAAGATTCTTACCCGCTTTCAGCAAGCCCGCCGGAATTTCATAAACACGTTTTGCATTATATAAAGCTGTTGACCCGACCAGTTTACCATTTACATAAGATTCGTCTTTATCATCCACCATTGCCAGTTCGATCACAGCTTTTTTTCCCGCATCTGCTTCACTCACATCGAAAGACCTTCTTAACCAAACAATGCCATCAAGGTCGCCCAACTCCTGCTCTTCCCAAAGACCGGGAACATTCAGCGTGTGCCATTTCTTATCATCAAACGTTGGCTGGCTCCATGCTTTTATTTCCTCTGGTTTTGCTCTTCCGCCCTGCAACTTGTCCAGTTTAGCAGCTGCCTGTGCAGCCCTCTCCTTTTGCAATTCCGCCAGATCGATCTTTGGCATACGACTGATCATTTCCCTGAATTCAGGACTGTTCTCATATGCTTCGCGGCTGGTCCAGGTTTCAACCATGGTACCACCCCAGGTTGTATTGATCAGACCGACAGGTACTTTCAGTTCATTGTACAGATCACGGGCGAAAAAATAAGCAACAGCGGAAAACGCCGGTGCATTGGCTGGATTACAGACTTTCCAGCCTTCGCCTTCCACGTCAGCTTGCGGCTCAAGCGACACTTTCTTCGGAACTGCAAATTGCCGGATCTGCGGAAAATTCGCCTCCGCAATTTCCTGCTGATAATTATTGATAAAGCCCCAGGCACCAATCGGCATTTCCATGTTGGATTGCCCGGAACAGATCCAGACTTCACCTACCAGGACATCATTTACGGTAATGGCGTTTTTCCCTTTTACAGCAAGTGTATAAGGACCACCAGCTGATTCGGCAGCAAGTGTAAGACTCCATTTACCGGTTTTATCAGTGACAGCTGTTTTTGTCTGTTTATTGAATGTGACAGAAACCTTTTCCTTAGGATCTGCCCAACCCCACACAGCAATGGTCTGATCCCGTTGCAATACCATTCCATCAGTGAACAACTTTGGCAGCTTCACTGCAGCCTGTGAGATAAATGTGATCAACACTGAAACCGACAAGCATGTAATTTTTTTCATCGTTGAATTTTTGAAGATCATCTGTAAGCAATTGTTTGTTTGCTCAAATAAGCGAAGGGGAAGATACTCATTTTCGCTAATTCGGTGCAAATTGACGGGATTGGGTGAGCTGAACATTTCATTAACTTTACTTCATCTCATTTTCAGCATTATGACCAGACAAATACTTCCTGCAGTTGCAGCCGCCATTTTCAACAATAAAGGCGAAATTCTTTTACAAAGAAGAAAAGACGTGAATCAATGGTGCATTATCAGCGGACATGTAGAGTTTGGGGAAACTGTTGAACATGCGATATTGAGGGAGATAAAAGAAGAAACAGACACCAGCGCTGAGATCGCCCGTTTTATCGGAGTATATTCAACTCCTGAATCGCAGACGTATCAATACGAAGAAAGAACGGTGCAATACATTACCTCCTATTTTGAAGCACGTTTACACAACGATATACCAGAAGGATTTTCCAATAGCGAAACGCATGAACTCCGTTTTTTTGCTACAGGTGAAATCCCTGCCGATATGGCTCTTATCAACGAGAACTGGCTGAGTGATGCATTGGATAAGAACAGTCGTGTATTCCTTCGATGATTCATTGCAAAAAATAAATTCGGGATAAACACATCCTTCAACACATCAATACATTCCAATGCTACCGAAAAGAATATTTCTTTCATTGATCATAGCATGTTTTGCTTCGATGCTTGTTGCGCAACAACCACCCCGGCTGATCATACGGGGTGATGATATGGGGTTTTCACACAGTGGGAATCTGGCGCTGATCAAAACATTTAAACAGGGAATTGAACGATCCGTTGAAGTGATCGTGCCTTCGCCCTGGTTTCCGGAAGCAGTAAAAATGCTTGAAGCAAATCCGGGGCTTGACGCAGGTATCCACCTTACATTAAGCAGTGAATGGGAAAATATAAAATGGAGGCCTGTATCAATTTGCCCCAGTCTTACTGATTCAGATGGATATTTTCACCCAATGATCTGGCCGAATAAAAACTATCCCGGAAAATCACTGTCGGAAAGTAAGTGGACGATCGAAGATGTAGAAAAAGAATTCCGTGCACAGATAGAACTGGCGTTACGCAAGATCCCCCGGATCAGTCATATTTCCACACATATGAACTGCGCCGGACTAACACCGGAAATGAGTACTCTTGCAAGAAAGCTTGCAAAAGAGTATAACATCGATACTGATCTCCGGGAGCTGGATGTTGCCTATGTCGGCTTTGATGGCCCGCATAAAACATTTGAAGAAAAAAAGAAGAGTTTTATCAGCATGCTGAACAAACTGGAAGCAGGGAAAACCTATATGTTTCTTGAACACCCAGGATTGAATGATGCAGAATTGCAGGCAATTTATCATGTAGGGTATGAAGATGTGGCAGCCGACAGACAAGGCGTTACTGACCTCTGGACGGATCCATCGATCATTGCGCTGATCAAAAGCAAGAAGATCGAATTGATCTCTTATAAGGATCTGAGAAAGTAACGCAGGTCTTTTACTTGGCTTAAGGCTGACAGGCTCTCTTATCATGGATGTCTTCGCAGCCCTTGAAGCCCTGCAGTGCTGCATTGCCAATCAAGGGGTACTGTTGCCAGTATCATTGCCTCCTACTTTCTCAAGATACTCCAGTAAACTCACCTCATTCGGCAGTTCCAGCTTTTTTCTCAACCTGTACCTGCTGCTCTCCACGCCTCTTACCGAAAGATTAAGCAGGTCCGCAATCTCCTTTGTTGACAAACTCAATCTCAAATAAGCACACAACTTCAGATCGGCGGGTGTGAGAGAAGGAAATTTTTCCTTAAGTATTTTAAGGAAGTCATTGTTCACCCTGTCAAAATATACGGTGAAGCGCTCCCAGTCATCATCCATCTCCAGTTGATCGTTGATCACCTTTATGATCCGGCGGACATTCTTTTCCTTTTTATCAGGGTCTGCTTCCGCCTGCACTTTTATGATCTCATCTTTGATCCTGTTCAACAACTCTTTTTTCTGAAGCAAGCTCATCGTATTTGAGGCAAGCTCTGCATGGTTATGCTGTACTTCTGCTTCAAGCTTAATATTTTTCAACCGGATGATCTCCTTTTCATTCATCTCCAGCTCACGCTGATGTTTATCCTTTAACCGCTGCTGCGATTCTTTAAACTCCAGTTGCTGTGCCTTTTGCCTCGCTGCAGCCTGTGCAAGATATTTTTTCTGTTGCCGCTTATAGAACCAGTAAATTGCCGCAACTACCAGCAATGTGTAAACCAGATAAGCCGGAACAGTTCGGTACCACGGAGGTAAAACTGTAAAACTGAATTGATTCAATGCAGATTCCGCTACCCAGCTATTCTTTGCTTTTACTTCAAAAACATAATCGCCGGGAGGGAGGTTTGTATAGGACCTTTCCGTTTTTTTGGACCATGGAGAGAACTCGTCTTCATACCCCACGAGGCGATAACTATATTCCACTGTGCCACCGTAGAATGGTGCGGAAAAATCAAAATGGACCGAATTCCATTTGTAACTCAGCTCGCGTGCAAGCGTATATGACTGCGCCGTATTCTGCGTGTCACAATCCATCTGATATCCACCAAACAATACGCTGTCTTTCTGAAAAGACGATGTTACTCCGCGCAGCAGAACGCGTAATTGTTTATGCGCATTGGTGTATCGCTCGTAGTCGATATGATAAAGACCGATATAACCCGAGATAAGGATATTATTTTTATTGATCGGATAAATAAACTCCTCGTCGTTTCCGAGCACATGATTATTCAACTCGGGGAAATAAACAACGGTCGGTTTATCAGGTTTAGACATGTCGATTACACCGGGCCTTCTATCCTGTATAAACCAGATATTTCCACTCGAATCTTCTCTCAGATAGGAAACATATTCTGATGGAAAGAATTGATTAAAGAAAGAAGAGATCGAGAATTTTTTAGTCCTGGTATCATATTCATATACTCCTTTCTTCGTAAGAAGTGTCATCTTATTGCGGACTTTGAACAAATGGTTATGTCCGTCCGATAAAAGGCCATCTACATCTTTATACGGCGTATTGATGATACCGCCTGTATCCGGCAAACTTATCTTATATAAACCCTGATAAGGGTGCACTGCCCATATCTCGTCTCCTATTGTTACAGTATATTTGGCAGATTCAAACAAGGTTTGTTTGAACATGCTGGAAAATCTTCCGTTTGAATAATCATACAGATTGATGCCGCTATAGGTGCTGCCGATCATCCTTGAGGCCGGCTTCTTATCACCAACCGGATGAAAGGACCAGAAGCCGGTAGTAGTGTCGATAGGGATACATTCATTATTGAGTATACGAAAGCATCCATCATTCTTACCCATCAAAAGCTGATCATTCACAATCGATAGACCCCAAACAATTCCATTGCTGTTCTTCACAAGAGAAAAATCGCCCTTCATCATACCGCTCCCATTTGCAGGCACCAGCGGCATACTGTATAATCCGACATTCGTTCCAACAAACAAGCGGTTATCAAAAACCATGGCGCTGTAACCAGGACTTTTATTTTCGTAATTCGGATTAAGATGATTGATCGCACTGTTATTAACCACGAGATCGATACCATTTTCAAGACCAAGCCAGATATTCTGTTCACGATCTACAAAAGCATTATTGATCGTATTGGTTTGAAGACCTTCTTTCTTCGTGATCTGCTGAAGAATATTTCCTTTGTTATCAATAATATAATATCCCCCGAGCTTTGTGCCGATGATCGTCCTTCCGGTATCTATCGGCGCAGAAGTATGGATCAGGTCGCTGGACATTTTAGCGACCGAAGGATGATCAAATTTTATAAAACTATTTGCATCCATCAGATAGATACCCGTCCGGACGGTTGCCACCATCGTTTTATCTGAACCATAGTCAGATACTGAACGGATGATCATTTTATTCCTGGAAAAATCAAAATCGGTTTTATAAGGTCGCCATTGCCCCCCGGCAAACATCATCAGACCATTTTCATATTGCTGTGCAAGTAAAACACCGCGGCTTGTTCCAAGAAATCGCCAGTCGATACTTTTAAAGGCAAAGATCTTATTGTTTGTATACCTGAAGATCCGTTTGCTGGATCGGAAGAAAATATCGTTCTCATACTTTACCACGTGCCAGACATCGGTAAAATCATTTTCGCCGGGAGGGATCAGGTCTTTTAAAGTCCGGTAAGCCATCGATCCTTTTCCATCAAAATAGAAGTAGCCAATTTCCTGTTGACCACCGACATAGATCCGGTCGCCATCAACCAGTACGGCGCGGACCATACTTCTGTTTGGCAGTGCGTACAGCTTCCAGTAAGTTCCATCAAACACAAGAAGTCCGTCATTATTGGCAAAGTACATCAGGCCGTTACTGCCCTGGGCCATTACACGGTTCTGAGTTCCGGCATCATACGTATTCTTGGTGAAATTAATGATCTCGGGAACAAGCACCGTATTCTGCGAAGATGCGCACACAGCAATATTCAGCAACAGCAGCAGGAGGATTGCTTTTAATAGCAGCCGCCGTATCATTCTCTCATAAAACATATCAATCAAAAAAAATAGTCTCCTCATTCAGCTTCTTTGTATATGGCAATACGACTTAATAAAAGATACGGAATGATATTCATTCCAATGGTGCTTAGTTGAGACGTGTCTCCGCAGCCCGATTTGTCTATGGTAACCTCTGCGTTTGAAATTCAAAAATAAAAAACAATAAGATTCGTAGGCATTTTCCCGCAGAAAGAAGAAGATGACCTTTTACTTTATTTAAAATTTTACTTCTGAATTTTGCCTTCGTCAATAACTGGCAAGTTGAGTTCAGGGCATGAAGATAAAAAAACAAAAGCTGCCGCGTAGAAACGCGGCAACTTGATTTTAACGATTGCTATAACTGCTTACAGATAGATTGTCTTGCAATCATTCCAGGGAAAAATTACCAACCTGGGTTTTGTTTGAGCTTCGTGTTATTGAGTTCATTTTGGGGAATCGGGAATAATTCATGACGTCCGGCTACGAACCCTTTAGAAGCCAGCACTGTAGCGGATTTGCCCCAGCGGCGGAGATCGAGCCAGCGCTGGCCTTCACCGGCCAGTTCGAGACGGCGTTCAAGTTCGAGATTGTCCTGCGTAAGCGCCACTTCAGGCAGGCCAACCCGGGCGCGTACGGCATTGAACAGTTTGTATGCCCTGCTGCCAGGCGCCACAGACGCTCCGGCACGCATCAACGCTTCAGCTTCTAACATAAAAGCATCTGCAAGACGCATTTCATACACATTCTGGCCAAAATTCAACTCGGGAGTGGTGGCAACCCGATTGGCAACGCGCGCCATGTACTTGTTAAGAAATACGCCCGTGTTATTGTACCCTGCTGTGTAATTCACTTCGCCCGCAGCTTTCAGGCTATCCATATCCATTGCAGTGGCATTTCTTCTTGGATCATTCCTGATGATGTTGAAGAATGCGCGGGTAAATACAAGGAAACTGTAGCCTGAAAAATAATCCGGCGCGGTAGGCTTGAGTGCAGAATATCCTCTAGGACCGGTGATGATACAAAGAAGATTTCCTTCGCTTGCACCGGCATCTCCCCATCCACCATTTGACTGGGAACTGTGTGCAAACTCAATGATAGATTCTGAATTGTACTTATTGTTGGTTCTCCATAAATCTGCAAAATTCGGCAACAGCTTATATCCATAAACAGATGCTGCCACTCCAGGATCAGTTCCGTTTACAACAGCAAACTGATCAGCTGCAGGCTGCCATTTTTCCTGGTAAAGCAATACTTTACCGAGCAAAGCCTGCGCAGCGCCTTTTGTCAAACGACCTCCTTCTGTTGCGATGGGAATAGTATTCGGAAGATCAGGGATCGCTTCATTCAGATCTTTCTCTACATACGCATAGATCTTATCAGGCGTTGTTTGCTCGATATTATACATATCCTTCACTTCTACGATACCTTCTATCAACGGAACGTTCTTGAAGAATGTGACCAGATCGAAATAGAATGCGGCACGCATGGTTTTTGTTTCGGCAATAAACCTTGCCTTCTTGGCAGCATCCATCTGTATTTTATCAATCACAGATAACAATACGTTAGCACGATAAATACCTGAATAACTACGGTTCCAGAGGTATCCCTGCGGACCAACGTTCGCATTCAGTGTGTAAGTAGACATTACCTGCAGGTCATTGATATCCGTTGGACCACCACCACCCGCGAGCTGATCATCACCAGCTACATCCATGATCGCGATCTTGTCATATAATCCACCAGCCTGAAATCCAAACCGGTCGTACACCGAAACAAGTGCAGCAAATGCATCGGCTTCTGTTTTATAGTAACTATCGAAAGGAACACGCTCCTGCGGATTTACATCAAGCTCTTTCTTGCAACCATTCAGTAAAGGAATACTGAAGGCAAGCAGAGCTGTATATAAAAATTTATGTTTCATGATTGAATGTTTAGGTTGATTAGAATCCAAGGTTTAATCCGAAAATGATTGACTTAGGCTGAACGTATGAGCCACGGTCGATACCAAACTGAGCACCACCACCAGAGTCAGGGCTTACACCGATCTCAGGATCGAAACCCGAATAACCTGTGAAGGTGAATAGGTTCTCTGCCATCAGGTATACACGCAAACGGCTCATACCAATCCGGCCAATGACGCTTTTCGGAAGATTGTATCCAATCTGTAATGTGCGGATCTTGAAGAACGTACCATTCTCCAGGTACAGGTTTGTAAGTCTTGAATAGTTACCATTCGGATCTCCGTTTACAATACGTGGTAATGCAGCACCCGTATTTGTTGAAGTCCATGCGTCTAGATATCTTGTCTGATAGTTTGCCGCAGCGATATCCAGTCTTCTCAAACCCTGGAAGATCTGGTTGCCACCGGAACCACTTCCAAATACGCTGAAGTCGAAATTCTTATACCCAAGGTTGATGGTCAGACCATAACTCACTGTTGGATTCGGATTACCGAGATACATGCGGTCATCACCATTGATCACGTTGTCATCCGTTCTGTTGGCAAATTTCAGATCACCGGGTTTTGCATTTGGCTGAAGCCTGGTCACTTTATCAGCACCGACGTGTGCATCAACTTCAGCCTGTGACTGGAAGATGCCAAGTATCTGATAACCGAAGAACCGCTGATAAGGTGCATTCAATGCAGTACGGGTAAGGTTACCCATAGTCTGGAAAGTAGCACTGTTATCTTCGATGAAAGTCTGACCAGGCAATAGTTTCGTCACTTTGTTCTGATAGAAGGAAACGTTTCCGTTTACACTGAAATTAAAATCACCAATTCTTTTACGGTAACCAAGTTCGATCTCCAGACCTTTATTCTCAACATCATTATTATTCTGAGCAAAGCTGCCATAACCAACATAACCGGGAATGGCAGGGTTCTGAAGAATACCCGTTGTTTTCTTTTTGTATACATCAACAGTCAGGCTAAGATTGTTGAAGAAGATCGCATCGAAACCGATATCAAGCTGACTGGTTTCTTCCCATTTCAGATCAGGGTTTGCGGGTGCGCCCGGGCTGTAACCGATATTTACCACATCAGTTGTACCAAATGTATAGTTACGCTGACCACCGGCAACGATCAATGGAACGAATGCGAAATCAGCAATGCCACCATCATTACCAGTAACTCCATAGCTACCGCGGAGTTTCAGGCTCGTCAGCACATTGCTTTTAGGAAACCATGATTCCATTGTTGGAACCCAACCCAATGAAATAGAAGGGAAGTATCCGAATTTATTATTTGAACCGAAGCGGGATGAACCATCACGGCGCATGAGTGCAGTCAACAGATACTTATCATCATAATTGTATTGCAACCTGGTGAAAAGCGAGTTGATGCGGTGATCAGTTCCATCTGAACCACTGCTTGTCTGTCTGTTCGCAGGAAGCGCGTTAAAACGGAAAGATGCTTCATCAAATGTGCGTGCGGGAATGTTCTGGTAAACAACGGTTGCACCGCGGGCATTTCCATCTTTATATTCACCCCAACCAGCCAGCAATGTCAGGTTGTGTTTATTGAAGACGCGATTGTAAGAAACAGTGTTTTCTATATTCCAGTTAACAACATAGGTTGTATTACGGCTAAGGCTTGACTGGTTGATTGCAGTTGCGGTGTTATAAAATGCAACCGGAGTAAAGTTTTCGCTGCCGTAGAAAGCCAGTTTGCTGCCCACCGTTGAGCGGATCATCAGGCCTTTTACCGGTGTAAGTTCTAAAAACGCGTTTCCTACAAAGTTGTGATCCCAACCGTAGTTGCCCAGCCTGTTCTGAATCACAGCCAGTGGGTTTTTCATTTCCTGTAATACATAAGGAGAGATCCCATATAATTGTCCGGCTGGGTTTCTTGTTGCAGCGGCGAGGTTTGTAGCGCTCGTTGGCACATAAGCCGCCTGGGCCACGGGATCTGTGATGATCGTTGGCGTTGTCGGATCGAGGTTGATCGCCGAGCTGATGATACCGCCAAACTCACGGTTTACTTCACCGATACCGCTGTTACGGGCATTACTGTAACCGATGTTTTCTCCGAAGCTGATCCATTTTGCGGGTTTGAAAACAGTATTGATCCGGATATTGGTTCTGCGCCATTTTGAGATCGGTGTAGCCACCACACCCTGGATAGAGTTATAGCCAAAAGAAGTGAAATAGCTCATTTTCTCAGAACCACCGCTTACGCTGAATTCCTGATTGTATTTGGATGCACTGTTATTAAAGATCACATCCTGCCAGTCGGTTCCTTTACCAAAGGATTCCGGGTTAGCGAATGCAGGAGCCTGTCCGGCTGCAACCAATGCCTGATTACGCAGGGTCGCATACTGTGTACCGTTGAGCAGGTCAATTTTTTTGCTTGGCCGTTGAATGCCATAAAAACCCGAGTAATTGATCTTAGGTGTTCCGGCCTTTCCTTTTTTGGTGGTAATGAGGATAACGCCGGCAGCAGCACGCGTTCCGTAGATCGCCGCAGACGCACCATCTTTCAGCACTTCGATAGATTCAATATCATCCTGGTTGAGGTAACCAATGCCTCCATTATCTATGACCACACCGTCGATAACCCAGAGAGGTTCGTTTTTACCATTACCAAAGGAGGTGAAGCCGCGCATCCGCACTGTAGATGCCGCGCCGGGCTGACCGGAGTTGGAAGAAATGGTCAGACCTGAAGTACGGCCCTGCAAAGCCTGTTCTACCCTGGTGATCGGCTGATTTTCCAGATCGGCCGCCCGCACGCTCGAAATAGCGCCGGTTACCACACTTTTTTTCTGAGTTCCGTAACCCACCACGATTACCTCATCAAGCGCGGCCGCTGCGGTATTGTCCAGCTTTACACTCACAGCACCTGAGGCAGGAATGTCCAATTCCTGTGTGGAATAGCCTATATATGATATAACAAGTTTTTTGGCGGTTGTCTGAACATTCAACCGGAAGTTTCCGGAAGCATCCGTGGTGGTCGCATCAGCTGTTCCTTTTGCAGTAACAGTTGCACCTTCTAATGGCTGACCGGCTGCCGATGTAACCGTGCCGGTTATTGGCCGGCTCTGGGCGGCAACCCCGAGATAGAGGAGTTGAAGTAGTAGCATCGCAAAAAGTCGATGCTGAAGAAATTTCTTCATGACAAGCAGTTTTAATCGTTTTGGGTTAATATGGAAGTAGGCAGTTGACAGAAGTGAATCTAGGTTCACCCCGCACTTTTTTCAAAAAAGCCCCTACTGCATCACTACTGCATTTAAAAAAAAAGAAAAAGGCCTTAAAAAGCACACGATTAAGTACCTGTCTATCAAAATGTTAAATGAACGTTTTTTAATACTCAAAAAAACGCTTGTCTTGCGGCTTTTTGCCACTACTGCATCATTTAAACCGATTACTTCGGGAATGTTTCCGGAGCCAAGAGGAGGAAAGAGGATAAAGGGGTCGTGAAGAACAGGATAAAGTAGAGGGAAAATTCTAAAATGGAAGCAGATGATCGGGGTATACGAAAACGTTTTCCTTTGAAAGTCTGTAATGCTTTGCCAATGACAAGGAAGCCTTGCCTTCTTGTTGCCTTACCGGTCTATTTTTTGCGGTAGGCAGAATGACGGCAAGGCTTCTTTTTGATAATTATATCCGGAGATATCCTGAGATGTCTATTTTTTGTTCCACAGCGGTTTTGCCTTCAGTACCTTTTTATGTACGGGGCAATCATCTGCATGCGCGCCTTTCAGGTAGCCGGAACTCATGAGAAACTCGTTCACGATCTCTCCGCCAGTAAACCGGAAAGTCTTTTTGAACAGTTTCACCCATTCTTCTTTTGTTTTGGGGTGATGAAGCTCCAGCCATTTTTCGAAAGAACCGAATTCTTTTTGGATCGCGATGATCGTTTTCGCATTTTCGATCGCCGCATTGATCTTTAAACGGTTTCGGATGATTCCGGCATCGTTCATCAACCGCTCGCGGTCTTTTTCCGTGTAGGCAGCTACTTTTTTGATATTGAAGTTGTGATACGCTTTCCGGAAACCAGCTTCCTTCTTGAGGATGGTCTCCCAGCTCAGACCGGCCTGGTTGATTTCCATGATCAACCGTCCGAACAGCTCATTATCGTCGTGTATGGGAAAACCGTAATGCTCGTCGTGATAAGGTTTATGGATCGCTTTCTTTTCATCCGTCATCCGGATGATCGCGCTACAATAAGACATGATATAGGTTTAATTATATATAACGAAGTAAAACAGACCACAAATATCCAAAAAGGAAATAACTCTATATCAAAGAAATGGCGCAATAGCGGACGCCATTGCGGCACTTTTTTTTTATTTGATGTATTTCCGGAAAGCCCGTACTTGTCCCATGCGGGCTTTATTAATACCAGATTGTCAGATCGCTACTCCGGACGGCGTATGCCTGCCCGAATGGGCATACCAACTTCCCACAGCACCCAGAAGGGATGCTTCTTCGCCCAGCGATGAAAGATGGATCTTTATTGACGGATCATGGCCATATATGACAGGTTCCAGCTCACTTTTGAACAGTTCATATGCTTTAGCAATATTTCCACCGATCACCATAGCCGCAGGTGACTCACGGCGGATAAATTCCAGGAGGAAGGCTGAAAGATTTTTTCCAAACTCATCAAACACAGACTGCGCGATCTCACTCTCACCAACTTTTGCGGCGATATCTTTTACACCGGAAACCTGCTGCCCGGTCAGTTCTTCAAACCGTTTCAAAAACCAACGGGTGGATAAAAAATCTTCCGCTATTCTATCCCGGAAAGGCATGTCCCAGAGATCTGCACTATAAGCATGCCCTTTATCATACACCGCAGAACCGAGCCCGGTCCCAAGCGTAATGCCAATTACCCTGGTATCATGATAGTTTCTTGCATTACCCGCAAACACCTCCCCATGCAAAAAACAGGCTGCATCATTGTCCATATATATCGCGGATGCAGGTAATTGCAGCGATGCTCCCAGTAAATCTTTCACATTTAGTCCGAATAACTTTTCGTATTTAGCCTGCCCCTTTATCCCCGAGATCCCCTGGTCATAATCAAACGGCCCGGGCATGGCCAGGCAAACCTGGTCTTCTCCTGTTTCTTTCGCGGCCTGACCAATACATTTACTCCAGGTTTCAATCACTTCTGCAACCTCTCCTCCAGCATTGATGGAAAAGCGGGATAATGACGAAGAAACGATCTTCCTCTCGTTTACGTCAATTAATGCAGCTGTGATATGCGAACCGCCGATATCAACGCCTGTTGCGAATTGTCTTTGCTTCATGAAAGAAATTTTGATCAATGATCTTTTGCGGAAAAAGTTGTGTTTTTGCAGCACCGCAAATTTGAGGGCTATGAACGAGAATGCAAAAACATATCGGGAAACCGGAGAAAAGAATCCCTTATCAACATTTTTTTCAACTACCGGATTAAAGGTTCATTTCCTGAATTCACCAAAATGCCATAAGATCCCGGATGGATCATGAAGAAAACACTCACGCCCCCAGTAATCATTTCGTACAGGAAGCAACCGAACATTCTCATACTTCGAAGGAAGATCAAGCGCTACCAACTCCTCCCATTGCTTGTCAACATCCTCCACTTCCCAGAAAAGCATGGTATTATCCACCCAATCCTTGACATATGCATTTTGAAGATAGAAGCCGAAACCCTGCGAGCTGAAGTAAGAAAGATGAGGATCGATCACTACTTCAGTAAGACCTAAGTCGCGATAAAAACTGCGACTGATATCAAAATCTTTTGCCCCGATGAACGGGCGGATCGAATTAGCTTTTGTTTGCATAGTTTGTTTGGTTCTTCCGGTTAAAACAAAGAATGAAAGTGCGTCGGTTCACGCACAAAAGTAAAGCCAGAACCTGAGCATCCTGGGCTCTTGTGTCAATAAGTTTGGCTAAACCATTTTACTTTGCAGGAGAGAACGATTGGAATGGATCCCAATCCCCAAGGATATTCGTAAGCGTGTATTGCGCTTTTACAGAATCAGGTAACTGTTTTGCCCAACGGACGCGTTTGTTTATGAAACTTCCTTCACCGGTGTTTCCAGCTTCCGCATAAAACGTTGTTGTTTCATTGGAAACATTCCCCCAATTATTCCATCCTTTCCCTGCAACGATCTTATCCATCTTACAATCGATAAATACTGTTTTTGCATACGGGCGCCATGGCCGGCCTAACAAAAACGAACCTGCCGCACCACTGCCTGTCAATTCACAATGGCGGAATACATACCCGTATTTGCGATGCTCCGGCGTGGAAGCGGCAGTAAAGTAACCTGAGTTCTTTCCGAATAATATGCAGCTGTCAAAAACCGCGGTAGATGATCCAAAAATAAAATCCACTGTACCTTCTAGATAACAGTGATTGTAATACTGACGGCTTTCTTTGCCATATGTGTAGAGCGTATCCTGAAAACCAAGGAAGCGGCAATTGCGGAACTGCACCTTATCGCCTGCCACAAAAACGGCCACAGCTTGTCCCACAGGGCCGGCTGTATTCTGAAAAGTAATATCAGCAAAAGAAATGTTGATGCCATAGATATAAAAACCGGAAGAGCCGGAGGTGCCCATTTCTTCACCAAAACGATTTTTCTTGCTGGCATAATCATCATTTGTAATGATCACTCCATCGGTTGATTCACCTTCAAACCGGATATTCTGTTTACTCTCGGGTAAAACGATCTTCTCCTTATATGTTCCGTTTTTGATGCGGATAGCAGTAGGTACTTTTCTGAAATTTGGAACAGCATCGATGGCAGCCTGCACAGAAGTAAAATCTCCGCTTCCATCTGTAGCAACGACAAAGTCAAAACCAGCAGTATCTTCTGATCTGAAAGCAGAAGTAATACCCATAATCACGAGCAGAATGCATACAATCGTTCTAAATTTCATCTCCAAATTTAACAAACAGGATACATAGGAAAAGAAAGCAGCGTCTTAGTATCAGAAAATTCTATGCAATCGTTCCCGGCAATTAACAGGCAAACCAATTCGCAGGCCGGGATCGATTGCGCAAAATCATTTTCACCACCAGCTTTTTTGATGTACTTATGCTCCGGTAATAACGATTAACGGTAACGATTGCTGAAGCCGGTATATGTTCCTGATCATCCTACATCCCTGCGCATTCACGCAATTCACCCGAAATCTCATTTCCCATCCTTCATCCAATTTTTAACTGATAGAAAATACATGAAAAAGATCCTTTTCTGTATAGGCATCGCCGCCCTCCTTCTACCCATTTCTTCTTTTAGTCAGCAGGGAAGAACGGAAACCGATATTTCTCAACACAATTGGAAACTTCTGCTGGATCCCGAAGCAAAATGGATCGATGATACGTTATATCCACCTCCTGTTAATATCGAAAAACTGAAATACAATACACCAACCGGCGGTTGGGAAACATTAAAAAAAACGGACGCGATCCCTGTTACATTACCAGCCACTGTTGAGCAATATTTCTGGGGATTGAATGGTAACAGCTTTGGTGTTTCCGGAAACTATCTTGGCGTATCGTGGTTCTATACAGATCTGGACATACCTGCGGCAATGCAAGGTAAACGTGTAACCCTGCAATTTCAGGCGGTAAGATTCCGTGCTGAGATCTATATAAACAGAAAGCTTGCCGGCTATGATCTTGTGAACAGCACTCCATTTGAAATTGACATCAGCAGTTTTGTAAAATATGGCAGCAGCAACGAGATCGCTATTCGCATTACGGATCCTAACGGTAATTTTGACTGGCGCGACTCTCAAACTTTTATGTGGGGGAAATACCGGACGAATCCTACGCATGGATTTGGCGGCATTACCGGGAAAGTAAAACTGGTAAGCACCGATCAGGTTCATATATCCGATATCTATATCAAAAATAAACCTACGGTCAACGAAATTGATGCCGTCATCACGTCAAACAATCATACAACGACCAACTCAATCGGATCTTTATCGTTGAGGGTTAAAGAAGCAAAGCCCGGAGGTAAACAAGTCTATCAGAAAACATTCAGCAATCTTCTGGTAAAACCAGGTGAGCAAACGCAGACTTACACGATCAAAGTGAACAATGCATTGCTATGGGATACCGACAAACCCAATCTTTACACAATCGAATCACTCTGGGAATCGGCTAACAGCACCGATCTCACCTCCAAACGTTTTGGATTCCGCTGGTTTGAAATAAAAGACATAAAAGGAGATAAACAATTTTATCTGAATAATAAAAGGATCGTTGCGATAACTTCAATCTCCTGGGGATTCTGGCCCGTGAATGGTATAGCGCCATCAGACGAACTCGCGAGAAAACAAGTGGAAAATGCAAAACGTCTTGGTATGAACATGCTGAACTTCCATCGCACGATCGGTAATGAAAATGTATTGGATTATGCAGATGAACTTGGCCTGCTTTATTATGAAGAACCCGGCGGAAATCAGTTTCCCGCCAATCAATTCAATCCAACAGATGAGCCAGGGAAACTTCAGGCAGACTTTTACTTCGCTGCAAGAAACGAAAAACTGTGCCGGATGATCCGTCGCGACAGAAGCCATCCTTCTCTTGTAATCTATAACATGCACAATGAACGCGGGGCGCAACCACAGCGGCAAGACAGTGTGCAAATGCTTGCAGCCCATCAACTCGATGAAACGCGGATAATAACCTACAATTCCTCCAATGGCGATATAAAACAAGGACCGGATACACGTTTCAAATTGCACCTTCTGCCTTATGATCATACCTTCCGTGACTATGGATGGTTTGACCAGCATCATGCCGGCGGTCCTGGCACCTACCACGATAATCTTTATAAGAAACCAACTGAATATGCCAGGTATTTTGATCATAAAGAAGAGATCATTTATTATGGAGAAGAAGGCGCGATCGGTACTCCTCCCCGCTTGCAACTGATCAGGGAAGACATTTTAAAAAGAGGAACGAATATCGGATGGGAAACAGATGCATATCTGAAATGGTATGATGCGTACAATGACTTCATTTCTATAAACGGGTTCAACAAAGCTTTTCCAAACGTCGACAGTCTTACAAAAGCGATGGGGAACGTTGCCTACTATTACCAGGGACGAATGATCGAGAATGTGCATATCAGTAATCTTATAGACGGTTACGCGATCAATGGTTGGGAAAGCATGAAACTTGAAAATCATTCAGGCATTGTGGACAATTACAGGAATCTCAAAGGAGACCCCGACCTGATCGCACGATACAACCAGCCAATTTATATAGCTGTAAAACTGAACCGTAAAGTAATGGCCACAGGCGATACGACCGTTGCAGATTTCTTTATTGTAAACCGAAAAGAGCTGAAGGGTAAATATCTCCTGAAAATAAAAGCCACAGATGAAAAAGGAAATACGTTGATTGAAAACAGTGCAACAGTTTCTGTAACAGGTGGCAGCACGTATGGAGAACTTCTGCTCAAAGGCCTCACGATCCCCGCTACGAGTGAAGGATATACCATCGTAACCGCAGGTTTGTATAAAAGCGATCAGTTGCTTGCTTCTGGTGATGACAAGTTCTATGCCGTTGCGTTCAATATGAAAGATATTCCGGCCGAAGGAATGATCGCAGACACAAGTGGTATTATTGCAAACTATTTCCGTTCTATAAATCTTAAAGCAAAAGAATACAGATCAGGAAGACCACAGGGTAGATATCTCCTCATTGGCGCCTTCCAGCCACAGCAAACAGGCAATCCTCTTGTCACGGATATCCTGGAATGGGTGAACGATGGTAATACCTTGATCGTTGTGAACAATACTGAAACATGGGCAACACATCTTGCCAAAAAAGAAGCCGTTGATTACCGTGGAAGTCAAACAATGGGAACAACCTGGTATGGGGGCAATTTCTTTTCCAAACAGCATTCAATATTTGAAGGTTTACCACAGGCACAGGTCTTCAACTGGGAATATCAGTGTTTTGCTACGTACAATAAGACCCGCATCGGTTTGCGCATCATGAACGGAGAACCTGTTGTTGCTGCGGTTTCCGATCACAAACCGGAAGTATTTTCAGCAGTGTCTGTTATTCCCCACGGAAGAGGCAAGATCATTCTTTCCACGCTGGATATCTTTTCTTGTTTGAAAGATATTAAGACGATCCGACTGCCCGAAGGGGATGGCGAAAACGCATCAATGAATACATTCAATAGTTCACAGACCAATAAAGCAAATGTGGTGGGGCAGCAATTATTGGTAAATATGATTCGTTTCGCAGGGAAATAGATATCTGGCTAACACAGTTATGGCGTAGGTTCCCGCTGATTTACGCAGATCTAATACCTTCAGATACGCAGATCAGCTTACTCTATCAGAGAACTATCTGCGTATCTGCGCCATCATCTGCGAAATCAGTGGGAACGCTACGCCATACTTATATAAAAACATCCTCACGAGAATATACTTTTGCGGTGATCATGATCAGCCGGCGCTGGTTGCGTAAACATCAGATAAAACGCGCTTGTAAGCATTCTTGCAGTTTGGGTCTCAAGAGCTTTTTTGGTGCACATTAAAAAATAATGAGACATCGAAATAAAACTTGCTCATAAAACCGAATACCTTAAATTTGCGACATTGTTGCAATTTACTTTTGCGTAAAAACCAAACCATACGAACTATCCTGGGCAGTTTTTTGCTGCTGATCTTTCTTACCGGTATCACGCCAAAAAGATACTGGCATGATCTCCTGGCTGATCACACGGACGTTCTCGCGTCGGTCAACCAAAGTGATCAGCTTCAGGTAAACCAGGCTGGTTTTAATTGCGATTGTAATACACTTGTTGCCACATCACCTTTTACGGAAACTGTTGACACACGTTTGGAGATCCCCCTCCCCGTTCATCAGCAATATCATCTTGTTTCTGTTGTACAACTCTATCATTCCGATTTTATTTATTATTCGCTTCGCGGCCCGCCCGCCATTGGATAAACTATTGGGTTAAGCGAAAGCCTGTATTGGCTTTTGTCATTCTGTTTATTCAATTTTTCAGGGAGTGAAACGTCTATTTGCAATGGCAGCATTGATTGTTGCCCCATCCGTCGTGGTTGCTCAACCATGCAACCTGTCTTTATCCGGTCATGTAGAAGATGCAAGCACAAAAGAAAAACTTGCGTCCGCAGTTGTATCCGTTCGAGGCACATCGTATCAAACGATCACCAATGAAAAGGGCGATTTCCGTTTCAACGGTCTTTGCGCCGGACAATACACGGTTGTCATTAGCCATGTCAACTGCGATTCTGAGATCCGTGAAATTGATCTGCTGAAAGATCATCACCTCGATATCTTTCTTCCTCATGCGTTAAAAACCCTGGGCGAGGTAGTGGTGGAAGCAAAAAAAGGAACGCCTAATACTGGTTTCAAAAAAGAATTGTCTGGTCAGCAACTGGAAGAAACCCGTGGCCAGTCACTCGCTGAAGCTTTGAGTAAAATGAATGGAGTAACGATGCTTCAAACAGGTTCAACCATTTCAAAACCTGTGATACATGGATTGCACAGCAGCCGCATCCTGATGATCAACAATGGCGTGAGACAGGAAGGGCAACAATGGGGAAATGAACACGCACCGGAGATCGATCCTTTTATCGCCAATCGCCTGACCGTGATCAAAGGGGTGGATGAACTAAAATATGGCTCTGATGCTATCGCAGGGGTGATACTCGTGGAGCCGCGCGCTCTTCGCAGCTCCCCCGGTTATAACGCAGAATTCAACACGGGATATTCAACCAACAACCGCCAGATGGTCTTCTCCGGTATCTGGGAACAACAATTGAAAAGTCTGCCCGCTTTTACCTATCGTGTGCAGGGAACATTCAAGAAAGGAGCAAACGCCACCACTCCCGATTATCGTTTGAATAATACAGGCGCAGAAGAACGCAATTTTTCTGTTACTGCCGGATGGCATAAACAAAACTTTCAGACTGAACTTTTCTATAGTCAGTTTGCTACAAAACTCGGCATTTTCAAAGGATCGCATATTGGCAACCTGACCGATCTGCAAAACGCGATCGATGCTCCCAAACCCGCTGATGTTTTCATTGGAGAAAATACGTACAGGATAGACCGGCCTTATCAACAGGTAAAACATCAATTGATCAAATCAAAATCTACGCTTCGCGCAGGTGAACATAAATTCAATCTTTCTATTGCTGGTCAATTCAATCAACGTGAAGAATTCGATATCGTTCGCAGCAGTACCAACAATCGCCCTCAACTGGATCTTTCTATCTATACGATCTCTGAAGATCTCAACTGGGAGCAGCCACGGAAGAATAATTTTACAGGGACAATGGGCGTCTCGATGGTGCAACAACGCAACCGTTATAACGGTCGCTACTTTATCCCAAACTATGAAGCTTATACATTTGGTGGTTACTGGATAGAAAAATGGAACCGCCATAACTGGGCATTACAAGCCGGTATCCGTTACGATTATAAAATGATTGAAACAAGAAGACTCAAATTCAACGGCGATACACTGGATCATGATTTCAGTTTCTCCACACTCGCGTCTTCTTTAAATGCCAACTATAAGGCTTCCTCCAACTGGGATCTTAATCTTGGTGTGAGTCTTTCCAGCCGCGCACCCTATGTAAACGAATTGCTGAGTGATGGCCTTCATCATGGAACAGCCAATTACGAAAAGGGAGATATAAACCTGAAACCAGAACGGTCGCTCTCTTTATCTTCCGGTATACGTTTCCATAATTCTGACAATACATTCCAGGCGGATGTATTGTTTCATGCAAACTTCATACAGGATTTCATTTATCAGCAGCCAAGGCCGGACAATCCCGTGCTGACCATTGCCGGTGCATTTCCATTGCTCGAATATCAGCAAACGGATGCATTGCTGACTGGCGTTGATCTTTCTGCAGCATGGAACCCTGTAACAGCGATCCAATTCAATACAAAACTCGCTATCCTTTATGGATACAACCGTACAACCCGTGACTGGCTTATTCTGATGCCGGCGAACAGACTGAGTGGTGAGATCAGTTACTCGTTTGCAGACAAAGGAGCTTTCACGGGTAATTATATTTCTGCCGAATGGGTTGGTGTGGACAGGCAACGCCGCACACCCGATGAAACAAATGGCAAACAGGATTATAAAGCACCGCCAGCTGCCTATCAATTGGTGAATCTGCAGGCGTCGACCACCCTCCGGTTGGGCGGCTGGCCATTTACACTCGGTGCTGGAGTTCGTAATCTATTCAATACACGTTACCGCGACTATCTGAACAGCATGCGTTATTTCACTGACGAGATGGGGCGAAATATCAGTCTCCGTCTGAAGATCAGCTTAGAAAGATAACAAGCTGATATATCCTTTCGTAATCACTAAAATCACATAAAATGAAAGCACAATTGACAAAGATTGCCTTTGCGGCAATTCTCACGGCCGGCCTTTTGACTTCTTGCAGTAAGGATGATGATATCGTGGAAGAAAACCACGAAGAAGTGATCACCACGCTGAAACTCACATTTACACCCGTTGGCGGCGGCACGGCGCTCACTTATCAGTTCAGAGATCCAGATGGACCGGGTGGCACGGCTCCAACCCAGGACGAGATCAGGCTGGCACCTTCCACATCTTACAATGTAGCACTTCAGTTGTTGAACGAAACACATACACCTGCTGAAGATGTGACAGAAGAGATAGAAGAAGAAGCTGATGCACACCGTTTCTATTACCTGCCATCAACAGGCAGCAACATCACCGTAAGCAATCTTAACAATGATGCGAACGGTGTGCCCCTGGGGTTAACAAGCACATGGTCAACCGGCACAGCCAGCACCGGAACAGTTAAAGTAACACTGCGCCACTACCCAGGCAACCCTCCGGGTAAAGCAACTGCTGATCTCGTGGACAGTAATAAATCCGGAACAGATATCGAAGTAACATTCAATACAAGAATCCAGTAAATAAAAATTCAAAAGTAAAAAGTAAAAAACTACTCCGCCTTTAACAAACGTTCAAGTTGAGACGGACATTTTTTTACTTTTTACTTTTGATTTTTTTACTTTAAAAAGCTTCTCCGCTATAGATGTAAAAGCTCGATCCTTCTGTTGTAAAGCCAATATCAAACCGTAGAAAGATATCTTTTTTTGGAAACAAAAGATAGCGTAACCCTAAACCACCGGAGTAACGCATATTCCTCGCATGTATATGATTTAGTTTCGGTGCTACGACCGCTGCGCCGCCAAAAACAGCTGCACCAATTCGTTTGGAAAAAGAAAAAGGAAGCATTCTGAATTCAGCCTGGGTACCAACAAGATTCTTATCCCTGAAACGTCCCTGGTAATAACCACGCATTCCCATATCTCCTCCCATCAATGCCATTTGATTGAACGGCACTTCCCCGTGCAGGAATGTTGCGTAGGCCTGCCAGGCAAATACATTCCGCTGACTTACGCGATGAAATGAACGAACATCAAGGTTTACACTGTTGAACTTATATTTACTACCCCATGTTGGTGAATACTGTAAAAACGCCAGCTCAGCAAAAAGTCCATCGCGAACATTCAGCACATTATGCCGGTTGTCATACACAACGGCGACACCTAATCCGAGGTTGGTAGAACCACTGCTGCCAGTTGGAAGATCATGCGGATCCTGTTCCGGTTGTTTGAAATTTACATCAGACAACATCTGAAAGTCTACTTCCGGACCAATAAAAAAATTCGGCTTTATTTTCCGTAAAATACGCTGACGGAATATGATGTTATTCGCATCAACCACCGCATAGTTATGGGGTTGTGTTTCTGAACCGATGCCGTAATAAAACAGCGGGAATCGCTGCAATCTTGTTCTTCCCAGGAAAAACCATTTGTCTTTATCTCCGTAGATCGCATTATCGATCCATAATCCATATTGAGAGTTGAATGTAAAAAAAGCAAATGCCTGGATCTCACTGAGACGGTTTTCCGGATCCTGTTTTGCCCGGAATAATTTTAAGATAGATGCTCCAAGTTCAATACCCGTTTCAGGAGCATACGCAAAGGAAGGGTAGTAAGTTAAACTCGGTTGATTGGCTTCCGCTGTATCATTAAAGATCCGGTTGATCTGCCGTTTGATAAAATTTGGGCGTCGTTGCGCTGGTTGCTCTTCCTGCGCAATGGCAGTTTCATTTAAACAAACTGCCAGCAGAAGCAATTGGCTGATCCTGGCAAAAAAGGGTTTTGTAAGGGTGTGATTCACGGAGTGAAGGTAGGGCTTGCGTTGTAAATTCAGCACAGATGGCGGCACTTTATGTATGAACTTTATCGGCCTTCACGAGCATTTTAAGACTGGTAAGCTTATCCTCAAGCAGTTCCGCCAGTGCCCTGTCGACGATCCTGAACTTCAGATCCTCTCCTTTGTAGTTGATCCGGATAGATAAGGGGTAATAATACAGCGAGCGTTCTTCTGGTATCGAAATTTCCGTGATCTGACTGTACTCCAGATCCACGGACTTCGAAACTGCAAAAGGAGTCAGAAAATGCATATGGATTTTATCATCGCCGACCTCCATCGCCTTGAGATACCTTTTGTCATCTTTTAAAAAGACAACAAATGCATAGAATGAAAACAAGCCGATAAACATAATTATTCCATTCTTAGTATCCTTTTCCGAATACAATATGAACAGCCATATAGTTACCCCTACATGAAGAAACGTGCTGAACACTGCTTTTACTTTTACATTCAGCATTCTGCTGCTATACAAACTCCCCAGGAACATACCACACAGCAAGGATAAGAGCAAATAGCCGACACCGACAACTAAAGAATCCCAAAAATTCATAACTGTTTAACTTTTCAAATAGCCTATCGATAAAGACACCTTAGATCTGTCGAATATAAACTATTTTCCGGAAGCAGTTTGACTCAGCCTTTCAGGTACAAAAAAACCGTTCCGCAAGACCTCTCAACTTTTACTTAGAAAAGTAGTGAAGCCTTCCGGAACGGTTAGGCAATTTTATAACGTGGCTCAGAAACCAAGGCCGACTGCAAAACCTTTTACTGCAGCGGGGAAATTTACAGGCTCTGTTAATGCGCCGGTAGTTGTATTAACGCTGTAGATCCTGGTCGTTCCTCCTGCAGTAGCAAGAACCCATGCTTTATTGCTTGCTCCTCCGATATCAAAGCCATTGGCACTTGTGATATCAACTCCCAATGCGCCAATCTCTACGAGCGTACCATTGTTGGGAGGATTCTGCTCATACAATTTATCTGTTGTATGATCTATTACAAATAATTTGGTAGCTGTTGAGCCCTGAAAATTATTGGTGTAAGCCGCTGCGCTTACTGCCGGTGCTCCGGGGTTCAATGCACCATCAGTTCCAGCAACAAGACCATCATTTGGATTCAATCGCAGGTTCTGTCCGGTATTACTTACAATGCGGATGCGGTCAACGGTTGGATTGAAGTCAAAACCAAAATCAGTTCCGCTTAATGCCGGGATAAATGGTATAGTACCAACCTGCACAGCTGCCCCGGTCCCGAGATTCAAAACATATAAACGACTGGTACTTCCTAAAGCGAATAATTGTCCGGTTGCCGGACGGAAGTCAATACCATGAATGGTTTCTCCCGTTTGCAAACCTTCAATGTTTTTAGTCACAATAGTTGGTGAAGCAGGGTTGAAAATATGCAGTTTATTCGAAGCATCCACTGCATAAGCAACAGGCTCCGTTGGTATCGCAATATCAATTACAGTTTGTGAAAGGTTTCCGATCCTGTTCGTCCGCCCGTTATTCAAATCAAGTGTATACAATGGATTTTCCGATCCTGACTTAACTGATACAAGTGCTACCGAATTATCAGGGCTGATATCAAAGGCAGCCTGCCCAGCAAACGTAAATCCCAGGCTTCCGATTTCAACGAGTGTTCCATTATTTGGCGGATCCTGTTTGAAAAGTTTTCCAGACGCCGCATCGAGATCGAATAAAGTGGTAGCAGACGCGCCAGCCTTACTGTTTGTATAAGCGATCCCACCGATCGCCGGAGAACCACCTCCATTGATCGCCTGATCTGTAGCTGCCGTTACGCCGGTTTCAGGATGAATACGGAGATTCTGCCCGTTGTTGCTTACAAGCCTGATCCTGTCCACCGTTGGGTTAAAATCAATAGATGCAACCGTACCTGACAATGCCGGGGTAAATGCGGCAGAACCTACTGCACGACCCGCCGCCGTAGACGTATTCACCACATATAGTTTGCTCGCGTTTGATAAAGCATACAACTCTCCCGTTGCCGGGCGAAAGTCAATACTCATCAGTTTTTCTCCGGAGCCAATGCCTGTTATTGCTTTTTTGACGGAGAACATCGATGGATTATTCGCATTAAATGCAACCAGTTCGTTGGATTCTGTAAGACCGTATACCATTATATCCGGACCAGTCGGATTTTGCATATCATCATCGTCCTTATCACATGAAGTAAAAAATACGGAACCCGCGAGAAGCAGGCAAAGGGTTGACAGTTTGGTCATTGGGTAAATTTGTTTGGGTTTTGATTAAAATGATCTCAAGCTTTAAACTGCATGCATATACGTTAGCCACCCGTGGCTAGATTTAAAAAGAAATTAGAAAGAGTTAAGATTTTGCAGGAAAACTGAGTCAGTAATACGAATGGCCTCACCACATAAACATCGTTCAAAGCTTAAGAAAAACACATCAGCGGGATAATCAAAATATCTGCCGTACTTGCGCTCTTTTCCCATCGAACAACATTTTACATATGAAACAAGCGTATCAAAAAATATACTATTTGCAGGTATTAGCGGAAGTGAAAGAGACAACCAACTTCTGTATGGGAAAAAGATTTCCCAGCATTGCTACAATAATTCCCAATAATTTTCAGGATCTGCCGAACGATTCATTGCAGTCGTTTGTATCTGTGTCCATTTTTCAAAATCAGCACCCCATCCATTGTACTGAATTTTGTTTGTACAAATGAATCTTTATCATAAGTCAATCTCCGTTTCACAGAAAAATGAAGATGCGGTCTGATCACGAGTCCTGGTGCTCCGCTTAACCCGATCTTCTGCCCATTTGAAACACGTCCTTTTTTCACCAGCACGCCGTTCTTCGCCAAATGCCAGTAACAGCCAAAACTGCCGTCATCATGTTTGATTATGATATAGTTTGCACTTTTCTTATTGTCTTCAAACATGCCACCATCATCGCTGTCATCTCTATAACTATAAATAATTCCCTCCCGTGCAGCACAAACAGATGTTCCGACCGGCATGGCAAAATCGATTGCGGCAACATTGGAATGCGAAAACAACCCTCCATATCCCTGCACTATCCGGAAGCTTTTGTCTTTTTCAAACGGAAGTTCATATACATATGTATCCACTCGGTCGGTCACCTCAGTTTGATAAAAAAATAACATACAGGCAATCAGTATCAGTATTGCCAATATGATCAATACTTTACCTATACCTTTTTCAGGAAAGAAATCCGCATAAATTAAATTCATGTGTTTACCAGCCATTATCCCTTTTCAAAGATTGTAATAACAGGTAAATTAAAAAATGCAAAGAACATAACGCCCCTTTCTGGTTGTATTCTTCGCTTTTTTCAGATCAGTATATTCTTTGTTACCCAACCCTGGATTTTACCGATCGTCAATTCCTGGCTTTTTTCAACAGCTCCATTTGTTGTGGTTGATCACAAACAACGCTTTCGTGATCTTATAAAACGAAGAGAGTGCTACTATGAAATTGCTATCAACTTTAAACAGCTTTTGCGCGCATCCGCGGTACAATTAACCTGGAAGACTGCAAGGAGCTAGTCAATAATTTGTATTCACTAAAAGTGAGCGGTCACTCTATCTCGTACCGGCATTGTAATACAACTTCGCCAGTGATTTCTGGTAGCCTGCAATCATCTCAGCTCTTTTGATCTTCATATCGATCAGTTTTGTTTCCCGGCTGTTGATCAGGAAAAGTGTACTCTCTCCCAGTGCATACTTTTGTTGTTCTGCATCGAGTAATTGTTGCTGATAATCTATACTGGCCACCTGTATTTCCAACTGGTTTCTGTATGCCAGTAATGTATTGTACGATGTGATGATATCATTCCTGATCTCCCTGTCGGTCTGTTGCAGATCAAGATCAAGCTGATCCTGCTGAATTTTTACAGCCCGGAGTTTACCACGTTCTGCGCGTAAAAAAAGTGGCAGAGCGAAGTCAACGCCGAATTTGTAGTTGCGCCAGGCGATATCGTAGTAATGCGGGTTGAACGAACCAAAGCGATCTCGTGCGGTGATCAGTGACCCGGTGAGGTTCATACGGGGCTTTAACAGTTCCCGGCGATATAAACGCTCTACTTCAAGTCTGGCAGATTTTGCGCGCAACATCAGGAGATTTGGGTGCTGTACGGAAGCAAAGTTGATCAGTGTGTCGACTTGCTCATTCTCCGGCTTCAGCATTTTTTCGTTGGGTTGTTCCGGGATTGCATCCCCGGGTAATTCCAGCGGAGAATAAGTACTGTCCCAAAGATGATTGCTGAGAAGCAGAGCACGGTTGTTCAACTCAATAGTAAGTTTTGCCAGTTGTATCTGACGATCCTGAACGGTAATGCGTGCTTCCACTGTATCAATAGGTGGCTTATCTCCTATCATTGTTTGTCCGCGTAACGCAACAAATCTTGTTGTTGCCAGATCAACTCCTTCACGCAGCAGCATGTATTCAGTGAACGCAAGATACCAACTCCAGTAGTCGCTCACGGCAGAATACCACACAGACAGGATCTGTTTCACGCGCTCGGCTTCTGCATACCGCATCATGATCTTGCTTTGACGAAGAACATTGCGTCTTGCATCAATGATAAATCCCTGTCCGAGCGGAATGGAAATCCCCACACTGCTCAATCCCTGTTCAGGTGTGATGTATTGTGGATTTACATTTTCTCCGGTAAAATGATCATACCCGATCTTAAGATCGGCACCTGCAAGCCAGAGCGGCACTTTCAACTGGTTGCTCCAGTTTGAATAGTAATCGGTATTACCAAATTCTTTCCGGTCGAATGTACTTTCAAGCAGCGGATCGAATTTTCCAAGAGCCTGCATCACATCGGCACGTGCCGATGCACTCAGCAATGTTGCCTGACGTACGATCGGGTGGTTCTTTAATACGATATCCTGGAATAAGCGAACCGAAAAGATCTTGCTGCTGTCAATGATCTGTTCCTGTGGTCCTGAAGATGGTTGAACACCGGCAGTTCCCGCTGGGTGCAGTTGAGCAGAAGCAGAAATCACCGCGCCAAACATCAGTATCGACAATATATATAGTCTTAGTTTTTTCATTCGTTGCGGATTTACCGTTAACATAGAAAACATGTTTTTCCGGTAACTGTAAGATTAAATTCGAACTATCTTTCATCCTTGATTAAAGCCAGGATTTATTACTTCCCAGGCTCCTTTTCCAAACTTGGAGGAAATCCATTCAGTTGCCGCCAGATCTCATACCATAGCGGCACAGAGCGAAGAATAACACGACCGTAAACTCCGGAGCCTTGTCTCAATCTTTCGGGCCATAAAACATCGCCTTTTGGTGCCGGATGAGTTTGCCTGATGAGTATTCTGTATTTACCGTTGGGGCTGCTCACGCGATCGATCACCGCAACCTTCCCGGCAAAAGTTCCAACCGCAACAGCAGGCCATCCCGAAAATTGAACGGAAGGCCAGCCCTCAAATTGCAGACGTACATCGCTTGTATCCTCAATCAGCGGAACATCCATTGCATTTACATACAACTCCACTGCAACCTGCGGTTCGCGCGGCTGAAGTGTGGCAACAGACTCCCCTTCTTTGATATTCTCTCCTACACCCGCCTTCAGCGTTTTCACCACAAAGCCACTTTGCGGCGCTCGTACTACATACAATCCCCGACGGATCTCTACATTCGATATTTCATTGCGCAGCTTTGCAATATCTCCCTGCGCTTTTACTTTACTTGAAAATGCAGAACTTAACGTTGCCTGTGCTTTTGCCTGCGCTTCCTGATAGCTTACACGGATGTTATCAAGTTCTATCCTGGCATTGATCAGATCCTGCCGGGAATTGCTTAGCTTATTCTGTGCACTTACCACTTTTGCATAATCCTCCTGCAGTTTCAGGCGGCGCGTTTCTATATCAGTCAACGAAAACAATCCGTTCTTGTATCCTTCTTCATAACGCACCAGGCGGGCACTGCTTGTTTCATAAAACTTTTCGATGGCTTGAAGATCTGCACTATCGATCTTTACCACATTTACCCGCTGGCTTACTTTATTTTCCGCCGCTGCCAGTTGAAGTTGCAAACCGCTTGCAAGTGCCGACATCTGACTTCGTGCCGCATTCATTTGTTCGTTTGCTGCCTGCTCCGTTCCTTCAAAAGAATTAAGTTGTTCATTCAGCCTTTCAGGAAGTTCAGGGTTAAAATAAGACTGGCTGGTTTCAGAAATAACCAAAATGGTATCTCCCTGTTTCACCTCCTGACCATCCATTACGGCCCAGTATTCAATACGGCCTCCGATCTGGTTTTGTATCGTCTGGCTTCTGTCTTCCGGACGTAAGGCGGTTACAACGCCACGTCCCGGTATTGTTTGACGCCATGGCAGGAACAGCATCAGGATGAATACGACCAGGGAACCGAGCATGACCCTTCCAAAACGTTTGGCTCGTTTGGGGCTCATCAGTTCGTGGCCCGACTGTTTTGCAAGGCTATCGAAATATCGCCCATTGGGCTTGGGTTTAGTGAGATTCATGACTGATATACTTTTCATCGATTTCAAGATCAGTTACGGCAGCAAGTTTTTCAGCGCCGGTAACCATATCAAATATTGTATCCAGGCTGGTAAACAATTTCTCAATTGCATAACCGATCTGAACAATGATCACTTCTGCGGCAACAAATTGCCCGAGTGTCATTTCCCTTTCAACAACAAACCATGATCCAACCAGCAGCAGTGCTCCGATCATAACGGTACGGATCACTACAGAGCTTGTAAAGAATTTAAGGAGAACGCGGAAATGATCATTTCTTGCACGCAGATAAGACGCATTCATTTTATCAGCTTTTTGAATGATCTGTTCCATTGCTTCTTCGTTACGATGATTATCAAGATCACCTGCGATATTTTCCAGGTAAGCCACCAAATAATATTTGTAAGCAGATTCCTGCACACTGGTTTTTACACCGCGCCGGAAATATAACAGCACAATGCCAGCCATGATCAACAGGATCACCGCACCCATCGCAATAAACACCGGATGATAAAATGCCAGTAGAACAACGCTGAAGATCATCGTAACACCTGAAGTAATGATATTCACCAGAAATTTACTCAGGCCTTTTTGTATCGTCAGGATATCAAAAAAGCGGTTGACTAACTCAGGCGGATAACTGCCATCCAGTTCATTTTTTCTGATCCTCGGCAAACGATAGGCAAACTCCATGGCCGTGCGGGTAAAGATCTTCTGCTCGATTGTTTCAACAAGGGTCAACTGACCAATCAGCATCAGACCGGCGATCACCACTCCTATCACTACTGCAGCGATCAGGATATAAGTTGAACTATAGATGGCCCCATTAAGAAGCTGATTAAAAACCGCAGTTATTCCGAGCGGAATACTCAGACTGATAAGACCACCTAATAAAGCGTATAGAAAAATGTAGTTAATATGCACACGCTCCGGATGAAGCATGCTGATCAACCGACGCCAGGGCGTTGGTCCATTACCATGATGATTCATGATCACAAAGTTTAAATCTGCCGGACAAACACGATCCTTCCGGCAGGGATACAATAAATAAGCAGGGAAAGAAACTAAGCCTATGCGAAAAGTGGCGGCGGAGTTGGAACCCTTTGATAAAGCCGGGTGAGTGCCGAACAAAGATGATGCATCATCAGATCAATATCGGCCCTTTGTAAAGGATGAGAAGCGATGATCATCTGCCCGTACTCCATTTCAACCCAGGATTTTTTGCAGCTTTTAACTGATCCTTCTTTTTCTGTTTCGCCATCCTGCGAAGATGTTTCGCCATATTCCTCTACAGTTACATACTGAGCACTAAATACAACAGACTTAACGCAAACGATCGACTTTCCGTACAAAACGGACAGCATCAATATTGCGATGAAGCACTGTGAGTATCTTTTACAAAGTAGTCGCATGATATTATATACTAAGAAGCACGCAAAACTATATAAACATGGCCCAGCAAGGAGTGTTTGCAGATTAGAATGTTCTAAAATTATAAGACAGTTCTTGGCTATGTATTACCAATTTATTAACGAAACGGGACGAACAAGTTGGGGAGGCTTCAAAACTTTAAAAGTTGGATAGTTTAAAAGTTTAAGCGTTGGCGGGATCAGGTTATCAGTATGATGCCCCCTGAACTTTAAAACTCTCAACATTTTAAACTTTTAAACTCCAAAACTATTAAACTTTAAAACTTTCTACCTTTTACCTACCTTTAAGTCATCTGATGATCTGATGAATTATGCTTATACAGAAAAAATCTCTTGCGGAAGAAGTTTCGGGCAAATTAAAAGAGCAGGTTGTTGCCGGTATTTACCCTGTTGGATCCCGCCTGCCGGTGGAGCCGGAGCTGATGAAAATGTTTGGAGTAGGACGTTCTTCTATCAGGGAAGCTATCAAGCTGCTTGCAAACACCGGCTTACTGCGGGTGCAGCAGGGTGTCGGCACATTTGTGGAAACGCTTGACAGCACAGAGACGATGGATCAGCGGCTCAAACGTGCTAAAGAACAGGAAGTAGATGAAGTCCGCCAACTACTCGAAATGAAGATCGCCGAAAAAGCCGCGTTGCATCGGACTAGTAAAGATATTCAGCAGATCAGCAAATATCTTGCAGCGCGAAAGAAAGCTGCAGATAGTAATTCGCTGATCGATTGTATCGAAGCCGATGTTGCTTTTCATTCAGCTATCGCCGCAGCCGCCGGAAATGAGATACTGGCAGATCTGTATAAAACCGTTTCAGAACATTTGAAAAAATGGTTCCTGACGAGATACACAAACACAGCTCCGTTCATAAATACTCATGCGCTACACAAACGCCTCCTGGAAGCCATCGAAGCAAAGGATCCGGCTAAAGCATGGAAACTCGCATCAGAGATCATTTCGCATTGATTAAAAAATCCATCTGATTCATCAGATGATCTGAGATCTATCAATTATGTCTGTTAAAACGCTAGTACAACCGATCGCCACAAGAACCGTATACAGCATCCTGTTTACGATCAGCTTTGGCCATTTTATCAACGACATGCTGCAATCTGTCGTTACCTCTGTTTATCCTGTTATAAAGAATGCATATAACCTGACGTTTGCGCAGGTCGGCCTGATCACATTGACGTATCAGTTGACCGCTTCTATATTGCAACCTCTTGTTGGGATGCTCACCGATCGAAAGCCAAAACCTTTTGCGCTGGTGGTAGGAATGGGCTTTACGTTGACCGGCCTGGTGGCGGTGTCCTTTGCTTCATCATTCCATCAGATACTTCTGGCCGTTGCATTCATCGGGATCGGCTCCTCGATCTTCCACCCGGAATCATCCCGGGTTGCGCATCTGGCGGCCGGAGGAAAAAAAGGACTGGCGCAATCGATCTTCCAGGTTGGAGGTAATGCGGGAAGCGCCGTCGGACCTCTTCTGGCCGCCGTGATCGTTGCGCCGCGCGGACAATTCCATATTATCTGGTTTGCCCTGGTGGCCTTGCTGGGCATGCTGGTTCTTACCTTCATTGCAAGATGGTATCAGCAACATGTCCAGGAACGCACACTTAATCCGGTGAAAAAATCTGTTGAGATTGCGCAGCCATTTTCCACGAAAAAGATCATCGGAGCCATGAGCATCTTGCTCATACTGATCTTCTCCAAATACTTTTACATGGCAAGCATGAGCAGCTACTATACATTCTACCTGATAGATAAATTCCATGTAACGGTAGCACAATCGCAGATCTATCTGTTCGTCTTCCTGGGAGCCGTTGCCGCAGGAACGATTCTCGGCGGCCCCCTGGGCGACAGGTTTGGACGGAAGCGTATCATCTGGGCTTCCATTCTTGGCGCGGCACCATTTACGCTATTACTGCCGCATGTATCATTAACGCTGACTATCGTTCTGTCCATATTTATCGGCCTGATCATCTCTTCAGCCTTCTCCGCAATTCTTGTATATGCAACTGAGCTTGTACCCGGAAAGGTTGGAATGATCGCCGGACTTTTCTTCGGACTGGCTTTTGGTATGGGCGGTATAGGCTCTGCGGTACTGGGAAAACTGGCAGATAGAACAAGCGTGGAGTATGTGTTTAATGTTTGTGCTTTTTTGCCACTGATAGGAATGATGACGATATTTCTGCCAAATGTTGAGAGCAAACGAATCAGCGCCAGATAACATCGCCATAAAGTTTAACAGTTTAATAGTTTGAGGTTAAACAGTTGCGAATGAGTCCGGTCCTGGTCATCAGATTGTCTTCAACTTTAAAACCTTTGAACTATTAAACTTTCAAACCTGATAAAGCTTATCTTCGGGATTCGTCAAAAATGGAATATTTTATGAAAGAACAACTTGCCTCCTTACTTAACAACCTCAAAAACGATTCAGCTTCTTTTAAAGAAGTGATCGATTTTATCGAAACTTATTACCAGCACCAACCCACAGCCTTCAGAAATACTGACACCTATAACGAGTCAACGCAGAATCAGGGAAGCGCGAAAGTTCTCGCCTTCGCTGAAATAAATAACATGAGCAAAGAAGACACGCTGTATCTTTTTGCAGAGCATTACAAGGCTGTGCTGAAAGAACCTGTTGGAACAAATCACCAGAACATCCGTGAGTTTATGATCAACGGATGGCCAGGTGTATCATTTGAAGGGAAAGCACTGATCGCTAAATAAGCAACGTTTCTTCTCAAATAGTAAATGCCCGGTATTGCAGCTATTGCTGCGATACCGGGCATAACGCAAAAATAACATACCGTCGCTCTGCCATTGGAACTGGTCAATACCTTTACACCTAAATCAACTTCTACCATGGCCGTTTTCCCGCTGAAAGCCACGCTCGCTGCTATCTTTATCACTTCAGCACAGATCTGCTCTTCACAAAGTTTATCAGATAATGTAAATGTATTCCTGGGTTCCTCCGGCGATCATGGTCAGCTTTCTCCCGCAGCCTCCTACCCTTTTGGTTTGATGAGTATTGCTCCCGAGACATATCCCAAGCTGCACACGGGTTATGAACATAAAGCCAGAACATTTCTCGGCTTCACCCATAACCGCATTGAAGGTGTTGGCTGTATGGGAAGCGGTGGAAACATTCTTATCACACCGTTTTCCGCAGATTCATCAGCACTTATAAAAGCGACGGAAAAAGCTTCGCCGGGCTTCTATGCTGTATCATTTACCAATGGTATCAGTGCTTCATTCGTGGTAAACGGAAATGCGGGAGTAGAGGATTATCGTTTTCCGAAATCAAATTCAAACGGATTTAAGATCGATCTTAGTCATACACTCGCGAACCGTTTTGTTGCGGAAGAACATCAGATCAGCAACAGTGCGATCAGCGGATGGATCGACTCAAAAACAACCTGCAATGCGGGAACATACCGCGTGTATTATTATATCACATTTGACAAAAAGGTGAATATAAGCGACGGAAACAATCATTTTGTTTCTGTAAAAGCGAACAATAACGCCACAGATATTCAGATCAAAATTGCCTTCTCGTCCGTGGATATCGCACATGCACAGCAAAACATCCTGAGGACGTCTGCAGCCATTGCACATCAAAACACCAAAGCAGCATGGAGCCGCGAATTGGGTACAGTCAAAGTAAAAGGTAATAAGGATGAAGAGAAAAAATTTTACTCATTCCTTTACCGCACAATCCAGTCACCATTTTTGATCTCTGAAAAAGACGGTTCGTACCGTGCAACAGATGGCAGTCTTCAGCAAAGCAGCACTTCTATGTACAACGGCTGGGCGATCTGGGATAACTATCGCACTCAGTTACCTTTACTGGCTCTCATGAATCCTGTTCGTTACCAGTCGATCATTAATTCAATTGTCAGCCTGTATAAATATGGTAAGAAGGATTATGCCACTCAGCATGAGCCGTCAAACACTGTAAGAACAGAACACGCTATTGTTGTGTTGCTCGACGCTTATCGAAAAGGCTTCCATGTCGATTTTAAGGCGATCCGTGATTCGCTTATAGCGGAAACCGACAGTCTTGATTTCTCCCATCCCGACAAAGCACTTGAAAGCAGCTACGATACCTGGGCATTATCGCAGATCCTGGAGATCACCGGCGATCAGCAATTAAGTGAGCGATATAAAAAGAAAGCTGTACAGTGGAAAGAATACTGGAATAAAGACTTCAAAGACCTTACAAAAAACGACATTGACAGGGTTGGTGCACGCAATATGTATCAGGGAACAATCTGGCAATACCGCTGGCTGGTGACATTTGACTTCAAAGGACTCATTGAGCAGGCCGGTGGAGAAACAAATTACCTGAAAGAGCTCGACCAGTTCTTTACTAACGATTATTACAATCATGCTAACGAGACAGATATCCAGGTTCCGCTGATGTACAACTTCACCAGTCAGCCATGGAAATCGCAGGACATGGTACGCAAGTATGCCGCAGATACTGTTGTGCAATACTATTTCAATGACAACAGCCGCGGCATAGATCCTTTCATCGGTCGTGTGTATGAAAACAAACCTGACACATATGTGCGTACAATGGATGATGATGCGGGCGCTATGTCTGCCTGGTATGTCCTTGCAGCAACCGGTATCATGCCTGCCTGTGTTGGCTGGCCGGTTTATTATCTGAATGTGCCGCTTTTTGAAGAAGTAAAGATCGGATCGGATAAAAATCCGTTTATCATACAAACAAAAAATCTCTCCAACGCCAACAGATATATTCAATCTGCAACATTAAATGGAAAACCATTACAGCGGAACTGGCTCTCACATGAAGAGATCAGTAAAGGCGGAACGATGGTTATTATTGCGGGAGACAAACCGAATAAAAACTGGGGAGTAAAAGAGCAATGGGTCTCAGAGATAAAATAAAATTAGACAAGATGATCAGCTTTTATCAAGGCTCTTCCTCCCTCCAATGAAACTCCATTTCCATCATAAACATCAACGCAAACAAAAGCCAGTGATTTCCGGGGTTTGTCATACTGATCTCACCTTCACGCGGAAGTTCTGAGACCGTATCAGTAAGGTATAGCTTCTCTTTGAACTCCCAGGAAAGTGATGCCTCTTCATGTCCATTCACTAATACACCTGCAAAATCGATCCGGCGGCGCTTGAACAGAGAAGACGAATAAAACGATTTCTGCTTCCATTTATAGGGCTCCTGGTGAATAATATCAATACTGGCCCGTAATGAAGGTGACAACGATTTTAATATACCCAACTCTCCGACATGTGCGCCATTATTCAGGTTTCTCAATTCATAGAAATAATCGTAAGTTTTATTATGATGCGCGTTTATCAGCAGTCTTGACTCGAGAAAAATGCCGACGGACTGCCCGGGGCTGAAATAAAAACTACCTGCCTGTAACTGCGGATTGGAAATTGAATAATGCCGGGCCCGATCAATCAATATACCCCACTCGATATCTGTAAACGTTTTACGGCTGTTCTTTCGGAATAAAAACATAGTGAGCTATCCAGTTTTCGCTTTACAAGTTAAAAAAAACAAACACCCTATCAAATCAACAGGTCAATTGAGCAGATAGCCTCTATTGCAACAGGCAAATCGGTCAGCTGAGATTGCGTTAATTACAATATATTGCAGATCAACAATTCTCAACAACCAAAACTTCACACATGAAACCTGGCATCAAAATTTTCACCCTCATACTGTGCAACTTCGTATTGCTGGCATTCGCACTTCCTTCGTGTAAAGAAAAGGAAGAAACCGCCGCGAGCGTTGATACAAAAGCTGAAGAAAAGATCATCATCGCCACACTCGATTCCTTCAACCGTGCCGCAGCACGTGCGGACTTCGACCGGTATTTTGGGTTCTACACGGAGGATGCCATCTTCGCCGGTACTGATGCAACAGAGCGTTGGGATCTCCCTGCATTCAAAGTCTGGTCAAAACCTTATTTCGATCGTGGGCGGGCATGGGATTTCACGGCAATCGAACGCCATATCTATTTTGATAAAACCGGCAACCTCGCATGGTTCGATGAACTGCTCAATACCCAAATGAAGATCTGCCGCGGTTCCGGCGTGTTGGTAAAAAAAGGAAAAGACTGGAAAGTAGCTCAATACATCCTGTCCGCAACCGTTCCAAACCCGATACTGGATTCAGTGATCACATTGAAAGCATCAACAGAAGATAGTCTGATCAAGGTTCTTCAGAAGTAAATTACTCACTGAACCTTGCAAAAAGGCAATTTTTCTTGAACGTCTTCTTTCTGTATTTTCCTTACTCCTTAGAAAGATAAGAGTGAAGACAGGAAGAAGACGTTTGTAGTATACGAAACCCCTGGGGCATGTAAGGCAACTTTTAAAATTCAAAAACACGCTTCACGCCTTCACTCCATAAAGCAAGATCCGTTTAAATGCATAGATTGAAGGAAACTGTTCAAATGAGGTTCTTATCTTTTTCAAAAACTCTATTTTAAAGAGTTCCTGTCCGTTTTTGTCAAGTTTTTCCATATACGGCACAAGAGCTGAACCTGAAATAAAATTATATAATTCAATTTCACTTTCCGCAATGATCGGATATACCCTCAAGCTTATATCAAGATCTTTTAGTCCGCCACTGAACAGGATCTTTGCATAGTCATCCATTTCCAGTAAAGGCGATGTACGTACAAAACCATTCAGCATCCCTGAAAATGGTTTTGCCAAAACCAATTGAAGCAGTATTTCATTCAGCACATTTTCTTTTTGAAAGGGCATCTGCACGGCGAACTGTCCACCGGGGTTCAATTTAGAGATCAGCCTGGGAAATAACGCCGCATGATCGTCAGACCACTGCAATGCCGCATTGCTGAAGATCAGATCCCATTTGGAATCAGCGTCTGCAAACTCCTCGATCGTTGACGACCTGAAACGCAAATTCGCGTTTTCAAATTGTTGTGACTCTGCCAGCATTTCCGCCGAAGAATCAATACCCACGAAATTTGCATTTCCGAATTTTTGAGATAAAATAAATGTCTGCTCACCTGTTCCACATCCGACATCCACTGCATCTTTTATACCCTTTTCCGAGATCAAAGCTGTTAGATCAAAAAAAGGTTTATAACGGATCTCCTTGAACTGATTATAGACGCCGGGGTTCCAGGGCATATTTTGTTTTTTGAGATTAATTACCAGACAATGCAGTTGGCGCGTAACCAAACTGCTTTTTGAACGCAAAGGAAAAGTGCGACAGATTTTCAAAACCTACTTCATAACAAACATCAACAGGTTTCTTTTTCTTCTCCACAAGATGGTAATGAGCTAGCTCCAGTCGCTTTTGTGTGAGCCATCGTTGTGGCGTGGTATCAAAGGCTTTTTTAAAATCGCGTTTGAATGTCGTCAGGCTTCTTCCTGTAAGATAGCAGAATTTTTCCAACGGTAAATTGAACATAAAGTTCTTTTCCATATAATCAACGAGATTGATCTTCCCTGGTTCTTCAAAATTCGCCAGTACATGATCGATCTCTTTATCCAGCGTCCGCAGTATGCTGATCGCCTCCGTGATCTTAAGCGAAGCAATATCTTCGGGCAGCTCTTTCATATCGAAATACGGGATCAGCGATGCCAGGCAGCTTTCGAGTAGCGGGTGATTATTGAAAGAATAGATCCTCGAAGATCTTATTGCAACAGGTTTAACACTACGGCTGGCGTAAAAATTCCTCAGCCGTTCAACCGACAAATGCATTACCACCGTTTTATGCGGGTGACCATCTTTCGGGTAATTGATGATTGTAGCGAGTTGATTTCTCGGGATCAGGAAGATGTCTCCTTTTTTAAAGATGTACGTGGCATCTGCCTGCACGATCTTTGTTTCACCAGATATGAACCATACCAGCATGTGATGATCAAACATGATGTCTGATTTGAAAAACTTATCATCATAGCTGGAAAGCTTTATGTCTTCTGTTATATACTTGGCCTTATACTCCATGTCTGCGTGCTTTGTGTTTTCGCAAAAAGGAAAATAGTACTGTAAAAATAGATAATATCAAGTTGTCCGGTTTTAATTTTACTATAAATGAAAGGAAGGGAGTTGCGTTAACCTTCTCCCCGCCTTTATCTACCCAACCTTAACCTATCTGAAATTGAATTCCTGTCATCTCTTCACTCATTGTCCATAATTTTTTAGCGTTTGCTTTATCCACGGCATACATTTTTACGCCTTCTTCGATTTCAGCATTTAATGACAATGGCGCCACTTCTGAGTTTTCACAATACACACCGCCGACATTATTTAACAACGAACTTGTTGCAGCCCAAACGGTGGTTGCGGCACCCTGTGGAATGGTCTTCAACTGTGCGGCCACTTCCGGCAGCAACACACCATCTGCATCGCAATAGCCCATTTTTTGAAACAGCTCGATCGATGCTTCCCGGCCGAGCTCCGTTCCGCCAATTGCGCCCGGATGAAGTGAATACGCGCTGACATCTGATGATCGCCCCCGTATATCCAGCTCCATTGAAAACAGGTTCACCGCCGTTTTCGACTGCCCATAGCCTTGCAGCGTTTCATATTCCCTGTTTAAAAAATTCGGATCCTCAAAATCAAAAGGGGCAAATTGATGTCCTTGCGAAGAAACATTTATCACACGGGCTCCGTTTGCCTCAGCCAGCGCCGGCCAGAGTCTTGCTGTCAGTTGAAACAACGCCAGGTAATTGGTAGCCAGCTGCGATTCGATCCCGCGGCTATCCCTGCGAAGCGGCACCCACATGATCCCTGCATTATTGATCAAAAGATTCAGCGGCCTGCCTGAAGCAATAAATGTTTTTGCAAATGCATCAATCGAAGCCGGATCAATCAGATCCATATGTTCTATCTCTACATTCTTAATATCCTGCAGATTCTTCTTTGCTTTTCCGAGATCTCTCGCCGGTACGATCACGGTTGCGCCTGCTGCAGCCAGAACTTTCGTCGTCTCCAATCCGATGCCGGTATTTCCGCCTGTTACGATGGCGATCTTTCCTGAAAGATCAATGCCTTTGATCACGTCACTGGCTGTAGATGCTGAGGTAAAGTCTGAGCCGACTGGCTTTTGCAGAATTCCCTGATAGTTGTTTCGTTCCATTCTTTTATTGTTTTAATAGAACAAAACTAGAGAGGGTTTTGCGGAGTGGCTTTGTTGAAAAGGCCGAGTTTGCTTTGTTGAAAAGGTCAGCGTATTGAAGGCTGTATGAGTAGCAGTAGCGAACGTTTTCAACCATGAGCAGGCTGAAGACGGGATTTACACATGGACTAACAGAATCGGATAGCTGGTGAATCTTCCGATTGTAGTACGTTACTATCTCACGCCCGCAACGTGATTGATATAAGCGATGATATAAACCCTACAGATCCGATGCCTGCGAAGTGATCTGTAGGGTTAATTTTTTTACTGATGCCCCAGCCATTTCAACGGAGAATAAACATCCCCGATACAAGCTTCCAATAGCAACCCGCTGATCTTCTCAAAATTTTCGCTGTTACTCAAAAAAATCACACTGATCCCTTTTTCCGGGAACGCTACCGCATAGTTCTGATTGGCATCTCCATGACCGGTATGAAAAAAGCCTTTTCCATAGGGAGATTGAAACAATCCTATACCCAATCCCCAGGAAAGCCTGATGTCATCGTTTTCATGCGTCAGTGTGTCCCTAAGCGGCCCGAACCCGCGTTTACTCGTCACTTTTATCTGCGATGATAACATTTCCCGAAATGAAGCTTTAGTCAGTCCTTTTTGCGTCATAAGAGCAATAAAAAAGCGTGCATAATCATCGGCAGTAGTCGTCATAGAACCGGCAGCCCGACTGGTTTGCCGTCTTTCAGAGCCGTATTTTTTACCATCCTGGAAGTAGGCTATGGAAAAATTATTCTCGAACGACTTTTCCCAGATCATACTGGTATGCGGCATTTGCAACGGAGCGAACACTTCTTCACGGGCAATTATTTCCAGCAGCTTACCCGTATACTCTTCAATCATAAAGCCAAGCAGATTGATCCCTTCATTTGAATAATAGAATTTTTCGCCCGGTTTAGCGATAAGGCTTGTTTTGTCGCCATATAGCTGGCGCAAAACAGGCAGCCCGGCGCTATGGCTTAACAACATTCTCGGTGTGATTCGGTTGAATGAAGCCGTATCTTCCGCCAGGTCTTTCCATTTGGGATATTCACCGATCGGCTTTTTTAGATATTGATATACCGGCTTGTCGAGACTAAAAACCCCTTTATCCACGAGCCTCAAAAAAATGTACCCGGACACTGGTTTCGTAAGCGAAGCCGCGTACATAGCCGTGCTGTCATTCAATCTTTGTTGATTTTCGACATCTTTATAGCCAAAACCTGAAGTCCAGACGGTTTTATTTCCATTGATGATCGCCACCTGCAAGCCGGCAAGTTTGGCACTATCGACCAGCGTTTGAAGGCGTGTCTGTATAATTTCTGTGGAAACGGATTGCCCGTTAAGCTGCCTGATGCGGTTTGCTTTTTGTGCAGAAAGAACAGTTGAACAAAACAGGGACACAAGGATAATTAATGGTTTCATTGAACGTTTTTTTGGGTTAATACCGGCAGGAACCGTTTTTTTGCGCAGGGTTAGACCGACTTTCGAAAATCAGGGTTGCAGGGCTGTTAAAATCTCCTTCTATAAAGCGCTCACGCTGCCTTTTCGAAAAACGGAAATTCGCACCTGACACTCACCAGGACTCACTACCTTTCCCACTCACACATTCTTTTACTATCTTCAGCATACTCGTGCCGGAGAAAACAACCATTTTTAAACACCAAACTAAATATGATGATCACTAGAGCACTGCTGGCACTGACGATCACTGCTACTTTCTCTTTGGTAAGCTGGTCACAAACTCCGTGGACAGATCACTATAAGATCTACGATACAAAAAATAAAAAGACGATCACCATCACAGAACTCGTTAGTTCTGTAGCGGATGCAAATGTACTCTTCTTCGGAGAAGAACATAACGACAGCATCGCTCACCGCCTGCAGGATACTTTATACAAGTCTCTGCTCAGCCAATATGGAACGGTGACACTCAGCATGGAAATGTTTGAAAGGGATTGCCAGCTCATATTGGATGAATATCTGCAATCTTTCATCACGGATGAACGGCTGGTAAAAGAGGGCCGGGCCTGGAGCAATTATAAAGATTATCGCCCCATGGTGAACACGGCGAAAGAACGACAACAAAAAGTCATCGCAGCCAATGCGCCCCGCCGGTATGTGAACATGACCAGCCGTAAAGGCCTGAAAAGTCTTGACAGCCTTTCCAAAACTGCAAAAACATATTTTGCCAAACTACCGCTCGATACGATCAATGCTCCTTACCAGGAGAAATTCGGGAAGATCATGGGCGGCCGCCAAACCGGAAGCAACGTTTATTACGCACAAACCCTTTGGGACGCAACCATGGCAGAAAGTATCTACCAATACTGGAAGAAAAATAAGACTACAAAAGTGTTTCACCTGAACGGTCGTTTTCATACAGACGATCAACTGGGAACATTCACTCAATTACAACGAAGCAATAAAAAAATAAAGATCCGGAATATAAGCAGCTTTCCTGCTACAGACTTTAATAACCCGGACTGGGATCAGTATCTGTCACTGGGAGACTATGTTATAGTAACCAATCCGGATGTGGCAAGAACATTCTAGATAACAGCTATGATCCACTGATCTTTGAAAACATTTGAATAAAGCACAGTAAGACTACAGAGATTGTTAATCTAACCTGAACTGTTACCCCGAAAATATGTTGGAGTTACCTCCAACAAGAATACCACACATTGCTGATTACGGTAACACGTTGCCAGGTACTGCATAGGTTGCCGACAACTGCCAAACAGCCGTTGACTATGAATGAGCGTTTCATGCCCGCTTCGTCTTTTCATTCAACAGCTCACCCAATGTAGGATCTGTTTCAGCGAAGCAAACCGCACCACCATAAACCTGCCGTATACAATGCACAATATTCTCGATGTTTCCGCTATTCCGGTAGAAGTAGCCCATTGCACCAACATCTTCAAGCTTTCTGCACAAGCGATTCTCGAAAGTGGTGGTTACAAAAATTGCTTTGAGGTCGGGAATACGGCGAGTAAGACTTTCAAGATGAGAGATCCCAAGGTGATCGCTTTTCTCCCAATTGGCATCTATGATGATCAGATCAGCTTCGATCGCTTCGAAGTATGGATAAACCTTTTCGGGATCAGTTACAGTAACTATAGAGATTCCATATGCCCGTAACAAAGGGCTGATAGAAGATGCAAACAGATCGTTTTTACAAAGCCATAATGTGCGTATCATCATCAGAGTTTTTTTATCAATAGGAATGGAAATTCAAGCGTCTAAGGTAGTACCCGGTGAGAAAAATAACACCCGTTCTTTAACCTTAAATCAGACCGTGAAAACACCCCCGGGCAGCACCGTAAATGACACATTTATTAAATTGCCAGCGCCTCCGTGACTTTAGTCATCGTATAACAAATTAATAATCAATACTTTTATCAAATCAGCTACTATTCGTCCATTAGCGAGTGTTTATTTTACCTTGCGAAATAATAATACAGGAGAGTAGCATAATCCTCGAATAATTCTGACGTCCAGCGCCTTGGATCAGGGCCGGCCGGGATGCGTAGTCTGCATTGGCGCATCCATTTGTTTCCCTCATGGTACAGATGTATCTTTCTGCCTTATAATCAGCAGAATCGGATTATATAAAAGTGTACACATGTCGTATAAACTGGTAAAAACAAAATGAACAACAACACTATCGATAGTTTGCGGGAAGCGCTGAAACATTCACCAGACAATATCCATTTACGTTTTTTACTGGCTGAAACATTGTTGGATCTGAACAGACTGGAAGAAGCCGAAACAGAGTTTTCTATACTCGTCAGAACCGTGAATGATACAAAAGCGAAGGTTGGTCTTGCAACCGTCTTTTTCCGTAAAGGGAATTACTCTGCCTGTAATGTGATCCTGGAAGAAGTGATCGAAAGCGGCGTCCGGGACGTGCAGGCTTTTGTTCTTTATGCAAAAGCATTATTAAAAGAAAACGCAGTTGCCAAAGCAATCGACGCATATAAAAAAGCGCTGCTGATGAAGCCTGATCTTGTTGATGATGAACTGGACAGTCAACTCAGGGTAAGAGGTATCGCCCAGCCGGAAGAAACAGAGGAGGATATCGATGGTCGTTTTCTTCAAAAGCCAAAAGTCAATTTCAATGATGTAGGCGGAATGGAAACGGTGAAAAAGGAGATCGACCTTAAGATCATCAAACCTCTTCTTCACGCTGACCTTTACAAAGCATACGGAAAGAAAACAGGCGGGGGCATTTTGTTATATGGTCCGCCGGGTTGCGGTAAAACTTTTATCGCAAAAGCGACAGCAGGCCAGGTAAATGCGAAATTCATAAACGTCGGCCTTAATGACATTCTTGATATGTGGGTTGGCAACAGTGAAAAAAACCTGCATGAGATCTTTGAGCTTGCAAGAAACAATACACCCTGTGTTTTATTCATTGATGAGATAGATGCGCTTGGAGCGAGCAGAAGCGATATGAAACAATCGGCCAGCCGCCATCTGATCAATCAGTTCCTGCAGGAACTCGACGGTGTAGATAACGACAATAACGGTGTATTGATCATAGGGGCTACGAACACACCCTGGAACCTTGATCCTGCTTTCAGAAGACCCGGCCGTTTTGACCGGATCATATTTGTTCCGCCTCCGGATACAAACACGCGTGAATCCATTCTGCGATTGAAACTGACTAACAAACCAGTGTCAGGTATCGACTATGAAAGCATCGCAAAAAAAACAGAACACTATTCAGGTGCCGATATCGATGCTGTGATTGATATCGCGATCGAAAGCAAACTCGAGAGCTCATTTGAAGATGGGATTCCCAAGCCTCTCGAAACAAAGGACCTTGTAAACGCGGCGAAAAAACATAAAGCCAGCACACAGGAATGGTTTACCACGGCAAAAAACTTTGCGATGTTTGCCAACGACTCCGGATTATACGACGATATTTTAGCCTACTTAAAAATAAAAAAATAACATGTTCGAGGATCACAGAACATCAAAGGTCAGCATACTTATTCAGCAGGGAAAATTTGCGGAAGCAGAAAAGATCCTGGCAGATTTATTAAGAGAAGACCCAAACAATATTGCATTTCTTTCTCTCCTCGCAGAGGTGAATATCGGGCTCCAAAAATATGATGTAGCCAATACCATTATCGAAAATGCGATCGGGATCTCACCGGATTCTGCAAGGCTTTTTTACCTGAAAGCTTTTACGGCATTGCACCGTGAACGATGGGATGATGCGGAAAATGACATCCGGCAGGCAAGCCAGCTTGATCCGCAGGAAGCTGAATACTTCGCGTTGCTGGCTAACATCAAACTCTCGCGAAAAAAATATGACGAAGCCCTGGAACTTTCCGATCATGCTCTTGAACTTGATGCGGAAAACCTGCTCGCGTTAAATACCAGAAGTTCCGCACTGATCAAACTCGGCCGAAAGGAAGAATCTTTCAAAACCATTGAAGGTGCGCTTCGTGAAGACCCTAACAATGCTTATACACATTCCAATTATGGTTGGGGACTGCTGGAAAAAGGCGACCATAAAAAAGCCCTTGTACACTTCAAAGAAGCGCTTAAGATCGATCCAAATTATGAGTACGCACGCGCCGGAATGATGGAAGCACTGAAAGCCGCAAACCCGATATACAGACTTTTTCTGAAATACTCTTTCTGGATGAGCAACTTCTCCGCCAAATACCAAATGGGCATCATCATCGGTCTGTATCTCGCGATGAGGGGCATGCGCTCACTTGCAGAATCAAACGAGACTTTGCGACCATATCTTACACCTGTGATCATCATCCTGGTGTTGTTCGCATTTTCAACCTGGATCATTACCCCTGTCAGTAATCTCTTTCTCCGGTTCAATAAATACGGACAGTTGCTGCTTAGTAAAAAACAGAAGATCAGTTCTTCACTTGTAGCGATCAGCCTCGCGATCTGCCTGGCCGGAATCGCTGCCTGTGCAATACTCAGCGATGAACGTTATCTCGCTGTTGCTGTATTCGGCCTCGCAATGATGGTACCTTACAGCGTGATGTTTGAAGCATCACGTTACAAAAATGCCCTGCTGATCTATACATTGGCTTTAGCAGCGCTTGGATTGCTTTCTATTGCGACAACCTTTTCAACCGGGGAGTTATTTCATGCCATCAGTACAGTCTTTATCCTGGGATTTGTGGCATTTCAATGGATAGCGAACTTTTTAATGATCGGGACTACAAACAGATGAGGATAGTTCAGATCAGAACTGGTTTATCTGCATAATATTATCAGCAACGTTCTTCTCAAAATGGGAAGAACGTTTTTTTTAAAGATACTTTAATAAATTCTCATAAATTTCCATCAAAGAAATGATGTATCCTGCGTCGTGCCGTATTCAGCTGTTGCTTCAATTTTATAAATAATAGAAACCCTCTCCTTTTCCCTTCACACATCGGGCGATCGTAAATAGCCGCTTTCAAAAAAAACAATGTGGCATAGTCAAACACTTACGAGTCGGCACTCTGTAAATGATTAGCTATGCCACATCAGAATGATCTATGGGATGCAGCCCTTAAAACAGATCAGTTCTACCAGACACTGATCCTTTCGCTTTCCTGTTTATACATCTTGTCACCTGGCTGTACATTAAACGCGTTATAAAACGGCGTAAAGTTCATCAACGGCCCGTTCACACGCCATGTAGCCGGAGAATGCGAGTTCGTGTTTACATACATGCGCATGAATGCATCGGTTGTTTTAACCCTCCAGATCCTTGCGATGGAAATAAAAAAACGCTGATCAGGTGTAAAGCCGTCGAGCTTTGTAGTGTCTTTTCCCTGTGCTGTCAGTTTAAAAGCATCATAGGCAATCGCAATACCGGCAAGATCGGCTGTATTCTCGCCAAGCGTCAACGCGCCTTTCACGTGCACCGAATCAAGCACGGTAAACAGATTATATTGGTCAAGCACCTGCTGCGTCCGTGCCTTAAACTTTTCATAGTCTGCTTTTGTCCACCAGTCTGTAACATTACCATCTTTATCATATTGCGCTCCCTGGTCATCAAAAGAGTGCGTGATCTCGTGGCCGATTACCATACCAATGCCACCATAGTTCAGCGCATCATCGGCGTTCAGATCGAAATAAGGAGGCTGCAATATTCCCGCCGGAAACACGATTTCATTCAGCGGAGGATTATTATAGGCAGTTACAGTGGGAGGTGTAGTATGCCATTCGGTTCTGTCTACCGGCTGACCCAATTTTGCCAGCATATACTCAAAATCATTTTTATTCGCCGATAAACGGTTCTCAAAATAGGTGTTCCGCTTCACTTCAACTTTTGAATAGTCGCGCCATTTATCAGGATACCCGATCTTTTCTGTAAATGCCTGAAGCTTTTCTTTTGCTTTTGCTTTGGTGGAATCACTCATCCAATCCAATTTGGTGATCCTCGCTTCGAACGCCTTTTTCAGGTTGTCCACCAACACGCTCATCCTTTTCTTTGCTTCATCCGGGAAGTACTTTTTTACATACAGCTGAGCCAGAGCATGGCCGAGAGAACGGTCCACTGCTTGTGTCATCTCTTCCGCCCGCGTCTTTTTATCAGCCTGTCCGGTGAGAACTTTTGTGTATTTAAAGTTTATATCTGTAAATGCCTTGCTTAAAAAACCAGAATAGTTCCTCAATGTATTAGCTTTTAGATACACTTTCCATTCGTTAAGCGGGACCGTCTGCAACATTGCATTAAGCTTGTCATAATACGCGGGTTGGCGCATATTCACAGAATCAACGTTCACTCCGTAATTGGTTAGTAGTTGCTTCCAGTGAAGATTTGGTTGTTTTTTGGTAAGATCGGCAACGGAGAATTTGTTGTAGTTGGCTTTCACATCACGGAGTTCAATATTCGTCTTATGTGAAGTGGCTAGCTGTTTTTCTATCTCATAAGCGATTGCCGCATTTTTCTCTGCAGTTGCAGCATCAATGCCTGTCAATTGAAAATAAGAACTTAGCAATTCTTTATAAGCTTTTTGAATAGCGATAGTAGAAGAATCAGATTTGAAATAGTAATCTTTTTCAGGCAGACCAAGACCGGCCTGGCCAAATACAACTATATTGACAGAGCTTTTCTTATCATCCGGACCTATATAGAAACCAACAAAAGTTCTGTTTCCTGTTTTTTGTTCATCAGCCGCGAGTTGTAGCAATGCTGGTATATCTGACAATGCATCAATTTTTGCAAGAACAGGTTTGATCGGATCATAACCACGTTTATCAATAGCAGCGGTATCCATTCCCGACGCATAAAAATCTCCGACTTTTTGCGCGATGCTGCCCTCTGAATTTTTGCTGGCAGCAACACTATCCAGGATTCCCTGTAACCGGATGCGCTGAGGGAAATTCAGAAAAGAATAGGAACCAACTCCAGTCTGGCTGGCAGGAATAACAGCACTGTCATACCAGATCTTGTTAACGTACATAAAGAAATCATCGCCGGGTTTCTTTGTAGAATCGATCCCGGTGATAACAACCCGATCCGGGTTGCTTTCGCCAGTCTGTCGGCAGCCTACAGCCAGTATTACCACAAGCGATAAAAAGAATAGCCTTATCATATAGGTTGATTTTAAAAATGGTTTGTTTAAATGTACGGTAAGGAGCTTAATAATTAGACAAAATACCTAGCGTTTTAGAAAATCATTGATGTACCCAAAACTTTGTATCAATGATATTTCTATCAAACTTTGTAAAAAACCAAGGCGACTGTTCTTTCCGGACAGGTTTTTTATACTCAAAAAAAAGAAAACTTCATCGTAATATTCCGGTAAAAAAACATTTATTCCTGTTGAAAATATCATTATCAAAATCACCAACTACAATACCTTGCATTAGATGCGGGCGAAGAAAAACCGAGGGGAAAAGGTATGTAGATAAAATCATGCGGAAGAATCTGGAGTGTCCAGGTTCTGACCTGTTATCGTTTTTTATCGCCGGTAGAATAGCGAGGATCACGCCATTGCCACCCAAAACCAGTTAAATGATTATTGAGCAGAAGCCGGATACGTTGTTATTGATCGAACCCAGGATCAAAAGAATTTCATATTTCATCTTGATTTCAGACGACCAATGATTATCGCATGGTCGACCGCATGGCCTCTTATCATTACATGCTGTATTTGAAGCATAAGATGGAGTTGTTGGCGTAGTAATCTATGCGGGGAATGAAAAACTTACTATGAAAAACTTTATCCGGGATGGGAAAAACTATTACGAATATCGATTGATAGACATAAAAGATATGGATCCTGAGTTATTTCTCCGATCCGAAAACGCGGGGGCAGTCATGCTTGCTATCCTTACGGGAAGAGATAATAATGAACAACGCAGTCCTGATTCGTAAAATATTAGAAAAGCTGCAGGATGTGCTGTCGGAATCAGGATCTTTACTGGACGAACAGATCGGAATCTTTAAAATCCTCGGTTTGATCCGAGGAAATAATATTCAACAAGAAATCATAAAGGAGGAACAAAATATGCCGACACCATACGATCTTAATAGTCTTCTTTTATCAGGGAGCTATGGCAAAGGGACGGGAGGAAGGCAGAACGGAGGGAACAATGAAAGGTAGAATGGAAGGCATAGAAACCATTAGCATCAGAATGATCAGAGCCAATACTATAGTATTTACAATACAGGCTTTCACTGACATATCCACAGAAAGATTACAAGAGCTTGAAAAGATATCCAAATCTGACAAGTAAGAAGGTACGGTGAGATCCAAACTTCTCCCGGGACGGTTTATAACAACAACAGTGTTACAACGAGGATAAGCAACTTGTATTTGGGTATCAGATTGATCAATGCCCTAGCACTACCGCATCTCCTGTTACGCCGGTGAACTTTCCCCGGTTTACACGCGTGCTGATCAAAAATATTATGTACGCTATCACTGCAGTGATGCACATTACCGCCGCCAACGGCACCGCTGAAAGACTATCGAACAAACTCACACTCGTCGATATCAACGCGCCGATACCCAATTGCAGTGCACCAAACAATGACGAAGCCGTACCGGCATTCTTTGAAAAGGGAGCAAGAGTTAAAGCCGCTGAATTAGGGTTGGTGATACCCAAACAGGAAAGGAAGAGAAAGATCATCACGATCGTTCCCCAAAAGCCAAGAATACCCAATACAGAACCGATCAAAAACAAAACCCCAACGATCGCCTGTGCTGGTAATGAGACCTTTACGATCTGCTCACTGCTAAAACGCCTCAGCAGTAGAGTATTCACCTGGCTGGAGCCAATAAAACCAACAGAAAGTCCTGCAAAGATCCAACCATACACTTTATCATTCACACCAAACACTTCCATGAATACTAATGGAGAACCTGCTACATAGGCAAACAATCCCGAGAATGCAAAAGCGCCGGTTAACGTATATGTATAAAACTGCGGAACTTTCAAGACGCTCACAAAACCGTTGATGATAGGCTTCGGTTTCAGTGATAAGGTCGGGTCCGGTTTATAACTGTTTGGCAGAACGAATATTACCCCAAGCATGATCACCACCGCCATCCCGGCAAGTATCACAAACACCCACTGCCAGCCTGGACCAGCTGTTACATATCCACCGATCGCAGGGGCCACCATTGGCGAAGCCCCGACTACCAGCATTAGCAGGGCAAAAACTTTAGCGTTGTCTTTCACAGGAAAAAGATCCCGCACCATTGCCATGGACGCGACCGCTGCAGCACAGCTTCCAAGTGCCTGGATGATCCGCCAAACGATCAGCTCATTCAATGAATCGGACATCGCGCAGCCGATGGAAGCAAGAATATAGAAACTAAGACCAAACAGTAATGGCTTACGACGACCGAACTTATCAAGCAATGGGCCGTATAAAAGCTGTCCCGCAGCCAGACCAATAAAAAAACTTGAAAGTGACAATGCCACGCCTGCGACATCTGTATCCAGGTTCTTCGCAATCGCCGGAAAACCGGGCAGGTACATGTCAATCGAAAATGGGCCTAATGCAGTAAGTGTGCCCAAAACTAAGATCAGCGAGATATAACGTTTTCTTCCCATTTGGAGTTGATAGTGATTGTAGGTAGACAGTAACAATAAACTGCAAGGTAAGTTTACGGCAGAAATAATTTTCGAAAAACAAAAGTACTGGAGCGCCGGGGTTCGTCTGTTATTCAAACAATCAACATGATAACTGTTGCCTTTGATAGATCCTGACCTCCGGTATATCGAAACCCGTATTTGAATCTTACCTTTCGCAAACGGATATCATCCGTATATTAACTTATGAATGATCAGATAGCCAGAATACAAACAAAACTTAAACAGCTCCAACAGGCTGATAAAAGCTATAGTTTATTTGGTGCCCAAAAACACCGGTACAAACTCAACGCTGCTATTTCCCCGGATGGAATCCGGATTTTCGAATCAAGGCATAAGGTAAAACTGCCGGAAGGGTATGTTGAATTCCTGACAAAAATCGGTAATGGTGGAGCCGGCCCATTCTATGGCCTTGAGCCCTTACAGCACTCATTATACATCGACCTTGATTATCCCAACCCGGACTTCCTGTTAAATCCGGCCCTGCCTTTCCCCCATACGGATCCATGGAATATGAGTTTTGAAACCTCAGCTGATGAAGACGAAGAAGAATATCGACATCAGGGAAACCGGACCTAAAGAAGAATCCGTTAACTGATCCTTAACTTAGCGCAACTGCTGCTATTGAACGAGCAGACATTAACACATCATCCTTTACACTTTATCATCATTCAAATTGACGAAGGAAGAAACACTGGATCCGGCCTTGCTGCAATCCAAACAGCATTTCGATATTCTCGATGGCCTGCGGGGCGTTGCCGCTCTCGCGGTTGTGATATTCCATTTTATGGAATGGGTCTTCACCGATCCCGCCCAAAACTTTATCGGTCATGGCTTCCTGGCTGTGGATTTTTTCTTTTGCCTGTCGGGTTTTGTAATCGGTTATGCTTATGACAACCGTATCGGGAAGATAGGTGTGAAGGAATTCTTTAAATCGAGGTTGATCAGGTTACATCCATTGGTGGCGCTGGGTGCTGTACTGGGTCTGCTGGGATTTTTGCTGGATCCATTTGCGTCAAATACAGGATATGATACAGGCAAGCTGGTGCTGCTGTTTGGCTCAGCATTCTTGCTGATCCCTCTTCCGGTTATGGAAGAACGATTCTTCAACACCTTTGCCCTGAACGCACCTGCATGGTCGCTTTTCTGGGAATACGTAGCCAACCTGTTCTATGCTTTCGTGCTTTATAAAGTTGGCCGTCGTTCTTTAGCTGCGCTAACAGTTCTAGCGGCGGCAGGCATTGTGTTTGTCAGCTACCGCGCAGGAAATCTTTTAGGAGGATGGTCGAAAGATAATTTTTTTGACGGCGGAGTTCGTGTGGCGTATTCGTTCCTGGCCGGCCTGCTGATCTACCGCTCAAAATGGATCATCAACAACAGGCTGGGATTCGTTGGCCTTGCCGTTTTACTATTCCTGGCATTTGTCATGCCCGTAACAAAATGGAACTGGCTGACGGAATCACTGGTCGTGCTTTTGTATTTTCCGCTACTGGTGTCCCTTGGCGCCGGCTCAATCCTGTCATCACAATGGAAAAAAGTTTGTCAGTTTGCAGGCAACATTTCCTATCCTCTTTATATGACGCATTATGCGTTCATCTGGATCTTTGGAAGTTACCTTACGACCCGGAAACCAGTTGCTGGTGAACTTGCCTTTGTCATCATCGGTGGCGTTATTTTCCTGGTGATCTTCGCTTATGGTGCAATGGTATTGTACGATATCCCTGTGAGACGATATCTGAATAAGAAAAGGCGTTAACGGATCCTCAAACGGACTAATATCTGGCAGCCGGTCTCTCCGCCTTTCCTCAAAACCATCTGTTGCGCCCCAACTCCAAAATAAATTTCACATCCCCTAAAAAATCACCAACGATTTTTATAATTTTAGTTTCATTCTATCATTTTTTCTCCCCTTTACACAATGGATTCGCAACACGGGCAGCATCCAGCTATGCCCAAAAAGTTAGTTGGTCTTGACCACCTCAGGGCTTTGGCCATCACATTCGTATTCCTGTATCACTACAATTTGTTCCCTCACCCGGAATGGACTTATACGATCGGAGAGTTCGGGTGGACAGGTGTCGACCTGTTCTTTGTTCTCAGCGGATATCTTATATCAAGCCAGCTGTTTATTGGTCTGAAAAACGGAACGGGGCTTCAGCTAAAAGAGTTCTATATAAAACGTTCCTTCAGGATCCTGCCGGCCTACTTATTTATTCTTGCGCTTTACTTCCTCATTCCGGGTTTCAGAGAAAGACCGGGTTTACCTCCGCTCTGGAAATTCCTGACATTTACACAAAATCTCGGGCTGGATCTTAGCCAAACCAGGGCCTTCAGTCATGCCTGGTCTCTTTGCATTGAAGAACAGTTCTACCTACTGCTTCCCTTTACCCTTCTTGCGTTATCAAAAATGAAGGCGATGCGTTATGGCGGCTACCTCATCTCTTTATTTATCATCGGTGGGATGTTGGCGCGCCTTTTTTGCTGGCAGGAATATGTTGAACCTAAAATGGATTCTCCGGCTATTGGATTTACCTGGTACAAATTCATCTACTATCCAACCTATGCCAGGCTGGAAGGCCTGCTGACGGGTATTTCTATAGCAGCCATCTTTGTTTTCAAACCAAAACTGAAGGATGCATTGACAAACAGAAATAACTGGATCCTTTTACTCGGTTTGTCCATACTCACTGCCGCCTATTTTATATGTTCAGAACAGCTATCGTTTGAAGCTTCGATCATCGGCTTCCAGCTGGTTTCACTGGGATACGGAGCATTGGTAATAGCAGCGATCAGTCCGGGCAACTTTCTTTACAGGTGGACTTCAAAAACCACAAGCCTGATCGCTACACTGTCTTATGCGATATACCTCAGCCATAAAGCGATCATACATCTGACACAGGAATGGCTGTCGCCACAAATTGAGAAGACCAGCTCGCTTATGTTTATTGCGTGCACTATTACATCGGTTCTCGGCGGACTGGCCTTGCATTATTTTATTGAGAAGCCCTTCATGCGCTTGCGAACCAGGGTTCTTCTTTCAGCCACTGCAAAAGCTTAAAAGTAAACCGGATCAGGATAAAAGTTAGAGAGAGACCTGGGGGCTTCAGTGGAATGATTGAGGGATGGAGTCCCCGGGAGTTTCTCTAATTGGCGCAGACCAAAGTCGCATTTAGGCTGCGTACGGCGACCGCTGAAGCGCTTCGCGCCGGCAGCTTCGCTGCGCAATTTGCGACGCTTTT